>Ga0214474_1000063_pt1 | contig 58306 bp, 52 predicted proteins | sample RVTome_2_FD_187335 | JGI IMG/M metagenome (GOLD analysis project Ga0214474, IMG submission 187335) | Soil microbial communities from uranium-contaminated site in the Upper Colorado River Basin, Wyoming, United States - RVT95D214 HiSeq ... | reverse complement strand
CAGGTGCTGCTCTCTCTTTGTTTTGCTACTCATTCATGCAATTTTTGAGGAGGAGCTGTTCCCATGGCTGTATCTCGGCATACAACATATCTTAAACCCTTGAAATTGGTTTTGAGCAACAGGCCGTAAAGATTCGACCCCTCGACCCGACCCCTCGACCCCTTTTCTACCTCTAGGGTCTTATCTGATTTGTCAACGTTTTCAACTGTCACCCAACTTTTCCAACATCTTGTTGTTTGATCGCTGTTACTTTTTCTCGCTTAAGAGGGTTTTTTGTTGAAGCAACAAGTTTCTTAAATCTGCGGTCATTGGTGGAAAGTAATGCTTGTTTTGCCTTCCGCAAGATATTTTTTTCTAGTGGGGATGACAGGTCTGCATTGCTCACGATTTTGAGAAACCGCTTTCTCATCCGGTCAGAAATCTCTAAAATGTTGTTCGTTGGCTCATAGAGCTCAAAGAGTGCCTTCCAATAAATACTTGTAAGCTCTACTGCATCAAAGAATGAATCTTCGTAACGAGAAAAATATTTCTTAAACTTTTCCCCATTCAGACCACTTTTTTTGTATTCTTTATGGGCCTTCCGATATGGTGAAAGAGGTAACTTCATGATCCGTAGGGTGGAAAGCAGGCCATCCACCCAATTTTCAATGTTCTGTTCCTTGGGATAAGCTGAATGGCATTCGGCAAATGCCCTCTGAATAAAATAGCGAAACCAATCTTCTGTGTTCACATGGCTATGAGCAGCCGTATCAGCCCAACGATTAAATCTTCTCTTCATGAAAGATTCCGATTCATACAAAATGTGAAACAGGGCAACATCCTGATATATCTCACATTCCCTATGGAGAGATCGCGATTTGCCTTTTCGATAATAAGGGCCTGCAATTTCGTTGACCAGGGGATGAATGATCTGATCAGCAGCCACATGAGAAAGATAGCCGCACGTAAAAGCAAATTTTGGCAAATCCTCATCCTTCCAATCTTGCTCCTCCCAATCGGCATCCCGCCGCGACAACTCTGTTAATATCAAGGGAAATTGATTTGGTTCCTTGGAATGCAAGAAATAAGACCACCCGTCCACACCAAGAGGCTTGTCGGTCTTTTTGATGATCAAATTAAAAAGGCCTTTTATTTGACTTCCGTAATAAGAAAGGTCCGGCCCTAACGCCCCTAGATTGAGATAAGGCTTATACTTTTTTGAGTCCAGGAGATCGATGAACTTTCGGTATTCTCCTCCCTCTTCCTGGAGTATTTTGACTGCTTTATTACAGATTAGCATATGAGCAATATTAGCCGGCATTATTGGTTCCCTCCGTTTGTGATGTTATTATCTGGCGATGTAGACGTTGTCATTTTCAGCCGAGTTTTGGATGGATCACCTTTTTCCCACTGATGAGACAAAAAAAGTGATGCAAAGCAAATAGACTCCCCGGGCTGATAAAATTCAATTAAGAAACAACATTCCATCCTCCAGAATTTTGACGTCAATCTTCCAGATTGTGTTAGCTGGATTTTCGGCCAACTTGTTTTTTATAAGTATTTTCTATTTTTTTTATAGCTTCTTCTATCTTTGTATCAAAATTCGATTTATTGAAATAAATCATTTCGTCATCGCTTTGGAGAAAACCAACATAGTGTCGGTCAACACCTTCTTCAACCATAATAAGCGGACGGTGACCAAAAGCTAAAGCGGCGCCTTTCTCCTCAATCAGCCAACTACTTGTAGTGAAATTTCCGCTTTGTAGTTGATCCTTTTTTGTCATCATTGCTATAAAGAAACCACAATCTTTAATCTTGGTTAGGATATCTTCAGAAATGCTTCCCAAATCATCCCTCTTTCCTTCCTTCCAATGATAATTATGTTGTTCGATAATTTTTTTTAACCTTCCAATAAGATTTTCTTCTGAAAAAATATGAGCCAAAAATATATCTTGGTTTTTTGCAAAGTTAGATTCGACGCCTTGAACCTTTAGACCTATTTCACTCTTCATCGATTCCTTTTCTTCTATTTTGTCTAACAAAAGAGAATAGTATGGAAAATTCTTATCGGGCATCAGGTGTGCTTTGGCCAATTTTAATTCATTTAAAGGGATTGCATCAATGTCTGAAAAGTCTCCAGTCTTGAGTGCCCTTTGAAATTTAGCTTGAATTTTCATATAGGCATCAGGAATAATCATTATTAAATTTTGTCCTTTGAATAATTGGCCAAAAATTCAGTTAACTCGTTCACATTCTGACTATTTCTAACATACCTCAAAAAAAGAGGATAGGCGAAGAACATGCTCCCCACATTCCCCTCATGACTACATTCGCTATTGTAGATAAAAAAACCCTCATTTCTTTTAAGAATGAGGGGTAATCTTTGTTGCTCACCCATATCTCCATCCTCTTGGTGTAAGGCTGTTGATGGATGATCCCTGTTTTGATAGAAACATACTAGACCGTGGAGAAAATGTCAACATTTTTCAGAAAATTTCTCATAGCGGCCTCGCCTTCCACGAACGATGAATATACCTTTTACCCCGCCCCCTTGATGGGTGAGGGTGGTCATATTTTTTCCCCCTCACCTTAATCCTCTCCCCCAAAGGAGAGGAGATAGTGGTAGTTATTTTCAAAGTAATATCTATCTCTATGCCCTTAAGCCCACTCGTTGACAAAGGGTAGGGGGCGTGCTATCTAAGAACCATGCGAAAGATTGGGATTATTGCCAAGGGGAACAAGCCCGAAGCCATCCAGGTGGTCAAGGAGCTGGTGGGCTGGCTCAAAGACCGCAAGGTGGAGTGCTTTGTCGATCCCGACATAGCCAAGGCTGTCTCGCATCCCGCACTGGACAAGCAGGATATGGCCGGTGCCGTGGAGATGGTGGTGGTCCTGGGAGGTGACGGCACGCTGCTGGCCGCTGCCCGGGCCCTGCAAAAGAAGCAGGTCCCCATCCTCGGGGTGAACCTGGGGGGATTGGGTTTCTTGACGGAGATCACCCTGGCAGAGCTCTACCCCATGCTCGAGGCAATCCTGCACGGCGCATATAAGACCGATGAGCGGATGCTCCTTGAGGCCCGGGTGTGGCGGAAGAAGAAGGTGGTTGATACCTTCACCGTGCTCAACGATGTGGTCATCAATAAGGGGGCCTTGGCGCGCATCATCGAGTTGGAGACCAGCGTGGACCAGGCGCATCTCACCACCTTCCGTTCGGATGGCCTGATCATCTGCACCCCCACGGGCTCGACCGGCTATTCGCTCTCTGCCGGCGGCCCCATTGTCTATCCGTCCCTTCACTCCATCATCATCACCCCTATCTGTCCTCATACCATGACCAACAGGCCGATCATCGTCCCCAAGGAGGCCGTGATCAACGTGACCCTCTGCTCGATGGATCAGGAGGTCTTCCTCACCCTGGACGGGCAGGTGGGGTTCAAGATGGAGCTCCACGACAGGGTGGAAATTAAGAAAGGCGAGGGGTTTATCAGGCTGATAAAGTCTCCCTCGCGGGGTTACTTTGAGGTGCTCAGGCAGAAGCTGATGTGGGGAGCGGATATCGTATCCACGTGATGGGGGGGATGAGATGTTGATGGAGCTTCACATCGAAAATCTCGCTATCATCGATCAACTGCGCATCGATTTCCATGAGGGCCTGAATGTGCTCACCGGAGAGACAGGGGCGGGCAAATCCATAATCCTCAACGCCCTCAACCTCATCTTGGGGGATCGGGTCAAAGACGCCATCATCAGATCTCACGAAGAGGAGGGCTTGGTCGAGGCCCTCTTTGACATCTCCGCCAGCCCGCGGCTCAGCCAGTGGCTTACGGAAAAGGGCATCGAGGCGGAGGATACCATCGTGATCAAGAGGGTGCTCTCCAGGAAGGACAAGAGCAAGATCTACATCAACGGCCAACTTGCCACCCTCCAAATGGTATCCCTCATCGCAGAGGAGCTCCTGAACATCTACGGGCAACATCAACACCAGATCTTGAAAAAGGTGGAGAACCACCTCGACATCCTGGATGAGTTTGGGGGACTGCTTCCTCTCAAGGCCGAGTTTCAGGAGGCCTACAGAGAGCACCGGGGGTTGGGAAAGCGCCTTCAGGAGCTCAAGGATGAGCAGGAGAGGGGGGAGCGCGAGCGGGATCTATGGACTTTCCAGCTCAAGGAGATCGAGGCCGCCGCTTTGAAACCGGGGGAAGAGGAAGGGTTGAAGCAGGAACGCCACCTCATGAAGAACGCCCAGCGGCTGATGCAGCTGGCCGGGTCGAGCGAGCGCCTGTTGTATTCCGAGGGGAACTCTATCGTGGAGCGGTTGGGCACGGTCGAGCGCGATATGGAGGCACTGGCGGAATTGGACACCACTGTCTCTTCCCTCAAGAATGCCGTTTCCTCGGCCTTGCTGCAGCTGGAAGAGGCATCAGGGGAGCTCAAAGGGTATCTCGCCAAGATCGATATGGATCCGAACCGGCTGGAGGAGATAGAGTTGAGGTTTAATGAGCTGCAGATGCTTAAGAGGAAGTATAAGGCCGCCACGGTGGAGGAGATCCTCGCCTACAAGGAGCGGATCGAGCGGGGGGTGCAGGGGACTGCCGATCTGGAGGCGGAGATAGCGCAGCTGGAGAGGAAAAAGCAGGAAGGGGCGGGGAGGGTCCGGGAGCAAGCACAGAGGCTGTCTCAAGCGCGCACGGAGGCTGGGCTTATGCTCAAGCAGGAGATCGAGGCAGAGCTAGCCACCCTGGCGATGGAACGCACGACCTTCGAGGTGGAGATGAAGGCTGTATCAGCCGGGGGGGATGCCCTCGAGGTCGACGGGGCCTTTGTCGGGCCCAGGGGAGGGGAGGAGATAGAGTTTCTCATCTCCCCCAATGTCGGCGAAGAGCCGAGGCCGCTGTCCAAGATCGCCTCCGGCGGCGAGCTCTCCCGTATCATGCTGGCCATCAAGAAGATCTTGACGAAGGGGGCGGAAGACCAGACCCTGGTCTTCGATGAGGTAGATGCCGGCATAGGGGGGCACACGGCCGAGGTGGTGGGGCACAAGTTGCGGGATCTGGCCCGCTATCATCAAATCCTCTGTGTAACCCACCTGCCCCAGATCGCCGCCTTCGGGAACAACCATTACCAGGTGTCCAAGCGGGAGATAGAGGGGAGGACCATGACCTCAGTGGAGAGGCTTCAAGGCGATATGGTGGTGGAGGAGATCGCCAGGATGCTGGGCGGCAAGGGGGTTACCGCAGCCACCCGGACCCACGCCCAGGAGATGTTGCAAAAAGCGAGGCTGGAAGTACGGTGATCCGTCAAGCAAAAATCGCCGATGCCGAGCAGATACAACGGCTGATAAACCAGTTCGCCGACGAAGGAAGGCTCCTCGCCCGCTCCTTGAGCGAGATCTACGATAACCTGCGTGATTTCTATGTGTATGAAGGTGACGACGGACAGGTCAAGGGTGTGTGCGCCCTGCACATCTCCTGGGAGGACCTGGCGGAGATTCGATCCCTTGCGGTGGCTACGGAAGCAAGGGAAAAGGGGATCGGGGGGCAATTGATCGCGGCGTGTCTGGAGGAGGCAAGGCAACTCGGGGTAAAACGGCTCTTCCTCCTCACCTATATACCCCCCTATTTCGAGCGGGCCGGCTTCCGCGCCGTAGACAGGTCCGTCCTGCCCCACAAGATCTGGGCCGATTGTATCAGGTGCGTCAAGTTTCCCGAATGCGACGAGACCGCCATGGTACTCGATCTTTAAGAGGTTGTTGAAGAAGTGGTTTTTTACAGACTGCTCAAAAATGCCCAGATGCAAGTTGAGCTTTACGAAATCCCACTTGGGGAGCCTTCGAAATCATGAGGAGTGAGGCGTACTTGGACGTACGCCGCAACGACGAAGGATGAGAAAAACGCAGCAGATGGGTGTTTTTCAGCAGCCTGTTAGACGGGCAGGCCCAATTCCCACGCCTTCAGCGTCCTCCTAATCACCTGCCCATCCTCCCCCCGGGGGATCTCAGGGCGAAAGTCTATCTCTCTGGGAACCGTGCGAGGGGAGAAATACTTCCTTATGAAGTCCTGTATCTCTTCACGGAGCTCTTCTGAGGGGGAAACCTCCGGTTTGAGGGCGATGAATGCCTTGATGATGACATTCCCGCGGACGGGGTCTGATTTGCCGACGACCCCGGCATCTGCCACCGCCGGATGCCTGCGCAGGGCCTCCTCCACCTCGGCGGTGCCGATCATGACCCCATCTATCTTGATCTGATAGTCCTCTCTTCCCTGAAAGTAAAAATAGCCGTCGTCATCCATATAGGCGAGGTCGCCGGAGATATACCAGGGCTCGCGGGTAAAATACTCCCGATATCTCTTTTCATCACGCCAGATCCCCCGCATCATCGCCGGCCATCCCTTCTTTATGGCCAGGTCCCCCAGGGTCAGGGGCGGCACTTCATTTCCCTCGGCGTCGACGATGGCCGCCGCCACGCCGGGCAAGGGTTTCCCGATGGAGCCCGGCTTAATCGGCATACTGGGGTAATTGGCGATCATGATCATCCCCGTCTCGGTCATCCACCAGGTGTCGTGGATGGGGGTCTTGAAAAACCTCCTGGCCCAGAACACGACCTCCGAGGGCAAGGGTTCCCCTACGCTGAGGATGTGGCGCAGGCTGCTGAGGTCGCAGTTTTTTGTGAGATCCTTTTCTTGTTGCTTGATCTTCGTGAAGACGGTGGGGGCCGTGTACCAGACCGTTATCCGATGCTCCTCGATGGAACGACACCACCCTTCGAGATCAAACCTCCCCCGCCGGACAAAATTGTTCACCCCGCAGAGCCAGGGGGCGAAGACACCATAGACCGTCCCCGTAATCCACCCCGGGTCCGCAGTCGTCCACAAGCAATCATCATCCCTGAGGTCGAGGACCCACCGCGCCGTGATCAGATATCCGACCATGTCGCGGTGGACGTGGAGGACCCCTTTGGGCTTCCCGGTGGAGCCGGAGGTATAGATGATATAGAGGGGATCTTCAAGGTCCACCCATTCTATCTCACAGTCATAGGGGGCGCGTGACATCTCCTCCTCCCAGCTCACCTCGCCGGGCCTCAGGATGATGTTTCCAGCCCCCACCAGTATGATATGGCGCAGATCAGGCAGCTCGGTGAACGGCACCCGGGCTGCCATCCGGGGGGTGGTCACCAGCACCTTGGCCCCGCTGTCCTTGAGCCTCTCTCTGACCGCCATCTCCATGAGCGCCTCAAAGACAGGACCGAAGATGGCTCCGATCTTGGCGCACCCGGCCATGGCAATGTAATACTCGGGACACCGGGGCAGGAATATGAAAACCCTGTCCCCTTTTTCCACCCCTAGTTTCTTCAGGCAGTTGGCGAACTTATTGGAGAGATCCCGCATCTCGTGATAGGTGATCCTCTCTCTCCGGTTCTCATCCTCATAGATGAGACAATAGCGATGACAACGCGTTGGATCCTCTGCATGCCGGTCGATGGCTTCATAGGCGATGTTTACCTTGCCGGTACGGTGCCAGCTGAACTCCTGCTCAACCTCCTTCCAGTCGAAGGTCTTGTAGGCCTTGTTGTAATCCCGCAGCGTGGCCTTTGGGTTGGCAGGCGGAAGGATATTTTCCATCATCACTCTGTTAACCCCTCATAAGGTTTTAGCTAACCCCCTATAATAACATATCATGGTTCTTTGTCCGAGCTTTCGTCCCCGGCAGATCGACCACTGTCACGCTCGGATTCCCTGTGTTTCGCAGTGCAGCGCGGCGCCTAGATCGGGCCGTGCATGGAATCAAAGGATTCTTTTTTCACCTCCGCCTGCTCTTTCTCTCCGATCTCATAGATGGGGTAGAGGACGTACTGGGATACACCGGAGAGTTCCGTCATTAAATTTGTCACTTCATCTTCCTGCTCTACCTCGATGATGGCGAAGGTGAGATTGCCGCTCAGGGTAGCGTACCGATGTAAGATACGCACCCCGGGCGGCGGTTGGTCGAATATCCTCCCGGCCTTCTCCCTGATCTCCTTCCAGCGTCCCAGTTCATGCTCTCCGAGTATCAATAAATGCATCCGTGTACCCTCCTCGCCTAGAGATCCCAATAACGACGGTGAATCTTTTTGCCCCGCTCAATGGTCTCGGCTATCTCCCCGTATTGGGCATCCTCTATCTGTTGCATCTCCTCCTTATTGATCATCGATTTGCCCATTAGTTCCCACAGCACCATTTCCACCGAGTCCCGCAAGGCTTGGGGATTGTACCCCCCCTCCAATACCAGGATCAATCTCTCTTCGCAGAGGTCGGCGGCCAGTTCCATCAAGAGGGCGGTCATCCTGGCAAAGCCCTCGGTGGTGACGTTCATCGACCCAAGAGGATCGTTATGGTGGATGTCGAACCCGGCTGATACCAATATTAACTCAGGCCGATACTGGCGGGCAATAGGCCACAGGAGGTGACGAAAGACGTTGCCAAAACACGCGTTAGCACAGCCTGCCTCCAGGGGGATATTGACGGTATATCCTTCCCCTTTACCTGTCCCTACCTCTTGTTCCTCGCCGGTCCACGGGTAAAAGGTGCCCCGGTGAGCGGAAAAATAGAGGCAATGGGGGTCGTCATAGAAGATGCTCTGGGTACCGTTGCCGTGGTGGACGTCCCAATCGACGATCAATACCCGCTCTAAGCCCTGGGTCTTCAGGGCATAGCGCGCCCCGATGGCCTCATTGTTGAATATGCAAAACCCCATGGCCCGATCCTTTTGGGCATGATGTCCCGGCGGCCTGACGAGGGCGAAGGCGTTCCGAACCCGCTTTGTTAAGACGGCCTTGACGGCCTCCATTACCCCCCCTGCGGCCATCAAGGCTGCTTTGTAGGTCTTCGGCGAGGTCATGGTGTCGGGGTCAAACCTGACCCGCGGCCTCTCGGCGCTGTCGAGCACACGGTCTACGTAGCGGGGTTCGTGGACCCAGAGGATCTCCTCCAAGGTTGCGTACCGTGGCTCAATATGCGCCAAGGCATCGCCGAAGTCCCTATGATCCAACATATCATAGATAGACTGGAGCCGCTGAGGATTCTCAGGGTGCATAATCTCCGTCCTGTGCTCCAGATACAGCGGATGCCTTACAATCCCTGTCTTCTTCATGAAATCGATGGCATCTCCTCTATGCGGGAGAGTATCCCCTCAGCCTTTTTCATCCTGTACTCCTGCACGTCATCGATGGTTTGCACATACAGTAATGGAGCTGACAAGCATTGTATGCTTAACAAAAAAAATTATCAACAAACGAGGTGATTGCTTGAAGAGAGCCAACAAGGGCACAAAGGGATCGGTGAGCTTCCATCCGTTGACTCCGTACGGTTATGATGATATCGTGAGGGTCGTTATGCAAAAGATTACCGTGGCATTTCAGCGGGATCAGCTGCCGAACGGTCTGAAGATCCTCACCCTGGAGGATCCGTCTCATCCCATCGTATCCTACCAGGTTCACTTCGCCACGGGATCCAGGAACGAGGTGCCCGGGATCACCGGCATCTCACACCTCTTTGAGCACATGATGTTCAGGGGATCCAAGGAATTGGGCCCGGAGGAGTTCGCCCGCCTCATCCAGGCCAATGGGGGGACCCTCAATGCCTTCACCACCATCGACAACACGAGCTACTTCGAAAACCTCCCCGCCGATAGATTGGAGCTGGCCATCAGATTGGAGGCCGAGCGGCTTGCAAACCTTAGCTTGAATCAAGAGAGCTTAGCTACCGAGCGGGAAGTGGTCAGGAGTGAGCGGAAACTGCGGACCGTTAATTCTCCCTTCGGCCTCCTTATAGAGCAGCTCTTCGCCATCGCCTTTGATCAACACCCCTATCAATGGCCGGTGATCGGTTGGGATCACGATCTGAGGGGATTGACCCTGGAGGACTGCCTCGCATATTACCGACGGGGGTATGCCCCCAACAATGCCGTGGTGGTTATCGTCGGAGCGTTCAAGAGGGAAGAGGCCCTTGCCCTGGTCGAGAAGTACTACGGCCACCTTAAACCCCAAACCCCTGTGGAGGCGCCCCCTGCGCAGGAGCGGCCCCAGCGGGGTGAGAGACGCTCCTTCTACAAGAAGGTATCGCAATTGGAGGCCTTCTTTGCCGGCTTCCATTGCCCCGGGATCAGGGATCCCGACGTCTTCCCCCTTCTCGCCCTGAGCCACATCCTCTCCCACGGAAAATCATCCCGTTTTTACCTGCGCTTCGTCAAGACCGGCAAGGCCGTAGAGGCCCAGGTAGACGCAGACCCCCCGCCCTTTTGGTCAATGGATCCGGGCTTGCTACAGGTATATGCCATCGCGGCGCCTGGAGTGCCCATCGGTGATTTAGAGAAAGAGGTGTGGGAGGCCATCGAGGAGATAAAGGAGGGGCGATTCGATGAGGCGGAGCTCGCCAAGGCCAGGCAAGGATTGATCGCCTCTTTCATCATGGGGCTGCAATCGGTCTTCTTTAAGGGGTTAGCAGGGGGTCTCTATGAGATTAAGGCGGGTGCATGCGGCACCATCAATACCGTGCTGGACAAGTTGGAGGCGATCACGATTGAGGGCGTCAAGCGAGTGGCCCAGAGATATCTGATTGAGGACAACAGGACCGTGGTTACCTTGAAACCCATCACTCCGGAGGAGAACGAAGGCCTGGAGCTGGTGGAATAAGTAAACTATCCCGCCTTTGGCAGAACACCGAGGGCGGGGCCCTATGTAACAACGTCTTGTAGAAGGACCAAACAATGTTTCCCTTGAAGGCAGCGGACATCAAAAAAGTGCAGCTGGGCAATGGCCTGCTGGTGATTGGCCTGGAGTATCACAAGCTCCCGCTCGTCAACATCACGGTGATGGTCAAGAGGGGGAGCGCGAGGGACCCTGCGGGGAAAGAGGGTTTGGCCGACCTCACCGCTGAGATGGTGACCCTCGGCACCGAGGGTAGGAACAGCCAACAACTGGCCCTGGAGATGGAGCAAGTGGGGGCGCGGTACTCGGCCAGTTCCGGCCAGGATGCCTCTTATGTGGAGGTTGTTGGGCTCTCGGATGCATTCCCCACGCTGATGGATTTATTGGGGGATATGCTCCTGCAACCGACCTTTCCTCAGGAGGAGATGCAACAATCCCAACAGAGGAGGATCTCCCGCTTGATCCAGCAGCGGGATCAGACAGAGGTCATCGCCGACGAGATCGTCGTCCAGCGCCTGCTTGAAGGCACCCCCTACGCGCACCCCGCCTACGGCACCATCCCATCCCTGGGGGGGTTGTCGGCAGGGGATCCACGTTCCTTTTATTGCCGCCACTATTCTCCTGGGGAGACCGTGCTGCTGGCAATCGGCGACCTCACCCCTGAGGAGATCAGGCAAAGGGCCGAAGGCCTTTTGGGGGATTGGAAAGGGGAGGGCAGGGTTGAGGATCAGTTGCCCGCACCGGCGAAGCCCACGGGGAGGAGGATCATCGCGGTGAATCGCCCTGACCTCACCCAGAGCCAGATACGGGTGGGCCTGTTGGGGATCAAGAGAAAGGATGCGGATTACATCCCCTTTAAGGTGATGAACTACATCTTCGGGGGCGGGGGGTTCTCCTCCCGCCTCATGCAGCGCATCAGGGCCGAGAGGGGGTACACGTATGGTATTAGCAGCGCCTTCCAGGCAGGGCGTATCACAGGACCCTTCATCATCTCCACCTTTACGCCGACGGCCACTACCGTTGCCGCCAGCGAGGAGATCCTGATTGTCATGGAAGAATTTATCGCGAAGGGTGCCCAGGCCCAGGAGCTCGAGGAGGCCAAGCGTTTCTTGATGGGGAGCTTCCCCCTGAGATTGGAGACCCCCGGCCAGATGGCCGGGGAGCTTCTGAAGCTGGAACTCTATGACATCCCCTTTGACTATCTCTCTTCTTATCCAACGGCCATAGGTAAAGTCACCCTGGACGAGGTCAATAGCTTGGCTTCTGCCTATCTCCTTCCGGAAGCCCTCATCCTCGTGGTGGTGGGCAGGGTCGAAGAATTCTTGGAGCCCCTGCGGAGTTGGGGCGAAGTGGAGGTTGTTGAGTATTCCGAGATGACAAAGGGCTCCTTTCCCCCCAGCACCTCTAAGCACGCATCCACCACCTGCGGGTCGTAGATGCTTCCCCGACCTTTCTTGATTTCGTCCAGGGCGTCCATCGTGCTGAAGGCGGGACGATAGGGACGATGGTGGGTCATGGCATCCACCACATCGGCCACCGCCAGGATGCGGGCCTCAAGGATGATCTCGTCACCTTTCAGCCCCTTTGGATATCCTGAGCCATCCATACGCTCATGGTGTTGGAGGGCAGCCTGGGCCACCGGCCAGGGGAACTCGATCCCCTTGAGGATCTCATATCCCGCCTGGGGATGTACCTGGATGAGCGACATCTCCATGTCGGTCAGCCTGCCGGGCTTGACCAATATCTCCACCGGCACGGCCATCTTGCCGATATCGTGGAGCACTCCGGCGATATAGATGCCGGTGATCCGGTCTTCGGAAAACCCCATGATGCGGGCGATGGCCTCGGCAAGTCCGGCCACTCCGGTCGAATGGCCGCTGGTATACGGATCGCGATCCTCAATGACCTTTGAAAGGGCCTCGGTGGTCCCGAAAAAGCTGTTCCTGAGGGCCTCTTTGTGTTCCGATAAGATCCGCGCAGCTTCTCTCTCATGGGTGACATCGTGGTAGATGCCGAAGGCCCCCTGGATAACGCCTTGTTTGTCTCGGTAGGGCGTGCCGCTTACCAGCAGATTATGCCTTCGGCCTGCTGCATCCGTCAGCACGATCTCATAGACAGTCCCTTTTCCCTCCCATCTCGCCTTGAGGTTTTGCGCCAGGATCTTTTGATTCTCCTCGTCATAGAATGCGCTGAGGGGTTTCCCTTCCGGATGGGGGTCTGCGAGGGTCTCCTTCATCCGTTTGTTGGTTACGAGGATGATCCCGTCTTTATCCATATAGAGAAAACCGTCGCTGGCCCCCTCCAAGATGATGCGCAGGTGTTCCTCCGTCTTTTGGAGGGTCTCCTTGATCCACTCGTGCTCGGTGACATCTCTCTGTACAGACATGCCATACAATATCTTTTCATCCTTATCTCTCACCGCGCCGGCGCTGAGCAGGACCGTGCGTCTGGTTCCATCCTTGGCGATGATGCCAATTTCTTGGTTCTTGATGCTCCCCGTCTTTTTCCACTGCGCGAAGAGCGCCTTCACCTTCGGCAGCGCCTCGGGAGAATAAATGTCTTCTAGCGGCTTACCGACCAGTTCCTCTTTTTTATAGCCCAGTGACTTAAAGACGGCGTTATTGACATCAAGTATGATGCCCTCCGGTGAAGTCATATAGCAGTATTCCGGTTCGTTTTCAAAGAATTGTCTGAACCGCTCCTCGCTCTCCCGCAGTGAATTCTCCGCCTCTTTCCGTTCAGTAATATCTATCATGGCTACTTGTAAGGCGGGCCTGCCCTGATACTCGATGCGGCTGGCAAAGGTTTCCACCCAGCACACCGACCCATGTTTGTGGATGACGCGAAACTCGTAACTCTGAGGGGCAGGTTTTTCCTCTATGCGATCCCGGTAGTGTCCCCAAGCGAGCTCCTGATCATCCGGGTGTACCAGGTCCCTGATCTGCTCGGTTGAGAGGGCCAACAGCTCCTCCTCGGTATAGCCCAACATCTTGGCATAGGCGGAGTTGACGAAGACCTCTCTCCCCCCTTGGAGGATGTGCAGGCCCTGCAGAGAATTGTCGACCACCGCTTTATACGCCTCCTCTGCCCGCTGCTTCTCCTCAACGGCGCGACGCTGCTGAAGCACCTTCTTGACGGAAGAAGGGAGCAGCTCAAGATACTTGGTCCCCACATCCTTGACGATGTAGTCGCTGGCGCCCAGCTTCATGGCCTCCACCGCCACCCGCTCATCGCCGGTGCCCGTAATCATAATCGTGGGAGGCAAGGGGCTCCGAGAACCCAAGATACGGATCACCTCCAGCCCATCGTAGACTGGCAACGATTGATCTACGAATACTACGTCATAGGAGTCGGCCTCATACTTGGCAATCCCCTCCGCGCCGTCGGAGGCGATATCGACGGTATACCCCGCCCTGCCCAGCCTCTTCTGCACCAGCCGGGCCAGGCCGGGATCGTCCTCGATGTAGAGGATGCGTATGGAATTAGGTGGGGCCATATACTACTCCCTACCCTCCTGCCCCGTCCGGTATTGTCACCACCAACAGGAAGAGCCCGAGCCTGCGGATGGCCTCACAAAACTGCTCATAGTCCACCGGTTTGGTGATGTAGACGTTGCAGCCGAGCTCATAGCATCGGGCTACCTCTCGGGAATCGTCGGTGGTGGTGAGGATGACCACGGGGATGCGTTTGGTGCGCTCGTCCTTCTTCATGCGTTCGAGCACCTGGTAGCCGTCGAGCACCGGCATGTTGAGGTCGAGCATTACCAGCAGGTGCGATCCGTGTATGTTATTGGCGTACTCCCCTTCACAGAACAGGTAATCGAGGGCCTCTTGCCCATTGGTGGCGAAGGCGATCTCGTTTTTGATGTTGGCCCGGCGCAGGTTCTTCTCGATCAGGCGCGTGTGGCCTGGGTCGTCTTCTACCAAGAGGATAGTGACGTCTTGGATATCAGGCATGGATGCCTCCTTTGGCATGACCGTTGTGCATCTTTTTATCCTCATACATCCGTCTGTCCGCTTCGTTCAGGATTTCTTCCACGGACTTATGGTCTTTTGGGTCCCAGTGGGCGCTGCCGATGGAGAGCGTGACCGGAAAGTCCAGCCGCCCATTCTTATTATTGCGGCCGGCTGTGTTTTTGACGATGCGCTGTTTGACAATGTCCGACTCTCCGTCCGTTTCAAGCAGGATGACCAAAAACTCATCCCCGCCGTAGCGGACCACGATGTCCGTATCCCTTACTGCCTCACGCAGCGATGATGCGACCTCCTTGAGGATATCATCCCCCACCTGGTGGCCGTATCGGTCGTTGATCTCTTTAAATCTATTGACGTCGATCATCACGAAGGCCATGCAGTGGTTGTAGCGCTTTGAGCGTTTGACTTCCCGGTCGAGGACTTGATTAAGGTAATAACGGTTATGAAGGCCGGTCAGGGAATCATGGATGGCCTGTTCTTTGAGTTCATTCTGCAGGCGGATTCGTTTGATCGCTGCCGCGGTGTGGCCGAGCAGCAGCTCGAGCAGCCGGGTGTCATCCTCAGTGAAGGCATCGGGCTCGATGGAAGCCACCTGAAAGACACCGAGATCTCCGATGGGGGCGCTGACCAGGGAGAGATATTCCAACTGGGACGGCCGGGCTTTCGGAGCTTTTCTCATCTCCCCGAGGACATACATCTTTCCATTTCTATAGGTTTTGCCCATCAGGCCGTCATCCACTGATATCGATCGGGTTTCATTAGGGAAGGGTTGGGGATCGGATACCTTCGTGACGATCTGCTGCCCTTCTACCATCCCAAGGCTGCAGAAGGAAAAGGTGAGGATTTTCTTTGCTGCTTCGACGGCCAGAAGATATACCTCTTCTTCGCTGGCACAGGCGGATAGACGGCGGGCTACTTCATGAAGTTTCTCCAATTTTTCTCCCGACTCTCGCAGCGCCTCCTCCGCCCGCACGCGGTCGGTGATATCTTCATAGGTAACAAACAGATCGCCGTGTTTCATCGTGATGGGTCTAACATAGATCACCTTTTTTGAGCCATCCTTGCAGGTCACGGTAAATACTCGAGGTCGGAACTCTTCGCCCCGCGACTTCTTCAAATCTTGGATCCAGGTTGCGATGACGTTGTCCCGATACCCTTCATCAGGGTATGCCTTGGCAAACCATTCTCGTTCCGTCGGGATATCTTCTCGCGTATATCCGAAGATCTCGGTGAATGTGTGGTTGATATAGTTAAAACGGTTTCCTTCCCCGATGATGGATACCCCGAGCGGAGACTCCTCCACGAGGGTTTGAAATTTTTCTTGTTCTTTCCGTAGCGCCTCCTCTGCCCGCTGCTTTTCCTTGACGGCGTGCCGCTGCTGAAGAGCTTTTTCGATGACGGAAGGAAGCAAGCTGAGATACCCTCCATCCACATCCTTGACGATGTACTCGTCCGCACCCAGCTTCATGGCCTCCACTGCCACCCGCTCATCACCGGTGCCCGTGATCATAATCGTTGGCGGCAGGGGACCATTGGAACCCAAGATTCGGATCACCTCCAACCCATCATGGACAGGCAACGACTGATCTACGAACACTACGTCATAGGAGTCGGCATGGTACTTGGCAATCCCCGCCTCACCATCGGATGCGATATCGACGGCATACCCCGCCCTCCCCAGCCTCTTCTGCACCAGCCGGGCCAGGCCGGGATCGTCCTCGATGTAGAGGATGCGTATGGGTTCAGGCCGATCCACAGTTCATTATCCTCCACCCGGTATCATCAACACCGCCATGAATAGGCCGAGCTTGCGAATGGCGTCGGAGAACTGTTCGTAGTCCACTGGTTTGGTAACGTAGACATTACAGCCAAGCTCATAACAACGGGCTACCTCGCGGGTATCATCGGTGGTGGTCAGGATGATCACCGGGATGCGCTTGGTGCGTTCATCCGCTTTTATGCGCTCAAGCACCTGGTAGCCGTCGAGCACCGGCAGGTTGAGGTCGAGCAGCACCAACAGCGACAGAGGACGATCATTGCTAAAGAGGTAATCGACTGCCTGCTGGCCGTCAGAGGCCTTTACAATATCGTTCGTTATGTTCGCCCGGCGAAGGTTCTTCTCGATCAGGCGGGCATGGCCAGGGTCGTCTTCTACCAGGAGGATAGTAACCTCTGGGATATCAGGCATCACGCACTCCTTGTTTAAACGTGGTTGAGATGGTGAAGGCAAAGGTCGTGCCCTTGCCCAGCTCTGACTCGCACCAGATGCGCCCGCCGTGGCGGCGCACCAGGGTCTGGACGTAGGAAAGGCCCATGCCTTCCCCCTGCGTATCCTGCTTCCCGGCCCGGCGGAAGGGGGCAAAGACCTTGTGCATATCCTCTTCGGCGATCCCGCGGCCGGTGTCACGGATGGAAAAGATCGTTTCACCGTTGTTGACCTCGGCGGCAACCTCGATCCGGCAGGGGCGCGAAGAATCGGGGTATTTGACGGCGTTACCCAGGATATTGCCCATGATCTGCTCCATGGAGGTGCGGTCGGCGACGACGTGCGGCAGGGATCCGACAATCACTTCTATGCCTCGCTCCTGGATCTGGTGCGACATGGTCTCCAAGGTCGTTTGGACCAGGGCGTTCATATCGATGGGCTCGGGCTTGAGATCTTGTCTGCCCAAACGGGATAATATCAAGATGGCGTTGATAAAACTGTCCATGCGGGAGACCGAGTTGATGATAAATTCCAGGGCCTCGGGCACATCCTCGTGCAGGGCTATTGCCACCGCCGATCGTTTTTCATCAATGAGGTGAGGCAGGGCGGCGTCAAAATTGGAGCCGATCACCTCCAGGGCGGAACGAAGCTCACTGGTATAACCCTTCAGGTTGACCAGGGGGACCCGCAGGTCATGGGAGACGATATAGGCGAAATTCTTCACCTCTTCATTGCTGCGCTCCAGCTCAGCGGCATAGCGCTTCAACCGCTCCTCCGCTTTCTTGCGCTCGGTGACGTCCCGAGAGATGCCCCGGAATCCGATGGGTTTTTCTTGTGCATCCCGTATAAGAGATATCGAAACCTCGGAAATCCCTTTCGTCCCGTCTTTTCTGATAACCTCCATATCTAACGTCTTAACCGGTTCCCCTGTTTTGTAGACTTCTTTGAAGGTCTGATACGTTTTTTTAGCGTTTGTTTCATCTTGAAACTGCCGGTTGTCCATCCCGATCAATTCCTCTTTTGTATATCCGAGATGCTGGCAGATCACATCATTAACGAAGGTATACTTACCGGCGAGGTCGCTCTCAAAATAGCCGTCCTGGATGTTCTCAATGATGGTTCGGTATCTCTCCTCACTCTGACGCAGGGCCTCCTCTGTCTGCCTTCTTTGCGTTATATTGCGCGTGAGGGATTTGAATCCGATCGGTTTTCCCGACTTATCTCGCCTCAGATCGACGGTGGACTCAACAATCTTTGTTGTTCCGTCTTTTGCCGTGAGCTCATATTCCACTAATCGTGCAGGTTCACCGGTTCTATAAACCTTGTTGTATATCTCAAAGATTTTTTTCGCATTTTCTGGCGATGTATAGTCCTTGTAATGCATACCGACAAATTCTTCCTCAGGCCATCCCAAGAATTTGAAAGCAGCTTCATTTATAAAAGTCATCGTTCCAGAAAGATCTATTTCTGTATAGGAATCTCCGATGCTTTCGAGGATGGTCCGGTATTTTGCCTCGCTCTCCTGCAGGGCCTCTTCTATTTGCTTGCGCTCGGTGATGTCGCGGGAGATGCCCCGAAACCCCACAGGCTTGTCGCCTGCATCCCTTATGAGGCTTACAGAATTCTCTAAATATCTCCTGGTCCCGTCTTTTCTTATAATCTCAAATTGAATTTCTTTATCAGGTTCTCCTGTGGTGTATACCTTGTTATATGCTTGAGACACCTTTTGGGCATGCTCCTCATCCATGTACTGCCGGTAACTCATATGCATCAATTCATCCCTGGTGTATCCATAGACTTCAGGCAATGAATCATTGAAGAAGGTAAAGTTGCCGCGAAGGTCATTTTCAAAGTATCCCTCCGTGATGTTTTCAAGGATGCTGCGGTATTTTTCCTCGCTCTGACGGAGGGCCTCCTCAGCCTGTTTGCGCTCGGTGGCGTCGCGCGAGATGCCCTGGAAGCCGATGGGTTTGCCTTGTGCATCCCTTATCAGGGATACCGAGATTTCGCTAAACCCTTTCGTCCCGTCTTTTTTGATACTTTCTATATCGAATACCTTAACCGGTTCCCCTGTTTTGTAGACTTCGTGGAAGACCTCATACAATTTTTTAGCGGTTGTTTGATCTGTATATTGCCGGTTGTTCATCCCGATCAATTCCTCTCTGGGATATCCGAGATTTCTGCACTCTGCATCATTAACGAAGGTAAACGTACCGGCAAGGTCCACCTCAAAATAGCCGTCCTGGATGTTCTCAAGAATGGTTCGGTATTTTTCTTCACTCTGGCGCAGGGCCTCCTCAGCCTGCTTGCGCTCGGTGACGTCGCGCGAGATGCCCCGGAATCCGATCGGTTTGCCTTCTGCATCCCTCATAAGAGATGCCGTCGATTCGTAAATAATTTTAGTCCCGTCTTTTCTGATTGCTTCCACATCAAATATTTTAATCGGTTCCCCTGTTCTGTACATTTCTTTGTAGAGCTCATACAATTTTTTAGCGTTTGTTTCATCTGTATACTGCCGGTAGTTCATCCCGATCAATTCCTCTTTGGAATATCCGAGTTGTCTGCACATCGCATGATTAACGAAGGTAAAATTACCAGCAAGGTCATCCTCAAAATAGTCGTCCTCGATGGTCTCAAGGACGGTTCGGTATTTTTCTTCACTCTGACGCAGTACCTTCTCCGTTTTTCTCTTTTCAGTCACATCGCGTGTTACCCCACGGAAGCCGATGGGTTCACCTGCGGCGTTCCGCAATAGGGAGACGGAGAACTCGGCTATACCGATAGAGCCGTCTTTTTTAATTATTTCGTAGTCATCTATTTCGTGGGGGTTACCTGTCTTGTAGACCTCACTGAAAATTTGGAAAAGCCTTTGTGCCCCTTCCGGAGAGGTAAATTCCCGGTAATTCAGGCCCATCAATGAATCACCGGAGCACCCATAAAACTTAGATACGGCTTCGTTGAAAAACGTGTGGTTTCCGGCCAGGTCAACCTCGAAATATCCCTCGAGCATAGAATCAAAGATGTCGCGATACTTCTCTTCCGACTCCCGCAACGCCTCCTCGGCCCGCTTGCGCTCGGTCATGTCGCGGGCAATACCCTGGTATTCCAGGATGCTTCCATCATCCCCCCGCAGCGCCGTTACGGTGAACAGGCAATCCATCTCCGTTCCATCCTTCTTGCGTAACCGCACCTCAAAGTCCTGAACGAATCCCTTTTCCTCTATCTCATCCTGAAGCCTCCGGGCGTCGGCAGGGTCGGCATAGAGTTGTCGGGCCTTCACCTTCTTCATCTCTTCTCTGGTATAGCCAAACAGGTCCAGGGCGGCGCGATTGGCATCAACGTATGCCCCCTTGCGAGTGGTAATATAGACGGCGTCCCTGGAGTTCTCGAAGAAGGTTTGATATCTCTCCTCGCTCGCCCGCTGCGTTACCTCCGCTTGCCTGCGATCGGTGACATCCTGCAGGGAGGCCATGCTCTTGTTCGTCCCCGGGATCTGCCCGATGGTCAGCACGATGTTCTTGATCTTCCCGTGCCGATCAACGAACCGGAACTCAAAACACCGCGGCGCCAGCATAGGATCTGACTTGCGCAGCAGGTGATACTCCTTCATGCGCTTTCGATCTTCCCTTGCTACAAACTCCGTCCAGCTCTTGGTACCCTCGATCTCCTCTTTTGTGTAACCGCTGAGCCTTTCAAACTCCGCGTTGGCCAGGAAGATGGTTGCATCATGATCGACGATCACCATGGGCTTGCCGTTGCTCTTAAAAATGGCCTGGTATTCCCGCGGTACTACGGGTGCCGTGCCCAACTGGGCGGTGATTGCCCTCGGGACGCCTCGTCCCTCTCTGTGTATCTTATTGGCAGCGACTTTCATCCCTACCTCCCAACCTCTCAAAAGGATTTAAGGTTTACGCTCATAAAAACGATAAAAAATATAACGTGATCTTCTTTATCTTGAGCATATTCTGTGCCAATATAATGGGCTGAAAAATCATTACAGATCAATGAGTTACGTAGATCAAAAGAGGAGCAAGGAGGGAAAAGGCGTTTATTCTCCACGGAAGCGACATTTTTTGTCACTTTTGGAGCAGATCGAAGTCGGGATCGTAAGGGATAAAGGGGGTTGATGGTTTCCTAGCGGGGAGATGAAAAACCTCGGGGGATAAACGGCAATCACCAGGAGAGGGTCATGTCAGAAAATTCTCTGAAGGTTCAGGCTGGGGTATAGCGCTGAAAGCTGTCCCGTCCTTTATTCTTGGCGCGGTACATGGCGATATCGGCGTTCTTCAGTAAGGTATCTGCGTTGTCACCGTCGTCGGGAAAGATGGCGATCCCGATACTGGTAGTAATGTGGAGTTCATGACCATCAAAGGCAAAAGGCTCTCGAAAGGCCTGTAAGACCTTTTGGGCCAGGGTAGTTGCATATTCTACCTGGAGCATTTCCGGCAACAAGAGCAAAAATTCATCCCCGCCGATGCGGGCGATAGTATCGCCCTTGCGGAGAAGCCCGCTCAGCCGATTACCGACGGCACGCAGGAGCTGATCACCCACACTGTGCCCCAGGGTATCATTAACATTCTTGAAATAGTCCAGATCGAGCAGCATCACGGCGAGCTTCTTTGGGGAGCGTCGAGCCTGGGTCAGCGCCATGGTGAGCCGGTCATAGAACAGCGTGCGGTTGGGCAACCCGGTGAGCGAGTCGTGGGTGGCCATGTACGCGAGTTCCTCCTCCGCCCGTTTGCGCTCGGTGATATCCCTGATGATGCAGATGTAACCTGTTGTGGTTCCATCGGGTGATCGTATGGGCGATGTAACGATTTCCGCTGAGAAGATCGTGCCATCTTTACGCATAAGATCCCATTCTTCCCTGAGTGAACCGACCCTCTCAACCAACGGATAGGTGGCCTTACCATAGGTGCGGAAGCTTTCTTCTGATGGATGGACGATTCTTATCGATTGACCCTCAACCTCCGTTTTTTGATAGCCGAAGAGATCAAGAAAGGCCTGATTGCAGGTGATGACATTCCTCTCTCGGTCCAGCATCAAGATGGCGTCGGTAGAGCTCTCCACGAGGGTTCGATATCGCTCCTCGGAATTTTTCAGCGTCGCTTCCGCCAGTTTGCGCTCGGTGACATCTACCATGGCCACTTGTAAGGCGGGCTTGCCCCGATACTCGATGCGGCTGGGAAAGCTTTCCACCCAGCGCACTGTTCCATCCTTTTTGATGATGCGGAACTCGTAGTGAGCGGGGGCGGGCTTTCCCTCTATGCGATCCCGAACGTGTCCCCAAGCGATCTCTTGGTCGTCCGGATGCACCAGGTTTCTCACCTGTTTGGGAGAGAGGGCCAGCAGCTCTTCCACCGTGTAGCCCAACATCTCGGCGTAGGCGGAATTGGCGAAGATTTCGCGTTGGTCTTGGAGGACGTGCAGGCCCTGCAGGGAATGCTCTACCACGGCATGATACGCCTCCTCCGCCCGCTTGCGCTCGGTGATATCGGACAATATCACAATGATCCTGTCGTCTTTGAGCACGGTGCCTCTAAACTCTATCTCCTTTATTGCCCCATTCCTACAGACTACATTGAATACCCTATCTAAAGCCCTGTGCGCCAAGTCCTTCTTCCAGGCCTTGATGGCCTGCTCCCGGTAGTTCTGGTCCGGATAAGCCTTGAGGAACCAATCCTTTCCCGTAGGGATATCTTTTAGGGTGTACCCCGTGATGGCGGTAAATGCAGAATTGATGTAGAGATACCTCCCCTCCTTGTCGATCAAGACCACTCCGTTGGGGGCATCTTGTAAGGTGCAATAGAAGGTTTCCCTTTCCTCTTTTAACAGCTCTTCAGTGCGCTTGCGCGCGGTGATGTCCCTCATAACTACGACAACCCCCGCCGTCTTCCCCTTTTTTCGCAAGAGAGAGCCATAGATCTCGCCAATTCGCTTTTCACCTGTCTTCGTATACCCCTCCACTTCAAAGGGGGACACCTGTTGCCCTGCGACGGTTTTGGTAAAGCCGGAAATCATTTTGGCCATGCTCTTGGCGGTAGCCATCTTTAAGAGGCTAAAGCGTTTCCCAACCAGGTCTTTTTCGGTATACTCCGTGACTTCCGTTATCCTCCTGTTTATTTTGATAATCTTACCCGTCAGATTGACCAGAACGATGCCGTCCCTGACATCGTTAAAGATCGCTTCCAACTCTTCTTCGGACTCCTGCAGCGCCTCCTGCGCCCTTCTGAGCGCACGTTCGGATTGCTCCAAGTCGGCAATCCGCCGGCGCAAGGAGGTCACTTCTTTGATAAGCTGCTCCCCTGTCTTTTTTGTGTCTTTCGCCCTGGGCATCGCGTCTATTTAGTCCTCGGCCAGCTTATGCTTCCTATAATGGGAACCTCAAATACTAACACAACAGCTTTGTTTGAATTGTAGCATTTTTTGTGCCAAATTTAATAATTTTATTGAAATAAAATAATTATTTAAAATCCATAGGTTATACACACTGTAGAGGAACTGCCTCCTTCTTAGCCCGTTTTTTGACATTTTTTGTCATTACCTCCTGCCAATCTCACCAGCTGAGAGGACTAGAGGGTCTTTTTTCCCTCCGGAGCGATGCAGGGGTTTATCCTCTCAGCAAAAGATCGTAAAGAGATGGTATTGCTCTTGAGGGATTGAAGCCAAACCCACAGAGGATCTATCATGGCAGCTCAAAGAGGCCTCATCGATTGTCTACAACCCCCTTTTTTTAAACATTGACATGGCAACTCTATGCTTTTACAATGGTTTCAGATGGCTTTCGACTCGGGCGGCCATATCTCTTCGACGCTCTTCCCAATCGCCCGCGCCACGGCTTCGCGAAGCCGAAGACTCTTATTGATGCCGTGGATAGTATAAGACATGGCCGTGTGGCTGACCCCCTCTTGCCTAGCAAGCTGGCGTATAGAGATACCCGCCTTAAGGAGTTCTATCTTGATCTCTAAGGGGATCAAAGTTCTCCCTTTGCTAATTAAATTTCAATAATTACCATTATAATCAAATGAATGCGAAATTGTCAAGTAAAAAAATCGTAAAAAGCGAAATAGGGAATCGTATTAAGCGCACTCGCGGCAAGGACACCCAGAAAGAATTTGCAAAAACTCTAGAGTTTTCATCTAGTTACATATCAGAGGTGGAATCCGGTAAAACAAAGCCATCTTTGGAACTGCTTTTAAAAATTTCTCAAATTACGAAATACAGCCTGCATTGGCTTGTAGCCGGGGAAGGGCCAATGCTTATAGAAGCTACAGAATCGATGGTCAGGGAAGACTCAGCTTTTTATGGGGCGCTTGGTGAGTTTACCTTTGTCCCCAGGCTCGCCCTTGAGGATGAGGCAGGGATCGAGGTGAAACGCGTTGAGGAAGGGGTGAGAGAAAGATATGCCTTTCGGCGTCAGTGGTTAAACTCGAAAGGTAACGTGGAGGACCTTGTTCTCCTTGAGGTAAGGGGCGACAGCATGGATCCGACAATCACCGATGGAGACGCTGTTCTCATCGATTGCTCCAAAAAACAGGTGCTTGCCGGCAGTATATATGCCCTGCGCACCAAAAATGCCGTCATGGTAAAGCGATTGCAGCCGACAGGAGCTACCCGCGTTAAGGCCATGAGCGACAATAAACTCTATGATTCGTATGAAATAGACCTCGAAACCGGCGATATTGAGATCGTCGGCCAGGTCATCTGGATCGGGAGAGAGCTGGTAAAATAGGCAAGGGCCTCGTTACTCCAGATGAACCGTGCTCGGTTTGCGAAATTGGATGCCGACACGGTAGAGGCCGGATTCAGAAAGGTGGACGTTCATCACCTCACCCTTGAGGGAAGTGATTACCTCGCCCATAGCGAGTTCGAGCTCGATGACGGCGCCAACAGGCAGTTTATCTGCCACCTCGAGGGTTGCCCCCTCCAGGTTCAATTCCAAGGTCCGCCCGAGACCGTGGATGACGGGGCTTTCTTTTCCCGGATCTATATTGATAAAGTTCAAGGAACAGACCCGGATGGCCTTTCTCCGTTCTGGTTTTTCCACCATGGCGCTCACCCCAATGACAATTCTACCCTTTTTGCCTTCAAGAAGCAATGGTTCTGTGTGGCGCTCACGGCGCCTGCGGTAAGAGGATGAACAGCGCTGAATAGAATTGCCCCTTGTAAGGTCTCCCTACTTTCCTTCCTTTTCGGCAATCATAAAACCGGAGGTGGTGACGTAGATATAGAAGGTCTTGTCTTCGGAAGGTAAGGTAAAGACCGTGTTGCCGTACACCGCCTGCACAAAGGGGAGGCGCGGGCCATACTCGTACAGCCACCGCCAGCGGTGGTCATCTTCATTTGGGACAAGGCTATAGACAGTTGCCGGTTTGCTCATCTCGTCATCTGCTTGAAGGTAGCGGCCGCGCACACGGGTCAGTTTGTACATAGTGCGCAGACCAAGAAAATTGAGCCAGTCATCCCACTTGAGGATGTGCCCCTCAACAGTCCATTGATGGCCGCGCAAGAGATAGCGGCGGATTTGGGTAACCGTGGGTGACTCAGGCGTCCTGAGCTCAAGGACCATCGTATCTTCTGTTACGGGCACTGTCGTACAGTGGACGGTGGCAGCGAGCTCGCGCTGTGTAAAGACAGTGTAGGACTGGATAAAGGCGCCAAGGAACAACAAGGCTATGGCGACAGAGATCAGCAGCAGGATTAAGAATAGCCGCCGGGTACTGGCAATGAAACCGAACCTGACCATCGGTTTGCGCTGCAGGCGGCGTATGAGCCGGTGTATTCGTTTGGCGATGAAGAGGATAAGCATTAGCAGACCGATGGCCAGTAGCCCCAGAGCACTGTAGATAAGCAGAGGGCCTGGGGAAGAGGGGTTAAGCATCACAGTCGGCTCTCCTCATGAGCTTTTTAATTTTTTAACCAGGGACGCAACCCGCTTTCCTAACAAGACAGCATTCATGGAGGCATCTTTATCAGGCGACCCGACGCACGATACGCCGTAGTGTCCTGTCGCATCGAGCGGGTCCCCTACGACTATCATACCGTAGATCAAGAGGGCCTGGATAATCGACATGAGCGTCGTCTCTTTTCCCCCCGATGGATCGCCGGAGGTGGCAAAGGCCGCGCCTATTTTCCCCTCCATCTTCTTGCGGACACCGACAAATTGGTCAAAGATCGCCTTGAGCTCCGCCGCCATGGTCCCGAAATAGACAGGGGACCCGGCGATCACGCCATCAGCAGCCACAAAGTCTTCCTTGGTAACATCGGCTGCTGATTTCACGACACAGGCCACACCCTCTACCTCTCCCACGCCCTTGGCTATTTCTTCAGCCAATTTTTTCGTATGACCGGTCTTTGAATAATAGATGACGAGGACCTGCATTACATACCTCCTTTTTTTGCTGCGTCGATAATATACACCATGGGCCAAGCTGTATACAGATTTCTACTATACTGTCGGTAAATGCTCAACCTTCTCCGCGCAGGGGATGCAGGCCTGCTTGCCTTGAATTTCCCTGGTCCGTGTCTCCATGACGCTCTCACCGCACAATGCGCACATCACGGATTTCCTGATTCGGGCAGGTTCCGGCTCATCAATCTGGACCTCTTTTAACGATACGATCGCCTCTTCCGGTGCGGAGAGAAGCCACTTGATAAACTTCTCCCTATCTTGTCTCATACCTTCGGGGACATGCCCATCATTAAAGACCACACGCACGCCCCTTTTGGTCTTGCGATTGTACAGCGTATAGACATGCTTGCCGTAGTCTTTGAAGATGAGGTTGCCCTTGCCAAAGGTGCAGCCGGAGAGGTATTGCAAGGCATCCACCCCGCAGGCGTTATTCTCGACGATTGCCACCAGCTCCTCATCTGCCGATCGCGAGCCCGATAAGAATGCGAGCCCGGCCTTGGTCATCCTATACCCGATTGCCAGCCCGGGGCAGCTATGGCCGTGAAAGGCAATCACCTCTTTATATGTTGGATCCATGTTCATCATCGCGCTTCTGCATTCTAACGCCGCAATGAGCGGTACGAAAAGGCGTCCGCCTATTTCGCATCACTCTCCATCGCCTCCCACCCATCAGCCATGCGCAGGAGTTCGAAGTTGCATATCCGTTTTTCAAGGGAACCGTCTCGATTACATATGAGCTTCCCCGTCCTGGAGCGCCGAGAAAGCAGGATATGAGTTCCCCGGAGATTGAGGTCCTCGACCTTCAGGGCGTTGAGTCTTTCCCGGACATTTTTCATAAGCCTGACGTATTCCTCCTCCGCTATGATCCCTTCCCTCCATGCGCGCAAGGCATTCACGCCCTCTAAATAGTCACCGTCTCGCGCGGCCAGCACGTCGTCCGGGCCGTTCCAGTACCCCCAGATGATGATATAATCGCGGTCACTTCTCAATATGGGTTTTCTTTCCGGTGTTACCAGGTGTTTGTGCGTTTCGTATCTGTGGGTATCAAAGAGAGACTCCGAGATCTCCGTCCGCGCCCCGGTCATGTATATCGCCCGCGGGTAGGTGGTGGGGATCCCCCCCCCTTCTAGCTTTACCGCGAGGGCCACTTCCTCAAAGGGGCTGTTGTACCCGAATTCAATGATCTCTCGTTCGTTATCCTTGAAAGGATCCATATCAGGGATAATCCCAACGCGCGACGCTTTCCATACAAGGTTGATATTGTCTTTCGTAACGGTACGGAAGATTTCATGGAACGCCGAAAGCCTCGTCCGCAAGGCCTTTTCCCACCGTTCAGGCAGAAAGTAGTCGAAGAGATCAGGATCTTTCCCCACGACCCAGAGCTCTCCATCGGTGCTCTGGGTGCGCCCGTAGATATACCCCACACCGAATATGTTCATGTAGTGGAGGTGCGAAGGGAGGACCTTGGGTGTTTCGATGACGAATCTATCCCTCTGCTTCTGGAGATAACCGCTCCGCTTCTCCTTCCGCACCGCCTTTTCGTGTTCTGGGGTGCGGCTGAGGAGCTCGTAATCGACAAGGGCATATACGATGTTCCCCGTCTTGTCTTTCATGAGTTCCCCGTTCTTCCGGGGCCTCACGATGACGTGGTGCGGCTTCCTATCGTGTACCTCGAACCCCTGCCGCTCTATTCGTTCGTACGCTGAGAGGGTGAACGATACCATCTGATCTTCATCGATAATCCCCTGTTCGCACGCCTGGACCGTATCGATCCCCTTGATCCATTCGAATATCACGGCGTACAAGCGGTACATATCAAGCTCGATCTCTACGTGCTTATCGATCTTTGCCTGCATCATGTACTCTTTTCTTCCGGTGCGCCAGAGCGCCACCCGCGTTGCAGGAACGAATATCGCCAATGGTCTCTGCGTGAATACCTTTTGATCTGCCGTCCGCAGGGCGTCCCTGAGCTCCGTAACCAGTGAGAATTCCTCGAACGGGCTGTTGAATTCCGCATTCATAAACTCTTTATCGCCCGGTATCTCCTGGCCCATGCGGTTCCATTTTATGACGATGTCCTTCTGCCTGCCATTGATCTTCTTCGTGGTTACTCTGTAAAGGCTGCTCGTGCCCGAAAGCCGTTCAGAGTGCTGCTTGAACCATTCCGTGTCCGACCAATGGTTCTCAGGGAACAGACAGTCTGCAAAGGGGAGGCCTGGTTCGGTGATATACAAATCCCCCTCGTCACCCAGGCTAAAGTGGGTGTACGTTGTTCCAAGAACACGGACCTTTTCTGCTTCGGTATGCAAGGGAGTTCCGATATTTCTATTCACGAATCTCAGAGTCTGATTAGTTGAATAATTCCTTTTTTATAGTATACGCTTTTTTTATATGAACGTCATTTTTTCTTACGGACCTTCTTTCCTGTGCTCGATTTCTTTTTCGCGCGGGGCTTCTTTTTCGTACCGGGCAACACACCGGTAACGGTCCCGACGATCGCGAGGATTAAGGAGCCGATAGCAAAGAAAACGATATAAGCATCGCGAAAGGCCAGCGCAGCCTCGCGTTTTGCCTGATTCGTTCCCGGAGTGAGCAACACAAAGGGGATGCCCATTACGCCGTAGATCACGATAAATATGATCACAAACCACATGAGACCAACGATGAGCTTTTTTATCATGGCATTTCCTTATTCTCGTGTTATCTGAATATCGCTTCAAAACGGAGTTTATATTAAAATTATGGAATAAATCCAATAAGTTTGTCAAGAATAGTTGTTACCTAGAAAATAAATATCACTATCTCCTCTCCCCTTGGGGAGAGGATTAAAAGGTGAGGGGAAAAACCTATCCACCCTCACCTGTGTCGCATGGCGACACATCCCGTATTCTCTGATTTGTGCAAAGCGTCCCGCCCTGCTTTGTATAAAAATCTGAATGGCGGGATGTCGCAGTGCGACAGAGCGGGACCGACCCTCTCCCGCCCACGGGAGAGGAGGTCTACATATACCATTTTCATGGTTCGTGAGTGACGAAGGGATCATCGGAAGTTATATTAAAATTGATGCGTACTGAAAGTTGGAGATTAGCGGATTATACTTTGCCGTTAGAAGATAAGGCAGCTATTGGTGCACTAGCTTTTCCCCCATATACAGGTTGACGATGCCGCCTGTGAGCCTTTGGCAACGGATCCGGGAGAAGCCTGCCCTGTGCATCATGGCCATCATCTCGGCGGGCTCGGGAAACGCCACGATGGAGGTGTGCAGGTAGTGATAGACCTCCTTGTGGCCTGAAACAAATCCCCCTGCCCAGGGGATGAAGCGTGAGAGGTACCACCGATACGCCTGCTTGAAGACAGGAAGGGTAGGTCTGCCGAACTCCAGGATCACCAACCTCCCTCCCCTCTTGAGGACCCGGAACAGCTCACCGAGCCCCTTATCGGGGTCCGTCAGGTTCCTGATTCCGAAGCCGACGATGGCCCTCTCGAAAGTCTCGTCTCGGAAGGGGAGTACTTCGGCGTCTCCGCCGATTGGGGTGATGGCAGCCCCTTGTGCCCTCTGCCTACCCCTACCCAGCATCACGAGGGAGAAGTCCAGGGCCACGACCCGAGCCCCAGACCATTTGCTGAGAACGCCCCTGCCCAGCCGCATGGTGCCGGCGCAGCAGTCGAGCACGAGCCCATCCTTCGAGAGGCCCAGGGCCTTGATTGCCTCGTGCCGCCACCATACATCCACGCCGAAGCTGAGCAGGGTGTTCACCAGGTCATAACTTCCCGCTATAGCGGAGAAGCTGCGGCGGACGAATGCCCGTTTGTCCATCAGAGGGGTTACGATCCTTGGGTGATCCTTTTCCTCAGCTCCAGGCACATCTGGGGGGCATCGATCTCCATGGGGCAGCGCACCTTGCACCTGCCACAGCTGAGGCACGAGTAGGTCAAGGGGGCGGCATCCGTGAGATCCCCGGTGACAAAGGCAGTCCAGATGGCGCCGATGCCGCCGAAGTACTTGTCGCCGAAGCGTCCGGCGGTGACGGCGAACAGGGGGCACTCATAGAGGCAGCCGCCGCAGCGCAGACAAAAAAGGGCCTCCCGGAAGTCGGGGTCTTTGGCAAGCTTGCTGCGGCCGGCGTCGAGGAAGATCACGTGCATTTCCTTGGGGCCGTGAGCCCCATAGGTGATGACCTTTTCGATGTCGCCGGTCTTGCTGGGGCCGGAGACGAGGTTGACATAAGCGGGGACCGTATAGCCTGCAAACCTCCAGGTCACCTCCGCCACCTTAAAGGCATCCTCGATGGTCGGGACTATCTTTTCCATTCCCACGAGGCAGATGCAGATCGGAGGAGCGGAGGTGGACAGACGGATGTTGCCCTCGTTCTCTATCTGGAAGAGGGTGCCGGTGTCTGCGGCCACCACGTTGGCGCCGCTCATCCCGATGTCGGCGCGGAAGAACTTATCCCGCAGGATCCCCCGGACGATGGCCACCTCGGTCTCGATCTCGGGAGGGATTTTCTTGCCGGTAACGCGGGAAAGCAATTTTGCTACATCCTCTTTGGGCACATGGATCGCCGGCGCGAGGAGATGCATGGGCTTGATGCCCAGCTGCTGGATGATATATTCCCCCAGATCGGTCTCATAGACCTCGTTGCCCCTGCCTTCGAGGTGTTCCCGGAGGTCTATCTCCTCGCCGGTCAGGCTCTTCCCCTTGACGATGAGCTTGCCCGTGCCCACGATCCCGTCGATGATCTCCAGGGCCTCGCCGGGGGTGCGGGCTATATAAGCCTCGCCCTTGTTCTGCCGGATGGCCTCGCACGCCTGCTCTGTCAGCTCCTCCATGCGGGAGACGGATTTCTCCTTGATCCCCCTGACCTCCTCGGCCAACTTCAGGGTGTGGGGGAATTTTTTAAGGGCCTCATCGACATTCTTCCGGTAGCTCTCGATGGCCCGCTTCAGGGCCACGCTGATCTGTGGATCGCGGGCAGCCTTTTTTAATCTCTTTTTATATTCCTTGGACTTTGGCATCTCATCCCTCCGGCAAAGCGCTGCGAAGTAATTGGGCCATATCCATGACCTCCACCTCCCGGGCCTTCAGTTTCTTGACCCCTTCCCTGAGCTGGATAAGACACCCAGGGCAGGAGGTGACGATGATGGAGGCGCCGGTCTTGAGCAACTCCTCAACCCTATTGGCGGCTATGGTATGGCTTATCTCAGGGAAAATCACCTCGAACCCCCCCCCACCGCCGCAGCAGGTGGACCACTCCCCCTTGTTGCGTTCGACATCGGCAAACACCACCCCCTCGATGGAGCGCAGGATCTGTCGGGGTTCCTCAATCAGGCCGAGGTACCTGGACAGGATACAGGGGTCGTGGTAGGTGACACAGACCTCGCGGGGCAGGCGGAACCGTTTTCCCTTTTTTATCTCCTCCCAGACGATCTCCAGGAAGTGGCTGACCTCCACCGGCGATCCCTTCCCGCCTTGGGGAAAGAGCGCACGCAGGGCAAAGGTGCACGAGGGGACCATCCCAATGAGCTTGATAATCCCCTTTTCTTTTAATAACGCCTGCGTTTTTGTGGCCTGCGCGGCGAATTCATCCTGGAAGCCGGCGTAGTAGAGGGGGGCGGCACAGCAGGGCTCCTCTTCGGCGAGATAGCCGACATCGATATCCATCCCTTGCAGCACCTCGACGGCGCTCAGCAGGGGGTTTTCAATGCGGCGGAAACGGCGCGTGACCTTGCCGTAGAGATCCCCCAGGTTTATCCCCCTCTTGTTGAGGAACTGGGTTATCCTTAGTGTCCGCTCCCAGGGGAGATTGCGTTTGTCCAGGGCCCGGACAGCCGAGAGGATGGCCGCGGCCTCCCCCAGGAATTGATAGCCGCACCCGGCAAAGAATATCGTTTCCCCCTGTGAGGAGAGATCAAGCCCCTTGGCCCACCGGGCCTTGGAGGATGCGCCGAAGATGTTCCCCTTGCTTAGGATGTTTTCCCTGAACAGGAGCAGTCCCTCAGGGACAAGCCGTTGCTTTTGTATGGGCATCAAACCCCTTCCGCTGTTTTTGCAAGAGAACATATACCGTTCTGGAGAGGCAGGAGTCAAGCCTTTTTACCGCCTTCACCCAGGTAGAGGGCCTAACAGTATAAGGATAATGGAGCGGGTGATAAAGGTGGTAGTAGAAGAGCAAATGCAACTACTTGGCCGCGGCCATCAACGCTTCGGGTAGCGCCTCGCCCCGCTCTACCAGATAGTCTTTATACTCCTGGTAGTTGGGCTGCACCCACATCGGCGTTCCAAAGATCTCATGCATCATGATATTGAGGGCTACCTTGGTGATGTAATAGCGGTGGTGCCGTCTCAGGATCGGATTGGGAGAGAAGAGCTTCCACAACTCCCGCGGCCGCCAATAGTAACGCCTCATGGTGTCTTTATAAATGAGGTTCACCTGTTCGAGGTGATCCGCTTCCTTGGTCGCCATCACTGCGTGCAGATAGTCATAATTACGGTAGTCCCGGTCCTCAATCCTTCCCATTTCCTTCATTTTATAAAAAAATGGAGTTCCAGGTAGGGGGGTAATCAGGTTGAGTCCGAAGTGATCCACATATTTTCCGAAGAATTTCAGAAAGGTCGCGCGATCTTCTTCCGTCTCTTCCCAGTGGCCGATGAGCAAGGTCGCCATGACCATCAGCCCATGTTTTTTCAGGAGTTCCATGGCCTTGCGTGCCTGCTCCACCGACAGGCGCTTGCGGATATCCTTGAGCACCGCGTCGGCATGATACTCGAGCCCCATCATAAACTGATAGACACCCGCCTCCCGAAAACCATCCAAGAGGTCTTCGTCTCTGATAACGAGATCGGCCCTCGATTGCAGCCAAAAGCGCTGATTCGTCTTGCGCTTCAGCAGCTCCTCGATGAAGCCGACGCCTTGCTCCCGCTTAACGTTGAAGGTATTGTCGCCGACATAAAAAATATTCCGGTTGTATTTTTCTTTCAGGAGTTCGAGCTCATCGGCGATCCTTTTGGGGCTCCGATTCCTCCAGGTCTTCTTATAAAAAGCCGATTCCGAGCAGAAGGTGCAGTCCCAGGTACATCCCCGGGAAAAATTGACCACGAGTCCCTGCCGCCCTTCGGAGGGGAGCTCCACAAAGGGGTGATCCATCTTGGCAAGGTGGTACGCGGGCATCGGCAGGGTATCGAGATCCTCGATAAAGGGCCGATCCCCGGTATAGCAAAATTCCCCCTTTTCATTAAGATAGGCGAGACCCAAGACCTGGGAGAGATCTTTCTTTTTCTCAATAGCCCTCAGGAACTCGGCCAGCGTCACCTCCCCCTCGCCGACGCAGATATAATCAATTGCCGGACAATCCCTGAGCGTTTCCTCTGCCGTGAAGGAGGGGTGCTCCCCACCCATGATGACGATGGTGTTCGGGCTGGCGGCCTTCATGAGATTGGCCGCGTTCATCCCGTCATAGATGAAGGCCGTGCAGATCACGGAGATGCCGACTACCTCCGGCTTTTCCCTGCGGATCTTTTCCTCCAGATCGCCCCACGGGTTTTCATTGAGCGTGCAATCCATATATTCGATATCGAATCCTTCGCGTTCCACGTAGGCCAAGAGCTGCAAACAGCCCGGCGAGGGCGTCCATGCCCTCAGAATGGTCCAGATTTTATGGGGTGGGTCGATTAACAAAAACCTCATCCTGCTCTCGTCTCCTTAAGACTCAATGCCTTGTTCTCTGTTGAAGCGCCACGTGACTAATTTTTTGAGCAGGTACTTGATACCGGGGATACGGAACATAAGGTGGGATTTGGGAATGTCAAAGATCTCGCCTGAGATGAGCTTGCCGGAAAAATCTTTGACCCTTTTGGCGGCCTTCGTGAGCGCCTTGCTGTCCACGGTGGCAACCTTTTTGAAAACCCCTTCGCAATAACGGCACTGCGCGCAAGAGGTCTGATTGCAATCCTTTGCCTTAAAATGTTCCAGAAAGCCCTGCAGCTTACTATTATCAAGGTGAACGAGCTCGCGGAACTCTAAATCAAAGACCTTCCCTAATTCAGAGACCTTCATGATGTTGACATGTTTAGGTTTGATAAAGTACTCCAAATGCACAGGGGTGAATGCGTCCTTCCGTGGAAGGGTGAAGAGATCCAGGAGGTTCCCCTCGTAACGCCGGTTTTCATAGGCCCGCACGTGTTCGAGCAACAGGGGGGTCCGTTTAAACCTTTCCGTGATCTTGAAATGTTCGTACCCCAGTTCTTCATACGCGGCAACATCCTCGGGCCTGATCCACGGGGATCTCAGGAGCTCCACGGGGTCCGTCAATTTTCTATAGAGGCACAGATATCCCGGATATTGAAGGTAACAGTAATCCTCCTCCCCTTCCCGGGAGGCATGGCCATCGTGGTTGACATGTTCGTAATTATACGGACACTGCCAGAGGCAGATGTTGTTGAGGATCAGCTCTAAGTTGCACCCCACCGCCTTCCTGATTGCCGCTAACGTTTTGAACTCCCGGTTGATGTGCTCATCGATGATGATCTCCTCGACCCCCATTGCTTCGTATTGCAGGGCCTTGCGCACGGTATTGACCCGGGCCGTGGTGGAAACCTTGACCTTGAGCCGGGGAAAGCGTTCCCGGATGAGATCGATGAGGTACGGCATGCCGACGGTGACTGCATCCGCTCCGGATTGCTCGATCCATTCCAGCAGTTCGATCAGTTGCCCATACCCTTTTTTGGAATATTGGAGGTTCCCCAGGCAGGGGGCGTTCAGCAGGTAGCTAAACTCCATCCCCCTTGCGTGGCAGGCCTGGATGTATTGTTCCACGTCATGGCGATTCACCTGGGGCAAGACAAAACCGGGCCGCGCCCCCCCCACGATATCGAAGGGGAGCTTGCCGAAGAGGGCATCTACCGACGTCCCCTGTATGGCGTCAAGAAAGGCGATGTCCCAATTAGCTCCTACCCGCAGTTTCATCGTGTTTTTACTGTAACAATCTGCATGCCATTTTGCAAGAGATGCCGCGCACCCGCCAGGACGATGCCAAAGTTAGCTCCCGCCTTTGGCCTCCCCGTTTAGCAAAGGGGGTGGGGGGGGGTTGCAACCTATTTTTTGAGCAATGTTTCATGACACCTATGTCACCCACGAATTATAAAAATACTCTTTACCCCCTCTCTCCCGCTGGCGGGAGAGAGGGGGGGGGTGAGGCCGAAGGTGGCCCTTTGGCCAGTGGATATAAATTTTCCCCCTCACTGCCGCTTTTCCCGCTTCGGGTTCTGGCCAAAGGGCCACCTTTGACCAAAGGGTCACCTCCGGTGGCCGTAATCCTTATCTCTAATATTGAAGAGCGGGGGCGGCATCCCGTATTCCCTGATTTATGCAGAGCAGAGCGGGACTGTTTCCTCTCCCCTAGGGGAGAGGAAATCTGGAGGTTTTATGTTCTGCACAATTGAGCGTATTTGAGAAATCAACGATCCACCCTTCATCCCATTGACGCACCCGGTTGCCAGTGCTATGGTACCTTTTGTCATGACAACCCCCCGGCCGTGCCATGCCTATTACTACGGTGGGCTCCCCATCAAGGGGACCAGGCGCAAGGGGCGTTTATGGGTCGAGGGCAAGGTATTATTTTTCAAGGTGCCCAAGGGAAAAGGCGGTGAAGGGGTAGATTTAAAAATACCCTTTTCTCAAATGGAAAAGATCACCCGCACCAGGGACAACTATTATGGTTCTGACACCTGCCTCTTTAATCTCACCTTCCGGGACGAGCAGGGGAAATCCTTCACCCTCAGGTTTGCCCCCATTATCATCATTCCCCGGCGCAGGATCGCCCTCCAGCAGCAATGGTTTGAATTTTTGACCCAGGTCGTCAAGGCACCGGCAAAGACCGCGCCCCGTTCTCAGAAATAATCATTGAAACTGCTCGTGCTGCACCTGCTACCCCCAGCACAGGGCCTTGACCTCCTGGCTCTCCCGGAGGGCTGATGCCGGGCCCCCTTTGATCAGGCGGCCATTGCTCAAGATATATCCCCTGTGGGCGATTGCCAAGGATAATTGAATCTCCTGTTCGACAATGAAGAGGGTCAGCCCGCGCCTGTTCATCTCCTTGAAGGCGGCAAAGATTTCATCGATATACCGAGGGGCAAGCCCCGACGAGGGTTCATCCAGCATCAGTAGCTTGGGACGGCCCATCAGCGCCCGGCCGATGGCCAACATCTGCTGTTCGCCGCCGCTCAAGGTACCCCCCCGCTGCCGGCCCCTCTGCTTGAGGACAGGAAAAAGCTCATAGATCCATGCCAGGTCTTCCTGAACAGCTTCTCCCGTCCCCTTCCCGCCATATGCTCCCATCATGAGGTTATCGAAGACAGAGAGCGTAGGGAAGATATGGCGCCCCTGGGGGACATGCCCGATCCCCCGTGCCACGATCTTGTGGGGTTCGAGGTTGGTAATATCTTCCGCTTGAAAGAAGATCCGCCCTTCGGTCGTCTCCAAGATACCGGAAATGGTGAGCAGCAGCGTGGTCTTTCCCGCCTTGTTGGGGCCGATAAGGGCAACCACCTCCCCCGCTTTTACCTCCAGGGAGATCTCGTTGAGCGCGATGAAGGGTCCGTAATGGACAATCAGTTTCTTTATCCTCAGCATCGCCTCATCCGCCCGCAACCGTGAGGTATGCCTCGATGACACGGGGATCTTTTTTCACCGCCTCGGGAGTATCGTCGGCGATGAGCTCACCATTATGGAGCACCGCTATGTCATCCGCCACGTCCATGACCATCCCCAGGTGATGCTCCACAACCAGGACGGCCATTCCCTGCCCTCTGAGCTGGCATACCTTTTCCGACAGTTTTTTTACCTCGGCGGGGGTAAGCCCGGCTGCCGGCTCGTCCAGCAGCAGGAGCTTCGGCCGCATGGCCAGCGCCCTCCCTAACTCAAGCATCTTCTGCTGACCAAAGGAGAGTTGCAAGGCGGGCCATTTCCACCTGCCGAGGAGACCTAAGAATTCCAAAATGCCCTTTGCCTCCTTGAGAGCGCCTTTTTCTCCCTTGTGTATCCAGGGGAGCCAGAACCCGCAGGAAAGAAAATTCCCCGGCACCCTGGTGTGCATCCCCGCTAATATATTTTCTACCACGGTCATAGTGCCCCATGTCTGGATGGTCTGAAAGGTCCTCCCCACCCCCAGGGCGGCGATCTCATGCGGCGCCTTGCCGGTGATCGCCATCCCCCGGAAGGAGATCGTTCCCGAGCTTGGGCTTTCCAGCCCGCTGATCAGGTGAAAGAGGGTGGTCTTGCCCGCTCCATTGGGGCCGATGAGCCCCTTGATGGTCCTTGCGCGCACGGTGAGCGATACCCTGTTCAGGGCAAGGACGCCGTCGTAGTTCTTGCTTATGGTATCGATAGCAAGCAGCGGCATCACGTATTGACCCTTTCCCTCCTTTGCTTTCTCCCCCAGTAGCTGATGAGATATATCAGCCGGGCATTGAGACGGGTCCCGACCCCGTCGGGGAAGAAGATGAGCAGGAGGATGAAGACCACGCCAAAGAGGGGGAGGCTATATTCCTGGTATGCCCCGAGAACGTCCGTGAGCCAGGTGAGGAAGATGGCTGCGAAGATGGGGCCATACAGGGTTCCCATACCCCCTATGATGACCATCATGACGATGAGCACGGACAACCCCAAGCCGAAGGCATCTGGGCTGGCCGTGGACATAACGCTGGCGAACAGGCTACCGGCAAGGCCGGCAAAGGCAGCGCTGATCACAAAGACCCCGAGCTTGACCCGGGCCACATTGATGCCGACGCTGGCGGCGGCATCCTCACTCGCTGCCACAGCCAGCAAGGCCCTGCCCATCTTGGAGCGAACCAGGTTTTTCGCAAAGAGGACCAGCCCGATGAGCACCCCCCAGACGAGATAGTATTGCTTAAAAGAGGTGTCAAAGGTGAATCCGGCCGCGGAAAACCAGGGGACGCCGAAGATCCCGCTGACCCCGCCCGTAAGGCCCCTTGCTTCCCTGACGATGACCAAGAAGATCTCCCCAAACCCGAGCGTGGCCAGGGCCAGGAAATATCCTTTGAGTTTAAGGATAGGTTTGCCGATGATATAGGCAAGGGCGGTAGCCGCAACAGCCGACGCCCCGAAGGCCCCCACGGAGGGGACCCCATACCGGGTGGTGAGGATGGCGGTCGTATAGGCACCGATCCCGAAAAAGGCGGCATGCCCCAGAGAGATCTGCCCGGCATACCCGAGAAAGAGACTCAACCCGAGGGCCACGATGGCATAGATTCCCGCCAGGCCCATCAGGAAGAGGGAACCGGGCCAGATCACCGGGAGTAGCACCAGGGCGCCGAGATACAAGAAGTCCCTTTTTTTAATCAATTCCCTTCTATAGGGAAGGTGAGGATCAGGCAGGATCAAGGAAATAAGCCACAGACCTCCCGTATAGAGGAGATCTCTCTTTCTGAACTCATGCTGATGCCCTTTTACCATCGGCGGCTATCGATAAAGGGTGAACCCAGGATTCCCTTGGGCCGGAAATAGAGGATGAGCAGCAAAACCACAAAAGCCACCCCATCCTTGTAACCCGCAGGGATAAAGGCGACACTGACGGATTCCACGATACCCAGGGCAAAACCGCCGAGGATGGCCCCGCTGTTTTTCCCCCAACCACCCAAGACCGCAGCGATAAAACCCTTTAACCCCAGCAGCGTGCCGGCACTATAGCTCGTATAAAAGAGCGGGGTGACAAGAACCCCGGCGATGGACCCCATCCCTGCGCTCACGCCGAAGGCGAAAAAGACCATGAGGTTTCTCGAAATCCCCGCGAGATCGGCGCCCAGCGGATCGGTTGAGCTTGCCTCCATTGCCTTGCCCATGAGGGTCCGGTGCGCGAGGAGATGGAGGACAAGCAATAGAAAGAAGGTAGCGCCGAGGACCCAAAGGCTCTGGTGGGCGATGAGGACCCCACCTATCTCCAGGGGTTGCTCGCCGGAGAAGGAGGGCAGGGTTTTGGGTAATGTCCCAAAAAGGAGCGCGCTGGTGTTGCTGAGGACAATGGATGCCCCCAGGGTCGCCATGAGCACGATGAGGGCGGAGGCCTTGCGCAGGGGATAGACGACAAGGAGATGGAGGAGGAACCCTATGACGACGACCGAGATCACCGCCATCAAGGCGGCGACAGGGTAGGAGAACCCGGCCCCCGTGATAAAGAAGAAGGTGAGCACCCCCCCTAACATGACGAACTCACCCTGGGCAAAGTTTAAGATCTGGGAGGCCCTCACAATGGTAACAAATCCCAGGGCAACCAGGGCGTAGATGGCCCCCATGGTGATGCCGGTGGCAAGAAGTTGTGGGATATGGACCCAGGGCGTCACAGGACCCTCCGTTTAATGTAAAAAAGGGGTGAGCGGAACCAGTTCTCCTCCCACCCCTCAATCGTACTCAGTATGACTCTTACGTGCAACCCCTATTTGAACCCGGGGAACGTGATGCGTTTGAACTTACCCCCTTCGATCCTGATAAAAACCATGTCCTCTTTACGCAGGCCATCGTGATCCGTGGGGCTGTAGGTATATATGCCGTGGCACGCCTTAAACCCCTTGGTCGCCTCCAGGGCATCCCTGAATCGAGCCCTGGTAACCTTGTCCTGGCACCGCTTCAAGGCATCATAGACAAGCCAGGTGGCGTCATGGGCATGGCCGGCTATCTGATCAGCTCCTATCCCATAGCGCGCCTTCATCCGTTTGTCGAAATCGATGACGATGGGGCGTATGAGGTCGTCCTTATCGAGTTGGTCGGAGACCACGGGCTTGCCCGCCGGGAACTCCACCCCCTCCATGGCCGCTCCCCCCAGTGCGATGATAAAGCCGAAGCCGAAGGCATGGGTCCCGAGGACCGGGGTTTTAATCCCCAGGGCGCGCATATTCTTGACGATGATGGGCCCTGGAGGACCGCCAGTGCAGGCATACAAGGCATCCACCTTTTCCCGCTCGATGATGGGTTTGAGCTTAATCAGCTGCGGGGTCATGTCGATGTCGGTGGGCTTGTGGGTCTCCGGAGAGATGATGACCTTGATCCCCTTGTCCGCGCCGATGCGCTTGAAGTTCTCGGCCAGGCTCTGGGCCAGGGGCCAATTACCCGCGAAGACCAGGACCGTCTTGTACCCCCGGGCCAGACACAGATCCACCAAGCGTTGGGAGACGACGACGTCGCTCTGGGCGATGTTAAAGGACCACCGCTGCTTAAGACCCCGTACCATGGGGTTGGAGGGACAGAAGATGATGTTGGTGATCCCTTCCCGCTCGGCGATGGCCCTGGTGGTGGCCTGGAGTGGGTCCTCAAAGGGCCCCACCACCACCAGGATATCCTTGTTCCGGGCGAACGTGGTCATGGCGGCCGCGGCCCTGCCCAGATCAAAGCCGTTGTCCACGATGACGAGCTCCAGGGGGTGCCCATCAACCCCACCCTGTGCGTTGATCCGCTCCACCTCCATCGCCATGGCCTGCTTGACGGTCTTGGTTATCTCCGCCCACGGACCCGTCAACTCGAGGTTGACCCCGATCTTATAGGGGGCCTTCCCCGCCGCTTGGGCAAGGATGGGCCCTGCCAGCAAGAGGGTGGCTACCATGGTTAGTACTGCGAACTTTCTGAATGCCTTCATAGGGAGACCTCCTTCTGTATGTTATACCCTAAACGCCTCTACGATCTCAAGCCCCACGCAAAGACGGTAAGGTTTCATCGTTGCCTGTTTCCTTGCGCTTGAGCCTATCCATCACGGCGAGAACATTGCAGAACAAGCGCCCGGTCCATGCGGGGCCGGACTTTCTCGAATTGGGGTTGAGAAAGCAGAAATGCCTGCATTTTATCTTTTGCAGGGCCCGTTCAAAGCCCGCGATATCCTGAACCCCATCGGTACGGGGAAAATAGTCCGGGATGAAATATCCCAACGATGAATAGGTCTGATTATACTTTGAACTATGGGCCCGGTAAAAATCCTTGAAGCGCTGCCTATCATGAATAATACCATATTTTTGTGGATCCATATGCCAGGGGGCCCCCGGTTCCATCTCTATGGAAAGGACCCTGATACAGCGGACGTTCTTGAAGTTTCTCTTGATGTACCTTTTAAGTCTAATCGTCTGCCGCAAATCATCCGGGGTCTCGTCGGGGATGCCATAGGTAAAAAAGACCTCCGTGCTTACCCCTAACTCCTTTAAATACTGTAAACAGTCCAAGAGTTCCTCATTGGAATAAAAGCTCTGTTTGTGGATCTTTCTCAGCCTCTCTGATCCGGTGTCCGGGGAGATGCACAAAAACGATTCCTCATGGGGGAAGGTCTCATGGAACGCGTCCATGAACGGCTTCGTCGGGAGGCCATGGCACTCGAAGACCATTTCGCATTGTATTTTTTTCTCTCTAATTTTGGCAAAGAGGTCTATAAAAAATTCCTGTCTGCCCGGATAGGGATCGAAGACCACGTACATCGTCTCGTAGCCATATGACAATGCCTCGTTGATGGACTCCAGTATCTTATCCATTGTCCGATAGATGGGCTTGGTGCGCCTGGTGATGAAGCGCTGGGAGAGGACGCTGCCAGCGCACCAGGTGCACGTCATAGGGCATCCCCGCCCGATAGCCAACGGGAAGGTCTTGGAGCCGATGGACAACTTGTGGAAATTCTGTTCCTTGGAAAAGTTCTTCTTCCACATAAAGGGGTGCCCGAAGTAATTAACATAGGTCTCGTGGTTTTTGAGGAGCGCGAGGTTGGTAAACCGCAAGGCGTTGAGATCCTCTTCCGTAGCGCAATAAAAGCCTTCGTTCTCGACGATCCTGCCATCCTTGCGCCAGGTCAGGTTGGGGACCCGGCGTAAGTCACGCGTATGCTTTGTCACCTGCTCCACTAACCTCAGCAAGGGCTCTTCCGCGTCTCCCTGTATCACGGCGTCAAGGCACGGGAAGTCTTCGAGGATCTCCCGGTGATAATAGCTTGCGGTAAATCCCCCCGCGACGATAAAGACATCCGGATACGCGGCCTTGATCGCCTCGGCGACCTTGATGACGTCATAGGCCTGATAGTGCCAATGGAGGGAGAGCGCGCAGACATCAGGACGGGTTTGCCCGACATACTCGATGAGATCGAATGCGTGATCCTCAATCCATTCAATGCCCAGGTGCACGATTTGCGCCGAATAGCCGTGTTGCACAAGATTATCGGCCAAGGCAAACATACCCATCGGTAAGTAATTAATCCATATAAAATCACCGAGCGGTTTATACCAATTATCAAATTTCGGGGCATGTACGAGCATGCACTTAAGGCATTTCTCATCCATAGTTTTTCCTCCGGCCTTCGTGGGTTGAGCCACAACGCAGCCTAAAAATTCTTTGCCTTTTCTGCTGAAGCGACGTGCTGCCATAATCCCATCTGTTCGAGGGCCTGCCGCAGAGGATCGCGGGAGGGTTCAGGGGTGCCCAGCCAGAAGGCATGGACAATCGCCTCTGTGCCAACCGCGTGATCCGTTTTTGAATTTTTTTGCCGTCCTGCTATCTGTGCGGCGCCATTGATGGTCTTCATCCGTGCAATCTCCGCCAATGGTGGCGGCACAAAGACCATCAGGCTGTCGAGTACGGAAGCAGCTTCCGGGCTCAAATGGATGTGGCTCACATCCAGGGGCACGTTTTCTGCGAGCGTCCGACGTTCGATGATGGCCTCGATAAAACAATCGAATCGCTCGAGAATCGCTTGGCGTTTCGCCTCATCCACCTGCACCGTTTTTTCCGCCCAGCGTTTGCAGTACCCGCATTCCTCGCAAGAACTATGGTAGCAATCGTGTGTCTTGAAGTGTTTCGCAAAGCCGTCAAGGGCTCGATTATCTATCTGCATCACATCGGAGAAGGAATAGCCGAAGATGTCGGCCATCTCAAGCATCAAATCGATATTTACCAGATCGGGCTTAATGAGATATTCCAGGTTCGGCGGATTGTAGGCATTACGGCGAGGAAGGGTCAACAGCTCAACGAAGTTGCCGTCAAAGCGCCGATCCTCATAGGCACGAACCACCTGCATCAGGGTCTCGGTGTTGCGAAATCGTTCGAGGAGCTTGAGGGAATCGATGCCAATTTCCTCGTAGTCGCCGACATCCTCAGGCCGCACCCACCGCGCCTTGAGAAGTTCATCGGGCTGCGCCAGTTTCAACCGCTGGCAGTAGACCTGGCAGTGGTCCAGGACAAAACCGCCGCTCACATGGCCGCCTTGGGCCGAATGCGACATCATGTTGATATGGTTCGTATCGAGATAACACATATAGAGACACGAGGGGTTGGCGATGACCTCGAGCTTGCAGCGGAGTGCTTGCCGCATCGCCTGCAGGGATGCAAAGTCACGGGTGGCATACTCAGCCGCAATGATCTCATCCGCGCCGATATCCGCCCAGTATTTGGCGCGCTTGACATTGGCCACGCGTGCCCAGCTGGATACCACCACCTTGAACTCCGGGAAATGGCGTTTGAGCCATACCAGCATGATGGGCAGGGTAACCGTTACTTTGTCAGCTCCTGTCGAAGCAACCCATTCGATATGGTCAAAGAGGATACGGTTTCCCTTGCGGGTCATTTCCAGGTTGTCCTGGCAGGCGCCGTTGAGGAGATAGTTAAAGTGGAAGCCTCGTCGCCGCGCCTCGGCGATGAATTCTTCCGCCTGATCCCGATTGCCTTTCGGAGCGAGAAAGGAACCGCGCCCCCCGCCAAAGGGATCGTCAGTGATCTGGCCGAAGAGCGAATCCACGGAAGCGGATTCGTTGCTGAGGCGATCCAAAAGTGCCGGGTCCCAATTGCACGCCACTGAGTACTTCATATGTCAAATCCTCCTGTCATTGTTCATCCGCACAGCGCCGATTGTAAGCGTCGCTGTACCCTCCTTCTTTATTAAAAAAGTATCTGAACTGCTGCACGTCGCCTTCCTTTTTCCGCCGGTAATGAAGCACGCGAACAGGGCCTTTGTCAGTCACCCCCCTATAAAAGGGGGATTACGTAGCAAGCATCATGCCAGCAATCAGGGCTTGTAATGAGCAGATTTTATTAGGGAAATTAATAGGGGGTGAAAAAAGATTGTCCCAGATTGGAACAGTTGTTACAGGATGGAACCATGGGCAAGCGGCAGGTTTATCTGCCAATTTCGAGTCTTATGGATTTCTTTCAAAAAAAACCTTGACATGCACAAATCTTGGTTATATATTTAAGTCATTGCTTAATCACTTAATTATACCGTAGTTGACCTATGAAAATAGAACCTCCCGAGATATTTAAAGTGCTGAGCGTGGAAACACGCGTAAGAATAATCGAGCTGCTTAAAGCCCAGGGGCCTTTAGGCGCCAAGGATATTGCCGCAACCATCGGGATAACGACGGCGGCTGTTTCCCAACACCTCAAGATATTGAAACAAGCAGGTCTTGTCAGAAGCGAGCGGAAAGGATACTGGATACCATATTCAATAGATGAGAAAGCAATGGAACATTGCCGGCAACTATTAAATGAAGTTTGTACGTGCGGATGCCAAGGAACAGGAAAATTTAGAGAATCTGAATTAGAAAAATCAAGCTTGGAATCCCTGAAAAAGTATGAGGAAGAACTCAGAAATGAGCTGAGTACCGTACGACGAAGGTTACAAGAATTGGAGTCCATGAAAAGGTAGTCATTTTTTTGCGCACATAGTTACGTTATTGGTTAAGCTCTTAAACAGAAAGGTGGTGATCTAGATGGCGGGAAAAAAGAGCAGCTGCGACTGCGGATGCATTCCGCGCAAACAAAAGAGTGTGAAAGCAGCCAAAAGCAAAAAGAAGGCCAAGAAGTCTAAGTAGGTAGAGCATCGCCAAGGGGGATGGGAAAGCAGAAAAAAATTCCCCTCCCCTTTGGCCTATGTGCAGGATTTCTCGGATGGAGGTGTACAATGACTCTCTGGGTAGTGGCATTGAGCCATTTTATCCATGTTATGGGAACAGTAGTATGGATTGGCGGAATCTTGATGACTCTTTTGGTAATATTACCGGGCTCGAAAGCAGCTTTGGAATCGCCGCCTCTGGTTGGCAAACTGATGAAGGAGGTTGCAAAACGCTTCACTCCACTGGCTAATATTAGTATCCTTCTGCTCATTGCGACGGGTATTATCATGTTGTACTATGACAAAAACTATACATCTTTTTTAGACCTGAAAAAAAATGGAATGTGGTGATTGCTTTAAAACATTTTTTCGTCGCCGCAATGATTATTATCCACTTTTACAGGGGATTAATACTGAATCCAAAAATCGAAAAAAGCCAGTTCAAAACGAGATGAAATACGATCAGCAAGATTAAAGAAGATTTCAATAGATCTTGTCAAAATAAACCTTGTATTGGGAATCATAGTCCTGTTGCTCACTGCGGTCTCACTATCCATGTAATCCGCACCACGATCGGTTTATTCAATGGCAGATAACTACGGGATGATCCCGTACTCCTTCAGCCGCCTCCAGAGGGTGTTGCGCCCGATACCCAGCTCCCGGGCTGTCTCGGCCTGGTTGCCGCCGTGCCGCTCCAGGGCAGCAATGGTGTGGCGTCGCTCCAGCTCCTTGAGGGTCATCCCCTTGTAGGACCCCGCATCGAGCAGGGGGATCCCCAAAGAGAGGTCCTGCGCGGTGATGGAGGAGGAGCGGCAGAGGATGGCGCCCCGCTCTACCGCGTTCTCCAGCTCCCGCACGTTCCCGGGCCAGGGATGGTCGAGCACGGCCTTGATGGCATCAGGGGCAAAGCCCATGATCTCCTTTCGGGCCCTCTTCCCATAGACCTCCAGGAAGTGTTGGGCCAAAGGGATGATGTCGTCCGGCCTCTCCCGCAAAGGGGGAATCAAGATCCTGACCACGTTGAGGCGGTAGAAGAGGTCATCCCGGATGATGCCCTGGGCCACCAGGGCATCGACCTTTTTGTTGGTGGCGGTCACGATGCGGACCTCGACCCTGATGGGCTGCGTGCTCCCCAGCCTTCTCACCTCTCCCTCCTGCAGGGCCCGCAGGAGCTTCCCCTGGAGGGGCAGGGGCATATCAGCTATCTCATCCAGGAAGAGGGTTCCCCTATGGGCCGCCTCAAAGAGCCCCTTGCGCCCCTTGTCCGCGCCGGTGAAGGCGCCCTTTTCATAGCCGAAGAGCTCGCTCTCCAGAAGGGTGTCGGGAAAGGTGCTGCAGTTGATGGGGATGAACGGGCGATCCCTGCGCGGGCTTCCGCGGTGGATGGCCCGGGCGACGAGCTCCTTGCCCGTGCCGCTCTCCCCCTCGATCAGCACGGTCGCCTCGGTGGGGGCGACCTGGTCTATCTTCGCCAGGACCTCCCTCATCTCTTTGCTCGCGGCGATGATCTGCCCCCTTTCCCCTTGTCCCTGTAACTCCGCCCGCAGGGCCTGTACCTCCTTAACCAGGGCCTTACGCTCCAGGGCCCTCGCTACTTTCAAAAGGAGTTCCTCTTCGTCAAAGGGCTTGCCGATGTAGTCATATGCCCCGAGCTTCATCGCCTCGACAGCCGAGGCTATGGTCCCGTAGGCGGTGAAGATGAGGACCTCGGCCTGGGAATCAACGGCCTTGATATGGCGCAGGAGCTCTATGCCGTCCACCCCCTCCATCTTCAGATCGGTGAGGATCATGTCGTACTCCCCGGGCGCCAGCATCGTTACCGCCTCAACCCCATTGCTTGCCAGCGAGACCCGGTGCCCCTCCCTCTTCAAGAGGATGGAGAGGGTCGTCCTCATGGAGGGCTCATCATCCACCACCAGGATGTGACCTTTGTGTCCTAGCTGCGTCATCCTTGATCCTGCAGGGGAAGGGAGATGGTAAAAAGGGTCCAGGAGCGGGCGTCGCTTGCCACCTGGATAAAGCCATTGTGGGCCTCCACGATCCTGCTGGCGATGGAGAGCCCGAGCCCGGTCCCCTCGCGCCGCTCCGTGTACAGGGGCTCGAAGATCCGTTCCCTCTGCTCAGGGGGTATGCCCGGTCCCGTGTCCCTAAATGATACCTCGGCCCAGCGGCCGTTGCGGCTGGAAGAGACGAGGAGCTCTCCCTCACCACCCATGGCTTGGGCCCCGTTGAGGGCGATGTTCCAAAAGACCTGCTCCAGCTGCTCGGGATCGCAGGGGATCTCCTTGATCTGCGGGTCCAGGCGATAGGTGATGCGCACCCGCTGGAACGCCTGCCCCCTTTTCAACCCCTCCAGTGTTTGCCGGAGGATGGGGTGTAAAGGGTTCATCCTGATCCTGGGCAAAGGGTCCTTGGAAAAGTGGAGGAAATCGGCCAGGAAACGGTCCAGCCGGGCAGACTCCCGCTTCATCACCCCAATCAACTCTTCCTGCTCCCCCCCCGTGGCATCGGGGAGGAGCTTGGCAGCAGTTACCAGGGAGCCCAGGGGGTTGCGGATCTCATGGGCCAGGCCGGCGGAGAACTCCCCGAGCCTCGCCAGACGGTTCATCCTCTGCAAGGCCTCGGTCCTCTCCCGGACCTTTTGCTCCAGCTCCTCCACCATCTGCGCCTTTTGGGCCGCCATCATGGCCCGCCAGTCCGCCCACATCCAGACCAGGGCCAGGACCCCAAAGGCCGCCATCACGAGTATGGCATTTCTGATCTCGCGGGTCTCAAACCCCGCAGTCCAGGCGATGACCTCCTGGTAGGGGGCGCTGGAGAGGAGGTAGGTGCCATCCTTCAAGGGGAGGCAGACCCAGTATCGATCCCCCTGGCGAAACCCGCCAGGGCCGGCAGAAATGGAAGCTAGGATTAACTCGCTCATAGATTGCGGCAGGGGATCGGTCTTGCCCAGGGGGCGGAGCTCACCGTGAGGGGTCGCGCGATAGACAGGACCCGGCAGGGCCTGCTTGCCATCGGTCACCTCCTGCAGCTCGATCAATCGCTGTTGTGTAAACCCCTGCTCTGCCCTGGCCCGCAGTTCCCAGATGCTGCTGCGGGCAAGGAGCACTACCACCACAAAGATAAAGACCATCAGGGCGAGGAACCGCAGGGCTCTCTTGAGGGACATGCCGTATCCTTCCTCTTTTTCGTTGCGGGTTCCCCTTTAAGATACCAGCAAACAAGGATGGGTTCAATGGGGGATGAAATCGCCTGGGAAGAGGAGCAACGATCTTGATGCCTCAGGCACATATGCCGCGCATCTGGATTGGGAAATGGGCCTGGATATACTTCTTGCCAAATTCTGACAATCGGGTAATATTAGTTGGCAGAGGGGCCTTCAGAACGCCTTAATCCAAGAAATTCAGCATGTTAGGAGGAGGACGATAAATGCTTGCAGGAAAGACCATCCTGGAGATATTTCAGATCGGCGGTTTCACCATGTATGTTCTCGTGCTCTGCTCTTTTTTGTCTATAACCATCCTTTTGGAACGGATACTCTATTACCGAAAGCGGTCCAAGACCAAAAGGGCGGAGTTTATGGCGAGCATGGCCAGGGCCTTAAAAAGCGGCAATATCGAGAAGGCGAGAGATATCTGCAAGGATACGCTTGCCCCCTTCTCCGCCGTGGTTTGTTCCGGGCTTGAACACTATCGTCATCGTGAAAAGGAGATATCCAATGCGATGGAGCGGGAGATCACCATCGAGACCGCAAAATTGGAACGCTTTACCGGCATCGTGGGGACCATCGGGAACACGTCCGTCTATATCGGGCTCTTTGGGACGGTTTTAGGGATCATCAGGGCATTTCACGATATTGCCGCAGCGGGAGCCGGCGGGATGAGTATCGTCATCGGGGGGGTTGCCGAGGCGTTGGTCTGTACGGCAACAGGGCTTTTTGTTGCTATCCCTGCGGTTATAGCGTTCAATTATTTTGCCAAGAAAGTGGAGTCTTTTATCAATGACATGGAATTGTGCGCCTCTGAATTGATCGATATGATAGGTGGAAAATAACATGAGGAGAAGAACAAGAACATCCAAATTAATGGCGGAGATCAATATTACCCCTTTTACCGATGTCGTCTTGGTTCTCTTGATCATCTTCATGATAGCTACCCCCTTTATCTATCAATCGAGCATGAAGGTACAGCTGCCGCAGGCATCACAATCCGCAGAGACATCCCGGGATGTCATCATCACCATCAATGCCGAGGGCGACGTCTTTCTTGAGGATGCCAGGATCGATCTGAATACATTAAAAGATAAACTGAAGGTAATGACGCAGAATGCCCCCGATGTCTCCGTGATTATCAACGGGGATAAAAACGTCAGGTATGATGCCGTGATCCAGGTGATGGATGTCTTGACACAAGCGGGTGTCCAGAACCCGGGGTTGGGGATAGAGCTGAAGAAATAAAGGATTACGAGGCAGAAGCGGAGAACTCCGCGGAAATTCATTCCTGAGCGACAGGGAGAGGTTGCCATCCGCGTTTGGGTAAACATACCGGTTACATTTCAGCTCCTATGAGAAGGCGTGTTCGAAGCACTGATAAGAGCGGCTTGCCGAAGGCAGGGGTCATTTCGCTGCTGCTCCATATTGCCCTCATCATCGTCCTGGGTCTCAGCGCGAGATTCGTGATTACCAAGATGGTGCCCTCTGTTTACCGGGTTGCCATCACGCCTTTTTCCCCGCCGGGCGACGGAATGCCGCAGGGTGGTCCAGGTCCCGGCCCTGCTGAAGAATTGCCTGCCCCGCCGGCAGTTGAAAAACCAAAACCCGAGGAGAGCAAGAAACCGGGGAAGGTCGTTGCCGTTGCTCAGCCGGAGCAGAAGAAGGCGGAGGTAAAGGTGGAAAAGCCCGCAAAGACGGAGATCTCCCTCGCCCCTAAAAAACAGAAAACGCCTGATGCTAAAAAAGATGAGACGCTTCCCAAGGCAGAGGAATCCGATAGATCTCTCCAGGAGGCTATCGAGGAGATTCACAGGAAAGTAGCCATCGAGGAGATTCAAAAGAGGGTGGCCGATCGTGGAAAAGCGGGAGAAGGACCGGCTGAGGGAGGGACGGCAAGCAGCCCGTCCGAGGGGCCGATTGTTGCTTCCGCCCGGGGCGGCCCGGGTTCCGGCACCGGATCCGGCGCAGGAACAGGGTCCGGGGGAGGCACGCCGGAGCAAGTGTATGGGGGCATGGTAGAGGCAAGGATCAAAAAGGAATGGGCCCTTCCGGAAAACTTCCTCAAGGGGAAGACCCAGTTGGAAGCCATCATCGTTGTCATCATTGAAAGGGATGGGCGGGTTCAAAAGGCGTGGTTTGAAAAAAAGTCGGGCAACGCCTCTTATGACCAGATGGCGATGCGCGCGATTAAAAAAGCAGAGCCCCTGCCGCCTTTTCCAACGGCATTTATCGATAACACCTTTGCGATTGGCATCCGCTTCCGGCCCGACTGAATACCATCTCCCGGGCGTGTCTTTCGGTGTCGAGTTGCGCTTTTCGCCTTAATAAGGCTATCGTGCTGCTTTGGAAGCACTAGGCACGCCACGCAATTTTAACCTAGCAATTTAAACTATTCTATGCTACAGTAGTCGAGCCAAATACAACCTCTCAGCTTTCCCATTATCTTCAACGACATAAAAATGGCCGATTGCCGAGTAGGACGGAACGGCCAAATACTATCAAAACTCAAAAGGAGTGCTATGCAACACAAAAGATTTGACGATTTGAATTTATCTAAAGAGCTGCAACACGCAGTGGCAGACATGGGATTTGAGGACCTGACACCGATTCAATCCGGCGCGATCCCTCTTATCCTTGACGGCAAGGACATTATCGGACAGGCACGGACAGGCACAGGGAAAACCCTTGCCTTCGGCATTCCCATGCTTGAGCTGCTCGCGCCACGGGGAAGGAGGCTGGAGGCCCTCGTCCTCTGCCCTACGAGGGAACTCGCCGTGCAGGTTGCCGAGGAATTGAAGAGGCTTGCGAGATACAGGACGGATGCGCACATAGTCCCTGTTTACGGGGGACAGCCCATACAGCGGCAGCTCAACAGCCTGAAGAGAGGGGCGCGCATCGTCGTCGGGACACCGGGACGCATTATGGACCATATGAACCGGGGCACGCTGATATTCGATGAGCTCACGATGGTGGTACTCGATGAGGCGGATAAGATGCTCGATATGGGATTCGTGAATGACATGAAAACGATTCTGTGGGCCATGCCGGAAGACCGGCAGACCCTCCTCTTTTCGGCGACAATACCCAACTCGATCATGGCCCTCACGAGGAAATTTCAGAAAGATCCGCACATAGTCAATGTGGCCGGAGAGCAGCTAACGGTCCCCGAGGTGGAACAGGCATACTTCGAGGTGAAATCGTGGATGAAGCTCGACGTGCTGTGCCGCCTTATCGACACGTACAGCCCGACCTCCTCCCTGGTTTTTTGCAATACCAAGCGCAGGGTAGACAAGCTCGTCAAGGACCTGCAAATCAGGGGCTATCGCGCCGACAGTCTGCATGGAGACATGACACAGTCCCGCCGCGACAGTGCCATGCTGAAGTTCCGCACGAGGCTGTCGAAAATACTCGTGGCGACCGACGTGGCCGCCCGGGGCCTGGATGTGAACGGCATAGAGGCGGTTATCAATTACGACCTGCCTCAGGATGATCAGCATTATATCCACCGGATCGGGAGGACGGCGCGGATGGGAAGAAGCGGTCGCGCTTTTACCCTTGTCGTTCCACAGGAGCTTGAAAAGCTGCGGGAGATACAGTACTGCGCCAAGACGCGGATAACCCGTCGCTCAACTTCCTCTCTCCAGGGGCAGAAAAAGCTGAAAAGCAGCGGCGCCGCCTTCAAGACCGGGGGCCAGGTACGGGCACGGCGCCAGCACACCAATTGAGCTCTTTGCTGAAGGGGCACAAAGCGCAGTCGCGAGCTAAGGACGTGAGTATTCGGGGTATTCCGGAGACAGATTACCTATCATCCCGCCCCGAGAACAATACGGCAAGCATCCCTCCTTTTTAATTTACCAATGAAGATCCGATGCAGCGAGGAAAGATAGAATGCCGATTCCGAAGTCTGACCCCGTTCTTTCACACGGGGGATGAACAGGGGGGTGCGCCTTGGCAGGGCAGGGGGAATTAAGTTTTGGAAATAGTTAAGGCCATTCCCTTTCCCGGCCTCTTCGTTATGCCACCTCTGTATCCTTGAGCTTTGCAGCTACCGCCTCAAGGGTGGCCCGTTCTCTAAGCGCGGAGAGCTCCTCCGACGATTCCTGAAGCTTCTCCACGCTGTTAAAAAATCGGTCCAGGAGATCCCCGCTCGTGGTAGGTATCAGGAAGATATGGGTATGGGGTATCCTCCTGCCGCGGGCATACAGGCAGACAAAGTCCGGCTCGAAGGCCTGCATAAGTTTTTGGGCTATAATCCTGGCCACGCGGAAGAGACTCCCGGTTTCCTCCTCGGTAAGGTTGTACCACCAGGGGCAATGCCGCTTCGGGATAACCAAACAGTGTCCCTCGGTGAAGGGGTTGATGTCCAGTATCCCCAGGGAGAGCTCGTCTTCGTAGATGCGGTGGGCAGGGGTCTTCCCTGCAACTATTTCACAAAAGACGCATCTCGGATCGGCTTTGTCATTCATGATCTTCCTCCAAGGTTGCGGGATTGCCTTGCGCTAAGGTTCTTCATCTCTTTCGTCACTATTCCTTTCCAGAGTCCTCAGGGGCCAGCCCCGCCTTTGGCGGGATAGTTTACTCAATTGCCGATCGTTACTGGTAACCCTTCTTTTTCGACAATGCCTTTCAAGGCATGGATATGCTCGTCACTGGGCGCTTTGAATTCAAGCAGTTGATCGGGTCTGCCTAATTGTTCGTTTTTTGATCTTCCTCCTTCATGGTACGGGAGAAAAGAGATCTTGTGCGCTCCCATAGCCTTCCCTAACAAGGCGACCTTTTGTAGGTGATCCGGGGAATCATTAAAACCGGCGATGAGGGGTATGCGCAACCACAGAGGGGTCATCTTGGAAGCCTTCGCTAAATTTTCCAGGATGCGTTCATTGCCTACACCGGTGGTTCTATAATGTTCTTCGGAATCGAGGTGCTTGAGGTCAAAGAGCAGCAGATCGACCAGCGGCAGCAGGGCTTCCAGCTCTTCCCATGGTCCGTAACCGGAGGTATCCAGCGCCGTATGCAGCGCCTCTCTTTTGCAGTGTTCTAACAACTGTATGACAAATCCGCTTTGCGATAAGGCCTCCCCCCCGGATACCGTAACCCCGCCGCCGGAGTTTTTATAAAACATCCTGTCTTGTAAGACCTCCCCCATGACCTCGCTTACCTCCATATATGCACCGCATATCGTCAACGACTGATAGGGGCAAGCTTGAGCGCACAGCAGACATTGGTTGCATGTATCGCGGTCGATCTTCCTTCCGGCTTCTTGGGTGATGGTGATAGCCCCTTGGGGACAGGCCTCTGCACACACGCCGCACCCTCTACACTGAATATCCCTGACCATGAGGCTGGGGAAAAAATCCTGCGATTCGGGGTTGGCACACCACAGACAATGCAGGGGGCATCCTTTCATAAAAACGGTGGTTCTGATCCCCGGCCCGTCGTGGACACTGAACCGCTGGATATTGAAAATGACGCCCTTGTGCCCATCATTCATGGATTATGTCAGACTTTGCTCCGTTCTGGCGATGATGTGGTCCTGCAGGCCGTGGGACAGATCGACAAAGTAGGCGCTGAACCCGGCAACCCTGACGATCAGCTCGGCATATTTTTCGGGATATGCCTGGGCCGCGACCAAAGTTTTTTTATCGACGACATTAAACTGAATATGGGGGACATGTAGCTCTTTCCATGTCTTCAGGTAGCTGATGAAGGCCGGCTTTAAATCATCTTCCAGGAATTTGGGCAGAAATTTTTGGTTCAAGAGATGGTTATAGGTGTCTACGGCCTTGATCTTGGCGCAGGAATTAAGGACCGCTGTAGGCCCTTTTTTATCCTTACCCGGCGCGGGCGCCAAGGTCGAGTCGGCAAAGGGTTCCCCGTCCATCCTCCCGTCCGGGGTAGCCGGGGTATCGATCGCCAGCCCGTAGGTGGCGGATACGGCGCTGCCGTCGCCCCGGTTGGCGAGCCCGTATCGATCGGTGACGGTCTCCATGGCCTCCTCGCCCAGGCGATGAACCGCTTGGGCAATCACATCGGCATAATCATCATCGTTGCCGAATTTGGGGGCATTGAGACAGGCCTGCCTGATATCCTCCCTGCCTTCCCAGTTTTTGTCCATGATCCCGATCAACTCCGGAAGGGTGACCAGCTGGTCTTCAAAAACGACCTTCTTGACGGCCGTGATGGCATCGGCTACATTGGTCCCGCCGATAACCTGGGCAAAATGATGGACCATGGAGGGGTAGACCCACCTCCTCGCTTCCTTGCCGGTCTCAATGCAACCCTCGACAACCGCGGAATAAAACGGCCTCGGACAATACTTTTCATACAGCTCGAGGTTGATCCTTTCCAATTGTTCCATCTTATTGGTAAAAAACCGGACCTGCTCCAGATAGGCATCAAGCAAATCCTCCCAGGATTGGAAGGTAGCCGGGTCCGGGGTGCGGGTGCCATGCTGCTCGCCGGTCTTAGGATTTACCCCTTGGTGCAACGCCCACCAGAGGCATTTCGGCAGGACGAAATAGCCGACGGAACGGCGCATCATATTCTTGCCGGGGATCTCTATGTAGACACAGCCCGTGACCGCATAATTATTCACGTCTTCCGCCAAAACGCCCCAGCGCTCCAAAAGAGGGATGAGGGCCTCGTCATTGAACAGCGATGGATAGCCTATGCCGGTCTTGATCACGTCCACGGCCTTGGAATAGAGCTCGTCCGGCGTCCCCTTATGCACCCTCAAGACGATGCTCGGCTCAATCAATTGCAATTGTCTGGCCGCCTCCAAGGCCAGATAGGTTAGATCATTGGTCACGTCCTTGCCGTTTTTATCCGTCCCCCCGATGGTGATTGCCTGCAAGGAAGCCACGCCGCCGTAAACGGAACTCACGGTCGGCGAATAGACCAAGCCCAGCTCGTTGAGCTTGATCCAAAGGAGCTGCAGGATGTCCAGGGCCTCCTCTTTGGTGATCCTGCCTTCTTTCAGGTCTTTTTCATACAAGGGGCCGAAGAGATGGTCGATGCGGATGCCGACGCCCAAGGTGGAATATTCCACGTATCGGATCAGATGGATGAAGAAGAAAAACTGCACCGCTTCCAGGAATGTCCTCGGCGGATTCTCCGGCACCCAGGCGCAGCTGCGGGCGATCTCTTTCAGTTCTGCCTTCCGCGCTGGATCTTTTTCCTTAAAGGCCATGCCCTTGGCCAGCTCGGAATAACGCCTGGCAAGGCGGATCACCGACTCCAGGGCGATAATAACCGCCTCCAGAAATTCCTTTTGTTCAACATAATCGACGGGTATGGTCCGATTGATCTCTGCAAGCCTGTCCTGGGCGGCCTTGATCCGGCCTGTAATGCCGGTTTTAAAGAGCAGTTCGTAGTCCGGGATGCCCAGCTCGGATAGCTGGGTCCAGAGATACGTGCCTTCATAGGTCCAATACTTTTTCAGCTCTTCAGGCAGGATCTCCTGATGGCGATCGCTCATGGATTTTCCCTTCCAGTACTCGCACAGCTCATCCAACTCCTTCCTGCCGGCCTCGTCCAAAAGGGTTTTCCCCGCCTCGCTGTTCACCAGCCTCTGCACGGATCTCCAGTTTTGGTCGATGGGATGGTAAATGCCGTTGGGATCCGACGTTTGATAGCCCACGATGCGCTCATGATCCCTGATAAAGATATCCATCTTGTCCAAAAGGTTGGCCAGGGCCTTTGCCCGGCGGATGACCATAGCCTGCCCGTCCGTCGCTTTGAATGATTCGGTCATCAGGCGGGACCGCTGCAGATCGAGCCTGATCTCCGCCCGAAACATCCCCCGCGTTGATTCATCATCCGCGTATCCCCGCTTGATATTGCGGACGGCCTTGCTGATGACCTTTTTTCTTAGACCCTCGGCTGCTTGCATGGTAATCCCTCCGTTTGATTGGATAAGAACGTTCTTGTATATGACCAATCGCCCGCTACAGTTAATGAGATGATACTAGTAAAAAACCATACTTGCAATAAATCGTAGTGGCAGAATTGGGCATTTACCCTTTCTTATTTTCCACGACCTGACCCCCGATCTTCGGCCCTTCTATCAAAAGTCAAGGCCTGGCACCAAGTCTTTCTTGATTTTTTCATTGAATTCTCCTCTTCTTGTTATAATATAATAACCAGGCTGCATTATAAATAAAATAATGGAGGCAGCAGAGAACAGATGCTGGAAAAGATAAAGGCAATCGTGAAAGGCAATAACCTCTGTGTGTTGGCCACGGTCTCTGAGGGGAAACCCCATTGCTCCCTCATGTCCTATATTTCAGACGAGGAAGGTCATGTGGTTTATTTGGTTTCCCATAAAGAGACGAAGAAATATGCCAATGTCATGAAGAACCACGACGTCAGCCTTCTTATCGATACCCGTGAAGGAGAGAAGGGTGGAAAACGGATGGATATAAAGGCGTTGACCGTCAGTGGAGAGTTTCAAGCGATCAAAGACCCCGGGGAAAAAGAGCTTGCCCGTACAAGGTTTTTGAAGAGACACCCGCATTTGAAAGATTTCTTAAATGACGCCGGCGTTGAAATTTTTTCCATTAAGATAAAATCATTTCAGCTCTTGGATGGGGTGAAGGACGCCTTTTTTGAGACCATAGACTAAACAAAGCTGACTAATCATGCAAGGTGATAGAGAAAGATTCTCCTTGTCCGCTCAGGGTAACAAGTCCCCAAATTCATTGTAGGCAACACGAACGAACGCTGTTGGTAAGACCCGTCATCGGTTCCAGGAAAACGCAAGAATAACGATTTGACCCCATGCTTCCCATTTCACGGGCTACCGTCTTCTAAAGACTGAAAGGGGAGATGGGCTTGATCTGAAGAGAAGACGTTGCTTCCTTGTAAGACTTTATCATCGAGCCGAATATTCTGAGAATTCCACTTTTCGTTGTTATGAGCCCACTCAAGGGATGTATCGATATATTTCACCACGCTTTTACCAGCGATATTAAGTACCAGGAAAAGCATGATCCGCCTGAGGTTTATAGGAGAAACTCTGAAAAGAAATGGAATATGCCGAAGGATCGAAGAGAAAGAATAAAACTCGCTTTGGACATAATGGAATCCCTCGGAAAGCTCCTGGGGAGTCATGTTCTTGGGCTGAAACACGACGGTATGGTGGTCGTAATGGCTCCAATCGTGAGATATGATTCGCCCCTGATCTTTGAAACGCTGGTATATTCGTGTTCCGGGATAGGGCGTTAGAACATTTAAAGCCAGCGTGGGAAGTTTAGTCCTCGCCAAAAATTCCAGGGTATCATCGAAAATGGCTTCCGTATCCGTATCAAACCCCAAAATAATGGAGGGGTGAACGGCGATACCATTATCCTGGATAATCTTAATAGCCTCCTCAGTCTCTTCTATAGATTTAAGCGTTTTTTTCATTCCCGTCAGGCTGGAAAGCGATACAGATTCAAGCCCAAAGAATAAGGCTCCACAGCCCGAGAGGCGACATAATTTCAGCATATCCTTGTCTTTCGCCAGGGATATGGAACTTTGTCCTACCCATTGGATGCCCAGGGGTATCAAAGCTTCAAATAAGTCTTTGGAATATTCCGGGTGTCCGGTGACATTATCGTCTAAGATCAAAAATGTCTTTGAACCGGATCGTTTGATATCCTCAACAACCATGGAAACCGGTCTATGCCTGATTTTCCTGCCATAGAAATCCGTCACTGAACAAAATTCACAGGCGTACGGACACCCCCTGGTCGTCACCAGCCCTACACAGTTAAAGAGCGCCTTGTCAATATGAAAATCACGCCTTGGGAAAGGAACCTTTGAAAGATCAGGTTCCGGTACATGGTAGAATTTCTGGAGCTTTCCCTTTTTAAAATCATTGATGACATCCGCCCAACAGCCTTCTGCCTCTCCGATGACAACGGCATCGGCGTGCTGGATGGCTTCTTGCGGTAAGATGGTGGGATGAATTCCGCCGAGAACGACTTTGGAACCCTTTGTCTAAATA
>Ga0214474_1000061_pt1 | contig 59801 bp, 49 predicted proteins | sample RVTome_2_FD_187335 | JGI IMG/M metagenome (GOLD analysis project Ga0214474, IMG submission 187335) | Soil microbial communities from uranium-contaminated site in the Upper Colorado River Basin, Wyoming, United States - RVT95D214 HiSeq ... | reverse complement strand
GGCAATACAGGTTATGGGCAAAGGAGGGGCACGCCAAGTACCAAATGTAAAGAACGCTCTGGCAACCGCCGGGGGAGGTATATTCGGTACCGGAGGCATGACTGCATTTTTCTTGGATGTTCTTGTTCTCGGTGCTGAGCCGCACTAATTGAACAGAGGAGACACTGAGTAGTCATAAGCACCGATAACCTATAGTAAAGAATCCCGCCCAGGGCGGGGTTTTAGAACCAAGATTCTTAAACCCAAAACCGAGATCCCGAACCAAGTTCGGGATGACAAAAAAGAGACCCTGACCGTAATGTCATGCTGAACTTGTTTCAGCATCTGGTTTGCTTTATTTCTGCTTTCAGTAGAAGCACCTTTCATCCCCGTCCACAAGACGAGGGTTTTAGGTGCAATCTTACTAAAATTATTAAAAAGGAGCTGCAAATGACAGAAGCGAATGAAGTTGAGCTCATCACAGTGCTGGACAAATGGGAAATCCCCTATGCGTATAGTGCTGGTGAAACCATCAGTAAGTTTCTTGTCGAGCTGAGGGATAATGCCAGAATCATGGCGACCAAGTGCCCAAAATGTCAGCAGATACTACTACCCCCGCGCTCATTTTGTGCGACGTGTTTTGTTTCTTTGAAGGATCAGTGGGTGGAAATCGAGCCGGTTGGCGAGCTGATAACTTACAGCGTGTGTACTGAAGTTATTACAGGGGCGCCGGAACCGCCTTACGTTGTTGCTTTTGTTACCCTTGGCGGATCAAGCACACCAATGGCGCAATTCTTGAAGGGGGTAGACCTCTCTAATATTGACAAAGTCACTAAAGAATTGAAGGCTGGCATGGCAGTCCGGGCAGTATTTAAGGATAGGGCTGAGCGGAAGGCAAGCATACTGGACTTCCACATAGAATTGCTAAAATAGGCATGTAAGCTGTTGCTGCCCGGCTGGCAAAAACACCAGACTTGGTTCAGGAGGGTAGCTTTAATAATGTATTGGGGGGCAAATGATTACAGACAATACTGAAGGGTTACTTAGCCCGTATCGCATTCTCGATTTGACTAATGAGCGTGGTTTTCTCTGCGGCAAGCTGTTAGGTGACCTGGGCGCAGACGTGATAAAGATTGAGAAGCCAGGAGGCGAACCAGCGCGAAGCATAGGTCCTTTCTATCACGGTATACCTGACCCGGAGAAAAGCCTCTACTGGTGGGCGTTCAATGTTAACAAGAGGGGTATAACTCTTGATATTGAAACCACCGATGGGCGAGAGATTCTCAAGAGGTTGGTTAAAAGCGCTGATTTTGTAATAGAATCCTTTGACCCTGGGCATATGGAGAGGCTGGGGTTGGGATTTCCGGAGCTCAGCCAGATCAACCCCGGCATTATTATGACTTCCATCACTGGCTTCGGCCAGACCGGTCCCTATAAGGACTATAAGGCGTCTGAAGTTACGCTTTGGTCTTTATCTGGTGAAGGGTATGTGACCGGTGACCCTGACCGGGCCCCACTGATGCCAAGTTTCCCTATCGCCTATTCCTTTGCAGCAACGTCTGCGGCTGTCGGTGCATTAGTAGCGCTCTGTCATAGGTCCGTTACCGGCGAGGGACAGCATGTCGATGCCCCGGCTTATCTTGGCTTGGCTTGGGCATCAGGTGCGGAAGTCCAGGGGTTATGGAGTGTTGATAAAACCATTGTTAAACGCTCAGGTGGAGCCTGGCTTCGGCCCCAGACCGGGACAAGTAGCGCCGATGTTAAATATATAAGTCTTCCCCTCATCTATCAGTGCAAAGACGGTAATGTGAGGTTTATGCCCTTTGTAGAGGTTGGCATGCTGCCGAGCACCATGGGATTGACAAATTGGGTGATAGAAGAGGGTATGGCCAGTGAAACGCTTAAGAAGGTTGAATGGCGCACATGGAACTGGCAAACAGTTTCTCAGGAGACTGTGGATGAAATAACACAAAGCTTCAGCCGATTCTTTATTAAACATACCAAAGCCGAGCTCTGGGAAGGAGCCCAGAAAAGAGGCATTCAGTTATATCCCCTGCTTACTCCGAGTGATATGCTTGAGTTTGAACAACTCAATATTAGAAACTATTGGGAAGAGGTTGAGCATCCTGAGTTGAATGCCACCATCACCTATCCTGGGGCGTTTGTCAAGATGACAGAGGCACCCTGTAGAATAAGGCGGCGTGCCCCGCTCATCGGCGAGCACAATGAGGAAATATATGTAAAAGAGCTGGGATTTTCGATAAAAGAACTTCTGGTTCTAAAGCAGGCAAAAGTTATCTAACTAAATCATGGAAGGAACAGAAATGAAAAACCGACCTTTTGAGGGACTGAACGTCCTGGATTTCACCTGGGCTGGGGTTGGGCCTCTCACTGTTAATTACCTCGGTTTCTATGGAGCCACGGTGATTAAATTGGAGTCTCAAAAACGCCCTGATGTAATGAGAACTCTGGCCCCTTTTAAGGATGGCATACCTAACGTAGAGCGTAGTTATCACTTTGCTTATGTACAGATGGGAAAAAGATATAGTATCACGCTCAACCTGAACCATCCAAAGGGAATAGAGCTGGCTAAAAGACTTATATCTTGGGCTGATGTCGTTGTTGAAAGTTTTGCTACCGGGGCCATGGAAAAAGTGGGGTTGGACTATGATCATGTGAAAAAGATAAAGCCTGATATCATCATGTTGCGCACCTGCATGCACGGACACACGGGACCGCTTGCTAAACAGCATGGCCATGGCTTTGTCTTGACAGGGCTATCGGGGCTTGATGGACTTACCGGTTGGCCTGACCGGCCCCCAGCTGGATTGTATGGTCCTTTTACGGACCATGTTGCTCCGCTTTTTAATGCAATAAGCCTCCTTGCCGCGCTGGACTACCGGCGTAGAACGGGTAAAGGGCTGTACATTGATCAGTCCCAGCACGAAACAGTCTTGCACTGGGTAGCGCCACTTATTCTTAACTGGGTGGTAAATCACCAAGAATTTCATGCCAACGGAAACCGCCATGCTTATGCTGCTCCCCATGGAGTGTACCGCTGCCAGGGTGATGATAGGTGGTGTGCTATTGCGGTCCTCACTGACCCTGAGTGGACAGCTTTCTGCAACGTCATTGAGAATCCGGCATTGGCAAAAGACCCTAAATTTGCTATTCTACTGAACCGAAAAAGAAATGAGGATGAGCTTGATAAGATTGTGGAGGAGTGGACAATTAAACATACCCCTGAAGAGGTAATGGGCCTGATGCAATCAGCCGGGATCGCTGCAGGAGTGGCAGCTAATGGTAAGGACCAGGCCGAGGACCCTCAATTAAAGCACTATCATTTTTTTAACGAGCTTGAACACCCCGAGACCGGAAATCTCTCATTTTACCACGGGCCATTATTCCGGTTATCAAAGTTGCCTTTTGAATTAGGGCGCCCGCCATTGTTGGGTGAAAACAATGACTATGTGTATACCAAGCTCCTTGGTATTCCTGATGAAGAATTCGTCCAGTTGATGGAAGAAGGGGTTTTTGACTGAAACGAGTTCACGGTGACCATTCAGTGCATAGTCCAGGGTAATAAAAATGACCTGTTAACAATATTCCTTGTCAAAGAATTGCGAAAAGCATAGTATGGAGAACGAGTATGCAGGCATTAGATGGAGTCACCGTGCTGGACTTAGCACGGGGCTACCCTCCGGCGCACAGTACCATGCTCCTTGGAGACTTCGGTGCCAGGGTAATTAAAGTCGACTCTCCTGAAGGAAATAAGATGGAGAGAGAGGCCGGTATAGATCCCCAAGATGAGCGGTATGCTGCCTTAAATCGATTGAACCGCAACAAGGAAACGGTCATTATCAATCTACGGAGCGAAGAAGGACTGAATGTGTTTTATCGGCTGGTGAAGAAGGCGGATGCACTGGTAGAGGGCTTTCGCCCCGGGGTGATGAAACGTCTACGTGCCGATTACGATACCCTCAAGAGTATTAATCCCAGGCTCATCTACTGCTCTGTGAGTGGCTATGGCTCCGATGGTCCCTACGCCCGGTTCCCCGGGCACGACCCGTGCTACCTGGGCATAGCCGGTGCACTCAGCATGATTGGCCTCCGGGATGGTAAGCCATGCAACCCAAGTAATTACCTGGGTGATATGGGTGGGGCAGCTTTGCACAGTCTAATCGGCATCCTGATTGCCTTGATAGCTCGGGAGAATACAGGACAGGGGCAATTCGTTGATATTGCCTATACCGACGGCGTCATTTCCCTGATGGAATATGACATTTTATCATACTTATACACAGGAACGGTTCCCAGGCGGGGGGAGACTTATATGACCGGCCTGCCGGTCTGGAGCAATATCTATAAGTGCAAGGATGGGGAATATTTTGTTATTGCCTGTGGTGAGTTCCAATTTTGGAATAACCTATGCCAGGCCATTGGACGAGAGGATCTCATTTCGTATCATAATGCCCCTCCCCAAGAGCAAGAGCAGGGAATCAGGGAGCTGGCCAAGGTCTTCCTTACGAAGAACCGGGATGAATGGTGGGAATTCCTTAAGAATAAGGATACCTGCGTCGCCCCGGTCTATAATATAAACGAGGCGTTAAATGACCCCCAAGTGCTCCACCGTCAGATGGTGTTGGAGATGAACCACCCAACTCAAGGCATGTTGAAGCAGATAGGTTTTCCCGTCAAGCTCTCGGAGACGCCAGCCCAGATTAGAAGCCTTGGAAAAGTAGTAGGGTCTGACACTCAAAGAATAATGGAGGAGCTGGGATATTCCCAGAAAGATATAAAGAGGTTGGTACAAGAAGGAGCCATCAAATGACAGTATCTGGGTCGCTCAGCAATCAATCAGGGACGGGTTAAGAGATGTCGCAACAAATAGAAACGAAGAGATCGATCTGTACAATGTGTGGTCTCAATTGCGGAATTCTCGTGTATGTGACGGGCGGCAGGATAGTCAAGATAGCGGGTAACCCGGACAACCCCATAAGCCGTGGCTTCGTCTGCAAGAGGATAGCAAGCGCCATACAATGGCTTTATCACCCGGACCAGCTCAAATATCCGTTGAAGAGGATCGGCAAGCGGGGTGAGGGCAAGTGGGCGAGGATTACCTATGAAGAGGCCCTCGACGAAATAGCGGAGAAATTGAAGGAACTGAAGAAAAAACATGGCGCCCACACGCTTGCAGTTTCGGAGGGCACACTTCGGTATGCGGAGTTCTGGATGCGAGCCAGATTCATGAACCTCTTCGGAAGCCCGAACATGTATCAACCCGGGGTCATCTGTGGATTGAACCGTGAAACCATAGGGGCCGCTATTGCCGGGTTTCGCGTATGCGGCAAGGTTACCGATCCCCGCCGCTCCCGTTGCATAGTGGCACAGGCCATAAACCCCAGAGGGTTTTCTGCAAAATTGGCGCAAGAACTGAGGATGATCAGGGAGCTTGATCCCGGCCGGCTACGCCTCATCGTTATCGATCCCAGAGACACCGGTATTGCGTCAACGGAAACGGATATGCACCTGCGAATAAGACCGGGCACAGATGCGGCATTGATGCTTGGCTGGCTCAATATCATCATCAGGGAAGAGTTGTACGACAAGGATTTTGTGACAAACTATACCTTTGGCTTTGACAAGCTAACTGAGCGGGCACGGGAGTATCCGGTGGAAAGGGTCGCAGATATTACAGGCGTATCCGCCCTTGATATTGTGGAATCAGCCAGGATTTTTGCAACGACGAAACCAGGTACTATTCTGGGCGGTGTGGGCACGGATCAAATAGGTTTCAATGCAACACGGGTCGAGCAGGCATGTGCATGCCTCATGGCCATAACTGGCAATATCGATATCCCCGGGGGGAAGGCAATACCTATGCTACCCGGCGTCTCGATAAACGGAAAATCACCGCTCCGTGATTCCGATATGGAGCTTACCCACATGCTGTCCGCGGAGCAACGAGCCAAACACATCGGCGGCGAAAGATTCAGGTTGATGAGCTATCCCGGATACGAAGTGTGGGCACCTGCCTATCAGCGGTACTACGGAATACCGGGGCCCACGATGCACACTGTTTCGGCTAGCGAGCCCCTGATATACCGCGGCATTGTAAACGGGGATGAAAATCGGATCAGGGCTCTCATATGCTGGGCAAGCAACCCTGTCATCAGGACCGCGAACTCGAAACTCGTGCACGAAGCCTTAAAGAGCCCCAACCTGGAACTGTCTGTCGTGCTCGATTTTATGCTCACCCCTGGTGGCGAGCTTGCCGACTACGTGATGCCTGCCGCAACCTGTTTTGAAAGGCCCTACTGGACCACGGCGGAGGATTTCATGGCGGAGTGTTGCTTTGGTGAGAAGGCTATTGAACCCTTAGGGGAGCGGAAAGATGACTTCTACTTCTGGCGCGGCCTCGGCATCAGACTCAGTCAGGAGGAATACTGGCCGTGGGCGACCCATGAAGAGGTCATGGAATATCGGGCAAAACCCATAGGGTACTCCTTTCAGCAGCTCATCAAAACAGCAGGTTTGAGCGTCCCCATGCAATTCCAAAAATATAAGAAACGGGGTTTTGCGACAAGTACCGGTAAATTCGAGCTTTATTCGACGGTGCTGGATAAGCTCGGCTACGACCCGCTTCCATATTTCCGGGAACCGCCGGAGAGCCCGGTGAGCACTCCGGAAACAGCTCGAGAATATCCACTCATGCTGATTACTGGAGGGAGGAACATCCCCCAGTACCATTCGGAATATCACCAGATAGGGACCGGCATGCGTGAGCGTCATCCTGACCCCGTCATGGACATCAATACTGAAACAGCACGGAAGTTGAGCATTGAGAACGGCGATTGGGTATATATAGAAACGAAAAGGGGTAGAATCATGCAGAAGGCCCATGTGACCGACGGAATCCGCCCCGATGTAGTGAATTGCGAAGCAAGCTGGTGGTATCCCGAAAAACCTGGGGAAGAGCCTTCACTCTATGGTCTCTGGGAATCGAGCGTCAATGCAATCACGCTCGATGAACCTGACGCCTGCGATGAGCTGGGAGGGGGATGGGTCTTGCGGGCCTTGTTGTGCAAAGTCTACAAGGTCTGATTCCAGCACTGTGATGGATGCCTCTCTGATGAAACAGTTGGTTGTACTGCAAATGAGAAAAAGATGATGAGAAATGAATTAAGAATTGACGAGCGCCGTTGCAATGGATGCGGCTACTGTATTGTATTTTGTCCCACTCAGTGTATGGTGAGGGAACTGGAAAGGATGAGCTCCCTGGGATATGCCCTACCTGTGCTCACGAAGCCTGAGCAGTGCTCAGCCTGTGGAATATGTGCCCGCATGTGCCCACGGTGGGCAATCGAGGTTGTCCGATATTCTGAAGAGCAAGAAGGAGCTGCCACCGAGGAGAAAGTGGCTGCGCTCACACTTGAACCTCCTCTTTCAGGATGTGCCGGATGTCAGCACCCGACAGTAGGGCGTATAGTTGCGGAGGTGGTAACAGAGCTGGGGGTCGATAAAAAAGTCATCGCTCTCGAAAACATCCCCTGTTCCATATCCTCCGCCTTTGGTATGGATTTTGGTCGTAAGATCACCAATGAAGAGATTGCCCTGGACGTAGCGACCGCAGCCAAACGTGCTTCTCCTGATGCTCCAGTGATCGTCATACAGGGGTATTGGGGCTTGTCTGATTTCAGTTTGGACGTGGGTGCACTCATCGGAGCCCTGATACGAGGGGAAAACCTGACCCTCGTTCTGTGCAATATGCCTTTCTATGGACCTAAGGATGGGCGACCGGCACCGGCCAACGAGCCTGTGGAGGGACGGCTCGAGCCTGTCACCAGGATCCGCACACCTGAGGGGGAGAAGCTATTAGTTGGTGGCTACCCTCTCCATCTGGCAGAACTCGTCGCATCCTTTGACGGGTGTGCCTATAGTGCGCGTGGTACCATCACTTCCATGAAGGAATATCAACGCACGAAGAACTATTTCAAAAGAGCCGTGCAGAAGCAGATGAATGGCTCAGGCCTCACCTTTGTTGAGGTCCTCTGTTCCTGTAGCGACCCGACCTATTCGGCTCCCATCGATAGTCTGCGATGGGTCGAACAGGCTATGACCGCCCGGTTCCCGCTGGGTGAGTTTAAGGTCGAGAATCAGGAGCAGTGTTGTCAGAATCGGAACGAGAATGGACAAATTGATCATTACGGCTGCAATTACCGGAGGGTCATCGCCTCAGGGAAATCCTTACCTTCCGAAAAACCCTAAGGAACAGATCCAGGCTGCAGTGGACGCATGGAATGCGGGGGCATCGGTTATCCATATTCATGGCCGGAATCCTGAGACCGGTGAGCCTGACCATGTGGCCGAGTACCTTGGCGAGGCCATTGCCGGAATAAAGGAGCGATGCGATGTCATCGTCAACTGTACGACGGGTGGGACCGCCCACAGGGTGGATCTGGACTGGTTGTACAAGGAGCTTCCAAAAGAGAGTGTGAAGGGGCGTTTCGGCGTAATCTCCGACCTCGCAAAGAATCCCCAGACCAGGCCGGACCTCGCCTCATTCAATGCGGGTTCCCCGGTAATCGACATCTACAGTCAGAGTAAGGATGATTTCCTCCTCAAGTTCGTCATGGTGCACAGTTTTGACGATATGAGGTATGGGGCCACGATCTTGAAGGAGTGCAGCGTCAAGCCGGAGCTCGAATGTTACGACGTGGGTATGATCAATAACTGCGTTTTTCTCCGGAATATAGGAATCCTTGAAGAACCCCTCTATTTTGACTTCGTACTTGGTGTGCTGGGACAGATTCCGGCCACCATTGAGAACGTGATCCACATGTATCATTCGGTTCCCCATGGAGCGCTATGGTCTGTATGCGCGATAGGCTTGAGCGAATGGCCCATGATCACCGCAGGTATCCTCCTGGGTGGAAACGTCAGAGTGGGATTCGAGGATAACATATACCTGTCTAAAGGGGTCCAGGCGAAGAGCAATGCAGAGATGGTGGAGAAGGCAGTCCGCATCGCCCGTGAACTGGACAGGGATATAGCTACGCCTGAGGAGGCTCGGGCCATACTCCATTTACCGGCCAGAACGTAAGCCTTCAGGTGATGTGGAGAAAATCCGGACACCGACTAATGAACAAGGAGGATTTCGATGAAAGTTCGGGCAGCAGTGCTAAGGGAAGTAAAAAAACCCTACACCATCGAAGAGCTGGAGATGGAGCCACCGAAAGTTGGTGAAGTCCTCGTAAAAAACGCCTACTGCGGTTACTGCCATTCAGACTTTTCCGTTATGACGGGAGGACTGCCAGGACCGTTCCCGGTGGTAGCAGGCCATGAATGTGCCGGTATGGTCGAGGAGGTAGGACCAGGTGTTACAAAGGTCAAGAAGGGCGACCACTTCGTCGGAACATTCTCCATCCCCTGTGGCACATGCTTTCAATGCTTATCGGGCAATACCAATCTCTGCGGTCCGGGTAATCCACACGTTGCTGATGGAACGCTGCTTGACGGCACGACGAGGTTTAAGGACAGTAAGGGGAATTGCATTCATCACATGTTATTCCTCTCCGGTTTTTCCACCTATAGTATTATCCCTGAGGCCGGTGTCATTCCTATACCAAAGGATTTGCCTTTGGACCAGGCTTGCCTGCTGGGCTGTTGTGTCCCCACAGGCTGGGGCAGCGTGACGAACATTGCTAATGTGAAGCCTGGGAATTCTGTGGCTATATACGGACTGGGCGGGGTTGGCCTCAATGTCCTTCGGGCAGCGGTCCTGAGACAGGCATATCCTGTAATCGCAGTGGACCTTGAGGAAACCAAGGAGCCTCTTGCATACGAATTTGGCGCCACCCATTTTATCTGCAGCGCAAAAGAGGACCCCGTCCCCAAGATCCAAACTCTGACAGGAGGAGGGGCACAGTTTGTCTTTGAAGCGATAGGAGACCCAGGCGCCATTATACAAGCATGGTGGTCATCCGGTATTGGTGGCAAAGTTGTTGTTCCTGGACTCACACCCCTTGATCAGACGACCAATATGCCCCTTTTCCTTTTGTCACTCCATCAGAAATCGCTCCTTGGCACTGTGTACGGCGGTATTTCTCCGGCTATCGATATCCCGCAATTCGCCCGTATGGCAGCTCAACCGGGTCTGCTCAAATTGGACAAGCTGGTGACTAATAAGTTTAAGCTCGAACAGATTAATGACGTCGCCGAGGCCATGGCAAAAAGACAGATCAATGGGCGATGGGTCTGTGCCTTGAACTAAGAGGTTTGAATGTAGAGCAATGTTTCATGATAGAGACGTCACCCGCAAACCATGAAAATCAAATCCCCGGCCCGTACGGTGACCGGGCCCTACGTATTCAATACATTCCCTATAGGGTCCGCTTCCCAAGCGGACCGTTTGGGGCTTATTTTCTGAGCGATTAGGCTATTTTTCCACAAAAACTTTTAAAAAGGAGGGTCTAAGATGAAAAATTCAAAGATGGTTATTTTTATTTCATTGGTATTATTGCTCGTAGTTTTTCTGCCTCTGAATGTTTTTTCTCAGGGAAAGTCAATAGAATTAAGACTCGCTCACATGTTTCCTGTCGGTGCATCCTCACACAAGCATATTGAGCAATGGGCGAATAAAATAGCTGCGGACAGCAATGGCAGACTCACCATTCGGATTTTTCCCGTAGGTACATTAATTGCTCCCCCAGAGATGTACCCGAGCCTGGCGAAAGGTGTTGCTGATCTCGGCTTTGCTTTTCGATATAAGCCAGAAGGTTATGGCATTGGTGTTACGTTTCCTTTCATTATGGGGGCACCTGATACGGTTACTGCCACACGAGTTTTTGACGATCTATGGAAAAAGTTTCCTAAGCAGATGGCAGAGGAATGGAAGGAGGTAAAGATTCTCTACCTCACGGCCAGTATGCCTCAATATCTGATCGCCAGAAAAACCCTGCGCCGGCTTGAGGATATCAAGGGTTTGCAAATGAGGGTGCCATCAAGGGAGATGGGGGATGTAATGAAGGATCTCGGAGCAACACCTGTCTATATGTCAACACCTGATTTTATGATTGGCATTGAAAAAGGAACAGTGGATGGCGCTGTTTTAATCTTTGAAGCGATTCCCGATAATAAGCTTGGTGGAAGAATTAAGTATGTTATCACAGACAGTCTTGGTGTACCGACTCCCGTTGGGGTATTCATGAATAAGGACTCCTTTAACAGTCTACCGGCTGACCTGCAGAAAGTGATTGAAAATAGTTGTGAGTGGGGTAAGGAAGATATGATAAGATACTGGTCTGCCGGATATGAGAACGCAAAAAAATATTGCCAAACAGAGGGAATTGAGCTTATTTCTCTCTCACCAGAAGAACGAACTCAATTTAATACAATTATTGAACGCAACCGTGATAAAGTTGGAGCAGATCTTGATGCAAAGGGGTATCCCGGGACAGAGATCGTTCGATTCATAAGAGAACGCGCAGCGCATTATGCTCGGTAGTTGACATGAAAAATCGTCTCTGAATGAGATGACCCAGCATTGCTATGGATCGATCCGTGTTCGATCGGCAATGAAGGAATACACGAGGATGTGATGCATGATGAAATAGCAGAGAGTAGTCTTTTCATTTTGCGCAAAAGAATAAAAATAAGGGAGGTCTAAGATGAAGAATTTAAAAATGTTTATTTGTGTGATATCGGTATTAATGTTCGTTGCCATTCTGCCTCTGAATGCTTTTTCTCAGGGAAAACCAATCGAGCTAAGACTCGCTCACATGTTTCCTGTCGTCTCACCTTCTCATCAACATATTGAGAATTGGGCGAAAAAAATAGCCACGGACAGCAATGGCAGACTCACCATTCGGATTTTTCCTGTAAACACATTAATGACTGCACCAGAGATTTATGATGGTGTGGCGAAAGGTACTGCTGATCTCGGCTTTGCTTTTCGATATAAGCCAGAAGGTAATAAAATTGGTGTTACCATTCCTTTCATTTTAGGAGCACCTAACACGCAGGTCGCAGGCCGTGTTTACGATGACTTATGGAAGAAGTTTCCCAAGCAAATGGCAGAGGATTGGAAAGAAGTTAAGATTCTATGGCTGGCACCCAGTATGTTTCAAGCGATACACACTAAGAAACCAGTCCGGCGTCTTGAGGATATAAAAGGTCTACAAATCAGGGTGCCATCCAGGGAAATGGGGGATTTGATGAAAGATCTGGGAGCCACGCCTGCATTCATGTCAACAGCCGATTTTGTCATCGGTATTGAAAAAGGGACAGTGGATGGTGCTGTGATCCAGCCTGGAGCAGTGGAGGACAATAAACTTGGTGGAAAAATAAAATTTATCTTGGAGTTCAGTCTGGGCGTACCGATGCCTGTGATGGTAATCATGAATAAAGACTCCTTTAACCAGTTGCCCGCTGACCTGCAGAGCGTCATCGATAAGAGTTGTGAGTTTGGTAAGGAAGGTACCACAAAATACTGGTCTGACGCATATGAGAATGCTCTGAAGTATTACAAGGCCGAGGGTATCGAGGTCGTTCGTTTGTCACCCGAAGAGAATGCACGATGGGAACCCATTGTTGAGCGGGCTCGTGACAGAGTTGGAGCCGATCTCGATACGAAGGGGGCTCCGGGTACAGAGATCGTCCAGTTCATTAGAGAACGCGTAAAATACTATGCTCGATAATCGGTTTCGAGATCTCACTTTTAAGAATGTCCATCAGGGGTTACACAAAAAAGTATTACCATAGATAGCAATCAGTAATGAGTATAAACAATCCTCTCCCCTCCGGAGGAGAGGATTGTGGTGAGGGGGGAGTCTCGAATCACCCTCCCCCACACTCTCTCCTATCAAGGGGGAAGGTAAAAACAGATGATTTTCATGGCTCGTAATTGACCTAACATCCATGGGCAATGATTAAGAGAGGGGGTTAAGACATGGGGTTTTATTCCAAGCTTAGTCACGTAATAATTAGAGTATTTCTTGTAATTGGAGCTATTGCCTTAATGGTAATGATGGTGATTGTCGTTGGCAATAGCCTCGGGAGGGCATTCTTTAGGACACCGATTTGGGGAACGATCGAGATTGCCGGCTTAGCCGGGGTTATTGTGGTTGCCGCTGCCGTCGGCTTTGCTGAATGGGAACAGCGGAATATTGTTGTTGACGTAGTGGCCAACCGATTCAAACCACTCACCAGAACGATTGCTGACACTTTTACTCTCTTTCTTAGCCTTGGGGCGGTCGCATTTATGCTTTGGGCTATTTTCAATGACGCCCTAAATTCGTTGAGAATACGGGAAATTGCATTAACCACAGGTGTTATTACCGCTCCTTTCAAATTTACTTGGGCAATTGGCGTCATAATTCTTTGTCTGTTTCTGCTACAACATATGATTGAAGCTATCAGAAGGGGGGGGAAGAAATGAGTCCCATTGCTACGGGCATAGTCGGTATAGGTGTTCTCCTCGCACTGATGTTTGCTGGAATGAGGATTGGCATTGCCATGCTTTTAGTCGGTTCTACCGGATTTGTCTACCTGGTCAAGTTGAGCGGGGCCATTCATATTCTTGCAAGCGTTCCCTACGGGCTTATCTCCAATTACGATTATTGCGTATTACCCCTCTTTTTGCTTATGGGTACGATCATCCTTAATGCTGGACTTGGCGGAACCTTGTTTCGGCTTGCCCATGCCATGCTGGGACGGCTACCAGGGGGTTTGGCCATAGCTACCATCTTTGCATGCGGTGTTTTCTCTGCTATCAGTTCCTCCAGTATAGCTTGTGCCCTTACGATAGGGCTTATCGCAATTCCGGAAATGAGAAGGTATAAATATGGCAATGCGCTGGCTGCCGGCTCAGTCGCTGCTGGCGGAACTTTGGACATCCTTATCCCTCCCAGCGGACTCTTTATTATTTATGGTATTATGACCGAACAATCGATAGGCAAGCTTTTCATAGCCGGCATGATACCCGGTATCATTCTGGCACTGATGTTTATCGTTGTGGTATATATTTGGGTCCGATTAAATCCAACCTTAGCTCCTCCAGGCTCAAGCACAACCTTCCGAGAAAAGATGGCAGCGCTTGGCGAATGCGCCGAGATATTAATGCTGTGCATATTGATTCTGGGGGGACTCATCATCGGCTGGTTTACACCCACCGAAGCCGGAGCGATTGGCGCTTTTGGGGCAATTGTATTATCCCTAATCAGAAGGCGGCTGACCTGGCAGGGATTCAAAGATTCAGTCATTGATACCATGCGTAACACCGGCATGATATTCGTTATCGTGATGGGAGCGTTAGTTTTTAATGTTTTCTTTGCTGTAACGACAATACCCATGGAGCTCGCTGGCTGGGTAAGTGGCCTTGCCTTGCCGCCGGTGTTTATCATAGTAATTATCATACTGATGTATATCGTTCTCGGCACCTTTCTCGATGAACTGGCAATGATTCTACTTACTATCCCCATTTTCTACCCAGTTGTGACAAGGCTTGGCTTTGACCCAATATGGTTCGGGGTAGTCATCGTACTGGTAGTGGAGATGGGAATGATTAGTCCACCAGTGGGGATGACTATGTTTGTCGTCAAGGGAATCGCTCCGGATATACCGATGCAGACCATATATAAAGGTGTTTTGCCCTTTGTGATCGCCGTGGCTGTTATGATGGCTTTGCTTGTTGCTTTCCCCGAGATGGCACTCTTTTTACCCAGATTGATGCGTTAGGGAGGGGATAATTTACCGATATAGGTGGAAGGGAAAAACAAATGGAGTTTAAGTTTTCTAAAAAAGAGGAATTATTACAATGGGCAGTGAACGATTTTGCTGAAAAAGAGCTTACGGACAAGGCATTAGTTACTCTGGACCATGTCCCAAAAAATATAATCAAAAAGATGGGTGATTTGGGTTTTTTCGGTTTAAGAATCCCAGAGAAATACAAAGGCAAACCAGCCACCTGGGTGATGATCGGGATATTAGCTGAAGAGATCGCAAAAGCAAATATAGCTTGCGCTTATTGGGTCATGCTCTCTTATGAAGTCAATCTGTTATTGGCAACCTATGGAACGGAAGAGGCTAAGGAAGAGTGGCTTTGCAATTTAGTGGAAGCTAATCAATTGGGTTGCTTTTCCGCAACCGAATCCTATGCCGGTTCGGACATGAGTGCTATAGAGACGAAAGCGATCAGAGATCAGGATTTTTATCTCATCAGTGGTGAGAAAAAACCCATCAGCTTTGGTATGCAGGCAGACGTTGCTGTCTTGTTTGTAAAGAATAACTCTGAAGCTGGGATAAGAGGGATATCCTCCTTTCTTGTTCCAGTTGATTCTCCTGGAATAACTAAATCCTCTATCAAAAATATGGGTTTATTCCCTTCGGCTCCAGCCTCTTTCATACTTGATAAAGTCCGTGTTCCAGTGAAATACCGGATTGGCGATGAAGGGGAAGGGTCCCATCTTCATACCTACATGGGATTTTTGAGTGACTTTCATCAAATCATTTCAGGGATTATTTCTCTTGGTGCTGCACAGGCTGCAATGAGATTGGCAATCGCTTACTCCAAACAGCGGGTTGCCTTTGGCCGTCCCATCGCTAAGTTTGAAGCGGTCTCAGAGAAAATAGCTGAAGATGCGACTCTCATCGAGGCGGCAAGGTGGCTTTGTTACAGGGCGTTGGCACTCAAAGATCAAGGCCTATTAAATACCAAAGAAGCTGCAATGTGTGGTTGGTGGTGCCCGAAAGTGGCATTCCAGGTAATTGAGGATGCTCTCCTAATCCACGGTCACACCGGTTACAGTGATGATCTTCCTCTTCAACAAATGTTAAGGGACATCGTGGCATTCGAGATGATTTCAGGAACGGAAAACATCTTAAAGCTTATTGTCAGTCATGAAACGATAGGCTCGGTGGCGATGCCTGATCATCTATCGGACCAATTTCACAATTAATCATATACAAATTCCAAGAGGGGTATGCCCATGGTTTTTTTTACGGAGGAGCAGAAAAAATTTTGTGAATGGGTCAGGGCATTTGCGCTGAAGGAATTCTCCGACGGTGCAAAGGAGCGTGCGAAACTCGAGTATGTAACTCCAGAAGTCATGAAGAAGCTCGCAGAGGCGGGGTTGCTTGAATTGGGAACATCGGCGAAGTACGCCAAGCATCCGAAGGATTATGTGACATTCGGCATAGCCATGGAAGAGGTATGTAAAGTAGATTTCACCGCCATGATAGTTCTCCTCATCCAGGTTCTGGTGTATGGTCTGGCTGAATGGATGTCGGATGAATTAAGAGAAGAACTGTTGCCTGCAACATCTGCAGGAAAGAAGCTCTTGTGTTTTGCCAACACCGAGCCTGATTGCGGGTCAGATGCAACGGCGATTAGAACGAGGGCAGTTCGGGACGGTAACTCTTATACTATCAGTGGTGAGAAGACCTCCATTAGTGGAGGGATGCAATCTGACGCAGTCATTACCACTGCCAGAACGAATCCTTCAGAAAGCGCGAAAGGGATCACCCTTTTTTACGTGCCTCTCGATTTGCCTGCGGTGAGCCGATCCATTTTTCGGGATATGGGCAGCATCAGTGCCGGCCGAGCATCCCTTACCTTTAATGAGGTCCGTATCCCGATGACCTTCCGGATTGGAGAAGAAGGGGAAGGATTTAGAAAAGTGATGCGTACCTTCGATGCAAGCCGGGTGCTAGTGGGCCTTGCTGCCCTTGCACTCGCCGAAACCTCTCTTGCAGAGACAGTGGAATTCGTCAAGGCCAAAACAGCCTTCGGCTATCCCTTGAGCCAGTTCGAGGCCGTTTCCTTTAAGCTTGCTGAGCATGCAACGCTTTTGGAAGCTGCCCGGATGATATGCTACAAGGCATTGAAGTTGAGAGACGAGGGCCTTCCCCACTCCAAGGAAGCCGCAATGGCTAAGTGGTTTGCCCCTAAATGCGCTGTTAACGCTCTTCATGACTTGATGCTTATCTTCGGCCATAGAGGTTACAGTGAAGCGAACCCCATTGAGCAGCGGTGGAGAGATGCGATGAGTACACAAATAGGAGATGGAACCGCTGAAATCATGAAACTCATCATTGCTCGAGAAATCTTGGGCGGAAAGTTTGGACCAACAATATGAATAAAAGCATCCCCCACTGCCCTTTTTAGGACCTTAATCCCCATTGTTTCCTACCTGTGCCAAAGGCTTTTGTTGATTCCCATTTCAAGATCTGGCATGAATGGTTAACGGGGTCACCCCTTACCATGGAACAACTTCTCCTTAAGACCCCTGATTTCACCTTTAAGCTAATTATCCTCTCTCTCCGTAGAAAGTTTGGTATAATTATGGATCTCATTTAAGAGATATTCTTAAGAAATATCAAATTTAAAATTCGATTTCCGCTTGACAATTGCTTGAAAACAGATAAAATTTTTAATTTTGACTTGGGGAGAGGCGATTTGAAGGCTTTGGTCACTGGAGGCACTGGATTCATCGGGAGCCATCTTGTTGAAGCGCTTCTTCAAAGAGGAGTCCAAGTCCGTTGTCTCCTCCGCAAAACGAGTGATTTGAAATGGCTGAAAGGTCTTCCCATTGAAATTGCCTTCGGGGATTGTAGCGATAAGAGCTCTTTGAAGGAGGCTGTAAATGGTGTTGAACAGGTTTTCCATTTGGCAGGTGTGACGAAGGCTGTTTATGAAAAAACTTACTTTGAGGTGAATGCCTTCGGGACAGAGAATTTGGTTCATGCTTGTATTGAGAGTAATCTTCATATTCAAAAATTCATCTATCTTTCGAGTCAGGCTGCTGCAGGCCCGTGTCGGAGTGAAGATAAAAAAAGAGAATCTGATCAATGTGATCCCATCTCAACCTACGGTCGGAGTAAACGGATGGGAGAAGAGTTATCCCTTACACATGCCCAGGAAATCCCACTCCTCATTTTACGGCCTTGTGCGGTTTATGGGCCGAGGGAAAAGGATATCTATACCTTTTTTAAACTTCTCGCCAAGAGGATCAAACCATGTCTCTCTGGTGTGGAACGGCATATCAGTTTATGTTATGTGGATGATATTGTTCAAGCGATGCTATTGGCGGCTCAGTCTCAGCAGTCGAGTGGAGAAATATTTTCCCTCTCCGATGGCCAAGATTATCGATTGGAAGAAATTGGTGACATCTTCGCACAGGCGATGAGGGTCAATGCCTATTGCATTCGCGTTCCAGAATGGATGATCATAGGAATGGCCTCTTTTTCTGAATATCTTGCCAAATTCTCGAAGAAGCCTTCTCTCCTGAATAAAGGGAAAATCGAGGAGATCCTCCAAAGGAATTGGGTCTGTGATATCACAAAAGCCAAGACTGCCTTGGGTTTTGAACCTCACATCCCGCTGGAACAAGGAGCGAAATTAACCTTCGAATGGTATAAAAAAGAAAATTGGTTATAGAAGAAACAAGGGGGTCTTATGGATGTTTTTGAAAAATGCTTAAAAATTTATGAACAGACCCAAGGGTTGAAAGCCAGCGGTTATTATTTCTTCTTCAGAAAGCTTGAATCACCCCAGGATTCTGAAGTAGTGGTCAATGGAAAACGGATGATCATGATCGGCTCTAATAATTATCTCGGTCTCACCACCCATCCTCGAGTAAAGGAAGCTGCCATCAAAGCAATTGAAAAATTTGGAAGTGGCTGTGCCGGTTCACGATTTCTCAACGGGACTCTTGAAATCCACGAAGAATTAGAAATGAAGTTAGCTCGTTTCTTTAGGAAGGAAGCGGCCCTCGTCTTCGCCACCGGTTATCAAACCAATCTGGGCACCATCTCTGCCCTTCTGGGCCGGAATGATGTGGCCATTATTGATAAATACGACCACGCCAGCATCATTGATGGTTGCCGTCTCTCTTTCGGCAAAGTGAAAAAATACCGCCATAATGATATGAAGGATCTGGAACGGGTCCTTGAAGCAACGAAAGACCGAGGCCAACTGATCATTGTGGATGGCGTCTTCAGCATGGAAGGCGACATCGCTGATCTCCCTAACATTGTCAAATTAGCAAAAGCCTATGGGGCAAGGGTGATGGTGGATGACGCCCATGCCGTAGGCGTGTTGGGAGAAGGAGGGAGAGGTACAGCGGAGCATTTTAGTCTGGAAGATCAGGTGGATCTCATCATGGGGACATATAGCAAATCCCTTGCTGCCATTGGAGGGTTTGTAGCAGGTTCAACCAAGGTAATCGAGTTTGTCAAGCACATTGGCCGTTCGATGATCTTCAGCGCCAGTCTTCCACCTTCCTTGGTTGCCTCAGTCAGTGCGGCTTTGGACATCATAGAAGAGCAGCCACAATTAAGAACTCAGCTCTGGAATAATACTCATAAAATGCTCAAAAGTTATAAAAAGCTCGGATATGATACCGGCACCAGCGAGACCCCAATCATCCCTATCATTATCAAAGACAGCATGAAAGTATACGAGATGTGTAAGCTCCTCTTTGAAAATGGCGTCTTTGTCAATCCTGTTGTTAGCCCTGCAGTTCCTCAGGGGAGAGAACTGCTCAGGACAAGTTATATGGCAACCCATACCGAAGAACAATTGGATAAGGTTCTGGCCGCCTTCGAAAAGGTAGGGAAACAACTATGTCTGATATGATGAAAACCAATAGGATAACAAAACAGGAACTCCAGGTTGAAGAAGTTAAGAATCAACAGGACCTCATGACCTTCATCCGCTACCCTTGGGAGATTTATAAGGGAGATCGGTATTGGGTCCCTCCCCTTATCAAAGACCAGCTTCTGAAATTTAGTCCAAAACATCCTTTCCGTTCCCATTCTGATATGATCTTCCTTCTGGCTCGTCGGGATGGAAAGACTGTGGGAAGAATTGCAGGGATCATTGATCACCACTACATTGAGTTTCATCAGGAGAAAGTTGGTTTCTTCGGGTTCTTTGAGTCCGTCTCCGAGACAGTGGTGGCAGAAACCCTCCTTTCAAAAATTGCGAGCTGGCTAAAAGGGCATGGGATGGAAAAGATGGCTGGACCGATGAATCCCTCCACCAATGATGAATGCGGTCTCCTCACCGATGGATTCGATTCTTCTCCTTGCTTGATGATGACTTATAACCCTCCCTATTATCCTTCTTTGTTAGAGAGCTTTGGGCTGAGGAAGAGGATGGATCTTTATGCCTACTTGCTGGATGAATCCTCTTTTCATGTTGATCGTCTTGACCGTATTACCGAGAGATTGAAGAAAAGGGACCCCCAACTTCATGTCCGTCCCATCAATCTCCGCCATTTTAATGAGGAATTAAAGATTGTCAAAGAGATCTACAATCAGGCATGGAGCAAGAATTGGGGATTCGTTCCTATGACCGATGAAGAAATCAATCTTACGGCAAAGGATCTGAAGCCTCTTGTCGTGTCTGATTTGGTCCTCTTTGCCTATTGGGGGGAGGAACCTGTCGGTTTCTCAGTCGCCATCCCAGATTATTATGAGGTCCTCAAACACCTGAATGGAAAAATAGGGCTTTTAGGGGCACTCAAGTTTCTTTATTATTCAAAAAAAATAAAAAAGGTTCGAGTCATGCTCCTTGGTGTGAAGCATGCCTTTCAGAAGAAAGGGGTAGAGGGACTCCTCTATGTTGAAACTTTTAGAAATGGAATTAAAAAGAATTATCGGCAATCAGAATGTTCATGGATTCTGGAAGAAAATGTTCTGATGCAACACGGGATTGAAGCGATGGGAGGAAGACGCGATAAGACTTATCGGATTTACGAAATGCCCCTTTGAGCAGAAAGTGGAAAGTGGAAAGTAGTAAATAACTTAGATAAGTTGACCTCGCAGTGGGTAGGTTCGTTTGTCAATTTCTTTTTGCAGGTGACTAAAAGTTTCAACCACTTTCTACCCTCTACCCTCCACATTCCAGTATCGATAGAGTCGAGGACCAAGGATCATGCAGCCCACAGCAAACGCCGCTCCAATGAGAAGATCAATCACATAATGGTATCTCAAGTAGACTGTAGAGAGAATGAGAGCACAGATGATAGGGAAAAAGAGATAGAAGAGGACCTTTTCATAACGGTGAGCCAAGAATAAGACTATGAGGACCATTTGGGTGTGACCACTGGGCATGCAATCCCGCTTATTATGTTCCAAAAAATTCAATATATCTCTGACAAAATCGGTGAGGAAGCTTCCTTCGAGGGGGACGGAATAGAGATGGTTTAATGTAAAACGAGGCCCGATCGCAGGAAAGAGAATGTAGCCGATAAATGAAACATAATATCCAAAGGCCAAGATAAATATTACCCGATCAAATTCCATCATTCGATCTTTCAGATAAAGAACAACAATTAAAATGACCGGGATGAAATAATAGCTGACATAAGCCAATGACATGACATCTGTAAACCAGGGGACGATCCATTGCTCTATCCATAGAGTGGGATGAACCCCAAAAATGGAGAAATCAATTTGGATTAACCGGGAGTCAATATCAGGTTGAAGAAATTGGATCAGATCACCAAGAGACTCATAGATGAGGATGACAAATAGGATGGGAGAGAAATGGTTAAAGAACGTCCCTACCCTACCTATGGCTTTTCGATCTGATGATGTCTTTAAAAAAAAGAGAAGGCATAATAACATGGCGTAACGAAGGAGCAAAGAACGCCAGAGCGGAATTTGACCTCGGAAAATAAGGGCCAAAAGGATCAAACCGACCAGGAAAAAAAGAGTTAACCCTTGAACAGGAGTAATTCTTCTCATTTGTGAGATGTTTATATATATTAGATTGGAAGAAAAAGCAAGGAAAATGAGTTATGAATTATAAGTGAGGAGTGAAGATGCGATATTCACAATATCTTCTGCCGACATTAAAAGAGGTTCCTACTGAAGCAGAAGTCCCCAGCCACCAATTGATGCTTCGGGCGGGGATGATTCGGAAACTGGCCTCCGGTATCTATTCCTATCTGCCCATGGGCCTTCGATCCATTCGAAAAGTGGAGGCCATCATCCGTGAGGAGATGAACCGGGCTGGTGCCATTGAGGTATTGCTCCCTTTTGTCCAACCTGCGGAGCTCTGGCAAGAAAGCCAACGGTGGGAAGAATATGGGAGTGAGCTCGCCAGGTTTAAGGATCGTCATAACAGAGACTGTTGTTTGGGACCCACCCATGAGGAGGTTATAACGGATATTGCTCGAAAAGAGATCCGATCGTATCGTCAGATGCCGCTCAATCTCTATCAGATCCAAACCAAATTCCGGGATGAAATTCGGCCCCGTTTCGGTATCATGCGTGCTCGTGAATTTATCATGAAAGATGCTTATAGTTTCGATACCGATGAAAAGAGAGCTGACGAAAGTTATCAAAAGATGATCGAGGCTTATACAAGCATTTTTGCTCGATGCGGTCTAAAATTCAGAGCTGTGGAGGCAGAGACCGGTTTGATCGGAGGCACCTTCTCTCATGAATTCATGGTTCTGGCTTCCACTGGAGAAGAAACCATCGTCACCTGTACCCACTGTTCTTATGCGGCCAATATTGAAAAAGCAGAATTTCAAAGAAAAGTAAAAAGTAGCCAAACCCGTGATGAAGCCAATCAGAAACCTATCCAAAAAGCATTGACCCCTGAGAAGCGGACGGTAGAAGAAGTCACACAATTTCTCAATGTCTCACCTCAGGATTTAGTAAAAACCCTTATTTTTGAATCCGATAAAGGATGCGTCGCCGCCTTGGTTCGAGGAGATCATGAAATCAGCGAAAAGAAGTTAAAAACCATATGGGGTGCAGAAACCCTTCAATTAGCAAGCGAGGAGACAGTGGAAGAGATCACCCATGCGCCTAAAGGATTCGCTGGCCCCATCGGTCTTTCCGTTCCCATTCTCGCTGATCTCGATATCCAGGAGATGGTCAATTTCGTCACTGGAGCCAATGAAAAGGATGCCCATCTCATCCAAGTGAACACTGGCCGGGATTTTCATGTCTCTCAGTTTGTGGACATCCGGAAATTCGCTCCTGGAGACTTTTGTCCCCTTTGTGGAGAAGAGACCAGGATGGATAAAGGAATTGAAGTGGGTCACACATTTAAACTGGGTACTAAATATAGTCAGACCATGGGAGCCACCTTTTTGGATGATCAGGGGAGGGAAAAAGAGATCGTAATGGGATGCTATGGGATTGGTGTGGGAAGGACAGTCGCCGCCGCTATTGAACAGTGCTATGATCAAAATGGTATCATCTTCCCAATGCCCATCGCTCCCTTCCAGGTCCTCCTCCTACCTGTAAATATTAAGATAGAAATGCTGAGGGAGATAGCGGAGAATTACTTTCAGACCCTTTCGGAGAATGGAATTGAAGTCTTGTACGATGATCGAGAAGAGACCCCTGGAGTAAAATTCAAAGATGCTGATCTCATCGGGATCCCTTTAAGATTGACATTAGGAGAGAAGAACTTGAAGAAAGGATTAGTAGAGATCAAAAAGAGGAAGACAGGGGAGGTCCTCCTAGTCAAGAAAGAGGAAGCCCTGTCCAGGGTAAAAGAATTGATTGATCAGGAAATGAAAATCTAACCAAAAGTATTAGAAATTCATTTAACCCGTGAACCTGTCATCCTGAACCTTGCCCTGAATCAAGCTCAGGGTCTAACGATTTCAGGATCTCACTCCAGGACAAAAAGAGATGCTGAACCAAGTTCAGCATGACAACTTTGGGTCTAAAATTTTAGAAGGAAATTTTCAGACTTAAGCAAGTAAGAATCAAAGAATGGAATTGACACCTAAGGAAGAGATCGAAAAGAGGATTGAACATCTCCAATCACATTTGATAAAAGAGCAAGTCAATTCTTGTTTGATCCTTCAGAATGTTGACCTTTTTTACTTTTCGGGAACAATTCAACGGTCTTTCCTTTTTATCCCCAGTGAGGGAGACCCCCTATTTTTGGTTCAAAAAGATTTCGATCGAGCCAGTGAGGAATCTCCTTTAAAGAACATCATCGCCATCGAACGTCCAAAAGCTATTATCCCCATTCTCAAAAAACAAGAAGGATTAAAACGCATTGGACTCGAGTGTGATATCCTACCGGTTAACCAGCTTAGACAACTGGAAAAGATGTTTCCTTACTCGGAATTTGTGGACATCTCAAAGGCAATCAAACAGGTCAGGATGATGAAATCTCCTTACGAAATTAACCAACTAAAGAAATCTGCACAAATTCTTGACGAAGTCTTTGGATTCGCAAAAGGAGTTCTTAAACCCGATATAACTGAAATTGAGGTAGAATCTCATTTGATTGAATTGGGTAGGCGGCGAGGGCACCAAGGACTTACCCGGATGAGGGCCTGGAATCAGGATATGGTTAATGCCAGTGTCTTATCAGGGAATTCAGGCAGTGTGCTCACTCATTTGGATGTCTCAGTCATTGGCCCAGGGATCTCCCCTGCCTATCCCCAGGGTTCGAGCTTTAATCTGATTGAAAGAGATGTACCCATCCAGATCGATTTCAGTATCGCTTACAATGGATATATCACGGATGCGGCAAGGACTTATGTCATTGGAACGCTTCCACAAAAGCTCATGGAAGCTTATGATGTGGCTTTAGAAATTCGGCATGAAATAGAAAAAATCGCAAAACCTGGAGTAGCTTGTTCTCACCTTTACCATCACTCTTCTCAAATTGCAAAAAAAAGAGGATTGGAGGACTACTTCATCGGAACAAAAAAGAACCAGGCTTCCTTTGTCGGTCATGGAATTGGTCTGGAGATTGATGAACTTCCTCTCATTGCCAAGGGATTTACTCATCCCTTAGAAATCGGTATGGTCTTTGCCTTTGAACCAAAGTTTATCTTCCCTGGCATTGGAGCCGTTGCTCTTGAAGATGATTATGTGGTAACCGAAAATGGGGTGGAGAAGCTCACCCATGCAGAAGACAATATCATCGTCATTGGTGAATCCTAATTCCCTCTCCTTCTTATGGGAATCCAAATCTTTCTTGTATCACCCGATTAAATCTTGGCCGATAGATCAATTCAAACGTCTCATCTTTTCCGGGGAAGAGGCTGCAAGCTGCCATTTTGACATCCTCTACTCGCTTCAGCGCCTCTTTGAGTAAAAGGTCATCCTTTTGGATCGACAGAATAGATAAATCGACTAAAAATTGTAAGTAACGGATCTTCCGGTTCTCTTCTTTAGTCTCCTCCTCCATCCCCATCTCCATCTCAATAATAATATCCTTTTATTTATACCAGAAGAACCATTTCCTTTTAAACCTTGTTAGAAGTTCTCCAACCTTCTAACAGGGTGGTTCACGCGGGGCTTTCTATCGGGGTAAAGGACACCCAAATGAATTGAATTCTTTAATAAATTCTATAAATGAGAGCTCTGAAAAAACTATTATACGCTTTCTCGATTAAGCTGATTTCAAAAAATGATTGCATAGATTTTTTATTTATTTTTAATACATTTCACATCTGCGTAATCATTCATAATCTGTGTAATCAGAGATTTCAAGACTTTTTTAGAAATCTCTAAATTATTCATTGACATCGGCCCTTAAACATTTATATGATAGGGTACGAAAATTGAGCGATCTTTAATAATGGGTTTGTCACTCATGCCTATTGGCCCTGGTCCCGACCGGGGGCGGGGCAGACAGGCTCGAACAATGAAAATTCATAATCCCTCCTTGCCCCTCTTTAGCAAAGGGGGGTTGGGGGGATTTGAAACTTATTTTCTAAGTAATAGTTAATTATGGCAGCAGATCTCAAAGACAAAATTATTTTTGCCCTCGATGTTGAACGCTTCACAGAGGCACAACGTTGGGTGAATCTCTTGAAGGATCATGTGGGGATATTTAAAGTTGGGAAACAGCTCTTCACTCATGCTGGGCCAAAGGTTATTGATATGATCCGCCAGAAGGGTCAAAAAGTCTTCCTTGACCTAAAGTTTCATGATATTCCAAATACCGTGGCCAAGTCAGGAGAGGAAGCTACCAAACTGAATGTTACCATGTTCAACCTCCATGCTCTGGGAGGTTTTGAAATGATGAAAAAGACGGTAGAAGCTTCCAGGGCAATGGCAAAAAATCTTGGCATTCCAAAACCTCTCATCTTGGCCGTCACCATCCTTACCAGTATGGATGAAGGTAACTTGAAAGAAGTAGGAATACAGGGCCCTTTATTTGAAGAGGTGGGACGTCTCGCCCTTTTAGCTTCTAAGGCAGGAGTGGATGGAGTCATTGCCTCCCCTCAAGAGATCGGGATCATTCGGGAGCGATGTGGAGATAAATTTATCATTGTCACCCCAGGCATCCGTGCTCCTTCCGATAAAAAAGAAGACCAGAAAAGAACTCTTACGCCAAAAGAGGCGATCTCTGCGGGAGCCAACTATCTTGTGATCGGCCGACCTATCAAAGAGGCGAAAGACCCAATCGAGGCCGTGAGTAAGATCATCGAAGATATTTCATAATGATGAGCCTATGTTCATTGACTCAGTCCATAATCCCCAAATCCCAAGCACCAATAACCTAATAATAATAACCAATCACCAAATTCCAATGACCAAATATGATTTGGTTATTGAGAATTGGAATTTATTTGGAATTTGGGGTTTGGATATTGGAATTTGATCTCATGGTCCAAATTATCTATGGCATTCATCCTGTTAAAGAAGCATTAAAATCATCTCGCCTCCAAATTCAAAAGATATTAATCGGCACTCAAACTCCTCATCCTCCCCTTCAATCGATCCTCGATCTGGCCAAGAAAAGGAAGGTCCCTGTGACGGTTACTGACAAGGAATCCCTCGAACGAATGGCAAAGGATGGCCTTCATCAGAATATTATAGGAATCATTAAAGAAATCCCTTATTCCAGTGTTGAAGAAATTCTGTCATATTGGAGGAAAGAAGGGACGAAAGCCTTTATTCTCATCCTCGATGGTATCCAGGACCCACAAAATTTTGGCTCCCTCATTCGAACGGCTTCAGGATGTGGGGCCCATGGAATCATCATCCCGAAAGATAGATCTGTTGGAATTACACCGGCGGTGATCAAAACCTCTGCAGGAGCTACCGCTCATCTTCCAATTGCTAAGGTGGTAAATATTGCCACCACCATCGATTTCCTGAAAAAAGAAGGAATCTGGGTCTATGGTGCCTCGGGAGAAACCAAAGATCTGATTTACCAACTCGATCTCAACATTGATCTGGCCATTGTCATTGGAGCAGAAGGAAAAGGGATCAGACCCTTAGTGAAGAAAAAGTGTGATAGACTCTTTTCTATTCCCATGAAAGGACTTCTCACTTCTTTTAATGCATCGGTATCTGGAGGAATGATTCTTTATGAAGTGATGCGGCAACGTACTCTTCATAATAATCCCCCCTCGCCCCCCCTTTAGTAAAGGGAGGTTGGGGGGATTTTGAGAATATCAATGATCACCATACAGAGGCCTGGCCAAGAACTTTTAGAGATTGATTTTATCCTTATAGATTTTGAGGGGACCCTTGCCTCAGATCGACGGGTTCACCCCAAGGCAAAGGATAAAATCAACCTTCTCTCCAAACGAACTAAAATATACATCCTGGCAAAAGAAGAAAAGGAATGTGTGGAAGAAGCTATAAAAAAAGTCAGAGCCGAGACTATTTATTTAATAGAGGGAAAATCTTCCCAGCAGAAATTGGATTTGTTGCGTCAATTGGGGGCAACCAGGACAGTCGCCATCGGAAATGGAATAGACGATGCTCCAATGATCGAAGGGGCTGGCTATGGCATCTGCGTGATGAGTAAAGAAGGAACCTTTTCAGAAGTTATTAAAAAAGCAGATATTGTGTTTATGAATATTCTTGACGCTCTCGACTTTCTATTAAAACCCCTCCGGCAGAAGGCCACCCTCAGTAAATAGTAAGTTATTTAGTAATTGAGTGATTAGGTTTTTGTTAAGTGCTTTAAATGATTCATAAGGAATGTCATTTCATTGACGGAGTTGCCAAAATAAATAGGTAAAAATGACACCCCAAATAACCTTTTATAGTAGGGGTTCCATTATTCAAACTACTAAGACTCTTTATATTCAGAATTGTCCTACTCTTGAATCATTTCAAAACATTTTAATTTTATAGCACTTTTTAAGGTATTATTCCAAACGTCTTTTATAGTTATACTAATAAATGATTTTATAAAATGATGGCATAATCTTTGCTTTTTAAATTTTTAGAATTTAGTTTTGGACTTATTCTGACAATAATAATATGGACAACATTCATATTGATAATTTTATTAAAGAAAAAACTATGGAAGCAAATTCTCATATGCATTTCTATGCTTTGGGAGAGTATAATAATTTTCAAGCATCTCTCTTAAATCAAGAGGATACTAAAGACTGCCTCAGATTTTTTGAGGGATTAATTTCCGCAACATTATTAAGCATCCCATTATGGACTGCGATTGTATGGATATTCCTTTCTTCACTTTAAGGAATGACTAAAAATAATTATTGGTGGGGATCGATAATTACCTTGATCGATTCTTTGGCCTCAGTAACAAGACTAAAACCAATCCCTGTCTCTGCAAGTGGAAGCCGATGGGTGATCATCTCTCGAAGGGGAAGGCGTTGAGCTCTTATCAATTCAATGGCATTTGTAATATCAAGAGGACTCCCCCCATAAGTGGACATAAGGGTGACTCCATCATCCCAAAAATCAAAAAAAGGGAAAGAAAAATTAATTCCAGGCTCAATGGGGGCAAAACATAATACGGTTCCTCCTCGGTCCACAGTTTCAAGTGCTTGTTTGTAAGCCGAAGGGTTCCCAGCACAGACGATGATCAGATCAGCCAGTCGTCCATGATTGATCTCTCGAATCTTCGTAGCGTTTACTTCTTTTGCAAGGATAGTTACCTCTGCCCCAAATTTTTTTGCTGCCTTCAGGCGGAATTCATTAATATCCGATGCTATGATCAATCCTGCCCCTGAGGTGCGGGCCAGAGCAATATGAAGAACTCCAGAAATTCCACTGCCGATGATGAATACACTCTGCCCTGGTTTAAACTTCGCTAATCTTTGCCCACGAAACACACAGGCTAATGGCTCAATAAAAATTCCCTCTTCAAAGGATATTTTATCTGGCAATATGAATACCCCCCGATCCACATTAATACGTGGGATTCGGATATATTCGGCAAAACCTCCTGGATCAAAATGGGTGCTTCGCAAAGTATCGCAAAGGGTATGAAAACCATTCAGACAGTATTGGCAGGTATTGCAAGGAACATGATGGGAGACGAACACCCGATCGCCAATCTTATAACGATCCACTCCACTCCCAACCTCTACAATCTCTCCTGCAATCTCATGGCCAAGCACTCGCGGCGCTTTCTTGATCCGATACCATTCCATCACATCACTGCCGCAGATCCCACTGGCGAACACCTTGACCAACAGTTCACCCGGTCCGATCTTAGGAATTGGGATCTCTTGCAATCTCACATCCTTATTGTTGTAATACATGGCCACTCGCATTTTTTTTTACCTTTCAGTCTCTTTTTCAGGTTTCAAATAAATAAAAATATACATTACCTGAATGAATATGACAGCAGGTATATTCTGAAACATTTTTAATTGGATTTCATTATCTTTTGTGATATGTTTTTTATATGATCCACTTTAAGAAAATCCCAGGAGTAAATATAGAGAACTAAATGTTGAGCGTCTTAAGACCCTTCCCGAAGAGGTCAGAAAGACACTGGATAGTCTCTCCGAATATGCCAGTCTACCCAAGGCAGAAATCCTTTCTAATAAAACAATCTTGAATACTATCAAATACAACTTCATCGTGGCCATTCAGGCCGTAATAGATATGTGCCACCAGATGGTGGGAAGGCTTGCTGGTAAGGTTCCTGATGAACATGGAGAATGCTTCTTGATATTAAAGGACATGGATTATGTTGATTCTGACTACTCCATCAAGCTTAAATCAATGGCAGGATTTAGAAATATCCTGATTCACCTTTATCATTTTGTTTTCCTGGTTGTTATCTTAGTTATTTTTTTACCTGTTTTCTCTCCTGGTCTCTTGGTTGACTTCTTACTTATTTTCTGACCTGGTTTCTTAGCTGGTTTATGGGTTGTTTTCTCACTTGCTTTCTTGGTTGTTTTTTTGTCAGGTATGAGTTCAATTACCCCCAAATTCAGATCAGAATATGTAACGACCTCCTGCTCAGAAGTTTCGTACCCTTTTTGTTCTACCCGTATTGTGTATTTCTTGCTTGTTTCCAGGCCGTCAAATTCGAAATCTCCGAAGCTGTCGGTCTTACATTCCAGGCTTTCTTTCCCATCGGTTAATATTACCTTGATTCCCGGAGCGCATTCGCTCTGATTATCTCTGTGCACAACCTCACCGGCTATAAATCTCTTTGGAAGATCGATATATCTCACATTTGGTTTAAGATTAAAAGCTGGATTAAGCTCTTCAGTTTTAGACGACATGGCCAATTTTGAAATTTCACTGTTCGGATCGTCAAGATCTCCGAATACGAGAGCTCTACTTGGACAGGCCTCGATACAGCGCGGCTCTTTCCAGCCTTTTTCCAGAAGATGAGCGCAGAAAGTACACTTTTGCGGAATATCTTTTTCTTCGTTCCAGTAGATCAAACGATGCGGACAATATGAGACGATCTCCCTTTGGTCTTTGGCTTTTTCGGGATCGATTATAACAATACCATCAGGCCGCCTGTAAACCGCCCCGTTTGGAGATTTATTTACGCATGGCGCATCCAAGCATTGAAGACACGGAACAGGAATATAGTCCACCTTTACCTTCGGGGTGACCCCCCTCTCTATTTCAATGATTTTCATCCATGATTTTCCATCGGTTGGCTGCGCGACGGAGAAAGGAGGATAATCATTGCCCTCATATTCATCTCTGCATGCCAAAAAACAGCTGTAACAGCCGTTGCATTTATCAATATTTATTAACATTCCATATCTTGCCATTATTGGACCTCCCATTTAACGATTTCAATAAGACATGAATTAGGCGTCATTCCTGGCGCGTGTTTTGAAAGCATTCTTGAAGGAGTTAAAATATTAACACATCCTCCGCGGTCGATGGAACTTGCCTTGCCTGGCTCCAGCGGGTCATAATTTGCCGACGAGGTGTAGCTGTGCACGATCCCTGGCATGATGCGTTCCGTGATGACAGCAATGCACAACACTGCTCCGCGGTCATTGTACAGCTTGATAATATCGCCATTTTTAATTCCCCTCTTTGTCGCGTCTTTGGGATGCAACCGCGCCGGCCACCACGCGAAACCGTCTTTTATGATCCGGTGTGTTGATATTTCGTTCAGCCATTTGGCATGTTTGTCATACTGGGTATGAAACGAAAAACGGGGATGAGGACTGATAAGCTGAAGTGGATACTTTTTATATAGTTCGCTTCTGTATCCTTCCCAGCTGAGTATATGATGCGGAACCAGTGGTCTCTCATCATCATCCGGGAAATGCCTTAAAAGACTCTGTGATTTAAACTCTATCTTACCGCTATATGTCCCCAACTCACCAGCTTTATCGGTGTTTCTTTTTATATTCAGCGGATCCGGCGTATCGCAGGCCCTACCTTCGTAAAACCAGCGCAGCGCCGGGGTCGGTTTATAATTGTCTGCGGGGTTTATTATAAAATATCCTTTTTTGTCGAATTCCTCCCAACTGATATATTTTGGGAGATCCGATATCTCAAAAAACCTCTTTGCCCAATCAAGATCAGTTTTTCCTTCGGTAAATTTTTCTTTTATTCCCAGCCTTTCGGAAAGAAGCGTGAAAATATCATAATCCGATTTCGATTCCCAGAGAGGTTCAATACACTTTTTCATCCGTATCACAACCCTGTAATTATTGCCGTTGCTTCCGTGAATGCTGTATCCGCCTGCCGCCGCGTTTTCACCAATATCTTCGCGTTCAAGACTGGTACACGCCGGAAGAATGATATCAGCGAAATGTGTTTCTCCGCCCCACCAGCAGTCCTGGTTTACAACAAATTCGAGTTTCGGGCTCTGATACATTCGCACCCATTTGCTTGTGTCAGACATTGTCCCTATGAAACTACCTCCGTATCGATAAAACATTTTAACTTCAGGATATCCCGGCATGGGATATTCGTAATGGATGAACTGCTGTTCAATAGATTTGCCGCAGAAACCCTCACCGTCCCATTCAATAGGCGGATCGAGTATGGCTTCAGGCAGAATTAATCTGTATAAGCGCTGTTTGGTAGGATTGACTATCTGTATATCAGCCGCCCGTGAAATCCCCATCCTGGAATCCGGATCCGCATACCCGGGAAAAGAAATACTTGTATCAGAAGGACCACCCATGGTGGTTCCCCATATCGCGACCCCCGGCTTTCCGAGTCCCTGCATGGCCTGAAGCAGTACCATCATCCTCGCCCATTCTGTTGCAAAAGCCTGCCTGCAAGCGCCCCCCTCCCCGCCCCTTGTGCCGGAGGAAAGAACCGTTCGTTTTGACGCCCACTCCCTGGCTAAAGTCCTTATTTTCCTTGCCGGAATTCCCGACTCTTCAGCCGCCCATTCGGGTGTTTTGGGTCGTCCGTCATCCTTACCGAGTATGTGCTTCTTGAATTCCTCAAATCCAACAGTGCGTTTATTCACATAATCCTTATCGTAAGTATTCTCCGTGATCCATACATAAGCGATTGCCTGCGCTACCGCTGCTCCGGAATCAGGGCGAAGCGGGAACCAGGTTCCATCCATGTGAGCGGCAGTATAATTGAAATATGGATCAAGAAAAACCATTTTAATGCCTTTTTCCTTTAGCCACTGGCGCCAGAGCACGGAGTCCTGTCCCGAATATATTGCTCTTGTAGAATCCGGATCGTTCGACCAGAATACGATCATCTCTGTATTCTTTAAGACATCCTGAAGAAGATCATATTGTTCCGGCATTCCAAGGCGCCAAAAGAATCCCCATGTATGTACCGAACCCCAGTGCCAGCCTTCCCAGCTGTCAGGGTTGTCGAATACAGGGGTATATTCCAGCATATCCATAAAACGGGAAAAAGGCCCCATCTTATAGCCCACAATACCCCAATTGTGGTGTGATGATGTCAGGCCTGTTATTGCCGCACCGCCATAATCTCTTCTTATCCTTTTGATTTCGCCGGAAACTATATTCAGCGCTTCATCCCAGCTGATTCGCTCATAACCAGATAGGCCTCTCTGTTCCTGATTCCTTTTGCCGTTCGGATCAAAATCCTTTCTCTTCAGAGGATATTTAATACGGTCTTTTGAATACAACCTGTTTCTTTCAGTAAAAACAAACGGTGCTATATTGAATTTCTTCGGCGGTGAATACGCCTTTCCCCCTGCTTCAATGGTCCAAGGTTTAAATTCTTTTTCATCTACATGTAAAGGTCTTATTCTTACGACTTTACCATCTCGGACATAAACCGAAATAGGACCCTCATTGGTACAGCTAGTAAAAACTTTTTCTGACATTGTTACCTCCTGTAATTCACTATGTATACTTAAACCTATCACTGGTAAAGGCGATGGTATAATTGCCTCCTGATTTTATGCTAAATAGTGCAATAAATAATTGACCATATCAAGCCATCTTTTTATAATTTCTTAGCATGACAGTATCACAATTTGGATGATGATTAACAACTTAAAATAACTCCAGATGTTTATTGTCTCTCCCGATTTATTGGCCCGTTTTGAATCAATTCTCACTAAAAAGTCAGTTCTTAATGAGCAGAGAAACCATTATAAAAAGTGGCTGAGGTACTACTTTGACTTCTGCCAATAGGTTAAGCAGCCAATTTCAGCAAAGGAAAGTCTTCAGCGGTTCATAAAGAAATTACAGGAGATGATAGGAAGACCATTATGGAAAAAGCGGTATATTCTATTCCTGAGAATTTCTTTCGTATCCTGTGTCAACTCTGCTGTTGCATAAAGATGTGACAGAATTAATTGAAGAGCATTAAATTTAAATTGTGGCAAATCTTTACAATGAGAAAGTTCTGTTTCTCTATTCTATTTACTCTTTTTGATTTTTTCTTGCTCAAATATTTCATTCGCTTCATTAACCGTTGCTTTTTCATGGATGATAAGACGTAAGGCTTTGATCATAGCAACAGGATACTCATTCTGCCAGATGTTTCTCCCGAGGTTTACTCCAATGGCGCCCTTTTCCATTCCATCATGGACAAATTCAAAGACCTGTAATTCAGTATCCACCTTAGGCCCTCCAGCCATGACCACAGGAACAGGGCAACCATTGACCACCTTATCGAAATTTTCACACCAGTATGTCTTGACAATCCTTGCTCCCAATTCAGCAGCGATCCGAGAGCTTAATGAAAGGTACCGGGCATCTCTTTTTTCTAATTCTTTTCCAACAGCCGTCACAGCCATTACAGGAATGCCATATTTTTCCCCTTCATCAACGAGTTTCGAAAGGTTCAATAATGATTCTTTTTCGTGCTCACTCCCGACAAAGATTGAAAGACCAACGGCAGATACGTTCAAGCGGATCGCCTCTTCCATGGAAGTTGTGAGTCCTTCATCCGCCAGATCCTTTCCAATGACACTTGTCCCGCCTGAGACCCGCAGTATAATCGGCTTTGTGTTTTCCGGATCAATGGAAGACCTTACCACTCCCCGGGTCACAAAGAGAGCATCACAATAGCGAAGCAGTGGTCGAATGGTTTCGCCGGGTTTCTCCAATTTCCGGGTAGGCCCCTGGAAATAACCATGATCAATGGGTAGAAACAAGCAATGCCCATCCGATTTAATCAACTGTGCCAAACGATTTTTCATTCCCCATTCCATCTTTAAACCTCCCGTTTGAGGTCTATGGCTTAAGGTTTGAGGCAAAAGATTAAGCCTCCAACCTCTAACCTCCAACCTAATCTTTAAGAATATAATTCACCACTAAATCCCCAACCTCCGAAGTGCTATATCCCATCCTACCGGCAGCCAGACTCTTCACGTCCTGTGCCACTGCCTTCATGATGGCCTCTTCAATTCCTCGACCAGCCTTTTCCTCCCCGAGGGTCTCCAGCATCATTTGACATGCCGCTATTGCCGCAAGAGGACTCACGATTCCCATCCCTGTGTACTTCGGTGCGGATCCGCCAATGGGCTCAAACATCGAAACGCCATCGGGATTAATATTCCCTCCAGCCGCGATTCCCATCCCACCCTGAATCATCGCTCCCAGGTCTGTGATAATATCTCCAAACATATTGTCGGTTACAATGACATCAAACCATTCAGGATTCTTCACCATCCACATGCATGTTGCGTCAACATGGGCATAGTCGGTCTCGATCCCCTTAAAATCCTTTGCCACTTCGTAGAAAGTCCTCTCCCATAGATTGAAGGCATAAGTGAGGACATTCGTTTTCCCGCAGAGAGTCACTTTATTTTTCTGGTTTCTTTTGCGGCAATATTCAAAGGCAAACCGGATACAGCGCTCCACACCCTTTCGAGTATGGATAGCTTCCTGGATGGCAATCTCATCAGGTGTTCCTTTCTTAAGAAATCCGCCTGCACCGACATAAGCTCCTTCTGTATTCTCACGGACGACAATAAAATCGATATCTTCAGGCTTCTTATCCTTCAGAGGTGTTTCCACGCCTGGATAAAGCTTCACCGGTCTCAGGTTGATATATTGGTCTAATTGAAAGCGAATTTTCAAAAGTATTCCCTGTTCCAGAATGCCGGGCGGCACACTGGGATGGCCGATTGCACCAAGATAAATCGCATCCATCTGTTTCAATTCATTGAGTACAGATTCTGGCAATGTCTCTTTTGTTTTCAGATAACGCTTCCCACCCAAGTCATAATGGTCCAGTTGATATTTGAACTTAAATTTTTCAGAAACGGTTTTCAGAACCTTCAACCCCTCAGCCACTACCTCAGGCCCAGTCCCATCTCCAGGAATCACAGCGATCTTGTACATTTTTTAAATTCTCCATATAATAATCCCTCCCATCCTCCCTTTATAAAAGGGAGGGGCTATTAAATTCCCCCTTTGTTAAAGGGGGATGAAGGGGGATTATAGCCAACATAACGCCTTCTGACCGATATCGGTCCGATAGTGAACTCCATCCCATGAGATCTTCTTAATTGCTTGATAGGTCCTCTCAATAGCTCTCGGAATATCTTCTCCTAATCCGGTTACCCCCAAAACTCTTCCTCCATTGGTCATGATCTGCCCATTTTTAAGAGCTGTTCCTGCATGAAAGGCAAAGACTCCTTCTATTTGAGAAACCTCCTTCAGCCCCTTGATGACCTTTCCCTTCTCATAGTCTCCAGGATACCCCTTTGAAGCCATCACCACGCATACAGAGGCACGACTATCCCATTCAATTCGTTGTTGGGATAAAGTCCCTTTCATACAAGCCTCCAGGATCGGGACGATATCCCCTTTCATCCGCATCAAAACAGGTTGGGTTTCAGGATCACCAAATCGGGCATTAAATTCCAACACCTTGGGATGACCATTATAAATCATCAACCCCGCATAGATAACTCCTTTATAAACCCTGCCCTCCTCTCCCATGCCATAGATGATCGGCCTTAAAATTCTCTCGATGATCTTTTCATGGATTTCTTCAGTGACCACCGGTGCAGGTGAGTAGGCTCCCATCCCACCTGTGTTTGGACCTTGATCACCATCAAAGATTGGCTTATGATCCTGGGAGGAGGCTAGAGGAAGGATTGTCTTTCCATCGGTGAAAGCAATGTAAGACGCTTCTTCTCCTACAAGATATTCTTCAACCACTACTCGATTCCCTGCTTCCCCGAATATCCTCTCCACCATGATCTTATCAACAGACTGGATGGCTTCCTCAACATTTTTACAGACGATCACTCCCTTGCCTGCGGCTAAGCCATCTGCCTTTACAACTATTGGAGCGCCCTGCTTGCGGATATACTGTACTGCTTCATCTCTATTTTCAAAAATCTCATAAAAGGCTGTCGGAATGTAATATTTCCTCATCATCTCCTTGGCAAAGGCTTTACTCCCCTCGATCTCTGCTGACTTTTTGTTCGCCCCAAAAATAAGGAGGCCCTTTGATTCAAAGAGATCGACAATGCCCCTGGTCAAAGGATCCTCTGGCCCAACCACAGTCAGATCAATCTCTTCTCTTAAGGCAAATTCAAGGAGTCCATTCAAGTCATTGGCTTTGATGGGGGTAATTGTAGCCTGTTCGGAGATCCCTGCATTTCCGGGAGCACAAAAAATTCTTGTTACTTTTGGACTCTGTGCAATCTTCCAAACCAAGGCGTGCTCTCTTCCCCCGCTCCCAACCACTAGAACTCGCATAGAGTTTCTCCCTTACTTAATATATCAGTCTCAGGACTTCATAAAAGCTTGATTGAAAAATCCGAAATTCGAATATCGAAATCCGAAACAATCTCAAAATCAAAATTACTAAATTTTCAAAACTTTATCGACTTTCTCGTTTCGAATTTTGGGCATAGATCATTTGGCTTTATTTCGAATTTCGGATTTCGTGCTTTGGATTTAACGCTTTTAATGCCGGAAGTGTCTCATCCCTGTAAAGACCATGGCAATGTTGTATTCATCTGCGGCGGCGATCACCTCATTGTCTCGAATCGAGCCACCGGGTTGGATGATGGCTGAAGCCCCTGCTTCAGCTCCTGTATCCACTCCGTCTCTGAATGGAAACATCGCATCCGAGGCCAACACCGTTCCCTTGGTCGAAGATTGTGCCTTCATCACTGCCAAGCGAGTCGAATCAACTCGGCTCATCTGGCCTGCACCAATGCCTATGGTTCGATCTTCCCGGACGAGGACGATGGCATTCGATTTGACATGTTTGGCAACCTTCCAACCAAACGCCATAGCCCTTTTCTCTTCCTCGGTTGGTTTCCTCTTGGTCACTACTTTCCATTGCTCCATTGGCACTTTGCCGAGATCCCGATCCTGCACTAATAGCCCACCCACCACTTTTCTAAGATCAAACCCTCCTTGCAAGGAGGCCCCAGTGAGAGGTGGGGTTTTAAGAATACGGAGATCTTTTTTGGCTTTAAGAATCTCCAATGCCTCTGGATCAAAACCCGGAGCAATGATGGCTTCAAGAAATATTTCAGCCATCTCCTTTGCTGTCTCTTTATCCACGACCCGATTGAAACCCACCACCCCACCGAATGCAGAGACCGGATCACAATCCCTCGCTCTCTTGTAAGCGTCTCCTAAACTCTTAGAAGAGATCGCCACACCGCAGGGGTTATTATGTTTGATGATGACCGTAGCCGCTTCCTCAAACTCTTTGACCGTCTCGTACGCTGAGTCAATATCAAGTATATTATTGTATGACAATTCTTTACCCTGGAGTTGGATCGCATTCGAAACAGAAGGCTCGGTTAATAAAACCTCCCGATAAAAGGCTGCCTTTTGGTGGGGATTCTCTCCATAACGTAACTCCTGAGCTTTTTTTACCTGAAAGGTGAAGGTCTCTGGAAATTCATAAACCTTTTTGCCCTTCTCGATCTGACCAAGGTAGTTAGAAATCGCACCGTCATAACGGGCTGTATGCTGAAAGACCTTCTTGGCTAATCGGAAGTTGGTCTCTAAGGAAATTTCTCCCTTCTCCTTCAATTCGGAAAGGATCCGCTCATAATCATTGGGATCCACCACAACGGTTACATCGGGGTAGTTCTTTGCTGATGAACGGAGCATGGTTGGCCCACCGATATCGATATTCTCAATCGCTTCCTCAAGGGGACAATCCTTCTTTGCCACTGTTGCTTCAAATGGATAAAGGTTGACCGCCACGAGATCGATGGGAAGAATCCCGTGTTCCTCCATCTTCTTCACATGCTCTTTTTTGGATCGCTGACCTAAAAGACCTCCATGGACTTTTGGGTGGAGGGTCTTCACCCGTCCATCCAGCATCTCAGGGAATCCGGTATAATCTGAAATATCCATGACCGAGATTCCATTCTCCCTCAATGTCTTTGCTGTCCCTCCGGTTGAGAGGATTTCAACTCCCATCTGTGCCAAACCCTTTGCAAAAGAAACCACCCCAGTCTTATCCGAAACACTAACAATTGCCCTTCTGATTTTACCCATAAGTCCTCCCCCTTACTAAAATTTTAGAATGCGGAATGCAGATTGCGGAATAAAATCCGAAATCCGAATTCCGAAATCCGCAATGTATTAGAATCCCAATTCTTCTCCGACCAGTATAATGAGGATATCTGTTAAAGTGGGTTTTCGCTCATGGATGACGGTCACCCTGCAGATCCGATTGGGAGAATTACAATCCACGCACTTCCCCACCTTGGCACAAGGGACATCTACATTGAGTCGCTTTGCATTAAGGGGGGCGGCAATATTCTTTATCCTTTTGATCCCTTCTTGAACATCTTCAACAATCTTATTGTAACCGGCAACGAGGATTACTTTTCCAGGACCAAATATGGTTGCATTGACACGGTTCCCGATCCCATCGATATTGATCAGTTCTCCATTCAGAGTGATGGCATTGACACTACACAAGAAAAGATCGGAAGTCATTTGTGACTTCCTGATCTCAAGGACATTCTCTTTTGAAATTCCAGGCTTCCAATGGTTATAAATAATATAATCCTGCGCCTCCAATTTTTCCAAAATTCCTAACTCCCTAATAGTGAGTGAACCGCCTACCCCTATTCTCTTTTTGGGGGTAATATGCTTCCAAATTTCTTGAACCGCTTCTTCCTTCGTTTTCACATATAGGGCTTGGAATTCGTGAGCGATCAGTCTTTCGATAGCTCTCTGCACCCTCTCTTCAATCCACCATTGTTTGATCGGATCCATTGTATCTCCCTTTTTAATCCCTCCCACCCTCCCTTTAATAAAGGGAGGAGAAATTATAATCCCCCTTTCATAAAGGGGGAAAAAGGGGGATTATAATATCGAAAAATACTGCTCCAATTCGTAATCGGTCACACGGGCCCGGAAACGCTCCCACTCAATCTTTTTATTCTCGATGAATTGATGAAAAACATGGTCTCCTAATGCCCGTCTTATCAGATCACTCTTTTCTGTAACCAAAATGGCTTCATAAAGGTCCTCTGGCAGGGAGTCGATCTTATATTTTCCCCTCTCCTCCTCGGTCATCTCATAGACATTTCGTTCTACCGGATCTCTTAAGGGATACCCCTTCTCAATCCCTTCTAAGCCGGCTGCGAGCATCACAGAAAAGGCAAAATAGGGATTACATGCAGGATCAGGAGACCGATACTCCACCCTTGTAGCCAACTCTTTTCCAGGTTTGTAAACAGGGATTCGAATGAGATCTGACCGATTTCGCTGTGCCCAGGAAATGTAAACCGGTGCTTCGTAGCCTGGAACCAATCGTTTATAGGAGTTCACCCATTGATTGGTCACCAAGGTAATCTCTTTCGCATGCCTCATGAGCCCAGCGATATACTTTTTTGCAACATCGGAAAGATGGTATTTATCCTTTGGATCGAAAAAGGCATTTTTCTTTCCTTTAAAAAGGGATTGATGGGTATGCATCCCGCTTCCATTCACACCGAAAATGGGCTTGGGCATAAAGCTGGCATAAACATTGTTTTTCAAAGCCACTTCTTTTACGACCAATCGATAGATCATCGTACTATCGGCCATGGTCAGTCCATCTCTATATTTGAGATCAATTTCATGCTGACTGGGTGCCACTTCATGGTGGCTGTACTCCACGGGAACACCCATCTCTTCTAAGACCATCACTGTCTGCTTTCTAAGATCACTTGCCACATCAAGAGGGGTGAGGTCAAAATAGCCTCCTTGGTCAAGGACTTCAGGCTTGCCCGTGGATCGTGCAAAATAAAAGTATTCCAACTCGGGGCCCACATAAAAGGTGTATCCCTTATCAGCAGCCCGTTTCAGGTTTTTCTTCAGAACCCATCGAGGGTCTCCCTGGTGGGGGTTCCCATTGGGTTCCAAGATATCACAGAACATTACAGCCACTACCTGATCATTCGATCTCCAAGGAAGGATTCGAAAGGTAGAAGGATCTGGCATGGCTACCATGTCACTCTCATCGATTCGAGCAAAACCAGCAATGGAGGAACCATCAAAACCCATCCCATCCTCTAAAGCCATTTCCAATTCTCGGATGGTGATGGCAAAACTCTTTAAAAAACCAAGGATATCTGTAAACCAAAACCGGACGAACATGACTTTCTTTTCCTTTGCAATGCGGAGTACATCTCTCTTTTCTAATTTGGCCATACCTTTCCCCCTTAAGTAAATGTGTAAACCCCGTTAGAAAGGGCAGGGCTTTGACCTCGCCCTCAGTAAGGAGTTGATGCTTTCTATTTCTACCATCCCCAGCATAAACGATAGGGCTTTCTAACGGGGTAAAAGATAACTCAGATTTAGCATAATCCTTTGCTGTGGTCAACTCTGTGAAAAATTGGTTTTAAAACTCGCTTTAGTTGACAACCTGCGATCTTTTATGTAAATTTAACCCGTGGTTTAATGAGTGATAGGAAAAGAGGACATTTGATTGCTCTATAAAAAGACATCCTATAAAAAACAGATCCAAGCCCTTTCAGAAATCAGCCAGGCCATCTCCTCTGATCAATACTTAGACGATATCTTAAAGCTGATTGTGACTGTTACGGCCAATGTAATGGATTCGAAGATCTGTTCCCTCTGGATCTTGGATGAGAAAGAAAAAGTCCTCAGAATCAGTGCCACTCAAACCATGAGCGAGGAATACCTTAAGGAACGGACTCTAAAATTAGGAGAGGGCATAGTGGGTTATGTGGCCCAGCAAAACAAACCATTGGCCATCCTCGATGTCTTGAAAGAACCCCGTTATAAAGAGAAAGAATTGGCAAAAAAAGAGAGCCTGGTCTCTATGCTCAGTGTCCCCATGACCGTGAAGGATAAGGTTATTGGAGTGATCAATTGTTATACCTCTTATCCCCATGAATTTAATGAGACAGAAAGAGCGGTTCTTACAGCCGTCGCCAGCCAAGCGGCCATCTGCATTGAGAATACCGAATTGATAGTGAAGACCAAAGTGATCCAGGAGGAACTGGAAACTCGAAAATTGGTGGAAAGGGCCAAAGGGGTCTTGATGAAACATCATGGTTTGAGCGAAGAAGAAGCATTTAAAAGAATTCGAAAGGGAAGCATGGATAGTCGAAAGACTATGCGGGAGATCGCTGAAGCCATCCTCCTGACAGAAAAAATGGGGGGATAAAGAGAGCTCTGAAAAACTGTCTTTCGCTCTCTTGATTACATAGATTTACAAAAACGATTACGCAGATTTTTCTTTATTTTCAATGCATTTATAATCGGTGTAATCGCTCCATAATCCGTGTAATCAGAGATTTATGGATTTTCTCAGAAATCTCTCAAATTTCCTTGACAAAAATAGATTCTTATATTATGTAGTCTATCGATCAATACAAAGGCGTATTGAAGACGAAGGCGTCAGAGAGGTTTGGCGCCTTTTTTTATCTCATATGACGAAGGCGTCAAAGAACTTTGACGCCTTTTTTATTAATCATCATAAAAAAGGAGGAGAAGAAGAATGACATTCACAAAACCGAATCGTAGCCCGGCAACCTTTACTCGAAATCGCGTTGAACCTGCCCCTATCTCAGGGATCTGCGTGACCTGTCTGGATGGGTGCCCAGGTCCCTGTGAAGTGGGCCGTTCCGCTTTAAGGGGAAGGGAAATTCTCTATCCACAACCTTTTTCTAAGGTTACGGCAGGATCTGAAAAAGACTATCCCATCGATTATTCCCATTTTAATATTCAAGGAACCTGCGTGGGTGCAGTTGGCGTTCCAGCTGATTCTGACAAGGCAACCTTCCCAGTTGTAGATGTCTCAACAGAAGTTGGGTCGAAGGAGAAAATTCAATTAAAAGTCCCTTATTTTACAGGCGCTTTAGGTTCTACTGATATCGCCCGCATCCATTGGGAAGCAATGGCGATTGCTGCAGCAATCTCTGGGACTCTGGTCGTTGTCGGTGAAAATGTCTGTGGTATGGACCCCAATTCTGAACTTAAAAACGGCCATGTGGTCAGGTCTCCGGAGATGGAGCGTCGTGTTAAGACATTCCAACAGTGGTATGACGGGTATGGTGGAATCGTTGTTCAATACAATGTAGAAGATGGACGCCTTGGTGTTCCAGAATATGTGGTAGAAAAACTGGGCGTCCAGATTATTGAACCCAAATGGGGACAGGGCGCTAAAGATATTGGAGGTGAAGTCAAACTTCCGTCCTTAGAAAGAGCACTGCAACTGAAGAGCCGTGGCTATATCGTCCTCCCCGATCCTGAAGATCGTGTGATCCAGGAGGCATTTAAACAAGGGGATTTTAAAGAGTTTGAACGCCACTCCAGGTTGGGCATGGTGGATGAAGGAGGCTTCCATAAGGAAGTGGAGCGACTAAAAAAGATTGGAGCTAAATATGTCTCTCTAAAAACTGGAGCCTATCGGCCTGCAGATCTGGCACGTGCTGTCAAATACGCTTCGGATGCAAAGATTGATCTTCTCACTGTGGATGGGGCTGGTGGAGGGACAGGGATGAGCCCTTGGCGAATGATGAACGAATGGGGGGTCCCTACAGTTTACCTTGAAAGCCTCCTCTACAAATTCTTAAAACGCTTAGAACAAAAAGGGGCATTCATCCCCGCATGTGCTATGGCAGGAGGCCTGGCTCTTGAAGATCATATCTTCAAAGCCATCGCCCTGGCCGCACCTTACATTAAAGCCATCTGCCTGGGTCGAGCCTCAATGACCGCTGCTATGGTGGGAAACACGATTGGTGAAATGGTCAAAAAAGGGAAAGTCCCTGCGGATGTGGTCAAATTCGGAACGGATGTGGAGCATATTTTCATTTTGGCAGCTAAACTGAAGGAAAAATACGGAAAGGATTTTGAACGTATTCCCACAGGGACCATTGGAATGGTCACTTATTTTGATCGGCTGAATGCAGGGCTTCAACAGTTAATGGCCGGAGCCAGAAAATTTGCCTTGAAATATATTTCGAGGGATGATCTCTGCGCATTGACCCGGGAGGCTGGCGAAATATCAGGAATTCCCTATGTGATGGAATCCGATCAAGAAGAAGTAGATAAGATTCTTGGCTAAGTTGAATGATCGATCAAAAGGGGATATCGGGATGCCCGGTATCCCCTTTTTTTATTTTGGAGAAAATCAGGGCCACGTCAAAGTTGCATTCATGGGAGTTATAATAATCCCTCTAAGTCTCCCTTTACAAAGGGAGACTTCTCATTTCCCCCTTTTTGAGAAAGGGGGGTGAGGGGGATTAGAAGAAGCGGTAATTTACTTCCAAAATTAATGGTTTTCGTTTATGATAGAAAACAGGAAAGGAAACCTTTGTTAAAAAGAAAACAGGATCACGAATCCAGAGAGGTTAATGCTCTTTTAGAGATCAGTAAAGCCATCGCCTCTGGCCTCTATCTTGAGGACGTCTTGCGTCTGATCGTCACGGTCACTGCCAATTTAATGGACTCAAAGATCTGTTCTCTATGGATTCTCGATGAGAAAGACCAAAAATTGAAATTGAAGGCCACCCAGAGCATCAGCGAAGAATACTTGAAAGAACGAAGTCTTGCCATGGGAGAAGGGGTGGTCGGCCATGTGGCTCTTCATAATCAACCCATGGCTATCCTCAATGTCCTTAAGGAGCCTCTTTATAAAGAAAAAGAGCTGGCAAAGAAGGAAGGCCTGGTTTCTATGCTCAGCGTCCCCATGTGTATTAAGGATAGGGTCATTGGGGTGATCAATTGCTATACCTCTTATCCCCATCCATTTACAAAGAGCGAAGAGGAGATGTTGACCACGGTTGCCAATCAGGCGGCCATTTGTATTGAGAATTCTGGCCTGATGGAAACCCTCGATATTGAAGAGATTCTCAGATTGGTGTTGGAAGGGGTGACTAAAAATATCGGGTTTGACCGCGCCCGTCTCTATCTGGTCAATGAAAAGACGAATGTTCTTGAATGCAAAATGGCTGTGGGGATTGATGAGAAGAGGATCAAGGGAATTACCCTACGTTTAGATCCTGAGGATAGTGTCGTAGCCCGATCGATTTTTGAAAAGCAACCTTTCATCATCCCAGACGCCAATAAAGACCCAAGGGTCAACCCTTCCTTGAAGGAGAAACTCAACCTCCACTCTCTGGTAGTAATTCCCCTTCTAGCTAAGGAAAAGGCTTTGGGGGCAATTGCAGCAGATTTCGTTGAACCAAACAAGAACATCACAAAAGAGGCTCTCGAATCGGTGATGGTATTTGCACAGCAGGCTGGTCTGGCTATCCATAATGCCTTTATGTATCAGGAGCTTAAAACCTTCAGCCAACAGATGGAAGAGAAGATCCAAAAAACGACTGCCGATCTCAAAAAAACAGAAGCTCAATTGATTCGATCCGAAAAATTAGCCGCCTTGGGGCAATTGGCCGCCGGCATTGCTCACGAGATTCGTAATCCGTTGACCAGTATCAACATCTTGATCCATTCCCTGATGGATAATCTTCCATCTGGAAACTCCCATAGGGAAGATCTCAAAGTCGTTGAAGAAGAGATCAATCGGATCAATGAGATTGTGGATCAGTTTCTTCGATTCGCCAAGCCTGCGCCTCCCCTTTTAGAAAGTGCGGATGTCATCTCCATTTTTGAAGAAACTCTTCAATTGCTTAGACCTCAGATAGAGAAGCAACTCATCGTCGTTGAAAAAGAGTTCCAATCCTTGCCCATTATCCTGATGGACCGTGAGCAGATGAAACAGGCGATTCTTAATCTTTTGCTCAATGCCATTCAGGCAATGCCTGGAGGCGGTCACCTGACATTGAGGGGTCAGAATTCAAAAGATGGTCAATGGATCTGTATCTCTATTCAGGACTCGGGTGTTGGCATCCCCAGTGAAAATGTAGAAAAACTCTTCGACCCTTTCTTCTCTACAAAAGAAGGGGGAATGGGCCTCGGCCTTTCAATTGCCCATCGGATCATTGACCAGCACCATGGAAAAATTGAAGTAGAAAGTGCCCCCGGGAAAGGGACACTCTTTACCCTTTGGCTCCCAATTTCATGAGGGGAAGAAGATGCAGACCATTCTAATCGTCGATGATGACAAATCCATCCGATATTCTCTGAAACGAATGATGGAAGAAAAATATTCTATCCTCACTGCCCAGAATGGTGAAGAAGCATTAACCCGAGTCAAGGAAGGCTCTCCTGATCTCATCATCATGGATATCAAGATGCCAGGCCGAAGCGGAATTGATGTGCTAAAGGAAATTAAGTTGATCGATCCAAAATCCTTGGTGATCATTATGACTGCTTATGGGACCACTGAGACGGCTATCGAAGCGATGAAATATGGGGCTTTTGACTATATCCTAAAGCCCTTTCACATCCCCCAGATGAAAGGGCTGGTGGAAAAAGCTCTCGCCTTGCGGAAATTGATGAAGGAGGAGGTCACCTATGCTCCGCTGGCAGCTACAGAAGGAGAAGAGGAACGAATTGTTGGGTCTTCTGCTAAGATGCAGGAGATCTACAAGATGATTGGCCAGGTTGCTCCGAGCAATATTACGGTGCTCCTCAGAGGAGAGAGTGGAACAGGAAAAGAATTGGTCGCCCGTGCTCTCTATCATCATAGTCTTCGTTCTAACCAACCTTTCCTACCGGTCAATTGTGCAGCCATTCCCGACACGCTTCTTGAGAGTGAGCTCTTTGGTCATGAGAAAGGAGCTTTCACTGGAGCCACCTCCCGCCGCATTGGAAAACTGGAACAGTGTCAGGGAGGAACGATCTTCCTCGATGAGATTGGCGATATGTCCCTCTCCACTCAAGCCAAACTGTTGAGGGTTCTTCAAGAGAAAAGTTTCGAAAGGCTGGGGGGAATGGAGACGATCAGAGTGGACATCCGGTTCATCGTGGCGACCAACAAAGACTTAGAGGAGGCCATTTCAAATGGGAAGTTCAGAGAAGACCTTTATTACCGGCTCAATGTGGTCTCTATCACCATTCCTCCTCTGAGGGAGAGAAAAGAGGACATCTCTGAGTTAGTCTCTTATTTCTTGAAAAAGTTTAATCGGGAATTGAAGAAAAGGGTTGTTGGAATTATTCCTTCAGCCTTGGAGAAAATTACTTCTTATGGATGGCCCGGAAATGTACGACAATTAGAGAACGTCTTGAAAAGGGCCATGGTGCTGTGCCAGGGGGAATGGGTTATCGAGGATCAACTCCTTTTCGAGAAAGGATGGGAGAAGCGAGAGGCTGAAGAGGAATTAAGCAAGAAAACGATCGACGATCTCCTCGATGCCCTCTTTGAAGAACTCTCAAAGACCTCTGCGACTGACCAAGGTTCAGACACGATCTCAATTTTGGAAAGAGGCATGATCCTTCGCGCCCTTCAAAAGACCAAAGGGAATCAACTCAAGGCGGCTATGCTTCTGGGGATTCATCGAAGCACTCTCCGTGGGAAAATGGAAAAGTATAATATTAAGAAAGAGGTATTGGTGTTGGAAGAAGAAAATTAAGAGTTAAGAGTTATGAGTTATGAATTTAACGCTATGCGCTATGCTCTCTGCGCTATGCTTCTTTAAGGGGTAAAACATGCGGACACTAAGAATTGGTCTTTGCCAGATCAACACTACAGTTGGTGACATTGAAGGAAATACAAAAAAGATTCTCGATTACATTGCAAAAGGAAAGAAGATGGGGGCAGACCTGCTGGCTTTCCCGGAGATGGCTGTCACCGGTTATCCCCCTGAAGACCTCCTGCTTATGCCGAAGTTCATCGAAGCCAATTTAAGGGCTCTTAAAACAATTGCTAAAGCTACCTCATCCATTACTGCTGTCGTTGGATTTGTGAATAAGGATGGGGATATTTTCAATTCTGCAGCTCTCCTTCACAATGGGAAGTTGATCGATGTTTACTCTAAGATCTATCTCCCGAATTACGGTGTCTTTGACGAAGATCGATATTTCCAGGTCGGGAAGGAGAATTTCATCTTCACCCTCAAATCAACTCCTATTGGTCTGAGCATCTGTGAAGATTTGTGGTATCCTGGTGACCCCATCCGAACTCAAGCCTTATACGGAGGAGCGGAATTGATTATAAATATTTCTTCTTCGCCTTACCATGCTGGTAAATCAATGTTCCGAGAAAAGATAATCTCTACCAGGGCTTCTGATAATGTGGCAATGGTAGCTTATTGTAATTCAGTGGGCGGCCAGGATGAATTGGTCTTCGACGGGGGAAGTGCGATCTTCGATCAGAATGGAGACCTGATCGCCAGAGGAAAACAATTTGAAGAGGACTTGTTTCTCGCAGACCTTGATATGGAGGCTGTCTTTCGAATGCGGCTTCATGATCCTCGGATCAGGAGAGAAAGGTTGGCTAATGAAGAGAAAAGTTTGAGAAAGATCGAGCTTCCTGATCGAAGTCCTTCGATAAAGAAAAAACCTCCCATCCCTAAAAGGGATTCTAAGCCCTTGGATCGTGTTTCTGAGGTTTATGCTGCTTTGGTTCTTGGCACAGGAGATTATATTCGAAAAAATGGTTTCCATACAGTCCTGATCGGTCTGAGCGGAGGAATTGATTCTGCCTTGACTGCAACCATCGCTGTGGATGCCTTGGGAAAGAAGGGAGTAGTAGGAGTGGCAATGCCCTCTCAATACTCCTCAAAAGAATCCTTGGAGGATGCAAAAATTTTAGCAAAGAACCTCGGCATCCGGTTCTTCACTATACCGATTACAGACATATTTCAAGCTTATCTAAAAACCCTCTCTCCCTCTTTTAAAGGTCTCAAACCTGATGTGACAGAGGAAAATATTCAAGCCCGCATAAGGGGAAACATCCTCATGGCCCTCTCCAATAAATTTGGATGGCTTGTTCTCACCACCGGAAACAAGAGCGAGATGAGTGTAGGTTATTGCACTCTTTATGGAGACATGGCAGGGGGGTATGCTGTTTTAAAAGATGTCCCGAAAACTTTAGTTTACAAGTTAGCTGAATATAAAAATAAAAAAGAGGCTATTATTCCAAAAAATGTTTTAGTGAAAGCTCCGACTGCAGAACTGAGACCAAACCAAAAGGACGAGGATTCTCTCCCACCCTACCCTGTTCTTGATCCAATTCTCCAAGCCTATGTCGAAGAGGATAAAGGCGTTGAGGATATCGCAAAGATGGGATTTAAGGAAAGCATGATCAAAGAAGTGATTAATATGGTTGACCGTAATGAATATAAACGAAGACAAAGTCCTCCAGGTGTGAAGATCACCCACCGAGCCTTAGGCAAAGATCGAAGGCTACCTGTCACCAACAAATATCGGAACTTATAAATTTCTGCTTTAAGAAAAGACCAAAATGGATCACTGCCTCGTCAACACCATGTGGGCATTTTCACAGCGGAGAAGCGAGAAAAAGGAGAAGAAATGAAAAAGATATGTTTGATTGGAGCCTTTGACACCAAAGGGGCGGAGTATGCTTTTGTCCGCGAGCAAATTCTCGCCAGAGGGCATGAGGTACTCACAGTCAACACAGGAATAATAGGATCAACTGACCAATTCCCCGTGGACATAAAGGCCCACGAGGTCGCACAGGCCGGTGGCGGCAGCCTGGAACAGCTTCGAGAAAAGAAAGACCGAGGCGAGGCTATGAAGGTAATGTGCGCAGGTGCGCCAGCAATCATTAAGTCGCTGTATGATGATCGGATGATCGATGGCATCATCGGTATGGGTGGCACTGGAGGAACCGCGGTCGTTACTTCGGCCATGCGTGTCCTTCCTGTCGGCATACCAAAAGTTTGTGTCTCAACTGCGGCATCGGGCAATATTGCAGTTTACGTGGGAACAAAGGATATTACGATGATTCCTTCCATCGTGGATGTGGCCGGCATTAATCGCATCTCCCGCATTATTTTCTCACGTGCGGCCGGTGCGATATGTGGCATGGTGGAGACTGATATTTCGGAAACCACAGAGGACAAGCCGGTGATCACTGCATCAATGTTTGGCAACACGACTCAATGTGTCAATGCCTGTGTAGCGAATCTTTCGACCAAGGGATACGAGGTCCTTGTCTTCCACGCAACCGGAACGGGCGGTAAGACGATGGAAAGCCTCGTGAGAGAAGGTCTGGTTGATGCGGTTCTGGATATCACAACAACTGAATGGGCTGACACCGTTTGCGGCGGGGTATTCGATGCCGGTCCTGAACGGCTCGACGCTGCCGGACAAATGGGAATACCTCATCTCATCGTACCGGGATGCGTGGACATGGCCAATTTTGGTGGAATGGACACCGTACCCGAAAAATATAAGAACGCAAAACGTACATTCTACGAATGGACTCCATCGGTTACCTTGATGCGTACCAACAAGGAGGAGAATGAGAAGATGGGGAAGGTGTTTGCCGAAAAGGCGAATGCCGCCAGAGGGCCGGTTGCCTTCCTCATTCCACGTAGGGGAGTATCCATTCTCGACGGGGACAATCAGCCATTCTGTGACCGTGAGGCCGACAAGGCGATGTTTGATGCCATCAAGGCAAACCTAAGGGAAGGTATCGCGGTAGTCGAAATGGACAACAATATCAACGATCCCGAGTTCTCGGCCAAGGCGGTCAAGATGATGCTGGCCCTTATCAAACAAGCCAGAAAACAAGAAGGGAATTTACCTTAACATTTGCACAATCGGTGTCACAGTAGGCGCGAGCAGTCTCGATGGAAGAAGAGACGTGAGTACTCGTTTCGTGCTCTTCTAAAATCAAACCACAGAGCTAAGATTTGGATTTGGTATGAGAAACTTTTTTGAAATGTGGCGATGGACAGGTAAAAATGCAGGCTCCGCATTGTGGAACAAAAGTAAACTGGCTCAAGGCGGCATCAAATGGATGGGGTTTTGTGGTCCTCAACACTTCTCGCCAATCCTCCTCAGTTGGGTTTGTCGGCATCGGAACCTTGGTCCTACGAAAGCCTTTCTCAGGGAATAGCCACATACATTTAACTTTGTGTAGCTTGGCGTGCTCAAACGTCTTATCGTTAATCGTCAGGGAGACCTTTCCACTCATCGCCTTGGTCGGACAAGCCTTGATGCATGCGTATCCACATGCATCCGGACGGCAGAGCATTGGCCCATTGTACATAGGGTAAGTCTCAAGAGGTGCATCTGTAATGATTGAGACAAACCTCTGCCGAGGTCCAAACTCAGGGGTCAACACAAGGCCACTGAAACCGAACTCGCCGAGACCAGCAGCCACAGCCGCATGCCGATGGGAGAAGTCCGCTCTATTTCCATATTTGTAGAGCAACCCAGTGGGTGGAAAAGGAAGACCTTTAAAACCCTTAACCTCAAGAAATCTCACCAGGCGCCTTGCCGCTGATGAAAGATCCCAATTCAATATGGGATAACCATACCACATGTATGGTCCAAGTGTCTTGCCTGGTTCCTCATAGTGTCCTGCAACCTCGATAACTGCATCCGGTATCTTAGCCGCATAGACCACTACTGATTTAGCGTTAGGCATGTAATCTGAAGGACGTCCTCCCTCCGGGCCACTTTCGAGACGCATTACCGGGGCTATGCCAAATAAGTCAACCTCTAATCGCTCGAGTGCAAACTCCCTTAAACTTTTAGTTAGATCCATTTTAGAAACCATGATGAAGGCTCGCTTTCTTTTGTGGCCACTCGCTTATTTTTCTTGGGAATATTGAGGATAGGAACCCAAAATCTTAATAAAAAATGCTTGTTCCTTCACTCTATCCAAGGCTTCAGCTATATGGGAATCAGTGGCGTGGCCTTCAAAATCGATGAAGAAAATGTATTCCCAGGGCTTTCCCTTGGTGGGGCGGGATTCAATCTTGGTTAGATTAATCTCTTTTTCATAAAAGATCTGAAGGATCTGAAAAAGTGTTCCCGGAGCATGAGAGATTGAAAAAAGGATCGAAGTCTTGTCCCTTCCTGTCCTCTCCGAACCTCGCCGGCCAAGGATTAAAAAACGCGTATAGTTATTAAGGTTATCTTCAATCTGAGATGCGACCACTTTCAATCCATAGAGATGGGCAGCAAGGGAGCTGGCGATAGCTGCTGTTTTTGAATCCTCCATGGCTAATTGCGCAGCCTTTGTTGTGCTCCCAGCCTCTTCAAGGTGGACATGAGGAAAGTTCTTTTTTAGCCACTCCCTGCATTGGCCCAAGGCCTGAGGATGGGAATAGATCTTCTTGACATCTTCGGATTTCCCGCTCTGGGAAAGAAGATCATGAGATATCCTGGCCATCACTTCTCCACAGATCTTAACCTCCGATTTAATAAACATACCTAAAGTTTGGCTCACTGGACCTTCTGTTGAATTCTCTATGGGAACTACACCATAATCTGCCTTCCCTCGCTCCACGGCATCAAAAACCTCCTGGATGGTATTTTCTGGCACCATTTGAATGGAGCTTCCGAAGTACTGGATGCATGCCATGTGTGAGAACGTTGCAGGAGGGCCCAAAAAGGCCACGCTAAGTTCGGCTTCCAAGGAACGACAGGCTGAGATGACCTCACGAAAAACAGACGGGATCGCCCATTTGGGAAAGGGGCCTAAATTCTGCTCTTCTAAGCGCTGGAGGACCTCCTTCTCCCGTCTCGGGTTGTAGTAGTCCATTTTAATTTCGGATTTGACTTTGCCCACTTCCTGGACAATTTGAGCCCGTTGATTTAAGAGCTTAAGGATTCCGTCATCCACCGCCTCAATCTTTTTACGAAGAGACTGAATTTTTTCTTTTTCTTTCATCACTATACCTAATTTGCCATCTGTTTCTTAACCTAAACCTCAACCTAAACCTTAACCTTGTATTGTTACTCTGATAATGCCCTCTGTCTCAGTAGATAGTCAACCAGAACGATAGCCACCATAGCCTCACAGACCGAGTTGATTCTTGGAATGGCGGAGACGTCGTGTCGGCCTCTGATTCGTATTGAGACTGGCTGCATCGCTTGATCAGCGGTTTTTTGCTCCACGCTGATCGAAGGAATTGGTTTCACAGCCACTCGCAGTATGATATCCGCCCCAGTCGAAATTCCTCCTAAAATACCTCCGGCATCGTTCTTCTCGAATCCCTTTGGGCCAATGGGATCGTTGCATTGAGATCCAAGCATTCGGGCAACACCAAACCCCGCTCCCACTTCCACTCCACGGACAGCTCCAATGCTCATCAGGGCCTTAGCCAGGTCTGCCTCCAATTTGTCAAATACAGGTTCCCCTAAGCCTGGAGGACAGCCTCGGACATGAATTTCTAAAATACCTCCAAGCGTGTCGCCTCGTCCCTTGACTTCCTCAATCTTCTCTTCCATGGCAATGGCGGCTTGCCGATCCGGACATCTAAAATAATTTTTCTCAATTTCTTCAAAATCTATCCCTTTTGCACAAATCCCCCCAATTTCAATAGTATAAGCTAAAATGGCAATCTTCTCTTTTCCAAGAATCTTCTTGGCCACTGCTCCTGCAGCAACTCTTCCCACAGTCTCCCTGGCTGAGGCCCTCCCTCCGCCCCGGTAGTCTCGAATACCATACTTCACCTGATAGGTGAAATCAGCATGTCCTGGCCTAAAAACCTCTCTCCATTCTTCATAGGAGCTGGAGTCTACATCTTCATTCCAGATCATAAGAGAGATTGGCGTTCCTGTCGTCTTACCTTCCAAGACACCTGAGAGAATCTCTATTCTGTCCATTTCTTTCCGAGGACTCGATCCCGTTCCTTGGCCAGGTTTTCTACGATCTAATTCCTTCTGGATGTCTTCAGCCGAAAGGTCGATCCTTGGGGGGCATCCATCGATTACTACTCCAAGAGCTTTTCCATGAGATTCTCCCCAAGTGGTAATTCTAAAAAGTGTCCCGAATGAATTGCCTCCCATGCTATGCCCTCTATATTTTCTCCTTGAGGATGGACAATATCTTCTCCACAACTGTTTCAACATCTAATGCTGAGGTGTCAAGTTGAGCTCCGGAGGCCCATTCATAAAAAGGATTCCGGTAGGCCAATACTTCTTTGATCTCTTCAAGAGATCCCTTCTCTGTCAAGGGGGGTCTTTGAGGAGTAGTTTGCGGATCTCCTTCTATTCTTTTGAATAGAACCTCAGGCTCTGCTTTAAGCCAGATGATGAACCCTTTTTTTCGCAAAGCGATGACATTGTTCACATCGAGCACAACGCCTCCACCAGGAGCAATGACCAAATGATCCTGTGTTGAAATCTCCAAGATGAGTCGCTTCTCCAGGTTTCGAAAATGATCCCATCCCAGGGATGTCACAATATCGCTGATTCGCTTATAATGGCGTTCCTCTAAAAGGCTATCCGTATCTACAAATTTCATCTTTAAACGGGTGGCCAATTGTTTTCCTACAATACTTTTACCAGCACCCCTATATCCAATCAAGACGATGTTCATAATAAAACCAAGGGTTCAAGGATTCAAGGGTTCAATCTCCCCATCCCCCGATCTCCCTATCTCCCTATCACTTCTTATATAGTTCCTTCAGCTTCTCCCAAAAATCAGGAAAAGATTTGTTTACACATTCTTCCTCTTTGATCTTCACTCCTGGAACAACCAGTCCCGCAATGGCAAAGCTCATCGCAATCCGGTGGTCATGATTTGGCTCGATCTCTACGCCATGTGCCTTTCCTCCTTCAACCCTCAGCCAGTCTGCTCCATCTTCCACCCGAATACCCATTTTACTCAGTTCCACAGAAAGAGCTTGAATACGGTCTGACTCTTTGAGTCGAAGATGACCGATATTCTGAATGGTGGTCTTCCCTTGGGCAAATATAGCAGTTACAGCCAGAGTTGGAACAAGGTCGGGCATCCCATTCATGTCAATCTCCATACCATGGAGATCCTTTCCCCTGACTTCCGCCCAATTCTCCCCCCGAATGACTTCACACCCCATCTCTTCTAAAATGCTAAGAAAAGATGAATCGCCCTGAATGGAGTTTGTGAAGAAATTTTCGACCCTTACCCTTCCTTTCGTAATGGCTGCAGCCGCAAAAAAATACGAGGCATTTGACGCATCTCCTTCAATAAGATACGTTTGGGGAAGATAGCGCTGCCCTGCCCGGACGAAAAATGAATGATAACTTTCGTTCTCTACATTTACACCAAATGCGGACATCACATCAAGGGTTATGCCGACATAAGGTTTTGAAGCAAATTGACCGGTTACCTCCAAATGGACATTTTCTCGTGCATAAGGAGCTATCATCAAGAGGGCAGAGAGATATTGACTGCTCTCTTCACCTTTAATCCTCGCTTTTCCCCCTTTAAGACCCTGAGACTCTATCACCACTGGTGGGAAACCTTTTTCCCCTTTAGAATTGGCCCTGACTCCCAATGCACTTAATCCGTTTATGAGACCTCCAATAGGGCGCCCTCTCATTCGTTCATTCCCATCTAATAAGGTGCGTCCATTCTTAAGGGCAGAGAGAGCTGTTAGAAACCTCATGGAGGTTCCAGAGTTACCCACAAAAATATCCCCTTCTGCTCCTTCCAGCCTACCTCCCTTACCCAAAACATGGAGGCCATCTGTCCTCTGAAAGCTCAGTATCCCAAATTTTCCCAATCCTTGGAGGGTATGCTCAATATCTTCGCTGCAAAGGGAATTGATCAAAACCGATTTACCATCCGCCAAGGCGGATACAATAAGGGCTCTGTGGGTATAGCTTTTTGAGCCATGAATGGTGACAACCGCATCACAATGATAAAGTGGTTTGATCTCGATCATACTTTTCCGAAATCCTTATCTTTTATGCAATGCCTTTCGAAGGTCCTCTTTGATTTGATTGATTTCTGGCTTTTCCCCCGTCCAGATTTCAAGTTGTTTTGCTCCTTGACGGGCAAGCATCTCCAGACCGTCAATTGTCCAACAGCCCTGCTCCTCAGCTTCCTGAAGAAGTTTGGTTTTAAGCGGTTGATAGACAATATCCATCACCACCATCCCTTCCCTCAAAAGCTTTTTGGGGAGAGGGCTTTCAGCGTCATGAGGAACCATCCCCACAGAGGTGGCATTAATAATCACATCAAATTTAGTTTCTCTTAGGGATGACAAAGGTTGGTAAACAAATCCTAAATCCTTTGCCAGCTCAACGGCCTTATCAAGTGAACGATTAAAGATGATGACCTCGCTTCCTCTTTCTTTTAATCCAAATCCAATAGCCCTTGCAGCCCCACCTGCACCTAAAAGCAGAACCTTCTTCCTTTTCAGATCAACCTCTTCTTCCAATGCCTCCATTGCACCACGACAATCGGTGTTGTAGCCAATGAGCCTTCCTCTTTTGTTCTGAATTGTATTTACCGCCTTAATCTTCTCTGCTAATGCTTCGATTCCGTCAAGAAATGGGATCACCTGTGTTTTAAAGGGTAAGATCACGCTTACCCCTTGAATGCCCAGCCCTCTTATCCCATTGATTGCTTCTTCGAGATTTTTGACTTCGAAGGCCAAATAAGTGGCATTCAATCCCATCCGATTAAATGCGGCATTGTGCATGATCGGGCTCAGACTATGCCTGACCGGATTCCCAATCACGCCATAAAGTTCCGTTTGAGCATCGATCATCTCAGCCTCTCTCCTGATACTATAAATTTTCCTAAGATTGTTTTCTTATAATATTTGTCTCGTTCAAGGTAGGGCTGGAAAAGTTTTAGGGCGGAAACCTCTTCCTTGACCATTCCCATTGTCCCAATGTATTATATTATTCTTAATTAGCTTTCACCATTTCACTAAAGAACATAAAAGACCGCATCCTAAAATTTTGGAAGCCCTACCTTGAACGGGACCAGTATCCCCATTACAAATTAAATCCTCAGCTTCTCCCAAATCTCTTTTACCTCACCAACAGTCAACTGCCCGGGAGCAGATGCCTTGTCCCTGGTAAGAGAAGCGTATGTCCAGGCAGCTCCTATTATTGGAGAAAAAATACGACTCATCTTTCCTTTTTCCCCCATACAGAAAGCCACAATCTCCTGCTTCCTTTCCATTGCATAGGCAATAAGCGATAGGACATTAAAATTGTCTTCCCAGGTTTGAGCAAAAGTAACGATCTTAACTATATCTGCTCCGAATCTTGTCATGCGGGCGAAGAGTTTTTGCAGTTCTTTTTTAGGAGGTGTTTTTTGAAAATCGTGAAATGAGAGGATGATCTGTGTCTTCTTCCTATTTGCAAGCAGGTCTTGTAGCAAGGATCTTTGGGTTCCAACCTCTATGTCTACGAATTCAATGCCCAGATTGATGGCCTCCTCCAACGCCTCCAGCCTTTTCCTCTCATCGCCCCTGTACTTACCTCCCTCCTCTTCTTGACGGTTAGTGACGATAAGAGGTTTCTGCCTGCCATTAAGAAGTGGTATTGTTCCCGGTCTCTTTAAATAATCTATTCGAAGCTCGATCAGGTCGGCTACGCGATTTGCTTGAAGGATGGCCTGGTGAGCTTTATCTGACGATGTCTCAACAATAGGGATGCAGATTCTCGGCTGGTCTTGACACCGCACACAGAAAGACCTGTCTTGTGGATGGGGATAAAGGGTATAAAAATTCTGCTTTCTGCAGAAATCCCACTCTGTGGGCGGTGTGCGGGGTTTATTTTTCGACAATCGTTTCATCAATCCTGACCCCAAAGTGTCTTGCCGATCCCTCTCGGTAGACCAGGACCTCGCTCCCCTCTTTGAGGTCAACCAGCGAAACCGCTTCACCGGAAGGGGCTGTGAGTCTGATCGTTTCAGCATTCTGCAGGATGGTTGAAACAGTCTGGCCGTTTTCTTCAGCCTCTACCAGAACTAATGGCCGTCTCTCTACCTTAGCCCTTCCTACTACCGTAGAATAACTTTTGCCTTCAAAATTCACGACCAAAACCTGATCTCCAGATTTGACCTCTGAGAGATATTTCGTCTGGCCATCAGCCATGCGAATATAAGCATGCACCGGCCCTGCATTCACACGAAAAGGTCGGGTATTTACAAAAGGATTCTCAACACTCTCGGAGTGAATGAGGAAAAGGGCTTGGCTGCTATTGCCTACCAACATCCCTTCGCCCATCGCCATTGAAGAACAGGTATCCACACAGACCCGGTCCCCCAAACCGAGTGGCTCGATTCGAATAATCTTGGCAGAGAAGAGTTCAATCTTTTCGTTTCCTCTCTTGAGGGCATGGATCATATTCCGTACGGCATTTGCGTCTGGATTGTCTATCACAACGCCATCGACCCCCTTTTCAAGAATACCTAAAGCCGTCTGTCCTTCTTTTAGATCATTGATCTCGACGAAAAGATTATTCGTCTTGCTTAACAAGTTCTCCAGAGGGATGATCCTCCAATCCCCACCTCTCACAATTACCTTTTTCGACTGGCTTAATGCAAGTATTTCCTCTTCGTCCTTCTTTTCCCGGATCTCTTTCACCACAACATCACGGCCCAGTATGAGATCGCCATCCTCAGACACAATAGGAATAATGCCCATCTTCTTTACCTCTTGTCCCATCCCAGGGGGGATCCAGAGGGCATCCGCCCCGCATTCCAGGGCGGCCATGGCAATCTCCTTTTTCCAGGGGATGGCTTTCACCCAAATCTTTTTCATCTCCTCACCCCTAACTTCGCCACCTTTTCATCAACCGCACTACCATGGACGATCTGACTGATCGTCTGTACGATCTTCTCAGGGTCTTTATGCTGGAATACGTTTCTGCCAATAGAAACGCCTGCTGCCCCTGCTGCCATCGCTCCCTTGATCATCTCTATGATATCCTCGTCATTTCCCATCTTTTCCCCGCCGGCAATGACTACAGGAACAAAACATCCCTCAACCACTTCCCTGAAGCTTTCGACAGACCCCGTATAGACAACTTTAACAATATCTGCCCCAAGCTCAGCTCCCACTCGAGCGGCATGTTTCACCATCTTCACGTCATATTCATTCTTCACCTTGGGACCTCTCGTGTATATCATAGCTAAGAGCGGCATTCCCCATTCCATAGCCACCCTTCCAACATAACCCAGGTCATTGAGCATGGATCTCTCATTCTCAGCTCCGAGGTTCACATGGATTGAGACTCCATCCGCCCCTAACTTGATGGCCTCCTCTACCGTGCATACCATGGTCTTGGAGTTAGGATCTGGTGCCAACTGTGTGCTCGCTGAGAGATGGATGATCAGGCCTACATCTTTTCCTCCTCTCCTGTGGCCAGCTTCAGCCACTCCCTTGTGGACAACAAAGGCATTCGCTCCTCCATTCGCAACGGCATTAACGGTCTCTGGCAAATTGATCAATCCAATGACTGGCCCAATCGATACTCCATGATCCATAGGAACAATCACTGTCTTGCCTGTCTCTCTATTCATGATACGTTCAAGACGAATCCTTTTCCCAGTCATGACTTTTCCCTCCTTTCCTTGCAAATAAAAAAGGCCGTTTGAGGAACTTCCTCCACGGCCTTTAGAAAGAAAAAAGGCCATGGGTCATTCAACCTACCCACGGCCCAACTGATTATTCCTAATTTTTAACGATCAGCCAGCAACAGTGGGTAGACTTTGGCATACCAAAACCAGTAAAATTTGTACTCACTGCTCCAGTTAGAAATACGAGGCTGATTCATCTTCCACCTTCTAATTTAAGTTTTCTCTAACACAGCCTGAGTATTTTGTCAAGAAAAATTTCAGACTTAAAAATTACTGTCTTTTTGACTTAGATCAAGGAATAAGATTCAAAAGCAGGCTATTATTTAATTAGAGTCTGTTTATAAATTGCCTTGCTGTCATTCCCGTGAAAACGGGAATCCAGTGATTTC
>Ga0214474_1000060_pt1 | contig 60386 bp, 71 predicted proteins | sample RVTome_2_FD_187335 | JGI IMG/M metagenome (GOLD analysis project Ga0214474, IMG submission 187335) | Soil microbial communities from uranium-contaminated site in the Upper Colorado River Basin, Wyoming, United States - RVT95D214 HiSeq ... | reverse complement strand
CCCTGGTCTGGGTATTATCGATTTGATGATGGCAGTAGGAGAAAAGAAGGCCAGGGAAATTTGGTATCTGTGCCGCCGATATACTGCCAAAGAAGCCCTGGAGATGGGACTGGTGAACAAGGTAGTACCGGCAGACAAGTTGGAAGAGGAGGTGGACAAATGGTGCGACGAGATACTGGAGAAGAGTCCTGGAGCTATTGCTGGCGTCAAAGCGTGCTTCAACGCCGCTACTACCTACATGCGGGGCATCGAAGCAGTTTCAGCTCAGTACCTCTGGAAATACTACGCTTCGGAGGAAGCCGAACATTGGAAGAACGCATTCTGGCAGAAAAAAAAGCCGGACTGGCAAAGATTTCGGAGAAAGGAAATTTTTCCCGAGGTCTATGAAGGCGGGGAAAAGGGAGAGTCGTGAGCTAATAGACGACGGAGGGCAGATAAATGGAGAGTATAAAAGATAAAGTTGCCATTGTAGGTATGGGTTGCACCAAGTTTGGCGAAAGGTGGGACGCCGGGCTAGATGACCTGACCATAGAAGCTGCTTATGAGGCTTACGAAGATGCCGGGATCGAGCCCAAGGATATTCAGGCTTGCTGGTATGGGAGTGTTACCCAACCGGTGGTCGGCATTGGCTGTACTCATCTGGCAGGACCGTTGAAGCTACACGGCATACCTATGAGCCGGGTGGAGAATTGGTGCACCACCGGACATGAGACTCTAAGAAATGCCTGTTTTGGTGTCGCTTGCGGTATGTACGATCTCGTTTTGGCGTTGGGCGTGGAGAAGCTCAAGGATACCGGCTCGCCCGGTCTGGGAACCGGACGGGGCATGAGCCCAGTACTGGAAGCACGCCGCACTGCGCCGGGCTCGTTTGGCATGATTGCCACTCGATATTTTTACACTTACGGGCTGAGCCCCGAAGAAGGTAAACGCATTATTGGCAAGATTGCGGTTAAGAACCATTACAATGGCAGCCTCTGCCCCAAGGCTCATTTCCACAACCGCGTAACCCTGGAACAGGTGACGAGTGCTCCTATTATCGCTTGGCCTTTGGGCCTCTTTGATTGCTGTGGCAACAGCGATGGCGGTGCTGCCGCCCTCCTGGTTCCCGCCAGTCAAGCCAAGAAATACAGGAATGACCCCATCTATATAAAGGGCTTAGGTGCTGCTCATTCTGCTCTACTCCCTCAGAACCGGCCAGCTTTCGACTGGCTCCACTTTGAGGAAGTCATAAATTCGTCCCGCCAGGCTTACGCGCAAGCCGGGGTCAAGAATCCTCGAGAGCAAATTGACATTGCTGAAGTTCACGATTGCTTCACCAGCACAGAGTTGCTTCTTTATGAGCTCCTTGGCTTTAGCCCCGAAGGCAAATCCAAGGAGGATATCGATTCTGGCTTCTTTGAGCTTGGCGGTGGCTTGCCGGTAAACAGCGATGGCGGGCTGAAAAGCTTTGGCCACCCCGTAGGCGCTAGCGGCCTCAGAATGACTTACGAGGTCTACAAACAACTTCAAGGCAAGGCTCAATCGCCTGAGCGCCAGCTGAAGGATGTCAGACTCGGCATATCACAGACCTTCGGTGGCCCCCCCCAGGTAGCAGCACTGGCCGTTCTGGGCAGAGAGCCAGGCTATCCTTAGACAAAGCTAGCTGTCGCTTCCTCTTTTCGTAGGAACAGCGAGGATGTACGAGCACATTCACCACTGTCATACGTTCCGGCTTGTTTTGGTCGAAGGAAGAAGTTGTGCTAGAATTTCCTTGCCAAGGGAAAATGCCTATTTATGAGTACTGGTGCGATTCCTGTCGCCGAATTGTTAGCTCATATCGGCGGAGTTCGTCTGTGCCCCCACCGCCTTGCCCTTGCTGCGGCAACAGCAAGCTCGAGCGGATATTTTCCACTTTTTCCGTACAGAAGACATACGGGGACGTTTACGAAGATATACTTTCCGACCGTGAGCTGACCCAGGGCATGATGCGCGATGACCCCAGAGCACTAGCCGAGTGGAACAGGAGAATGACCGGTGGTGAGAAATCCCCTCCCGAATATGAGGAAATAACTGAGAGAATGGAGAAGGGTGAATGGCCCGTCGCCCAGATAGAGAAGAAGAAAAAAGAGTTCTCGGGCCAAGGAGAAAGCGAGCCTGAGAGCGGCTGAACGGAAAGGTGTCTCATGCCCATCTATGAATTCATCTGTCAGAACTGTCACAAGAGACTGTCTGTTTTGGTAAGGGATATTTCAGCTCCTTTTGCTCCAAAATGCTCATCCTGTGGCAATACCAACTTATCTCGTGTCATTTCTGGCTTTACCTACCATAAGTCGCTGAAGACCGTATGGGATGAGAGCGGTGAGCCTACGATGCACCCCGGCGAGGATTATTACAAAGACCCCCGTAATATCGGCCGCTGGGTGGAAAAGAAATTCCAGGACATGGGACAGGAGCTGCCGCCCCAGATTCAGGAGAAAATACAAGCAGCCAGGGAAGGCGAGTTGCCTGAGCCGCTGAAGGACCTAGAAAGTGCCTCACCAACTGCTGCGTATGATTGATGCTAATCTGAACCGCTCCAACGAAGGCTTGCGGGTTCTGGAAGATGTCGCGCGCTTTGTCCTCAACGATGCTCAGCTGAGCCAGCGGTTAAAGTCTCTACGCCATGATCTAGCCCGTGAGATTAAGTCTCTGAGCGTAGGGCTTTTGTCTCATAGAGATTCTGAACACGACGTCGGTCACTCACACTCAAAGGACAAGGATAACGAACTCAATCTAGAAACGGCTTCGCTTCAAGGCTTGGCAGATTTAGTCACAGCCAATGCTAAAAGGGTGGAGGAATCTCTTCGTGTTATGGAGGAGCTAGCCAAATTGCCGGAGCTAAGCTCAACATTGAATTCAGCCAGCTTTGAACGGTCGAGATTCACCATCTACACGTTAGAGCGAGATTTGATTTCTCGAATATCACGACGTAACAAAACAGGAAAGATATCTGGGCTTTACGTTATTCTCGATAGGCAATTTCTGGCTGGCAGGGACGACCTGGACATTGCTGGCCAAATTATCGAGGGAGGTGCCAGGGTAATCCAGCTTCGCGACAAGCAAAGCGAAAAGGGAGGACTGCTACTTGTAGCGCAAAAGCTCAAGGAACTCTGTAGTCAAGCAGGTGTTCTATTCATAATAAATGACTATCTCGACTTGGCTCTGGCTGTCGATGCCGATGGACTTCACATTGGGCAGGAGGACCTACCTCTTTCTGTAGTCCGCAGGCAATTGCCTATTGACAAAATAATTGGGTGTTCCGTCACCACAGTATCTCAGGCCACAAAAGCTCAAAATGAAGGCGCGGACTATATTGCCGTGGGCTCTATGTTTCCCACGACAACGAAAAGGGAAGCCACTGTGGTTGGAGTGCAGATGCTCAAAGAACTCAAGCAAGTAGTGTCTGCGCCTTTGGTAGCCATTGGCGGGATAAACCTGAACAACATCGGTAAAGTAATAGCTGCTGGCGCTGACGCTGTAGCCGTGATTAGTGCTGCTTTGGGCGAAAAAGATGTTAAGGGAGCTGTACAGAAATTGGTCGCAGAAATAGATTCGGGCAAGGGGAAATGTCAAAACCGGTAGAGGATTTAGAGATTATCGCTGCCAAGCTCCGCCCCTACTTTGCAGCTGAGGATGAGGCAAGAGAAAAAGCCTTACGCAGTTGCCGTCAGGTCATCCGTTACAGCGCTGATGCCATACGGGCCGTGCATCGTCAGGACCACGATAAGGCAAAACAACTCCTTGATTCAGCTCATGAATTAGTTCGAGAACTAAACCACGACCTGGCCAAACATGGAAAGCTGCTTCACTCAGGTTTCATCCACGACGCTCAAAAGGAGTTCGCTGAAGGACATATAACCTTAGCTTTGATTGCCGGAGAAGACTTGCCGAAGCCGAGAGCACTGGGCATAAGCAATGCTGCCTACCTTGATGGCTTGGGCGAATCCGTGGGAGAGTTGCGGAGATACATATTGGATAGTTTAAGGCGGGGAGACTTTTCACGTTGCGAGGAATTGCTGACCATAATGGATGAAATCTACGGAATATTGATGACCATGGACTTCCCGGAATTGCTGGCTCACGGCTTGAGGCGAACCACAGACGCCATACGAGGCATTATAGAAAGAACTCGAGGAGATTTAACAGTGTCCCTAAGACAAAAGAACCTGGAAAAGAAACTTGATGGCCTTAGCTAATCTCCTTTAGTGCACTACTTTTCTTTTTTGTACTTGTAGAACCCTTCACCCGTCTTACGTCCCAAACGACCAGAATCGACCAGTTCTTTCAGGATAGTTGAGGGGGCCAGGCAAGGGTCCTTACCCCGTTCATACATCGCACAGCTCACCATATAGCCAATGTCGAGCCCATTAAAGTCGGCGAGAGCCAGTGGGCCTATAGGATGACCCAGCCCGAGAGTCATACTCTTGTCAATATCCTCTGCGCTGGCTACTCCGTTTTCCAGCAGCCGCACGGCGGCTCCCGTCAACGCCAACAGCAGGTAATTGAAAATGAAGCCAGGAGTATCTTTGGCGACAAGGATTTCCTTCCTAAGTGAGCGGCCAAAATCCTTAACTGTCTGTAGCGTCTCCTCACTGGTCGTTTCCGCCCTGACAATCTCGAGTAGCTTGCTGGGCGGCACCGGGGATAGAAAATGTGTCCCGATTACCCTGTCCGGGCGGCTGGTCGCTCGAGCAAGTTCCGTGACGGATAGACATGATGTGTTGGAGCAAAGGATAGTATGCGCAGGACAGATTCTGTCCAGCTCGACAAAGATCCTTTTCTTGAGTTCCATATCCTCAGGGATAGCTTCTATGACCAAATCGCGGTCATTCAGAGCTTCTAGAGTGGTACTCCCGGTGGTGATGCGAGCTCGCGTCGAGTCTTTGTCCTTCTGAGAGAGCCTGCCCTTCTCGACATCCCGACCCAAGTAATATTCTACTGTTGCTATGCCTTTGCTGAGAATCTGCTCGTTCATCTCTACGACTACTACCTCATAGTAAGACCGAGCACAAACTTGGACAATGCCAGAGCCCATAAACCCACAACCAACTACACCTACTTTCCTAATTTCCATAGTAGTCACTCCTTTCGTGCTGTATTCTGCAATTTCCCAAGATTTTCGATCGCGCGGCCAGACCAGCATGAGTACACTCAGCATCGACTAGTACGTCAACCGATCAAGCCCTGCTCGAGTTTCGTGTTGCCTCAACTGTCACAATCCCATCTCTCTGGCTACTACTTCTCGATAGAAATCGGCATCCCCAAAGGCAAGCTCAGCGGCCTTGGCACGCCTGGTGTAATAATGCAGGTCATGTTCTATGGTAGCGCCAATAGCCCCGTGAATCTGGTGGGCTAGGGCAAAGACGCGCTGGGAGGCTTCGCTTATCCAGGCCTTGGCTATGGCCACTTCCTTGGTGCAGGGAAGTCCTTCACTTAGCATCCACGCTGCTTGGTAGGTGCTAAACCTGGCGCTATCGACATCAGTCGCCATATCGGCACAATAGTGCTGTATGACTTGAAAGCTACCGATGGGACGGTCGAACTGTTTCCTTTCTTTGGCATAATCCACAGTCATCTCCAACACACGCTGAAGATTGCCAACCATCTCACAACATTTTCCTACCGCTGCCCGCTCGACGATCTTCTGCACCGCGCTCCATCCCTGGTTCAGTCGCCCCAAAATATTAGCCTTAGGTACTCGCGCTTGGTCAAAGACCACCTCACATAACTTGTCGTTGGCCATAGTCTTCAGGACTGAGTATTTTATTCCGGGAATATTGGCGTCGGCCAGTAACATGGTGATTCCGGTTCGAGGCTTGGTCCTGGCTACACACAGCAGATGGTCAGCAATATGAGCATCAGGCACAAACACTTTTGTGCCGCTGATGATATAGTTGCCGTCATCGCGGGTGGCTTCAACTGTGACTGAAGAGGCATCGTAATTGCGATAGCCCGGTTCAGTCAGAGCCAAGGTGAAGATTTTTTCGCCACGAATTAGCTCGGGCAGGTATGCTTGTTTTTGCTCTTCACTGCCAATATCCAATATGGACAAGCCTCCGAGAACCACCGTGGAGAAAAAAGGGCCGGGCAAACAAGCCCGTCCCATCTCCTCTAGTAGCACTGCCAGGTCGAGAAAACTCATATCGCCGCCGCCATATTTCCCGGGGAAGGCCAAGCCCATCCAGCCCAGTTCAGCCATCTCTTGCCAGAGCTCTCTGGAATAGCCTGTCTCGCTTTCTTCCATCTGATTAACGAATTTTTTCGAGCACTTATCAACCAGGAAGTCGCGCGCTGTCTTCTTTAGCATTTCCTGTTCTTCAGTGAGAGTTAACTTCATAGCTATCCTCCTGCATCAAACATTCCAAGCGCCTTTCTGAGGTACCGGCGAAGAATCCTCAACCATTGGATGCTCGCCTAGAGAAGGCCTATGAGCTTGGCAAACCCAGCCTCCGTGTGGCCAAGATGTTTTTCAAGATCTCCGTTGTGCCGGCCTGAAGACTGTAACCTTTAGAGCCTAAGTACGAATGTAAGGCCATGCCCCGCAGAGGGACTAACCTGGACCCCGACATCAACTGTCCATAGGGTCCCAAGACCTCCATAGCTACACCAGCCAGGTGTTTCTCAAATTCCGTGGAATAGGCCTTGGACATGGCGGATTCCCAATTAGGGGCCCGTTCTTCTTCCATGACCAAAGCCACTCTGTAGATAAGCAAGCGTCCCACCTCAAATTCAATCTGCAATTGCGCCAGCTTACTTCGGATTACGGGCTTCTGAGAGAGCTTGTTTTCCTTGGCAAACTGTATGATGGCCTCGAACAGGGGATAATTGCCCATGAGGCGTTCCATGCCGCTCCTCTCATAATCAAGCTGGTGGAGGACTTGATAGAAGCCGCGGTTCTTTTCCCCCACCAAATACCTCTTGTGTACGCGCACATTGTCAAAGAAGACGTCATTCCAGGCCTCGGTGCCGGTAATATCGATCATGGGGATACGGCTAACGCCAGGAGACTTCGCATCTACGATAAATTCACTAATACCCCTATGCCTGGGCGCTTCGGGGTCTGTTCGAACATACACATCAAAGTACTGAGCAAAAGAGGCACAGCTGCTCCATGTCTTTTGCCCGTTGATGATATAGTAATCACCATCTTCCACCGCTCTGGTCTGGAGCGAAGCCAGGTCAGACCCAGTCCCCGGCTCGCTCATTCCCAGGCCAAAATAGGCCTCACCCTTCACAATTCTGGGCAGAAACTCCTTTTTCAGCTCTTCTGAGCCGAAGGAAAGAATAGCACCCCCGACCTGGCGGTCGCCAAACCAGTGACAGGCTGCTGGCGCTCCATAGCGTAGCATTTCTTCAGTAAGGATAAGCCTGTCTATATGGCTGCGCCCCTGCCCGCCATACTCCTTAGGCCAGGTCAGACCTATCCAGCCCTTCTGCGCCACCCGTTTGGTAAATCCAGGGTCAAAGCCTTGTACCCAGGCATCACAGGTAGGTTCCCAGTACTCTTTCCTTATCTCTTCCTCCAAGAAATTCCGCACTTCTTGCCTGAATCTATTTTGTTCTTCCGTGAAGCTGAAATCCACTCTCTTGCTCCTTTCTCAGAGATTCATGTTGGAATACTTTTTCGCCGACAATAGTAACTTGGGCCGTAGGCCAGACAAAGTCAACTCCGACAGCTTTGTCCAACATGCCATAATGAGTGCCGGCCTATGATCCTCTAATTATGATTGCAGTCAGGGGCACGCTGGCGATTGTCGCCTGTCTGTCCCCAGCGCCAAATACAAAAGCTTCCTTTAGGTTATGTACCCATCAAGAATCCATGTCACTTAGACATGCCCAACCTCCCTCTTCCTCATCATAAAAGCCCCTTCAGCCTCTAGCACTGACTTTCCGTCTTGATTTTGACCCACCCATCTAAACACGATAATGCCCCTCTCCTTCCTTTCTGTTTCTCGCTTCTCAATCACCTCTACATTGTATCTGATCGTGTCTCCCGGATACACCGGACTCAAGAATCTAAGCCTATCGATGCCCAAAAAAGCTATGATGTGGTCAAACAGCCCCATCGAGTACTGCGCCCCCACCGCTAGTGCCAGGATTAACATACCAGGCGCGATTCGCCCCTTGAAGCCCTGCTTTTTGCCGAACTCCTCATTCAAGAACAGAGGATTTGTAGCCCCAGTGAGAGCCGCGAAGATGTCCACGTCTGTCCCGGTGACGACTCTAGAACGGGTGGTAAATCTGTCTCCTTGGCTGAACTCCTCGAAATACATTGTTAGCCAATACCTAGCCTTTCAGACTGCTTCATCTTTTCTTTCGCTTCATGACTTCAGAGTTGGGAAGCACACATTAACTCATGTCAAATTTAACCGAGTCCCAAGAAAATCGCAAGGCCTTCTCCGGAGTGGTTCATATGACACCTCACGAAGCTACCCGAGAACTTCTGTAAGGAAGTCGTTTGTGGCTCACACAGATTGGGAGGAGACTCCCAAACAAAGCCCATTTCTTCCCGAGAAATCTAAAACTTCCCGGCGCCTCTTATTTTGTGGCTACAACCACTTCTGCCGCTAGCTGCAAAGCTCGAATCAGAGCCTTGGCTTTGTCCAGCGTTTCCACATATTCAGCTTCAGCATCAGAGTCGTAGATAATGCCACCGCCTACCTGAAAATAAGCCTTACCTTCTTTGATCAAAAAGGTACGGATAACGATGTTGATATCCATGTCGTCATTGAAGCTCAAGTAGCCTATGGAGCCAGTATAGACGCTCATCTTGGTCGGTTCCAGTTCACCAATAATCTCCATAGCCCGCACCTTAGGAGCGCCGGTAATAGAGCCGCCGGGGAAAAGTAGCCTTAAGCAGGTCAATATTACTCTTGCCCCGGCGTAGCCTGCCCAAGACAGTAGAGGTGAGGCGAAATACGGTGGGGAAAGTCTCCAGGATAGCTAATTCGGTGACCTTTACTGTGCCATAGTGGCAAACTCGTCCTAAATCATTCCTCTCCAAATCAACAATCATCAAGTTTTCTGCGTGGTCTTTGGTACTGTCGGTCAACTCATGAGCCGGGCGCTCGTCTTCGACAGCGTTTCTACCTCGTGGTCTCGTGCCCTTTATCGGTCGCGTCTCTACCAAGTCGCCTTGGACCTTGAGGAACCTTCCCGGAGAGGCACTGACGATGGCTGCGCCAGGGAAATTGAGATAACTGGCAAAGGGAGCGGGATTAACTGTCCTCAGTCGTTTATGAAGCTCATAGGGCGGAATCTTTAGATCAGCCTCAAATCTTTGAGAAAGATTGACTTGAAAGACATCGCCAGCAGCGATATACTCCCGCACTCTACCTACAGCCGGGTACATATTGACAATTTCGGGAAGGGTGATATTATTTGAATAGGATCAATATTTTTTGAATCTTAAAACTGGAGTTCACTTTTGAAATTTTCTTAGCCAAACATAAAAACTATTGACAAGAATAATGTCCCCTTTTATCATATACTCAGCGAGTTGAAATAGGAAATCCCGGCTAGTAGTAATTACAGGAGGTAAATAGCATGACAGTAAGAGTCCAGATTGAATTATCAGACGAAGAGGATAAGATCGTTGAGGTTTACAGAATCGAACACAACAAGAAAAACAACGAGGAAGCTATCAAGGAAATTATTAAGGATTACAAGCCCCTAAAAGAGTACAAAGAGTACAAGGAAAAAAACAAAAAGAGTTGGTGGAAAAGGTTCTAGTGCTCAATATAAAGCCGGGTAAGATTTGACTTTTATTTCTTAGGGTGATACAAGTTTCACCCAATATTTTTTGAATCTAAAGAAAGGAGGTAAAATTCTAATGCCAGCAATTACGTTTCCAGCTTTAGGTCTATGGATGGGGATAGCAAGCCTTATTTTCGGCGTTATTGTTATGATTTTCCCCAAGATACTGAATTATTTGGTTGGTATCTATCTAATCATCATTGGCATAATGGCTATTATAGCGTACCTCAGGTAAAGATGACTCTGGTGGTACTGAGTTAGCCAGCGATAATTAGCGTCTTGCTTGTGCCTTGCATAACACAAAGCGCGATTATCAAGGAGGCTTGTATAATAACCAAACAGGCTCACCTTTCTGGGCAGCTGGGTGAGTAGTGCCGATAAGTAAAGGAGGTCAATATGTTAAGGTTGCTCGTGATTATTGGTGTTATCCTATTGATTTTGTGGTTGCTGGGTCTACTTCTCCACTTCATAGCAGGCCCGTTCCTCTGGGTTTTACTTGTGATTGGAATCATCTTGCTGGTTTTGTGGCTGGTGCGGCGAGTAAGATAGACATTAGGCTTAACATCTGAATATAACGAGGTTTAAGTAAAAGCATAAGAGTTGCAGCAAGACCCTTGTTAGAAGCTGAAAGGAGGGTGAAAAACATGCCAGCGAGAGATGGGACTGGACCGGCTGGAAGAGGAGCGCGTGATGGACGTGGTCAGGGAGTAGGCGCAAAAAGTCAGAGGAGCACGCGAAAAGGTCAAGGGGCCAAGAGTGGAGGCAAAAAGGACGGATGCAAGTAGGAGCGGTTATGCAGAAATAAGGTGCAGAAAATGAGACTCACAAATGGATTTTACTCGTTATTGGAATCATCTTGCTGATTGTCTGGCTGGTGCGGCGAGTAAGATAAGAACTAGACGTTAGTCCCATATCTGAATATAATGAGGTTCAAGAAAAAGCATAAGAAAGGAGGGAACAACATGGCAGCTAAATTCGAACTCTACAAAGATGCAAAAGGTGAGTTTCGTTGGAGATTAGTGGCATCTAACGGACAAACCATAGCCACCAGCGGAGAAGGCTATAAATCAAAAGACAGCGCTAAGGCTGGTATTGAATCCGTTAAGAAAAATGCACCCATAGCCGAAATCGAAGAGAAATAAAGTAAAGTCCACAGTGTGAAGACGCTAGGATTAATCTCGTTAGATTCCACAACATACCGTACAGCAACGTACAGCAATTTAATCAAATATTGAACATCGAAGGAGACTCTAATGTCTATCTCAAGAATTACTGAAATCAAATCATCTTCCACAGTTAGCTTTGATGATGCAATGAAAAAAGGAGTTGCTCGTGCTCAAAAGACTCTTAAAAATGTTAAATCAGCCTGGATTTGGAATCAGGAAATTCTACTGGACAACAAGGGGAAGATATCCGAGTACCGGGTTCACATGAAGATAACGTTTATTCTTGAAGAGTAAGATGAGTGCCGATAAGTAAAAGGAGGTCGATATGCTCACCTTATTATTAGTTATTGGTATTATTCTCTTCGTTTTGTTTCTGGCGGGTCTACTCCGCGGCTTTGCTCTGCGCTGGCTGGTCTATCTAGCACTTGTTATCGGAGTAATTCTCATAATTATCTGGCTACTACGGGCGATATTCAAGGTCTTTTAGCCATTCCAGCCTTTAGGCAAGTCTTTGCGCCGCAACCCTGGAGGGCAGGGTGTTGGCACGGGGGCCTCGGCTGCATTAGATGCCAGCACATTAAAGGGGAGTATCGAGTAGAAGGGGCTTTGGAGTCTTAGCTTCTTACACCGTACGAAGGAGGTGACCAGTGGGTATTGAATGGTTTCGTGACTTGAGTATAGTCATCCTGGGATTTGTGACCACGGCTGTGCTCATCTTTACTGCAGTACTAGTCTACCGCCTGTATCGGAAAATAACAACAACGCTCTTTCTGGTACAAACACTGATGAAAAGTGTTAATGATACAGTCAATACAGTGGAAGAGATTATTAAAACAACATCCCAAAATATTAACGATATTGTTACAGAAGTAAAGGATAGCATAAAACTGGTATCAAAAGGCATAGGTGATACCATCTTTCAGGTCCAATTTCAGGTCCAAGAAGGTATTAAGCCACTGCTTCCGATACTGGCACTGATTCAAGGTATTCGCAGGGGATTCGAGAGCATCAGCAAAATGTTTAAAAAGGAAAGTAATGAAGAAGGAGGAAACAGTAATGAATAAGGATAAGGCTATCGGTTTTGGCATTGGCTTACTCGTCGGAGCAGTCATTGGTGGAGTTATCGCATTGCTATATGCACCGAAGACGGGTAAAGAGACCAGACAGCTAGTTAAGGACAAGGCCACTAAAGTCGTGGACACAGTCAAAGAAGCGACCAGCGGAGTTATTGACGCGGTCAAAGAGTCAGCATCTGAGGTAAGCCGGAAGGGACAGGCAGCGGTCAAGGCAATAAAGAGCTAGAAACCATATTAGTGACAATCGGCTAACTAGATAAACGCATTTGCCCATGCACTGTGCAAGAACTGATAGACGAGTTGCTGCGCACGGCCTCCGAGGTGAGGAATCACACCTATCACCGTTGCTAGGAGTCATCCTGTCTCACAGTCCAGGTGACTGTGGTGGGGGTTAGATTTGAACTCAGTCGGCGTGCTAATAAGAAGGCACTGGCGGCTCATAGTTTTCATACTGGGGCTGGTCTTCGTTCTCTGGTTACTCTGGGTGTTGCGAAGCGTCCTCATACCTTTTATCGTTGGCTTCATTCTCGCCTACCTGATTTTGCCGATTATCAGGTGGGTTGAGAAACGCCTCCCAGGCGTGGGCAAGAAGCCGCAGCTAAAACGAGTCACCATTGTAGTGGTGATTTATCTTTTGTCCCTGGCTGTCATTGGCCTCATAGTTTTCTATACCATTGCCGTCCTGGGGAAGTCTCTTTTGTCCCTGGTACAGGATGCCCCCCAGATTATACCTAATGCCCTGGCCATGATAACGCACTGGCTTAAATCTATCCCGATACTGTCTCCGCCATCAATTCAGCAGCAGATTGACGTGTATTCCGCACAAGCCGGCGTGGCACTGGGTAATGCCCTAAAAGACTTCCTGATGCGTGGCGTGGTGCATGTCAAGAGTTCTTCAGGCATGATCCTAGGGTTTGCTATCATTCCAATTTTCATCTTCTTAATTCTGAAAGACTGGGATAGACTGCGTGACCGCTTTTACGCGGCGCTGCCGCTATGGACTCGGACACACACGAAGAACACCTTCTCTATTCTCCAAAATGCGGTGGGGCGCTATATTCGCGGCCAGCTACTGCTGGGGCTGATTGTTGGGCTCTGCGCCTATGTCCTGCTGATGATTTTGAGAGTTGATTTTGCCCTGCCGCTGGCCATCTTTGCGGGTATCATGGAAATGGTGCCCATGATTGGTCCCTGGCTGGGTGGTGGCCTAGCTGTCCTGGTTACGCTGTCGACGGCGCCGGAGAAGGCTATCTGGGTGGCTCTTGGTTATTTGCTGATTCAACTACTTGAGAACAACCTGCTTGCGCCCAAAATCCAGAGCTCGCAAATGCAGATTCATCCAGCGTTCATAATAATACTCAGTCTTCTCGGAGGGTACTTTGCCGGAATCCTGGGGTTTATTATTGCCCTGCCGCTCAGCATGGCCATCGTAGCTATATTCAAGTATTTGCGGGATAGCACGCGTGACGGTGGCATTAGCTAGCTTCATCCGGCCGCTAGGCTGCTGACGAATATTTCCGCGTGACTTCACAGACACTGATTAATGTGATTGCCAGGAAGAAAATGAGCTGGGGTGATGGTTTATCAAATAAAGCGCTTGAACGCCAGGTTACAGAGGGCAAAAGACCGTCTGCTAAAAATTCCTGCAGTGCAGTTGATATCCCGCACCGCAGAGGGATTAGGCAATCACGATGCCGTGCATAGAGCCGCTGGAGTAGCCTTCTATGCTATCCTATCCATATTCCCACTTCTACTGGGGCTCATTGCTCTTTTTGGCTTTTTCTTACCTTCAGTAAATCTGCAAGACGAACTGCTGAAATTTGTCGGCAATAATATCCCCGGTGCTGCCAACATCGTGAGGCAGAATATTATGGGTATTATAAGACTACGGAGCACCCTGGGCGTGCTGAGTATAGTTATCCTCTTCTGGAGCGGGAGCGCAATGTTTCGAGCGATCAGCCTGGCGATCAACCGTGCCTGGGATATTCTCCGGGGACGTTCTTTCTTCATTAGAAAAGCCCACGAACTGGGCATGGTATTTGGTACTGGTATTCTCTTCCTCCTCTCCCTAGCAGCTAGTGCTATCATTTCAATTTTGTGCAGAGCACTAGACCTGCCCGCAGCAGACCTGATAATAGTAAACGTGGGTAGCAGGCTGGTAGCATTCCTGCTGATGCTGGCCGTTTTCCTGTTACTCTATAAACTCATTCCGAACACTAAGACATACTGGCGTTATGTTTGGCCAGGAGCGCTCCTGGCCGCTATCCTCTTCGAAATCGCCAGGACTCTATTTATTTTCTACCTTGAGAACTTCGCTATTTACCAACTTATCTATGGTTCTATCGCCTCTATTATTGTCCTACTCGTCTGGATATACTATTCGGCATTCATCATGATTCTGGGTGCAGAATTCACTTTCCAATATGGTCGCATGCGCTACTCGGTGGCTACGGGGAGTGGCGCCGATAAATAAAAGGGAGGCAACATGGGTATCTTATTAATTATTGGTATTATCCTATTGATTGTGTGGTTGCTGGGTCTACTTCTCCACTTCATAGCAGGCCCGTTACTCTGGATTTTACTTGTGATTGGAATCATCTTGCTGATTGTCTGGCTGGTGCGGCGAGTAAGATAGACATTAGGCTTAACATCTGAATATAACGAGGTTCAAGTAAAAGAATAAGAGTTGCAGCAAGACCCTTGTTAGAAGCTGAAAGGAGGGTGGAAAACATGCCAGCGAGAGATGGGACTGGACCGACTGGAAGAGGATCGCGTGATGGATGTGGTCAGGCAGTAGCCGCAAAAGGTCAGAGGAGCACGCGAAAAGGTCAAGGGGCCAAGAGTGGAGGCAAAAAAGGCGGATGCAAGTAGGAGGCGGCTATGCAAAAATAAGGTGCAGAAAATGAGATAGCTGGCTTTAGGCTTATTTGCAGGCTGGAATGGCTAAAAGACCCTGAGTATCGCTCGTAGCAGCCAGATTATTATGAGAATAACTGCAATAACAAGTGCTAGATAGACCAGCCAGCGCAGAGCAAAGCCACGCAGTAGACCCGCCAAAAACAAAACGAAAAGAATAATACCAATAACTAGTAAGATGGACATATTGACCTCCTTTCATTTCCGGCACCAGTGCCCCTCGGCGCCAGCTTCAGGGCTCGAATCAGAGCCTTGGCTTTGTCCAGCGTTTCCATATATTCGGCTTCAGCATCAGAGTCGTAGATAATACCACCACCTGCCTGAAAATAGGCTCTGCCTTCTTTGATTAGAAAAGTACGGATAACGATGTTGATATCCATGTCGTCATTGAAGCTCAGGTAACCTATGGAGCCGGTATAGACACTCCTTTTGGTCGGCTCCAGCTCATCAATAATCTCCATAGCTCGCACCTTAGGAGCGCCGGTAATAGAGCCGCCGGGAAAAGCAGCCTTAAGCAGGTCAATGTTGCTCTTGCCCCGGCGTAGCCTGCCCACGATAGTAGAGGTGAGATGAAATACGGTAGGGAAAGTCTCCAGGATAGTTAATTCGGTGACCTTTACCGTGCCATAGCGGCAGACTCGTCCCAAATCATTCCTCTCCAAATCGACAATCATCAAGTTTTCTGCGTGGTCTTTGGTACTGTCGATCAACTCATGAGCCAGGCGCTCATCTTCGACAGCGTTTCTACCTCGTGGTCTCGTGCCCTTTATGGGTCGCGTCTCTACCAAGTCGCTCTGGACTTTGAGGAACCTTTCGGGAGAGGCACTGACGATGGTTACGCCAGGGAAGTTGAGATAGCTGGCAAATGGAGCGGCATTAACTGTCCTCAGTCGCTTATAAAGCTCATAGGGCGGAATCTTTAGATCAGCCTCGAATCTTTGAGAAAGATTGACTTGAAAGACATCGCCGGCGGCGATATATTCCCGCACTCTATTTACAGCCTTCTTGTATTCCTCAGGAGTAAAATTGGACTTAAGTGTCATTTCTTTAGTTCCCGGGTCATTGCCAGGAGCAGCAACGACGAAGGAAGCTCTATCGATGGATTGCCTCGCTTCTCCGTCGCTTTGCTCAGGGCTTTTGCTCACCGCAATGACCGGACGGCTAGCGAAAAGCCAGTCCTTCATCTCTTCAAGTCTCATTCTAGCTCGCCTTAGCCGCTGCCCTTCCTCCATCTCTGGGAAGCCCGTGGCAACGAGGTAAGTCTTCCTCTCGAGGTGATCAAAGGCCACCACAGTATCATAGAATGCAAAATAACACTCAGGGAGTTTAAGGTCGTCTATAGCTGTGGATGGCAGGCATTCGACGAAATGGCATAGATCATAGCTGAAATAGCCAACCGCTCCACCCAGGAAAGGCACGGGTGCCGGGCAATGGTCTAATTTACATACCTCCAGCAGCTTGCCCATGGTATCAAACGGATTACCATGTTGCACTTCGTGTTCCTGTCCACGAATCAAAGTGATCTCGGAGCCTCGGCTGCTCATCACCAGAAATGGCTCACTGCCCAAGAAAGAATATCGCCCTAGCTTTTGAGGATCCATGCCACTGTCCAGAAAGAAGCTGTAAGATCTGTCCTTGATTAGCTCAAAAAGCTCAGGTGCACTCAAGGAAGTAAGGACTTCTTCGATTAATGGATAGCGATTTTTCATCATCCTATGAGCAATACCTACAAGTTATCCAACACTTTCTTGGTGGTGAGGCCAATTTCCGCGGGGGTGGGAGCTATGGTAGCCCCCGCCTGTGACAGCGCCTTTATCTTCTCCGAAGCTTTGCCAGCGCTACCCGTGATGATAGCTCCAGCATGCCCCATTCTTTTTCCCGGCGGAGCAGTACTACCAGCGACAAAAGCGACCACAGGTTTAGTCATCTTGCGACTGATAAATTCAGCAGCTTCTTGTTCCATGGTGCCACCAATCTCACCAATAAGAACCACAGCCCTGGTATCCTGGTCTGCCTGAAATAATTGCAGGATATCAACAAAGGTGCTTCCGGGCAGAGCATCGCCGCCGATGCCTACACAAGTGGATTGTCCAATCCCCAGGCTGGTGAGTTGAGACACGACATCATAAGTCAGGGTACCGCTGCGGGAGACTACCCCCACGCCTCCGGGAAGATGGATTTCTCCCACCATAATCCCAGCCTTGCATTTACCGGGGGACATAACTCCCGGGCAATTAGGACCGATGAGCCGGGTCGATTTGCCCTTGAGATAGCAGTGCACCTTCACCATGTCTAATACCGGTATGCCCTCAGTTATGCACACGACCAAGGGCATGCCGGCATCAACCGCCTCCAAGATGCCATCTGCGGCAAAGGCCGGGGGCACAAACATGAGACTGGCATTAGCTCCAGTTTCAGCCATGGCTTTCTCTACAGCATTGAACACGGGCACACCCAAGTGTTTACTACCTCCCTTACCGGGTGTGACACCGGCCACAACCCTGGTGCCATACTCTATACAACGCTGGGTGTGAAAGCTACCTTCGCTGCCAGTGATACCCTGAACCAAAAGCCTGGTGCTTTGATCAACAAGGATGCTCATTTCAATACTCCTTTGGCCGCTTCGACTGCCTTGCGGGCGCCATCATAGAAATCCCCAGCCCGGATGAAACTTACCCCTGAATCAGCCAGGATTTGTTGACCTTCTTCCAGGTTTGTCCCTGCCAGCCTAATGACTACAGGGAAGGGAATATTCATTTGCTGATAAGCCTCAACTATCCCCCTGGCGATGACGTCCACTCTAGCCATACCTCCAAATATATTCACCAGGACAGCCTTGATTCTGGGGTCAGCAATGAACATCTTGAACGAGTTTACAACCCTCTCGGGATTATTAAGCGTGCCTATGTCCAGGAAATTGGCCGCTCTACCGCCACAATATTGGATAAGGTCGTTAACTGCCATGGCTAACCCGGCACCATTGACCATGCAACCGATGTTGCCATCCATCTTGACATAATTGTTAATCCCCCGGTCACGAGCCTGAATTTCCAGAGGCTCTTCCTGCTCTTTATCTTGAAGTTCCTCAATATCTTTGTGCCGGTACAGGGCATTGTCGTCAAAATTGAGTTTAGCGTCGAGAGCCAGCAGTTTTCCGTCAGCAGTAACCACCAAGGGATTTATCTCCGCCAGGGAGCAATCCTTGTCCACAAAGAGCTTATAAAGATTTGTCATCAACCACGTGGCCTCACCTACCTGTCCTCCATCCAAATTCATCCCGTAGGCCAGCTTGCGACCCTGGAACGGTTGAAAACCGATAGCAGGGTCAATATAGCTCTTGAATATTCTGTCCGGAGCTGACTGAGCCACTTCTTCGATGTCCATGCCTCCGGCTTCACTGGCCATCATCACCGGCAAGTGGCTGGTCCCATCAACAAGGATGCTGAGATAAATCTCCCGTGCCACATCACTTGCTTCCTCAACCAAAACCTTACGTACTGGCGCTCCCTCCAATCCGGTTTGATGGGTCACCAATCTCGTTCCAATCAATTGTCTCGCCGCCCTTTCTGCTTCTTCCGGACTATTGACTATCTTTATGCCACTCGCTTTGCCCCTTCCCCCAGCATAGACCTGGGCTTTGATTACCACTCTCCCGCCAATCTCAGTAGCTATCTTCTTAGCTTCGGCTGGGGTGGAAGCCACCTTTCCTCTGGGAACGGGGATGCCATATTGAGCCAGAAGTGTCTTGGCCTGATACTCGTGGATTTTCACATGCTCTCCTTTCTATAGCCATCTTCATCCTTGATACATTTCGTGTGTTTTGCTATATCTCTTATTAAGCCGTCTTTCTCATAACGTAAAAACCGTAACCGTAGTATTCAGAATACTTCCTATGCATGTCGATTTCCAGCTGAAATGAATCAAGTATTGACTGTGCATGCCTGTTGGACTGGTATTTGCGTCTCATTTCGCCAAGGTTCTTCTCCGCTGGTGCATAGTAATCAGTCCACCACGATTTGCTCGGCAATGGGAAATAGTCAGTCATTTCGTATCCAGCCGACCTTATAACGGCATAAACATCCTCATAGTATTTCATGTCAGGATATGCCCCTTCAAAGAAATGTTCAATTTCCTGCGGCGGTTCCTTTTTGAACCATACAAGCTCGCTCACAACTAGATATCCTCTGGGTTTAAGTAACACTTTCCATGATTTGAGGGCATCGGCAAATCCCATAATGTTCGCTGCCCCTTCCGACCAGATCACATCATAGCTTTCAGCGCGGAAAGTCATTGCGGCCATATCTCCCACGACACAATGGATACTTTTCTCAAGCTTTGCCCGGCGGCCTTTGCGTTTCAGAATGTCAATAAATGGAGCATGATTGTCCAAGGCAGTAATGTTGCCCAAACTAAGTTCAGCTAACACCAGAGTTTGGGCGCCGCTTCCGCATCCTATATCAAGTATTTCAGGATGCCCGGACAATCCGGTAAGCACTTGAAAAGCTCTCTTCGTTGACCTGTCATCACCCGGTCCCTGTCGCGGCAAGGATTCAAATATTTCGAAAAATATATCGTCCATTCCTGCGTTCTTTTTTCTACTTAATCAATCGTTCAATAGATATGGCTAATGCCTCAGCAGACTCTGCCATGATGAGCCGTGTATTTAACTTCCGATTTTCCTGCCAGACCTTACTGGCGGAGGGGGTGGGATTCGAACCCACGTTCGCCAAAAGAGGCGAAAGCGGTTTTCAAGACCGCCACCATAAGCCACTCGGTCACCCCTCCTGGCTCCAAATTCTACTTCAAAGCGGCCTATTCAGGCAATCTTGTCGACCTTGTGCCCATATCTCCGCCAGACTGTGAGCCACGGGAGCGGGCTATAACATTGCTACTGGAACAGTCAAGGTTCGTGTGGTAGACTTCATTAAGGAGAAGGATGATAAAGGTTATTGAAGGTTATGAACTGAAGAGGGGCGCAGATATACAACCTCTTTTTCTAAAGCTCAGATCATCTGCCATGACGTTTCCGGGTTTCATTAGTGTTGAGCATATCAGAAGCGTGAAAGGCAGCAGCTCTATTGCCGCGCTGTTATACAATTGGGAGAGACTTGAGAATTGGGAGATATGGGAGAGTTCAAAGCTCAGACAGCAGCTACTACGAGAGGCAGAGACACTCTTGGTGTCAGAGCCGAGAATAACAATATATGAGGTGGTGCCCACATCAGCGTGGACATATACCGGAATCAAGTCATAATTGAGAGACCTGAAATCTCTGATGGCAAATACTTTGTCCCCGCCACGCTGGGGTCAATTTTGAGTAGATTTGAAGCCCGACTGGATTCTTCGGGAAGCGGACCTTTCTAGAAGCGATTTGGCACGAGGGCGTAACAGGGGCCGGCCAGAAACAAGGCGAAGAATGTTAAGCGTCCTCTACTTTGATGACTGGGAAGGCAATTCTGAAGGGAACCTCCTTCCTGTGTAACGATTGATATAAAGATATGGCTTCGTTTGTCTTCAGGGGGACAATTCTATTAATCTCACCCTGCAGCAGGGTTTGATGTTGCGCAAAGAAATTGCCATTTGGAGTCCTGAATAAGAATGTATTACGGCCACCTTGCTCACAGCTATAGCCATTCCAGTATTCGTCATGGGCTATCAGCGTGGCTTTGTCTGTCCGGTATCGCTTACCTGCGACAACCCAGGTCATCTCTTCTGGTTGCATCGGTTCACCTCCAGTCTTACTTTTGGCTCACCCTACGGCGGTACTGTTCGAGCCTTGTCATCATCCTCCTATATTATACATCAAGGGTGGGTTTTGTTGCTGTGCCACGACTCACCTTTGCCCGTTAGCTTCAAATCAAAGCTCCCAAGTTGGCGTCATGTTGCCGCCGAACTATGGGAGGCTGTGTTTTTGCCAGCAGACAATCTTGCCCTGGGCAATTTGCGAATTTGACCTCTGTTCTGGTTAACTATAAAATAGATTTGGGCGAGCAAACCGGGTGACCGCCCCGATACAATCGGGGAGGAAAGTCCGAGCTCCACCGAGCAGGGTGCTGGGTAACACCCAGGAGGGGAAACCCTACGGAAAGTGCCACAGAAACACACCGCCAGCGGCTGGCTTAGCCAGCGCGGGCAAGGGTGAAATGGCGAGGTAAGAGCTCACCAGCAACCAGGAGACTAGTTGGCTGGACAAACCCCATCCGGAGCAAGACCGAATAAGAGGGCTAAACTACCCGAAGTCTCACGACTCTGGGATAAGTTTAAGGTGCTCGGCCGAGACCCTCGGGTTGGTCGCTTGACCCTGATGGTAACATCAGGGCTAGATGGATGGTCACCACTCCGACAATGTCGGAGTACAGAACTCGGCTTACAGGTTTACTCGTCCAAAAATTTTTCCCGCTCTTATATACGGCAAAGGACAAGGATGAGACTCAAGCCTTGACCGAGGGGTTATCCAAGGAGAGAACAAGGGTGAGGATAGCACCCCAGCGGCCATAAACAAGTTTGTTAAACCAGCGTCCTGAGCATTAAAATAGTAATGTATGGATGACATATCCCCCCAGCTCAGGGATTTTGTTCTTTTTTGTGCCCAGAGGCGGACCGCAGAGTGGCCGGCTATTTATGATGAAATGACCAGAGTAGCCGGAGGAAGGTTGTTCCAGGGATTAGGTTACAAAGACCTTAAGCAGTTGGGCTTATCATTCTCACTATCTAGCATGGACAAAACCATCCAATTGGTGAAACAAGTTACTGCCCTAAACCGTCAGTAAGAAGTGTTTTGCAGTCCTTCACCTCAAGGAGACTTGTTATGCGGATAGCGGTACTTGCTGACACTCACGTCAACAAGCTTGAATACCTCCCTAAGAAGATAATTGCTGCCCTCTCCGCAGTAGATTTGATAATCCACGCCGGAGACTTCACCGATGTCCAACTACTCCAGGAGCTGAAGCAATTAAGGGAGGTGAAGGCAGTCCAGGGTAATATGGATTCAAGAGAGCTAAAGACTGTGCTCCCTGTCAAGGAAATAGTTGAAGTAGAAAACAAGCGAATCGGTATAACTCATGGCTCAGGCGGTCCTTGGGGAATAGAAGAGAGAGTAAGGAAAATGTTTGAATCAGACCGGATTGATATTATCGTCTATGGCCATTCTCACCGATCCCAAAACAAAGTCATCAAGGATATTCTTTTTCTCAATCCCGGAAAGGCCGCAGACTCTTTTGGCATTCTCACCATTAATGGAGACGCCCGAGGGGAAATAATTGGCTCCCGATCGTGATTGCCTACCGTCTTATCACGATGGAGCCGTAGCCAACCACTCGTGAAAAATCGCCACTTGTGTCTCCACTGGTGGCATACTTCAATAAACTTGCCCTTTGGGCTTTCATTTCTTTGGCGGCGACAATAGCCGAAGCCACGGGACCATAACCACACATGGTACAATTGAGGCTATCACAGCGCTTGTACAACTCTTCTTCATCAAGAGCAAGTATCGCCTCTATCACAGAGCTATCCGTTTCCATAGCCACAGAGTGAGATTCATAATGTGTGAAATCACTGCTGGCGATAATCACTATGTTATCGCCTGCCCGGGAAATAGCTTTGCCCACCATCCGTGCAGTTTCTATGTCTTGAGCCAGCATAGCTATGGGCACAATTTTCACCTTCTTATACAGGTATTGCAGCCAGGGTAATTGCACTTCGATACTGTGCTCGTGTATATGGGCTGTCTCGTCCGCCTTGATTAATTCCCCCAGAAGCCTTTGGGCAAGTTTTCTGTTTATTTCTACCTCGCCCAAGGGTGTGCTCCAGCTGGCTCCCGCCCATACAGAGACAGAATACCCGTAGCCAGTGTGGTTGGGACCAAGTATCACTGCGGTATCGAATATCCCATCCTCAGCAAGCTCCTTATAGGCATGGCCCGCTACTGGCCCCGAGTAATAGTAGCCGGCGTGGGGGACAACGATAGCCACAATCTCCCTCGGCCCTCTGCTATTCACCCGGGGTATAGTTCCAGGCCCAAGCTCATGTTCATAGCACCATTCGATTTGTTCTTCTAATTCTCTGGCGGTGCCAGCATAGAACATACCAGCAACAGCGGATTTTCTTATACTCATAGGCTACCCCCAAAACCAAGATTACTCTTTAATCTCTCTTTTTATCCTCTTCTTGGTCTTTCTCTCGATCTCCTATGCTTTCTGCTTCGGCCTGTTCTCTACTGCCTTCTGCAGGCTTTTCAACTCCCACCCTGGCTTGATCGCGGAGCCAGCGATGCATTTCGTCCAGAGCTGGGGGAAAGATACTGAATACCTCTATATCTGTAGGAAATTGTACTGAGTGTCCCTCTCGAATGAACAAAAGCCCAGCCTCATCGTCTTTGAGCGTCTCGCTTATCTTTTCAGATATAAATTCATTTCTCTTCCTTGTCGCCTCAACATAGAATTCAGAAACTCGACCTGCCACCTTATCGCTCATAAAGCCCAGCATCAGGCATCTCTGCCAGTCCGTAACCTCTTCAAGTAATTCCCTCTGTTCAATTGCTTCAAACACAGCGCCGTTGTCACACTGAGTTTTGGCAATTTGACAACTGTTTGGGTTAAGCCTCTCCAGAGCCTTCATACCATCCTCACCAGATTGAAAGATTGATTCGTGATACACCCGATTTACCCTTCCTATCTTCGACGCCAAATTGGTCAGCTGTTCTGCCACTTGTTGCCAATAACGATTACATCTTTCTCTGTATTCATCAGGCGCTCCCTCCCCAGAATACACAATGGGGACGAGGTAAAGCTTCTTTCCTTGTTTGAAGGCCTCAACTTCAAGTCTCTCTATTTTGCCTAGTTGCTCTGGCATGGATATTCAACTCCCAACAAAGAAATCCCCCAAGCCCAAGGCACTTCCTATTGAGATGAGTTTAACTGGGAAAGAGCAAAACAGGCTTTCCATGGTACTACTCGCCAGGCTCTCCTTCTTTTCCCCAGTTCTGCATAATCTTCTTGATTCTTTGCGCAAGTCTGGGATCCTCCTTAAGACGCTGAGTAAATACAGGGCAGCTCTGAAGAACCATCTCCTGACTCATGGAGGCCACGTTTTCCATAATCTGGTCCAGTTCGCTTTTGGCTTGTTCAGGCAGATTCGTCCCCTGCATCGCTATCCTGAATTGCGCGATATCTTCAATGCTAACTTGAACCGGAGTCAGGCAGTTTTTGTACCAGGGACATTCCTTGCATCTGATAAGTGCCGTGACTTCATCTAGAATATCACCCATTTTTTGATCCTCCTAGTTAACGTAATCTTAGCACTTTCTCTTGGTACAGAGGTAACCAAACCGCAATCACGTTGGAAGAGGGCTCACCATAACAAAATGTGTATAAGGAATCGGCTCTTGCTCTCAATTTCAGCCTTGTTTTACTAATCAACTACTTGTGTTATAATAAATCAACGCCGGTGACAGCGGGTACCCTGAGGGTTTAAATGATTTGCCTGCCGAGGCCTAAGTAACCCTGTGTCCACCGGCACGGGGATTTTTTGTTATAGACTTCCTCTCCCGTAAGGAGAGGGGTGAAAAAGAAGGCGAATATATGTTAAAAGAAAAAAAAGTGCAAATAGTGAGCAATCTGGTCGATGACTTGTCGCGGAGCACTATTATCATCGCCACCAACTATCAGGGCCTGCTTGCTAAGCAAATGGCCGATTTGCGTAATGCTCTGACAAAAGCAGGTATCGGGTATCATGTAGTCAAAAACACCCTCGTCTATCGTGCTGCTGACCAGGCGGGTAAGCCACAGCTGAGAGATATAGTCGAGGGTCCTGTGGCTCTGGCCTTTGGATACGATGATGCTGTTAATGCAGTTAAGACTTTTAACCAGTACGTCAAATCCTCTGCATTGTCTTTGCAGATTAGAGGAGGATTGCTGGGAGACCGAATTTTGCTCCCAGAGGAGCTAGTAAGCCTGGCCAATTTGCCACCTAGAGAAGCTCTCATCTCCAGACTGCTTGGGCAATTGCAAGCCCCTATCGGAACTTTACATAACATCCTCAGCTTTCCCTTGCAGGGGCTTTTGACCGTATTACAGAACAGGGCTCAAACCGTAAGCAAATAACAAAGGAGGAAATCATGTCACCAGAAGAAGTAGAGAAAGAAGCTAAAGAAGTGGAGGTAAAGAAAACCTCACGGGCAAAGAAGGAAGTTAAGGAAGAGGAGGTAAAGGAAGCTACAGCAGCGAAGAAAGAAGCCAAGGTTTTGACCAAGGAGGAGATTGTTGCTGCCATTAAAAGCATGACAGTGCTGGACCTGGCTAATTTGGTCAAGACCCTGGAGACTGAATTCGGAGTTAGCGCTGCTCCGGTAGCAGCGGCAGCGGGGCCGGCAGCTGCTCCTAGCGCGCAAGTGGCAGCACCCTCAGTGGAAGAAAAAACAGAATTCACCGTCACCTTAAAGAGCTTCGGCGAGAAAAAAATCGAAGTCATCAAGGCAGTGCGCGAGGTAACCACTCTAGGATTAAAGCAAGCTAAGGACTTGGTGGAAGCTGCTCCACAGGTAGTAAAAGAAGGCATCCCCAAGGAAGAGGCCGAGACAATAAAGCAGAAATTAGAAGCTGCTGGAGCAACTGTAGAGATTAAGTAGAGCCATCTGAAGATTTTCGAATTCTTGAGGGGGGAGGTTGAGTAACATGCTTCAGGGCCACATAATCTTAGCGATGGGGGGATTTTTCCTCCTCCTTGGTATTATTTTTATTCTCGGTAACAGGAGGGAAAAGAAGAAATATTACAATTCTATTCTGTTGACCCGAAGAGATATAAAGGAGTCCATAACCCATGAACCAGACCGTCCCTGGCTACACGCTTGGCAGATAGGAGGCTGGACTTCCTTTATTGTTGGCGTTGTGCTGCTAATTATTGGCGGCATTCTGTGGTATATTGCGCCTTAATCTTCTTCTCAGCCCGTGAAATGCATGGGTAGTTAATTCTCAGCGCCCAGTTTATCGGTGACCTCCTGCAGTGACACTTTGCCGGCAGACAAGACCATTTTCAGCGCATCATCAATTGATATATTGGTCCGGATAATGTCGCTTTCCCTTACAATCTCTAGATAGCCAGATGTTGGATTGGGGGATGTCGGTATAAACACGTTCAGCAAGTTTTCACCACACTCGACTCGTGATTCACTCGTTACAAAGCCTATAGCTCGCATCCCCTTTTTGGGGAATTCTACCAGGACCACCTGTAGAAATCCGGCCTCTTGAGGAGCGGCGAAGGCTTCCATGATTTGCTTGATACTTGTGTAGATATATCGAAACACGGGCACTCTGGCCAATAGAGATTCACCGTAACGAATCAATCTCTTTCCGATAACGCTGGTCGCTACCACTCCGGTCAAGTAGATTAGCAGTACCGTTATGCCAAAGCCCAGGCCGGGAATAGTGCGCCCTAGTAGCGACTTGGCTACAGGCTGCGCTATGTTATCGATATAATTGAAAAGCCAGACTAGTATCAATATGGCAATAACAATCGGCACAACAACGAGAATCCCTGCGCCGAATTGAGCTCTTAATTTCCTGCCGACCTGACTCGGGGACATCCTCTTACTATGTTTCATTGTCCTGACCTCCTTGAAAACGCCATCTCACCGATAATAATACTAGAAATATCTTCGTGAAGGAAAAGATTTCTTCGCGCCTCAGGGTTTGGTGCTGACGCCTTGTGCTCCTGGATTGTCACGTACAACGAGCAGGTTTCAGGTTTAGATTATTTCCTTATGCCGATACTGGAGAGCTTCCGCCATGTGGTGTGTTTTGATGATGTCACTGTGCTCTAAATCGGCGATGGTACGGGAAAGCTTGAGGATGCGATGGAAGGCACGACCGGTGAGATGAAGCTGCTTCATGGCGGTGCGAAGCAGGCTCTGGGCTGCTGGTTCCCCCGTGCAGAACTCTTTTACCTCCTTGGGCGTCATATCAGCATTGCACTTCAGCTTCGTCTCTTTAAAGCGTTCAAGTTGTATTTCATGGGCTGCCTTGACTCTGCCTCTAACTTTATCTGAGCTTTCCCCGGGCTTGTCTTCAGTCAGTTTTTCGTATTCAATATGAGGAACGTCAACGAAGATATCAATACGGTCCAGCAAGGGACCGCTTATCCTCTTATGATAGCGAGAGATTTCTCCTGATGAACATTTACATTCCTTAAACGGATCGCCATAATAACCACAGGGGCAGGGATTCATGGCAGCAACTAGCATAAAGCTGGCAGGGAAGGTAACGCTCCCATGAGCACGGCTGACGGTAATTGTTCTCTCTTCTATGGGTTGGCGCAGCGATTCCAGCGTGATGTGCCCAAACTCAGGGAATTCATCCAGGAAAAGCACTCCGTGGTGCCCCAAGCTTATCTCTCCGGGCCTGGGCCATTGTCCCCCTCCCACCAAGCCAGCATGGGAAATAGTATAGTGAGGAGAGCGAAAAGGACGCTCTACAACAATAGGTGTGTCTTGCGGCAGCAATCCACAAACGCTGTAAATCTTGGTCACTTCGACAGCCTCTTCCATGGTCAACAGGGGAAGTATCGAGGGCAAAGAACGAGCCAGCATAGTCTTGCCGCTCCCCGGTGGGCCACACATGAGAATATTGTGTCTTCCCGCTGCCGCTATCTCCAGAGCTCTCTTGGCGTGTTCCTGACCCTTTATATAGTTGAGGTCGAACGCGTAACTAGGGCGAAATTCCTCTTCCCAATTTAGCTCACTACGGTATTCGGGGATGACTGGCTCGCCTTGAAGGTGCACAACTAGCTGCGCTAACGATTCTGCAGGGAATATATGTATATTGTCTATGAGGGATGCCTCTTTGGCATCGTCACAAGGCACAAATACCGTAGACAAGCCTTTATCCCTGGCTAAAGCTACCATGGGCAATATCCCATGGGTATGGCGTAGCTTCCCATCCAATGATAGTTCCCCTAGAAAGATACTGTGGGAGGGGTCGGCGTTTAGCTGCCCTGAGCTTATCAGTATGCCTACGGCTATGGGTAAGTCATAAGCAGGGCCTTCCTTCTTTAAGTCTGCTGGCGCCAGGTTGACAGTAATACGTCTGTTAGGGAACTTGTAGTAGGAGTTTCTTATGGCTGACCTCACTCTTTCTCTGGCCTCCTGGACTGCTTTGTCGGGTAGTCCAACGATCGTGAAAGAAGGTAAGCCTGGTGATAAATCCACCTCTACTTCCACCACGGCTCCCTCCAGACCCACCACAGCAGCACTTTTTACCTTGGCTAGCATCTTGATGAAATTCCTTTATCTAAGTAAGGCTCAACCGCCTTCCCTTAGAAATTCCTCAATTTTTTTGATTAGCTCTCCATTCTCTTCCTCAGATAACATGAGGTTGCTTTCCAGCCTGTTAATATAATCATCGATTTGAGGAAAGCGAGACCTTGCCTGAGCCAGTAGCTCATTCTGTTCTCGAATCTCCTGGTCCAAATCACTAAAATCAATTTTCAGGTTCAACCTTTCATTCAAAAAGCTCAGGACCTTTTTTTGAGCCTGGGCATCTTCCATCGCTGCCAGGTAAAAAGGTATTGGCACCCATAGGCTCACCCCGGGAATATTTCTCCCCTTAGCTACCCACAAGAGAAAGGAATTCAAGGTCGGCCTTTCGCCAGGTTGAGTCTGGTAATCCATATCCCTGGCCAAGTCATATTGGCTCAAGACTTTTTTCATTTCTGTTGAGTTAACTACGGCAAGCAACTCCCGGGGAGTAGTGTGAGCACTAAAGCTAATCATAGCCCCAAGGATATAGAGCTCTTTCACCCGGCAATGATGCTCAGCCACATCCAAAACTGAGTTTAGAAATTTATACCACTCCGCACCGGGGGAGCCACTCTGGAAAACCACCAGTTCATGTTCCTGACAGGCATAGAACTTGCTTTCAGGAAACCGGGCCAGATTACCTTCTATGACAACTCCACCCAGGGGAAAGAAATCTTCCGGTTCAATCTCGGCAAATTCTTGCCCTTTCAGCTTTTGGTTCAAGTAGTCAGTGGCTTTTCGCCCCAAATTTCCAACATCCTCGCTCCAACCCAGCACTAAAGAGGATTGGCGAAGGTCTGGTTCCTTATAGATTGTAATAGGATATCCCTGGCTCAACCTCCCCCACCTCGCTTTTTGAAGAAGTTTTCAACATCTTCCATAATTTTTTTCTCTTCATCCTCGGTAATCGGCCCAGGCTCAGCCGGTCGGTCATAAGGCGCATGCTTCAGCCTATCCAGTTGCCCCCTTATTTCCGAGGGGATTTGTTGGTAAAATTCTTCAATTCTTCGTCCTACCTCTTGGTCTAATTCATCCAATTTGTCCAGGTTAACCTCTATTTTTAGACTGTGGTTGAGGACTTCCAGCACAGACTTTGAAGCTTTGGGGTAGGACAGAGGCAATCCCTGAAGATATACTGGTATCTCGCCCATCAGGCAAATAGCCTCAAAACCTCTTTTTTTGGCAACTCCCAGCAAGAGTCCATTCAAGCCGGTGATATTTCCCTGTCCTCCCCTTCCTTCGATGTCGGACATGAGTACAGTGTTACCGTACCCTCTTATCTCAGGAATTAAACTTTCGCTATTGGGCACAGCCCAGACTCTGGGCTTTGTAGTATGGTGGGTCAAAGCCACAGCCGCTCCTGAAGTATAAACCCTGCGACATTTAAATTTCTCGGCTACATCCAAAACCAGGTTAGCCATGTGATAGGCCTTTTTCCCCTCAGCATACATCCTCCCCCCTTCGGTGGGCTGTTCTTCTCCAATAAAAAATATTGTATCTTTTCTCTCTATTCTCTTGAAATAAAATTTGCTGCTGGGAAATTCCAGATGTTCCAGGACTCCCTTCCTGATCAAGACCCGCTTGGGATAAAAGAAATCCCAGGGTTCAATTTCTCCAAACTCCTCTGCCTCTAATACCCCTCTTAAAGTATCAACAGCGATGATCCCTATATTTCCTATTCCCGGCCAACTAGCTATCAAAATCGGGTTCTCAAGCTGCAACTCCTGATAAAGTCTGATTCCCATCGCACTCCCCAAATCTGATTTCATATTATATACTATCTTCTAGTCTGCCGTGATGTAAAATAGCTGTCGTCTATTTATGAGGAGATAGTCAATGAAAAATTGGGAGAAAGACCTTTCACCAATCGCTAGAGAAAGATTAGCCAAGATTGGTGAGTTGACCCGAGAAGAAAAAGATAGGATGGTAGATTCTGAGAAGGTGAATTCTCTACTCTCGGAATTCTACCAAGGTCAGATTGACCCCGAAAGCTTGTGGAAGAGGTTAAAGGAAGAAGGCAAGCCATCCCTTTTGAGGGAAGCCCAGGTGAGACTGGTAGATTCCCTTAGTTTTGGGAGTACTCCAGCCGAGCTGCAAAGGAAAAGGGACGGAATTTTAGCCATAGAGACCCTCAAGAAAGAACAGAATACTTCTATAATTGAACTAAATTTAAACCTGATGGAGGACTTACAAAAGGGGTATAGGGCAGAAATAGAGCAAGCCTATAATGGCATAAGAGCTGAAGTGGAAAGAAATCCCCGACTAAGGGTAAAACAAGTTCAGCAAGGACAAAACACAATGGTCATTCAACTCACTGTTGATGAGGCGATAAAACAGCTTCCTCAATGGCGAGATTTTCTCTCTAACCAGGAAAAAAGATACAGCCAGGAGTTTGCCAAAGTAATGGAGAAATCAAAAAGAGAGTTAAAATAGGCCTAAATCCGGCTTAAGAAACGCTCCCCCCTCGTTTGATGGCCGACCAAACTCGCTTTGTTTTCACAATATCAACACGAATAGCTACCGCCTAGCCCCATTTCATTTTTGGGGTGGTGAGCAGACTAGCTACAACAATTCACATGACATCAGACTATAGAATGGGCAAGTATCTGGCAAGCTCATAGTCGGTAACGTGGACGCGATAGCGGTCCCATTCGATCTTCTTATTCTCGATAAAAGCATTGAAAACATGGTCGCCAAGGGCTTTTCGCACCAGCTCGCTCTTTTCAGTGAGCTGAATTGCCTCGAGGAGACTAGCCGGCAGGCTACCTATTCCTCGCTTTTTTCTTTCTTCCTCGGACATGTGATAGACATTGGCTTCCACAGGCTCCGGTGCCTCCAATCCATCCTCAATTCCCGCTAGTCCAGCAGCCAGCATCACGCTGAAGCAAAGATAGGGGTTGCATGCGGGGTCAGGAGAACGAAGCTCGAATCTGGTCGCATCCTCTTTGCCCGGCGTGTATTCCGGTACCCTGATCAGGTCTGAGCGGTTGCGTGTCGCCCACGAGATGTAGACCGGAGCTTCCCAGCCTGGCACCAGCCGCTTATAGGAATTGACCCACTGGTTGGTAATCGCGGTAAAATCAGGAGCATATTTCAGGAGTCCAGCAAGGAAGCTTAAAGCTATTTTGGAGAGGTGATACTTGCCGCTCTTATCAAAAAAGGCATTGCGGTTGCCATTGAATAGCGATTGGTGAACGTGCATACCGCTGCCATTGATACCGAAGACCGGCTTGGGCATGAAAGTAGCATAGACTCCATGCCTCAGCGCAATCTCTTTGACCACAATGCGGTAGGTCATGACATTGTCAGCCATAGTGAGAGCATCGGTATACCGCATATCTATTTCGTGCTGACTGGCAGCAACCTCGTGGTGAGATTTGTCAACACCTATCCCCATTGCTTCTAGTGTGAGCACTGTTTCTCGTTTGAGATCGTGAGCCGCATCGGGCGGGGTCATGTCAAAGTATCCTCCCGCATCCAAACCCTCGCAGCTCTTTGAGTCCTTAAAATAGAAGTACTCCAGTTCGGGGCCGACATAGTATGTGTAACCAAGATTTGCAGCTCGTTCCAAATTCTTCTTCAATACAAATCTGGGGTCGCCTTCAAAATGCTCGCCTCCGGGCTTCAAGATATCGCAAAACATGCGGGCCACTGCCGTGTGCTCCCTGGGCATCCACGGGAGTAATTGAAAAGTGTCCGGGTCAGGCACAGCAACCATGTCGCTTTCATCAATGCGGGCAAAGCCCTGAATTGAGGAGCCATCAAAACCCATCCCTTCTTCCAAGGTGGTCTCCAACTCATCTACTCCGATGGAAAGGCTTTTAAGAGAACCCAAAATATCGGTGAACCACAGCCAGACAAATCTTACATCATGCTCCTTTGCCATCTTTAGAACATACTGCCTTGCTTCTTCTCTGCTTTTTTTGTCCGTCATGCCTATCCTCCTTATTTTGTATATTATATCAAGCTTTTCCTAGTTCGCTATTACTCGATTATTTACATTTTGTGCTCTCCCCTATCGACCTAAATAGCATTGTTGCCCTCTTCCCCGGTCCTAACACGCACCGCATTCTCGACCGGCAAGACAAAGAGTTTGCCATCACCCATCTCTCCAGTTCTTGCCACTGTAGTAATGACATTCAATATTCTGGCAACGTCTTCGTCCAGGACGACTATTTCGACCTTAATCTTGGGCAGTAAGTCCACTTTGTATTCTCCTACCCGCCACTGCAACGTGAGCCCTCCCTGCCGCCCCCTACCACTCACTTCGCTCACCGTCATACCAAAATAGCCGCTAGCCTCAAGCGCCGTCGTCACGGCATTTAACTTTTCCTGCCGGATAATCGCCTCTAGCAACTTCATCGCAGCATACCTCCATAAGCCCTTTCGCCATGTTGTGAAATATCTAACCCCACCGTTTCCTCTGTGGCGTTGACTCTTAGTCCCATAGTAGCTTTCAAAATCCTTGCCAGGCACCAAGAGACTCCAAAGGAATAGCCCCCAATAGCAACTACCGAAGTCAGTTGCTTCAGCACTTGTATCCCGTTTCCATAGATCAAACCGTCAACTCCGCTGGGATTCACAACCATAGTAGCAAAAACGCCGGTAGCGAAAGCCCCCCAGATTCCACCGATGCCATGGCAAGCAAATACATCTAGGGATTCGTCCACCTTGTTTGCCCTGCTTCTCCATGTCATAACTTTGTAGGAGAGCATCGAAGCTATAGCTCCTATTGGAATGCCAGCCAAGGGATGTACGAAGCCAGCAGCCGGCGTGATAGCGACCAATCCAACCACAGCTCCGGTGGCAGCCCCAAGCAACGACGGCCTACGGCTACTCCAAGAAAGAATCATCCAGGTTAAAGCAGCAGATGCAGCAGAAGTATTAGTAGCCACAAAAGCATTAGAAGCTAGCCCGCCCGCCGTGAGAGCGCTTCCGGCATTAAAACCAAACCAACCAAACCAAAGGAGAGCTGCGCCAATCACCACCATAGGAATATTATTCGGTTCCATAGGGTCCCTTTCTTTGAATCCCTTGCGTGGCCCCAGCGCCAGAGCTAAAGCCAATGCAGAGACACCGGCATTTACATGAACTACAGTGCCACCGGCGAAGTCAAGAGCCCCCAGTTTAGCCAGCCAGCCCCCTGAACCCCATACCCAGTGCGCCACCGGGCAGTAAACCAGAGTCAACCATAAGACAGAAAAGGTAAGCAGGGCACTAAATTTCATTCGCTCGACCACTGCCCCAGTGATTAAAGCTACGGTAATAATGGCAAATGTGGCTTGGAACATCATGAAGGCCAGATGGGGAACAGTGGTTGCATACACAAATGAAGGATCCTGTCCTACACTTTTCAGGCCCAGCCAGTCGAGTCCCCCGATGATGCCACCTTTGTCAGGTCCGAAACTCAAACTATACCCGTAAAGCACCCAGAGCACAGATACCATGGCAATGATGGCGAAGCTCATCATCATCGTGGCAAGAAGGTTTTTCTTTTTCACCATGCCGCCATAAAACAGGGCCAGGCCCGGCGTCATAAGCCACACCAAGGCCGTGGATATCAACAACCAAACAGTGTCGCCGGTATCAATAGTCATTTGAAGTCCCTTTTGTAAACACCGTCTTCTTCATGATCACTTTCAAAGGAGCCAACCGTCTTGTCTTCGTTACGTCCATCGTTCTTTTTCTCACGGCCATATTCACCCTTGGGAGACTCTTTACCAGGGATAGCTCCAGCCAAGCGAGGTGATAAACTTCTCCACAGCTCTATAATTTGGTTTATGTCCATGCTAGTTTCTTGGTCAAAGCATAGAATTCCTATATTTCCAGAATATTACAAACAGGTTAAATCTTTGTTACATGTTGACAAGATATTCCCGTGTTGCTAACATTGACAAAGGAGGTAGGTAAACAGTTACCTACGTCCGACGAACAGTCAAAGGAATTTAGACTATGAAAAGAGTATATGTCAAGGAAGAGGCCTGCATCGGTTGCGGACTCTGTGAAGTTTATTGCCGAGTGGAGCACTCTCAGTCCAAGGACCCAATCAAAGCATTTAGAAGAGAGAGTCCGCGTCCTTTGTCACGTGTGCGTCTGGAGAGGAATGTAGAAATTTCCTTTCCGATTCAATGTCGCTACTGTGCTGAGCCGTGGTGTGTTTATTCTTGTCTTACAGGCGCAATGCATAAAGACTCTACAAATGACAAGGTTACAGTTGATATGGAGAGGTGTATTGGCTGTTGGACGTGCATAATAGCCTGCCCTTATGGAGCACTTACCCGAGACCTGAATAGCAAAACTGTCGTCAAGTGCGACCTTTGTCCCGGCAGAGAGATACCTGCCTGCGTAATTAACTGTCCTAACGAAGCACTTATGCTGGGCGCAGATGAGACCAAGGAGTGACATGGATGAAGTGATCACCATAATCGACTACGGTGCAGGAAATTTGCGCAGTGTCGCCAACGCCATCAGAAAATTGGGATACCAGCCGATGGTAACAGGCGACCCACGCGAAGTGCTTAATGCTGCCGCAGTTATTCTCCCTGGTGTCGGCGCCGCTGCTGACACTATGAATAGCTTGGAGAAATTAAGTATGACCGATGCTATTCGGCAACTGATACAACAGAGAAGACCACTATTCGCTATTTGTGTGGGACTACAAATACTGTTCTCAGGAACTGAAGAAGGAGGCTGGCACAAGTGTTTGGGAGCGATTCCCGGCAAGGTAAGAAGGCTGCCCCAGGGACTCAAAATCCCTCACATAGGTTGGAATCAGGTGAAACAAAGGTTTAGCCACCCGGTTTTCGAGGGTATACCAGATGAAGCAAACTTCTACTTTGTCCACAGCTTCTATGCCGAGCCTGAAGACACGTCGGTTGTGGCAGGCACGACAAGCTACGGTGTGTCTATGTGCAGCATGGTAATTAAGAATAATTTGATTGCCACTCAGTTTCACCCGGAGAAAAGTGGTGAACATGGATTAAAGATGTACGCCAATTTTTTGAGCACAGCGTTAAGCAAGAGGTAGAAACAAATGCAAACCAGATATTTGATCATAGGAAATTCGGCCGGCGGCATTGGGGCTGCCGAAGCCATACGCCAGGTGGATAAAGAAGGGGCTCTGACCATCATTTCCGAAGAGCCTTATCCTGCTTATTCACGCCCTCTTATCTCAAAATATCTGGCAAGAGAACGCACCTTAGAAGGAATATTGTTCCGTCCCCTCGACTTTTATGACCAGAATAATATTCTCTTTCTCCCGGGCAAGAAAGTGACGCACTTAGAGCTGGATGCCCGGACTGCCCGGTTGGAAGACGACGAGCAGATTGTCTGGGAAAAGCTTCTACTCGCCGTAGGAGGGAAACCTATCTTCCCTAAGATGAAGGGAAGTGACAGGAGAGGTGTTTTTGCCTTCATCAACCTTGATGATGCTAAGGCGGTTAACAGATTCTTAGACAACGCCAGAAAGGCAGTAGTTATTGGTGGGGGGCTTATCGGAATTAGCGTAACAGAAGCTTTAATGAAGCGAGGAATCGATGTAACAGTAGTGGAGATGAAAGAGAGAATATTGAATACTATCCTCGACCAACAGGCGTCCTTAATGGTTGAAGAGATTATTAAGCAAGCCGGCGTGGAAATTGTTACTGGCCACACCGTGGTTGAGGTCAACGGAAGAGAATCAGTTGAGGGAGCCATCTTAGATAATGGAGACACGATCCCTTGCGAATTAGTGTTAGTGGCTATCGGAGTGTTACCGCGCTTAGAACTTGCACTGGATGCCAAGTTAAGAGTGAACCGCGGCGTAGTAGTGGATTCTCGTATGGCTACAACCCATCCGGGTGTTTATGCCTGTGGGGATGCGGCTGAGGCATATGATTTTGTGCATGGAGAGAACAGACTCAGCCCCATCTGGCCCAATGCTTATATTGGAGGCAGGACTGCCGGATTTAACATGGCTGGCATCCCAACCAAATACCCCGGCGGCACAGCTATGAATTCTCTTAACTATTTTGGAATTGACATCGCCTCTGCGGGAATGCCCACTGCACCTCCCGACGACGGCTACGAGGTTATCACCAAGCAGGAGAGCAGTACATACCAAAAGGTCATTTTGAAAGATAATTTCATAATAGGAATGACGTCCGTGGGAAATATTGAGAAGTCGGGCATAATTTTCGGTCTTATGAGGGACAAAGTCAATGTAGAAAGCTTTAAGCAATCGCTTCTGGCGGACAATTTCGGCCTGGCGTTTTTCCCCCGGGCATTGTGGCAAGAGCGGTTGGGAACACCGCCAGAGTTGCTTCCTCAAAGCGCTCTATCTATTCAAACGGAAGAGGAAACCTTTATGTGTGAGTAACTATCTTGTTGAGGAGGTTAAGCCATTGAAAGAATTAGGCAGGGTAAACAACTTTTATCACGATGATAAGGTAATGGATGCCTGTTCCATCTTCGGAATGATGGATACTGCGGGGAGGCGATTTTCCGGTAAGGACGTAATAGAGGCTATCGCCAACATGCATGCTCGGGGTAATGGTCTGGGTGGCGGATTTGCCGTTTATGGGTTATACCCCGAATATGCCAATTGCTATGCTTTTCATATTATGTATCTGAGTCGCGAGGGGCAAGCCGGAGTACAAGATTTCCTCAAGCAAAAATTCCACATGATCTATGCCGAAGAGGTGCCCACCAGGCCAATTCCAGTCATAGTGAAGCCTCCTTTGGTATGGCGTTATTTCCTCGAAGTGAAAAACGAGGGAATTAACGGCCAAGCGGAAGACGACTATGTCGTGGATAGGGTCATGGAAATCAATACCAAGATAGAAGATGCCTTCGTCTTTTCCAGCGGCAAGAATATGGGAGTGTTCAAGGGAGTGGGTTATCCCGAAGAGATAGCAGAGTATTTCTGCCTGGAGCAGTATGAGGGTTACCTCTGGACAGCCCACGGCAGATTCCCTACCAACACTCCTGGCTGGTGGGGTGGAGCACATCCCTTCAATATCCTGGACTGGACAGTGGTTCATAATGGTGAAATCTCTTCTTACGGGATAAACCGACGTTATCTGGAGCAATTTGGCTACAATTGCACTATGCAGACCGATACCGAGGTGATAGCCTATGCCATTGACCTTTTAATGCGCAAACACGGCCTTTCCACAGAGATAGCAGCCAAGGTACTAGCATCTCCCTTGTGGAGTCAGATAGAGCGCTGCTCGCCAGACAAGCAAAGAATTTTCCGAACATTGCGCCAAGTATATGGCAGTCTTTTATTGAACGGACCTTTCACTGTAATCATCGCTCATCAAGGAGAAATGATTGGCCTCACCGACAGGATAAGGTTACGTCCTCTCACTGTGGGAGTGAAAGGGTCAGTGCTTTACCTTTCTTCAGAAGAATCAGCCATACGTCTTGTCTGCCCAGACCTTGACAGAACCTGGATTCCCACGGGTGGTGAGCCTATTGTCGGCAGTTTAGAAAAGCCCCTTGAGCCTGCCCTCGTTGCGAAGAGCACAAGCGACGCGGCAATCTCTAACAAAGGTTTCGTAAAGACGAGCATTTAGAAGGTTTATGCAAATGTTAACTAAAAGGATTATCCCTTGCCTTGATGTTACTCAAGGGCGAGTAGTCAAGGGCACCAGCTTTACTCATCTTCGTGATACTGGTGACCCTGTGGAGCTAGCTGCTTTCTACTACAAGGAGGGTGCTGACGAGTTGGTCTTTTTGGACATCGGGGCTACTCCCGAGGGACGCGATATTATGGCCGATATTGTCGAGCGGGTCTCGGAACAGGTCTTCATTCCTCTCACAGTCGGCGGAGGTTTGCGCAGCACTGAAGATATGCGACGCATGCTGAAGGCAGGGGCTGATAAGGTATCCATTAATACCGCTGTCGTGCAAGATCCCAAGCTTATCACTGAAGGGGCAGAGAGGTTTGGCAGCCAATGTATTGTCGTGGCTATTGATGCCAAGCGACTAAAAAGTGGTGATGGTGCTAAATGGGAGGTCTGCACCCACGGAGGACGAAGGACTACCGGCATTAATGCCATCGAATGGGCTGAGCAAGCTGTATCTCTGGGGGCCGGGGAATTGCTCCTTACCAGTTGGGATGCTGATGGTCAGCGGGCTGGATATGACCTGGAATTGACTCGTGCTATCAGCGGGGCAGTAATGGTGCCGGTCATCGCCAGTGGTGGCGCAGGCAATTTGGAGCATCTCCATGAGGCCCTAGTCATAGGCAAGGCCGACGCTGTTCTCGCGGCCAGCATCTTTCACTATCAGATTTACTCCATTCACGAGGCGAAAGACTATTTAGCTGCGAGAGGAATACCTGTAAGAAAAGGATAAGATGAAGACGTATTTGCCGCCAAAATTCATGGTAGAGAGAGACGATTCTAGGTGTATTCGATGCGAGGTATGCCTCAACCAATGCACCTTTGACGTTCACTCTTATGATATTGAGGACGACGAGATAAGGAGCCATGAAGAGAATTGTGTTGGCTGCCACCGTTGCGTAGTCTTCTGTCCCACTAAAGCTTTGACCGTTAGAAGAAATCCACTGGACTATAGAGAGAACTACAACTGGCGCCCTGAGATCATCGAAGACATCATCAAGCAGTCTGAGACCGGCGGCGTGCTTCTTACCGGAATGGGGAATGATAAGGGCTATCCTATTTACTGGGACCATTTGGTCCTCAATGCCAGCCAAGTAACCAACCCTTCTATTGATCCTCTGCGCGAACCGATGGAATTGACCACTTATCTGGGGCAGAAACCCGATAGGGTGGAGTTTGGCTCGGTAGGTCTCAAGACAGAACTGGCTCCCCAGGTCAAGCTCGAGATTCCTGTCATGTTTTCAGCCATGTCCTATGGTGCAGTAAGCCTGAATGTGCAGGAATCCCTGGCCCGAGCCGCCACTGAGATGGGAACCTTGTGGAATACGGGTGAAGGTGGACTTCATCCCAAGCTCTATAAATATGGAGATCACACTACGGTCCAGGTAGCTTCAGGACGGTTTGGCGTTCATCCTGAATACCTCGATGTGGCGAGGATAGTTGAGATTAAGATTGGGCAAGGGGCTAAGCCCGGCATTGGTGGACATCTCCCCGGAGAAAAAGTGAGTGCTGAGGTAGCCATGACTCGCATGATTCCCAGAGGAACTGATGCTTTATCCCCGGCGCCCCAGCACGACATTTACTCCATTGAAGACTTGGCACAGCTTGTCTACGCCTTAAAGGAAGCCACGAATTACACTAAACCAGTAGCGGTGAAGATAGCTGCTGTTCACAATTCAGCAGCCATCGCCAGTGGCATGGTGCGGGCGGGAGCGGACGTTATAGTCCTCGATGGCTTGCGAGGCGCTACGGGCGCTGCGCCGAAGGTCATCCGCGACAACGTTGGCATTCCCATTGAATTAGCCCTCGCTTCCGTGGATGACCGCCTCAGGCAAGAAGGCATCCGAAACCGAGCCTCTGTTGTCATCGCAGGTGGAATCAGAAATAGCGGCGATGTAGCTAAAGCCATTGCCTTAGGTGCCGATGCCATCTACATTGGAACTGCTGCTCTCGTTGCCCTCGGCTGTACCCTCTGCCAACAATGCCACACAGGAAAATGTGCTTGGGGCATCTGTACTCCGGATCCCTGGTTGACCAAGAGGGTTAACCCCGATATCGGAGCTAGACGGCTGTCCAACCTTCTCCGTGGCTGGAGTCTTGAACTCAAGGATATACTGGGCGGCATGGGTATCAATGCCTTGGAAAGTCTCCGTGGCAATCGCCTCCACCTCAGAGGCGTGGGACTTACCGATACTGAATTGGAAATTCTCGGAGTAAGGATGGCAGGAAGCTAAGATGAACGAAGTTGTAGCAATAGATTGCCAAGGCATTTTCTACCGGGAACTCAACACTAGACTGAGGCAAGCGGCATGGAATGGAACCCAAAAGATCGAGTTACGAAATGTCTACGGCCAGAGATACATCGGCACAGGTTTGGGTAAGCCAGTCGAGATTGAGATATTGGGCACCCCGGGTAACGATTTAGGGGCTTTCATGGATGGTCCCAGAATTATTGTTCACGGCAATGCCCAGGATGGCTGTGGGAATACTATGAACAGCGGAGAAATAACCATTCACGGTCATGCCGGGGACATCCTTGGTCTGTCAGCCAGAGGAGGCAAGATCTTCGTTAGAGACGATGTCGGTTATCGGGCAGGCATTCATATGAAAGAATATCTTGAGAAAAAGCCGATAATGGTTATCGGTGGCACGGCACAGGATTTCTTAGGCGAATATATGGCAGGTGGAATTCTAATACTTCTGGGGCTAACCCTCCAAGAAGGGGAGCAGCACAAGGCAAATTTCATCGGCACAGGCATGCACGGTGGTGTTATCTATATGAGAGGTGAGCTTCAGGAATTTCAACTAGGCAAAGAAGTGGGTGTCGCTGAACTGAATGAAGACGATTACTTGAATCTGAAGGGGCTCGTGGGTGAGTTCGCCTCTCGTTTTAACTATGATGCCGAAGAAATATTGAAACATAACTTCACCAAACTCTTTCCTCTTTGCCTCCGCCCTTATGGCCGACTTTACGCTTATTAGACCTCATAATGTATAATGCCATTCTGAGGGAGCATAGCGACCGAACGATGTCTGTGTCCTTTTGTCTGACTCAGGGCGACATAGAAAACAGGCGGACAGTCACGATCTAAGGGAGAACAGCTTTGCCTAGAGTGTTCATCATAGCTAACGAAAGTACACAAGCAAGGAAACTAAGAGCGGAACTTGCTCAGAGAGGGTTCGATTGCCTCGTTGTTCCTAATAAGGATGAAGCAATCGAACAGACTGTTGGGCAATCACTTGGGGTGATGTTGCTTGACATGGATGAGGCGGCAATTGGTTCAGAAGCATGGGAACGAGCTCAAAGGATAAGGCAAGAAAGATATACACCCATCATCGCCCTCGTCTCCAGGGAGAAAATCAATGGCCTTGATTCCAGCACTGGCATAGATGATTTCGTGATCAAGCCTTATGAGGCAACCGAGGTCACATCGAGGATAAAGCGAGTGCTGAGACAGAAAGGGGGCCCGGAAAGCGAAGATGTAATTAGATGTGGCGACTTAGCTATAGATTCGACCAAGTGTGAGGTATCACTATGCAGTAAGCCAATAATACTGACTTTCAAGGAGTATCAGTTACTTAAATTTCTGGCGCACAACAAAGGAAAGGTCTTTACCCGTGATGTCCTCCTGGATAGAGTTTGGGGCTGGGACTACTACGGCGGTGACAGAACAGTAGACGTGCACATCAGGAGACTGAGAAGCAAAATCGAGGACTCAAGTCATACATTTATTGAGACTGTGCGAAACATAGGATACAAATTCAAGGAGTTATGAATCTACGTGAAGGTATTCTGCTAGATTCCAGATAACACTTTACATAATACACTAAGTCTATTAATCAAACTCACACCACTTTCACGGCTGTTCCATAGGCTACCATTTCGGCAGCTCCGGACATTATCATCGAAGTTGCAAACCTAGCGCCTACTATAGCATTAGCCCCCATTTTCTCGGCTTGGTCAATCATCCTTTGTAACGCTTCCTCCCGAGCCTGTGCCAGCATTACGGTATAATCCTTAATTTCGCCACCAACAATGTTGCGCAAGCCAGCCATAATATCATGCCCTATATGCCTGGCCCGGATAGTGCTGGCTCTAACCAAACCCAGGGTTTCCGTTATCCTCTTGCCTTCTATTTGCTCTGTGGTAACCACAATCATTTTTCTACCTCCTTGAATTTTTCCTTTTCCTTCCCGGATGCTTGATATCTCTCCCAACCCAGCGATGCGAGGAGTAGGATAAGCCCTATGGTTATGGCGGCGATGGCAATCTTAACTGGTAGGGGCAACTCCAGGAAAGCTAAACGGAAGAACCAATAAAGCCCCCAGCCTATCAAGATCCCCAGGCCGACTGCCAGCAAAATACCGCCGATCTTCCTCAAGTTATTTCTCCCTGAATCGATTAGTGATGGGCAATCTCCTATCCCGCCCAAAGTCTCTGGGAGTTATCTTGATACCGGGGGCAGCCTGGCGGCGCTTATATTCGCTCCTGTCCACCAAGCGGGCCACCTTTACGACTGTGTCGCGGTCAAAGCCCATGGCCATAATTTGGTCGATCGCCAGGTCGTCTTCCACATAAGCTTTTAGAACAGGATCCAGTACTTCGTACGGGGGCAGGGTATCGGTGTCTTTTTGGTCGGGCCTCAGTTCAGCCGACGGTGCCTTAGTCAGAACACCAGCTGGTATTGTCTTTTTTCCCTCTCGCTGATTCCTGTATTGCGCTAACTTGTAGACCATTGTTTTGGGCACGTCTTTGAGAGGGATAAATCCTGCAGCCATGTCCCCATAGAGGGTAGTATAGCCAGTAGCTGTCTCGCTTTTATTGCTGCAAGCAAGCACCAGCCAGCCGAACTTATTCGACAAGGCGAAAAGGATGTTTCCCCGGATCCTCGCCTGAATATTCTCCTCGGTGCTATCCGGCTGGGTATCTTTGAAAGGCTCAGCTAGCATTTCTAAATAAGAGCTAAACGCCCTTTCAATAGGTATCACCTTGAATTCTGTGCCCAGGTTTCCTGCCAAAGCTTCAGCGTCCGACTTGCTCCCAGGCGACGAGTAACGAGAAGGCATGGAAACGCCTATAACATTTTCAGGCCCCAGAGCATCCACTGCTATGGCGGCCACGAGGCTTGAGTCAACTCCGCCAGATAAGCCGATGACTACTTTCTCAAAGCCATTCTTGTGCACGTAGTCTCTGACGCCAAGAACAAGTGCCTGGTATATTTCGGCAATCTCGCTTAATCTGTCAACTTGTCTTGGTGTCAAAGGAGGCTTGGCTGCCACAGGGCCTTCATTCGATATTTCGATCCTGGTAACCCTTTCCATCTCCTTCTTGACCCACGGTGTCTCTTTCCTCCGGCGAGGGTCGTGCAATTGTGAACGAAACACCGATTCCATATCCAGATCGACCACTATAAGATCTTCCTCAAACTGTTTGCCCCGCGCAATAGGCTCCCCTTGTTCGTTGAAGATTACGCTATTGCCGTCGAATACAAGCTCATCTTGCCCCCCAACTAGATTGCTGTAGGCAACGATAGCTACATTGTCGGCTGCTCTGGTAGCCAGCATCCTTTCCCTAGAGAATCCCTTCCCAGCATGATATGGAGAGGCACTTATATTGATTAACAATCTAGCTCCGGCATAAGCTTGCACTGTTGCCGGCCCGGTTTCATACCAAATGTCTTCGCAGATGGTTATGCCTACGGGGATGCCATAAATGACGAAAACGGGACATTCTTTCCCCGCCTGAAAATACCTGTTTTCATCGAATACGCCATAGTTCGGCAAATAGAATTTGCGGTAAATCCCAATCAATCTTTTGTTGTAGAGCACCGCGGCGGCATTATATATATCGGCATCGCTGTCAACGAAGCCCACTGCTACCGCCAAATCTGAGCTGTGCTCTACTATCTTGTCAAGGCTTTCTTTATTCTGCCTGATGAACTGTGGTTTAAGCAGCAAATCTTCAGGGGGGTACCCGGTTATAGCCAGTTCAGGAAAAGTGAGCAGGTCAACTCTCAGCGATCTTGCCCGGTCAATGAATTCCACTATCTTCCTGGTATTACCACCGAGGTCACCCACAGTGGAATTAATCTGAGCCATCCCAAACCTGATGTTATGCAATTTGACTCCTTATAGCAACAAATAGTATAGCAAACATCAATAATCATTTTCCGTAGTCTATGGAGGCTGATACAGGACAGACCGCCCTCTTGTTCAAATGCTCTTGGCCCACTCCACAGCGTTCATAAAGATACGGAAACCGTCCCCATAATCCCGCCGAGGCTCTGTAGTCCACCTGGGATGTTGCGTCCAACGGATGAATCGCTCCGGGTGTGGCATCAGGGCAAAAATGCGACCCGTAGCATCACAGATGCCTGCTATATTGTTTATTGAACCATTGGGATTGTGAGGATAGCCGGCTCGAATGTCGCCCGTCTCGTCAGCGTAGTAAAGCGCCACATTTGGCTCCTCTAGCGCCCCCGGTCCGATCACCGCCTTGCCCTCTCCGTGGGCCACTGGAAGATACATAAGATCTATTCCCTGTGTAAAAATGCAGGGGCTTGTTCTATTGGCACGAAGGTAGACCCAGCGACACTCAAACTTGCCTGAATCATTGCCAGCTATGGTCAGTGATTGCGAGTCACCACCCTTTGATTTAGGTAGCAAGCCAGCCTTCACCAAAACCTGAAAACCATTACAGATGCCCAGAATGAGCTTGCCATCGTCAACAAACTTCTGAATTTCGCTCCTCAGCTTGAGGCTTAGTTCATTGGCCAGGATTCTTCCGGCCGAGATATCGTCCCCATAAGTAAAACCGCCGGGGATGACCATTATCTGGTAATTGGAGAGGAGGCTTTGCCGACGGATAAGCCCATTCACGTGAACTAAGTCCACCTGTGCCCCGGCTCGTTCGAAAGCAAAGGCGGATTCCACGTCGCAGTTTGTCCCCGGGGCTCGCAGTATCAGTGTCTTTACCTTAGTTGCCATGTCGAGTCCTACCAGCGAAGAGGTCTCTGCCAGGCCTCTTTGAGTTCAGCGATGAGAGCTGAAAGCACTATTTCCTCATTAAGACCGTAGACCTCGACCTTTTCCTTGCTTGTAATCTGACCAACGGCGGCGAATTCGACCCCAGCCATCATGCTCTCGAACCGCCGCCTATCCTTCGGGGTCACCTCTACCAAGAATCTGGTATTCGATTCAGAGAAGAGCACGTAATCGTTTCGATCTATGGCTTCGCCTAACGGCACTTTCCCTAGATGGATTACCATCCCTAAACCCCCGGCGAAGGCCATCTCGGCGGCGGCCACCCCGATGCCCCCTTCACTCAGGTCATGGCAAGCTCTGACCAAGCTCTTCTCCATGGCGGCGTTGAGGGCATCCATGAGCTTCTTCCCTTTTCTGGAGTCAACTCGGGGTACTCTGTTCCCCACATAACCATGAATACCGTAATACTGTGAACCGCCGAGTTCATTCCACGTAGCGCCGACAATGTAGACCAGGTCGCCCTCTCGCTTGCAATCCATCGTAACCGCCTTCTCTACATTATCAATCACCGCTACTGCGGAGATGAGCAGCGTGGGTGGAATACAGATACTCCCCCTCTCAGTCTCAAACTCATTATAGAGGCTATCCTTCCCAGAAATGAAGGGAGTCTTATAGCCAAGAGCAATGTCATAGCAGGCTTGCGCCGCCCGCACGAGGCCACCCAGTCTGTCCGGCTTGTCCGGATTGCCCCAGCAGAAATTATCCAGCAGCGCCACCCTACGGAGACTGCCTCCAACAGCCACGACCTGTCGTAATGCCTCATCTATGGCAGAGGCAGCCATCCAGTAGGGGTCAATGTCGCCATACTTGGGATTGATACCGTTGGCAATTATGATGCCGACATCTGAATCGAGTATCGGCCTGACAATGGCAGCATCACTGGGGCCGTCATTATCTACCCCGGTGAGAGGCTTGACGACGCTACCGCCCTGTACCTCATGGTCGTACTGGCGTATCACCCATTCCTTACTGCAAACATTCCACGAGGCCAGAATACGCAACAGGTCTTCACGCAGGTCAGTTGGCTGAGGAAGATCTGGCTCGACATGCCGTGGCTGTTCCCAGACGGCCTCTTTCTCTAGTTGGGGCAACCCTTTATGCAGGAACTCCATGTCGAGATCGCCAACCAGATTGCCTTCGTAGAAAAGCTCAAGCCGCCTGGTATCGGTGAATTCTCCAATGATGGTAGCCTCCACCCCCTCACCTTGGAAAAGAGAAATCAATTGGTCGGCAACGTTTGGCGGCACAGCCAGTACCATCCGTTCCTGAGATTCGGATATCCATATCTCTGTGTAGGAGAGCCCTGAATACTTCAGAGGGACTCGCTCCAGGTAAACACGCACGCCTGTTTCCTCAGCCATCTCTCCAACCGCCGATGAAAGTCCACCACCTCCACAGTCGGTGATTCGCCGGTATAGCCCCTGGTCCCGCGCCTTGAGGAGGACATCAATCAGCTTTTTCTCCGTAATGGGGTCGCCAATCTGAACAGAGCTGCTGGAGATAGCTTCCGATTCCTTGGTAAGTTCTCCCGAAGCGAAGGTGACACCGTGGATGCCATCACGTCCTGTCTTGCCCCCCACCAAGACCACCAAGTCTCCAGTTTGTTGTTGTCCCCTCTGGCTCATGCTCACGGGTATCAGACCCACCGTCCCGCAGAAGACCAGAGGATTTCCTGTATATCGCTCGTCAAAAAGGATAGCACCATTTAGCGTGGGTATGCCGAGCCGGTTTCCGTAGTCAGCCACGCCGGCACGGACACCTTTGAAAATGCGGCGGGGATGCAACACACCATGGGGGAGTTTATCGTAGGAGAAATCAGGAGGAGCAAAACAGAACACATCGGTGTTCAGGATGGGCTTGGCTCCCAGTCCTGTCCCCAGGATGTCACGAATGACACCGCCTATCCCAGTCGCTGCCCCTCCATAGGGCTCCAGCGCCGAAGGATGATTATGCGTTTCCACTTTGAAACAGATGGCGTATCGGCCATCGAAATCTATCACGCCGGCGTTATCTCGAAAAACCGAAAGACACCAAGGTTTTCTTAACTCCTCGGTGACTCTCATCACAGTGCTCTTTAGCAAATTATCGATAACAAGCTGACCTAGCTTGATTTTGCTCTTGAAGGTCTTGTGGATGCAGTGCTCGGACCAAGTCTGCGCCAGTGTTTCAAGCTCCACGTCCGTGGGATTGCGGCCCAGGCTTGAGAAGTAATCCTTAATGCGCCTCATCTCGCCTAGATTCAACCAGAGCCTGTCCTTGCTCATCTCCATCAGACCTTCATCATCTAGGCTGACCAAGTCTACAGTAGTCAAGACAAATTTGTAGGTTGGGGAGGGGAGAGCAACCACTTCCCGTTTCGTAACCACATGCTGAATCAGGCTATTCACCAGCAGCTTATCGCGGATGGATTGAAGGTCCCTCTCCGAGAGATCGCCTCGTATGGAGTATTTACGGGCGGTTTTTACCGACGTAACCGTAGCTATGCTGAGGTCGCGGATTGCCTTGCCGACACTCCCTGCCACGGGATCCGTCACGCCTGGATTGTAGGCTACCTCGATAACGTGGGTATCCCCACCCTCAAGAAGAGATAACGGCCCTTCACCCCAAGAAAAGTCCTCAACTACAGGGTCAGCCAGTAATTCTTGACCAATCTTTATTACCTCCGCTTCATTCAGCTCCCCTTCCAGAAGATATACATCGCTGACCCTCGCCTGTTTTACAGTCGGGATGCCAATGTCACGGATATCCTTCTCCAGTCTGTCTCCCTCAGGGTCGGGAAACCTGGCTTTTACCGAGACCTCGATCCAAAACAAGAGACTTACCCTTCTATAGCTTCCAAAAGCCTACAATTATTCACGATCCAAGCCGGCTACCTCGAAGGATTTCATCGTCAGAACTGCGGAGCATTTTGCGGCCGACTATATCCAGGAAATAATTATGGAATCTCAAGTCGTCGGTGAACTCCGGATGAAAAGCACAGGCCAGCAACTGATTTTGCCTTATGGCGACGACAGTGCCATCGGGAAGATGGGACAGGATTTCGACACCTGGCTTGGCTTCTTCGATAATCGGGGCTCGAATGAAAATAGCATGGAATGGCTCTTCGCCCACAATGGGTATGTCCAAGTCTGCCTCAAAGCTATCAACCTGGCTACCAAAGGCATTGCGCCTGACTTTCGTATCCATGAGGCCCAGTGTCTCCATTTCATAGTTGGAGACATCCTTAGCAAGCAAGACCATCCCAGCACAAGTTCCCCAAATAGGTAAGCCATCAAGAGCCAGCTCTCTTATGGGCTGAATCAATTCAAAACTATCCATAAGCCTGAGCATGGTAGTGCTTTCCCCGCCGGGGATAATAAGCCCATCCAGCCTATCCAGCTCATGGCGCAGGCGAATTGGAGGGGCCTCCACACCCAATTGTCGCAGAATATCAATATGCTCTATGAACGTTCCCTGCAGAGCGAGAACACCCACCTTCATATCTTGCCAATTTCCTGAATGGATTTTTGACGGCTAGACTTGTGCTTGAACCGCAGACTCAAGTGATTATCCTTTAGCTAGGATTCATGATACACCAAGCGACGGAACTAAGCAAGCTCCTGTTACACTTGACAATTATGACTTTGTTCTGATATTGTGGAAAACGGTTTCCTACTACCCATTATACGAGGAGGTTTTATGGGTTTCGAAACACAGGATGTAGAAAGAAAGACCATCGCCATCCTCAGGATTTTGGGCCAAGCCAGCGAGCCGGTTGGTGCTAGAGTCATTTCTCATAATCTTAAGGAACAGGGCATCGAGTTAAGTGAACGTGCTGTCAGATATCACCTTAAGTTGATGGATGAACGTGGGTTCACGGAGAGCGTGGGAAGAGATGGGAGGTTGATCACACACCTAGGCCGTGAAGAGTTGGGGAGCGCTCTAGTCACCGACAAGGTTGGCTTTGTAGCTTCCAGAATCGAGCTCCTTGCCTATCAAACAGACTTCGACCTGGACAAGCGTCAGGGCAAAGTCCCTGTCAATGTCTCCTTCTTCCCCGATAGACAATTCAAGAAGGCGACTGAAGCTATGAGGACCGTTTTTCAGGCCGGAATTTGCGTTAGTGAGCTTGTTGCTGTTGCCCGTCAGGGTGAAAAACTGGGGGAGATAATTGTGCCCCAGGGTAAGATAGGCCTGGCTACCCTTTGCAGTATCATAATCAATGGTGCTTTGCTTAAAGCTCGTGTTCCAATGGATTCCAGGTTCGGTGGCATCCTCCAAATCAAGAACCACAAGCCCTTGCGGTTTGTAGAGCTCATCCAATATTCGGGCTCATCCTTAGACCCTTCAGAGATATACATCGCCAGCAGAATGACCAGTGTGCAACGAGTGGCTAGAGAAGGGCAAGGAAGGATTCTGGCCAACTTTCGAGAAATACCAGCTATGTGCCAACCCGTAGCAGAAAAGGTCGTTGCCAAATTAGAAGCAGCCAACCTGAATGGATTGCTTATGATGGGCGAAGTCAGCAAGCCGGTCTGCGGCGTTCCCGTAGAGGTAAACAAAATAGGGATGATACTCACTGGTGGACTCAATCCTGTGGCTGCTGCTGTTGAATCTGGCATAGAAGTGGAGACCCATGCTATGAGCGCTATCATGCAATATAGAGACTTGATTGCATTTCGGGAGTTGTGAAATGGAATGGATAAGAATCATACCTTGTTTGGATGTGAAGGATGGCAGGGTCGTGAAGGGAGTAAAATTCATCAACCTGAGAGATGTCCGAGACCCCATCGAGGCCGCTGAGGCATATTGTCGCGAAGGCGCTGACGAGCTCGTCTTCCTTGATATCTCCGCTACGGTAGAGAACAGAGGAACGAGGCTGGAGTGGGTCAAGAGGGTAGCGGAAAAGGTCACCATCCCTTTTGCCGTGGGTGGTGGGATCAGGAATACCGAAGACATGAAAGCCTTATTCGATCTTGGCGTGAGTAAAGTCTCGGTAAATACCGCGGCTGTAAAGAACCCTGAACTTGTGAGAGAGGCCTCGAGACAATTCGGCAGGGAAAAGCTCGTTGTTGCCATAGACGGGCGAAAAAATCCGCATGGAAGCGGCCTTCCGCGATTGGAAGTGGTCGTCCAAAGCGGCGGTGAATCTACAGGTCTAGATATTGTTGAGTGGGCTAAGAGCGTGGAGAAGCTGGGAGCCGGAGAGATTCTGCTCACCAGCAAGGATGCCGACGGTACCAAGGCAGGCTATGACCTGGAGATGACCAGGGCCGTAGCTGAAGCCGTCAAAATTCCTGTCACTGCTTCCGGAGGTGCAGGGATGTTGGAACATCTGTATGAAGCTGTGACAATTGGCAGGGCTTCGGCGGTCTTAGCCGCATCCATCTTTCACTTTGGGGAAATTTCGATACCTGAGGCCAAGAGATACCTTGAGCAAAAGGGAATACCAGTGAGAATATAAAGGAGGTTAATACTGTGAACCTAAGACGACCAAACGCCAACGAAGCAACAGAGACTGCCAATCGCTCACGGAGCATCGTCCCTATGTCCGGGATTTGCACAACATGCCTTGACGGGTGCGCAGGACGTTGTGAGGCTTGGTTAGCTTCGTTTCGAGGTCGAGAGGTCCTCTATCCGGGACCCTACGGAGAGACAACTGCCGGTGCTGACAAGAACTATCCAGTCGATTACTCTCATCTCAATATTCAAGGATATGCGGTCGGAGCAAAGGGTTTGCCCGAAGGAGTTGAAGCTGGCCCTGATACAGCACTCTTCCCCAATGTTGATACTGAGACAGAATACGGCTGGGGCAAAAAGGTCAAGATGCGAATACCCGTTTTCACTGGCGCATTGGGTTCCACAGAAATAGCCCGAAGAAACTGGGAGCATTTTGCAGTTGGGGCTGCCATTTCCGGGATCACGGTCGTATGTGGAGAGAACGTGTGTGGAATTGACCCCGGACTTGAGCTACATAGGAATGGCAAGATCAAGAAGTCTCCGGACATGGATCGTCGTATAGAAGCTTATAGGAAATACCACGAGGGCTACGGGGAGATTCTCGTCCAGATGAATGTAGAAGACACGAGATTCGGTGTAGCTGAATACGTACTGGAAAAACATAACCTCGACACCATCGAGCTAAAATGGGGACAAGGCGCAAAGTGTATTGGTGGTGAGATACGGATTGCTTCACTGGAAAGAGCCTCGGAGCTTAAGAAGAGAGGCTACATGATTACGCCTGATCCAACGAGTCCCGACATTCAAGCGGCACACAAAGCCGGGGCGATCAAGGAATTCGAGCGCCATTCACGCCTCGGCTTCGTTACCAAAGAGGCATTTCTACGGGAAGTGGAGCGTCTTCGCAAACTCGGATTCAAGAGAATCACACTTAAGACTGGAGCTTATTCCGCTGTAGAGCTTGCTATGGCGCTGCGCTATGGTTCAGAAGCAAAAATCGATCTTATTACAATAGATGGCGCTCCTGGTGGAACTGGAATGAGTCCGTGGTCGATGATGAACGAATGGGGTATACCGACTTTCTACCTGGAAGCTCTTGCTTATCAGTTCGCGGAAAAACTGGCCAGCAAGAGATTGAGGGTTCCGGACTTAGCGGTGGCTGGTGGGTTTTCCGAGGAAGCTGGCGTATTCAAGGCAATTGCTATGGGAGCTCCGTATGTGAAAGCTGTTTGTATGGGCAGGGCCTTGTTGATTCCAGGTATGGTTGGAAAGAACATCGGACAATGGATCAAGGACAACAGACTGCCGAAGACAGTTTCCAAATATGGTAGCACTCCAGAGGAGATCTTTGTCACCTACGATACTTTGAAAGAGAAGTATGGTAAGGAAATCGAGAACATTCCGCTCGGTGCAGTCGGTGTATATACATTCTGTCAAAAAATCAAGACAGGGCTACAACAACTGATGGCCGGTAGTAGAAACTTCAACCTTTCCACAATTTCCCGCAAAGATATCATGGCACTGACGGAGGAGGCAGCAAAGATTTCGGGCATCCCTTACGTCATGGATGCCTACAGGGAGGAGGCAGAGAAGATTATAGGATAACGGAGAGAGGATACCGCCTGACGGCGCTCCAGACATCAGACCACAGGGTGACACTCTGGCGCTAAGCACCTCCCCACACCACCGTGAGTCGCCTCTGTCAATATGTAGCCAGCACACCGACAGGCATGGCCATCACGAAAGTCTGTCCCGACTCTTCGTACAGCAAGCTGAGAACTAGATGCGATCCTTGACTGAGACACTAGACTCGCAGGATAATAAGGCATCTACTTAGTTACTCGAGTACCGTTAGGAACCAAGAGGATAAATGCTTGCCGAGATCGATGTGGCAATCATCGGTGCCGGAGTGATTGGCCTGGCTACAGCCCGTCAAATCGCACAAAGAAGAAAAGGGATTTTTGTCTTTGAAAAGAACCGCACTTTTGGGCTCGAGACTAGTAGCCGGAATAGTGAAGTAATTCACGCCGGCATCTACTATCCTCAGGACTCCCTTAAGGCTAAGCTTTGCGTAGAAGGCAAGAACCTGCTTTACAAGCTTTGTGACAAGCATAATATCGCCTATAAGAAGTGCGGCAAGATTATCGTGGCAGCAGACGAAAACGAGACTAACTGGCTCGAAGAGCTTCATGAACAGGGAAGAAAAAACGGCGTGGACGACCTAGTGCTCCTTTCCCGAACGGAAGTGAAGAAACTCGAGCCAAACATCGAAGCTAGAGCCGGGTTATTATCTCCATCCAGCGGGATTCTTGATTCCCACAATCTGCTGAAGTTGCTTTATGGCCAATCGAGGGAAAAGGGAGCTCAGTTCGTCTTCGGCACTGAAGTGATAGGGATAGAAAGGGCAAGTGCAAAGTACAAAGTACAAATCAAGGACAGGGATGGAACTTCTGCTCTCGTTGCCCGTACTGTAGTGAATTGCGCTGGCCTAAACTCCGACAGGATAGCTCAGCTTGCAGGCATAGACATAGGCAAAGCAGGTTACAAGCTTCATTATTGTAAAGGCGAGTACTTCAGTCTGGACTCAAAATATAGAAATCTTGTAAGCAGGCTCATCTATCCAGCCCCGGAGCAAGCTGGACACGGGATTCACTGGAGACAGGCGCTCGACGGCAGGGTGCTACTAGGCCCCAGTGCCTACTATGTTGAAGCGATAGATTACACGGTGGACGAGACTCACAAGCAATATTTCTACGATTCAGCCAAAAAATTCCTGCCTCTTCTGGGATTTGAAGATTTAGCCCCCGAATCTGCCGGCATAAGACCTAAGCTTCAGGGGTCGGGAGACGGCTTCCGAGATTTCGTCATTACTAATGAAGAGAAAGCAGGCTTTCCGGGCTTGATAAATCTAATTGGGATAGAATCCCCAGGACTCACTGCCTCCCTTGCCATTGCCAGATACGTAGGCAGAATGATGTCGTAATCGGAGGTCTCTTTATGACTTGGATAGGTGGTATCTCCAGCAAGGTCAATATGAGCCAGGGCGAGCTAAGAAAAAAACTAGCCCTCATGATGGAAACTGCCTGTCCGGCAAACGGACCCTCAACTGCCTATCCCCTTTCCATGAGCTCCATCTTCGATGATGCTCATGGCCGGGCCCTCGTAGAAGTGTCTCACCGTATCGAAGGAACACCTCCAGAACATGTTTATGCAGATCATCAGAAAGGGCTTACCTTAATATATGATGGCCATCTTTATGATTTCAAAAACGCGCGATCCGGATCCTCTCGAGCCCAGCATATGTCAAATAAGACGGCGGCCGACTTTTTCGCCTATTTGCTGGCGCAATCTCCCGGCAGTCTAGAACAAAAGCTTAAGAAGGCGTTGATGGGTCTGGATGGCGATTATGCTCTGGCCGTCAGCGAGCCCAACCAATTAGTGATATCACGAGATTCTCTAGGTACAAAGCCACTGTACTTTGCCGAAAGCAACGAACTCTCTGCCTTCGCTTCCAACAAGAAACCCCTGTGGAAGATAGGCTTAGGTGAAGTCAGGTCTCTCAGGGCTGGCATGCTCGCTGTTTTCGACCACGAGGGAGTCAGGCCAAAAAAAGCTTTGCCTCTCCGTAAGAAAGCAATTGAGATAAATAGCATGGCACAGGCTGTGAATGCCTATGAACAGGCACTTCACTCGGCAGTGAGAAAAAGATTAGCCGAGATGAATCATGCACGTAAAGCAGGTGTGCTATTATCCGGCGGCGTGGATAGTTGTCTGATAGCTAAGCTAGTACACGACGCTGCTGACGGTCTAGGAATTGACACAATCGCATATACTGCCGGCCTATCCGATTCGCCGGATGTAGACTTTGCCCGGGAATTTGCCAGAGAACTTGGCATCAAACATGAGATGAAAATACTAAGCGTTGACGAGGTCGAACAGTACATTCCCGAAGTCATTGAAGCAATTGAGGACAGCGATTTTGTACAAGTAGAGACCGGCATCGGCCTCTATGCTGCGATAGACATGGCTAGCCAAGATGGCGCCAGGGTGGTTTTTTCTGGACAAGGGCCCGATGAACTATGGGGAGGTTACAACTGGTATCCCAAGGTTTTAGGCAAAGACGGTCGTCAGGAACTTTCCCGCAGGATGTGGGACGATTTCACCAGGGCGGACATAGAGACCCTGGATAGAGAAAATAAGATAGCCATGGCGCATGGTGTCGAGCTATTCTTCCCTTATTTAGATACCGAAGTGGTAAATGTAGCTATGAGCGTGGCACCTGAATTGAAAGTAGCCTCTGAAGAAGACTACCTGGGGAAACATCCGCACCGTCAAGTAGCTATCAAAACGGGCATTCCTGAGAGATATGCCAATAGAGAAAAACTGGCTATACAGCATGGCACAGGTATCCATGGCGTATTGGACGATATAGCCAGAAGGAATGGATTTGACCCTGCTCTGGTCAAAGATATTGGCTATAGAAGTGAAAAGATTACTACCGCTAAGATGGGCAGTTCCGCCAGATACGGCTATCGCTACACCGAGAAGAAACTCTGGCAAGTGCCGCAACATATACAGCTCTTTTTGCATGCGCTAGCTTATAGGAAGGGCTTGCTTAATAAATCGGCCAGGGATAGGGTAGGGTATTTCTTGGAAAAGGCCAGACTTTCCTCCAGAGTCTCAATTTAACGCGTGTTATTTGTCAAAATTTTGCTGTAATGCACTTGAAAATCGGGCATCTCGTTCTCGCCAGGCAGTCCCCTCTTAACAGTAGTTGACATAATGTTACACTCGTCTGATTTTATCCTGCCTTAGCCAGGGGATGATATTTGCGGTGGGTCTCTTCAGCATATTTATCGGAGGCATGGACATAGCGGGTGGTAGTATCCAGGGACTCATGACCCAGCAGAATTTGCAGAGCTGCCGGATTAGCACCTTCTTCAGCCAGATAAGTAGCGAAACCATGCCTTAAGGAATGTGCTGAAGTAGGGACGTTGATCTTCAATTTCTCCCGGTATCTTTTAATTCTATCCTGGAGGTAATTGGTGGAAATCCTTTTCCTTGATTTAGCAGCATTCCTGCCGGCATAAGGGATAAAAAGGGCTGCACAATCATCCTGGCGAGTCGCCAAATACGCATCCACGTGCTGTCTGGCCCGTGGAGTTAAGTAAACAAAGCGTTGCTTTCTACCCTTGCCGGTAATGAAGATCCGCCCGGTATCGTCGATTTGACTGCGATTCAAATTGCATAGCTCAGAGATGCGCATCCCAGTGGCAAATAGCACTTCCAGCATGGCACGGTTTCTTAAAGCCGTTCTGACATTTGACTCTAATGAATTCGGCGCTTCAATCAGTCTAATTAAATCGCCAAGCTCGGCTACCTGGGGATGTTTTTTCCAGCCTTGGTTAATTTGACCGCTTCGGGTGGCACGGGACAAGGGTAATCAATGTCAATTAAGTAGCGAAGGTAACCTCTCAGCGCTGACAGCATGCGGTTTATAGAGCGGGAATCAAGCTGTTTTTCGCCTTGCCTTCCCAGACTTGCTGTTTTGCGGTCCCGCGAAACTAAATACGCCTTGTAGTAGGTGATAGCGCGCTTGTCTACCTTATTAAACTCGATATTGCTTTCATCCAGAAAATTGCTGAAAACATTCAAATCACGTTCATAATTGTAAGTTGTCTCACTAGAATACTTGTTGGCTTGTAGATTCAGTAAGAAGTCATCAACATGTGGCAGCATATTTGGTTGGTCCTATCTTCCTATGGCCTGCGAAGTATGTCATGCCTCTCATCCCGACAGGTAAATTCTATGGCTCGCTTCTCATCAGGCACTAGTAGAATTTTGGAATTCATCAACATCTGCAAGTTCCACCATAACTTATAAGCAGAAGTAGTACCTACCTCGACAAATAAATCCATGTGCCCATCTTTATAGATACCTAAGTCGGCACGTCCTTTATTAAGGAAGGGTTCGGGAATTACCTCAAATCCTTGATTTTCAAAATACTCGGTAATTACATCCATCATCTTTTTATGCCAGCTGCCACCATGACGCGCAGATCCCTTCATGCCATGCTTCTGAGTCAGGTCATCCCATAAGTCATGCCCATCTCTAGCAATCAACTCTTTTGCTGTAATTCTGCCGGCGATGATCAAGAGCGCGATTTTCCTGAAAGTGTATCGACAGCAATCACAGCCAGGCACTTCATCTATGGACGCTTGCTCAATGACCGTCTGCAGCCATTTGCTCTCGCGATTGATGGCCTCTTCGACAATGTGCCACGGCAATCCCGTTTCTGCAAATCTTCCAGCATTGCTTGACATAAGACCTATGCCTGTCTGTTTCTGCTATGGAAGGCTTTATGAACCTCTTTTAGATGCCTGTTAGTGACATGAGTGTAGACCTGGGTTGTTCTAATACTTTCATGGCCTAACATCTCTTGGACAGAGCGAATATCAGCTCCGCTTATCAGCAAATCTGTGGCAAAGGAATGCCTCAAGGTATGAGGAGTGGCCTCGACTGGCAAACCGGACTTTTTGGCATACCTAGACACGATTCTTTGGATAGACCTTGTCGTCAATCGCATTTTTTCGCCGGTTTTTTGCATATCTACGGCCCCACTATGCCGGATAAACAGTGGTTTGAAATTGTCTTTACGCGCCCGCAAGTAACGTTCAATCCACTCTGCTGCGGTGTCCGACAAGAACACCACTCGTATCTTGTTTCCTTTGCCCCTAACGCCGAATTCTTTGCGCTCTAAGTCTACCTGGTCACGATTCAAACTAACCAATTCCGATACTCTTAGTCCTGTGCTGAATAAGGTTTCCAGCACAACTCTGTCTCTCAGGCCTATTATATTTGATATTTTTGGGCTGCTTAATAGTCTCTTCATCTGTTCCGGGTTTAAGAAAGCAATAGAACGCGAGCTTTGTTTTGGGAGTTCTATCTTGTCAGGGGACAGCGTGGCTATATCACGCTGGACTAAGAGATAGCGCAGAAAGGCCCTCAACGCAACAATATGGTAGCTCTGGGTGACGCGCTTTAGCAGAAGGCCATCGCCTGCACGCAAGTGAGCTAGATATAACCTGTATCTTCTGACAAGCTCCAAGTCTATTTCAGCGGGTTTTGTGGCAGGGTGATTTTCATTAAGCCAGTTGTGGAAACGCCGCAAATAATGTCGATAGCGTTGAATGGTGAGAGGAGAACACCCTTTCTGGATTTCCAGGTATTCCAAGAACTCGGCTATGAGCGACTCGAGGGTCATATTTCCCTTCTATGTTTCACAAATTGCTCTTTGTCGCAAAAGTTACAGTTTGCGACACGACTTCATGTTAATACCTCTGCGCTTTCATGTCAAGTGTCTCCCTATCTTCAAGCTTCAAGCCAAAGTAATACGCTCCGCCCCACTCGTAGGCAAAAAAGACGCCACCCAGGTGTTGGAGGGATATAACCGCCTAAGACAATCGCCACCCCACCTAGTCATTCGCCCCACCTGCTGCCAACACTCACAACTCGCTCTAAATGGTTCGCTCCATTGCAGCCCGGCGCGAAAGCCTGAGCTAAGCTGGTCCTCAAAGAGCCCGGGGCATACAAAGATGTATCCCAGCCTTATCATAGCCCCTAAAATCGCCTTCTAGACCGAGCCTCTTAAATTTCTGCTCTCAGGCATCCCAACTTGAGTCAGAGACGCGAACATCTTACACACCAACACAATTCCTTTCACTTGAGACTGGTAAGCCTAGTGGATTACAATCATGGCGTGACCACAGAGTCGATCAAACAAAATGTCGCCAGATTGTTATCTGGACTCCCTGACGGAGTTAAGGTAGTGGCAGCAGCAAAGACAAGGACACCTGAGGAAGTCGTCGAAGCTGTTCAGGCCGGAATAGAAATCATTGGAGAAAATTATGTCAAGGAAGCCAAACAGGCATATGAAGTGGTTGGAAAGAGAGCGAAATGGCATTTTATTGGAACCCTGCAAAAGCATAATGTCAGGAAAACGGTCCTCGAAATATTCGACATGATAGAAACTGTCGATTCCTTAGAAATAGCCAGGGAAATTGATAGAAAGTGCGCACAAATTGGCAAGATAATGCCAGTATTGATCGAGGTAAACAGTGGCAGAGAGCCACAGAAATCGGGTGTGCTCCCGGAAGATGTGGAACGACTAGTAAGAGAAACATCCGATCTCGGAAATATCAAAGTGATGGGCCTTATGACTATGGGACCCCGTTTTGGAAACCCTGAAGATTCCAGACCTTATCTTGTGGAGACAAGAAAAATATTTGAAAAAATTAAAGAGCTGCAGTTACCCAATGTCGAGATGAGATATCTTTCCATGGGCATGACTAATTCTTATAAAGTTGCCCTGGAGGAAGGCGCCAATATAATCAGAATAGGCACTAAGATATTTGGCGAGAGGATTGGTTCCTCATAATTCGATTACCATCCCCGCCCCGCACTCTAAAGCTTTGTCTTTAAATAAATCTCTTATCTCCCGCTTGTACACGGTGCAATGACAGGGGCAAATCAACGATAAGCCACGGAAAGCCTCAAAATTATGAAATCCGTGCAGCCCGCCGGCAATTCCATAGAGCTTGCCAAACTTTGTGGCAGCGGCGAGAATGCTTTCCATCGCAGGGTGAGCACAACCTGTAAGCGCAACTATCCCTTTATCCGTTTTGAGGGCCAGGGATTGCTCTACCCCTTCAAGTTCGCCAGTGGAAAAGACGTTCTCACGAATCTGAACGGAATTTTTGACCATGGTTACCTTCCTTCCTGGAAATGCTCTCCTAAAGGAGCTTGGGAGATAAAGTTCAGCAATCCCATTTATTCCAAGGATTTCGGAAAGCCCTCCAATGTGGTCGTCATGGGCATGTGAAATTACGATCATACCTATGTCCTGCGGGTCAATATTAAGCTCTTGCATATTATGTAGTAACGTGGGACCGTCAGCACCGGTATCAAATAGAACTGGCGGTGCCCCTGCATCCTCGATAAGGGCAGAAAATCCCCAACCTCGTCTTAGCCCTGCTTTTCTTATTTCGTTGTCGTAAACAATTATAATTCTCACTTTCTAATAAGGGGCTGGGTCTAATGACTTTATTTAGCTCAGTCTCCAGAGATGACGACCTATCTTAGTTAGAAGCTCGTCTATTCCCCATCCCTTGACGGCAGAAATGAGAGCAACATCCTCACTCGGCAACACGATTTCTTCTTCGAAGTAAGGAATAGCAGTTAGTGCCTCCAATTCTACTTCGCTGCTTAGAGCCAAATCCAGCTTGTTGAACACCGTAATTTTTGGTTTATTTGCCAGATTTAGCTCTATGAGTATCTTTTCTACTGTCAGACACTGATTAGCAGCATTCTTATGTGTTATGTCAACTATATGTAGGAGCAAATCAGCTTCATCCAGTTCTTCCAGGGTGGCGTGGAAGGCAGCAATAATGGAAGGCGGAAGTTTGTGAATGAAGCCAACTGTGTCGGTGATGAGAAATTGTTGCCCGGTGCGTAGAGTCAGCCGCCGGGTCACCGGGTCCAAAGTAGAAAAGAGCCTATTTCCCACGTCCACGCCGGCTTTGCTCAAGCTATTAAACAAAGTGCTCTTACCGGCGTTAGTATAGCCCACGAGAGCCACAATGGGCGTGCCGGTCTCCTTACGGCGCCTCCTGTAAAGCGCTCGCTGTCTCCTGACACTTTCTATTTTGTGCTCAAGGAGACTGATGCGCTTATGGATAAGACGGCGATCGGTCTCCAATTGCGACTCTCCGGGACCTCTGGTGCCAATGCCACCACCAAGTCTCTCCAAGTGACTCCATTGCCCTATGAGCCGGGGCAGAAGATATTGGTGCTGGGCCAGCTCAACCTGGAGTTTTCCTTCATGAGTTCGAGCTTTTCGGGCGAATATGTGCAGAATCAGAGCAGTGCGGTCAATGACTTTGACTCCCAATGCCTCTTCGAGATTTCTTTGCTGCCGCGGCGACAGCTCCTCATCGAAGATTACTGTGTCATACTTGGTTTGCTCTTTGAGCTTGATTAGCTCCTCAATTTTGCCCTTACCTATATAATAAGTAGG
>Ga0214474_1000059_pt1 | contig 60450 bp, 77 predicted proteins | sample RVTome_2_FD_187335 | JGI IMG/M metagenome (GOLD analysis project Ga0214474, IMG submission 187335) | Soil microbial communities from uranium-contaminated site in the Upper Colorado River Basin, Wyoming, United States - RVT95D214 HiSeq ... | reverse complement strand
CGAAAAAGGTGCAGCCTGCAGAAAACATCCTGTATGGGACGAGTTTCAAAAATGGCACGATAGAAAATTTAAAGAGACATGACATGGACAGAATAACTTTGAAAGACATGGACGATGCAATAAATCAACTTTTATCCGAAGCGGAAGCGCCACAACCCGGATTTGATAAAGAATGCACCGAGTTGGCCAAACGTCTAATTCGCTGGCGGAACCGCGCTTATTTGGGGCTTAGAGCCCAAACTGACCTGCTTTATGCTGACAGCCCGGTTGAGGACCAGGATGAATTTGAACGGGGCCGGGAACACGGTTTGTCCCAGGTGATGGAACTGATCAATAAGCGGATGAATGATTGCTAACAAAAAAGTTTAGCTGCGGCGAAGCCGTCAGCTACAACGCTGGGTTAGATGCCCAGCACAACAACGGAGGATTGGCATGAAGAAGATCATTTCTCTTTTCGCTCGAAACTACGATGGCGACCGGAACGTGCGCAATGAGGTTGTGCCCGGTGCCGAATGGGTAATCGCTGGCGAAGGCCGCGCAACCCGCAAGTGGGACGGAACGTGCTGCATGGTGCGCGGCGGGAAACTGTTCAAGCGGTTCGAGGTGAAGCCGGGCAAGACGCCCCCGCCGGACTTCGAGCCCGCGAACGACGTAGACGAGGTGACGGGGAAGCAGCAGGGATGGTTGCCGGTTGGTGACGGCCCGGAAGACCGTTGGCACCGCGAGGCATTTCACGGCAACGAAGCGGACGGGACGTATGAGCTTGTCGGGCCGAAGGTGCAGGGGAACCCTGAACGCTTCGAGAAGCACACCTTGATTCCTCACGGGACACGAACGGTTGACGCCCCCCGGACGTTCGATGCCCTGCGAGAATGGTTCGGGGCTTGCCGGGATATCGAGGGCGTTGTCTGGTGGCGCGACGACGGGCGTATGGTGAAAATCAAGGCGCGGGATTTTGGTATTTCTCGCATCTAACAAAAAGCTCACCCGCTTGTCGGGTGCAGCGGTCGTTGGGAAAAACGATGGAACCATTCATTTGTCAGTATAGAGGCTATTTGAAGCCTTTTTCAGAAGAAGATGAAAGAATTCTTGCTTCTGAATTGGCAACGAATCAACTTGTGAAGGTCCGCATAACATCCGTATCAAAACCAACACGGAAAATCATAGAGCAGTCTGGACTTTTACATGCGTGTTACAAGCTGGTTCTCGAAAACTCGAACAATCCATGCCACCAAACATTCGACGGTGTGAAAATGTCGTGTAAGGTTGGCACACATTTTGTTGATCCGTCCATGGTATTTGTTAGGCCTGATGGCGGCGTGCAATTGCAGTACAGGTCGATGGCGTTTGACAAATTAAAAGGAAATGACCGGCAAGAATGGATGACGAAATTTTTCCAGTGGTGCGCCGATCAAATTGGACTGACAGTTGAAGAGATGGTAATTGAAGCAAAAAAAAGAATGCTTCGCGGAGATCCGGCATAAAAATGATCATAAATAAAGCGTATTGGAAAAGGCAACAAAAAAAGGCACGTAATTATGAGAGTGCCTTGAAAGTAATCAGGACATGGGCAAAGTTCGATATTGACTATTATCCTGAATGTAAAACCCTTGTCCCAGAGCATGTTGTCAGTCTTTGTGACAAGGTTTTAGGGAAGACAAAACATTGAAGCTTGAAAACGAGAAAAAAAAGGGAACTTGTTTTGATTGAAATCTCATATCCGTGGTTTCCAAAAGAGTTGAGCCCTAATTCACGGTGCCATTGGGCTGTAAAAAGCAGGGCAGCGAAGGCATACAGGCGAACAGGGGAGTTGTTGACGAAGGTTGCATTTGCGAAAAGTCCGGTCATTTTTGGAGATGGTAAAATACATTTGTTTATTGATTTTTACCCACCAGACAAGCGGCTCCGTGATGCCGACAATTGCTATAGTGCCTGCAAAAACTTGATGGATGGAATAGCCGACGCCATAGGGGTCAATGACAGGCGTTTTGTCGGCCACCCTTTTTTACGTGATGAAGTTGTCAAGGGCGGAGAGGTAAGAATTAGATTTACAGGAGATTGAATATGTTGACAGACGAGCAATGCAACGATTTTCGCAGGCTGCCATTATCGTTCAATGACATGGTGCGAGCGATATTCCGGGCGGGTTTTATAGCCGGAGATGCTTCTGACTGCGGGGCCATGGGTAAAGCCCTTAAAGACCTCGAAGAAGCGGTAAGGGCCGACAGAATCGGGTGTTACTACATTAAAGCGCAGTATGACGATAAAGGCGCGTGGCTCAAAGACAGCTTTGTCTCTACGAGAAGCGTCCTTGGTCGCCTTGACCGTATTCGTAGCGCCATAACCAGCTAGGCGTCTGCGTTAATTGGCATTGTTATATTTTGGGAGGCACCGAAGATGGTTAAAAACTGTGTGAATTGTGGTTATTCGGAGTGGCAGAGGACGGCCAGCGGCAAAAGGAAACTGGAATCATCTGCCAAGTGCAACTACCCGGAGGTGGCGCTGCCTCATTGCTTTGGTGACTATCGCGGAGATATGCCGAGGCGCAACAGTGTCAACAAATACACCAAGCCCGATTGTCCAGGGTGGGTGAAAATATAACGACCAGCATCACCGGTTGCCGCCTTGCTTGGAGTAGAATTATAACCCTAAAACCGCGCAGTGAGCCCTCGGGGGAGGCAAGCCCCCGGAGGGGGCGAGCGCGGGCCAATGAACCCCGCTTGGAAATCGGACGTTTCCCCGCGTCCCTCTCTACCCGCTTGTTGGGTGATGAAGTTCATTTAATTTGGAGATGCAATATGAAGAATTTTTTCAATCTTATCAATAATGGCTCCCGTAAAATTCGGGGGGATAATCCCTTCTTCGGTTTCAAACACATTGGATGTCCAAAGATATTCTTCGTTATTGGTCCCTCTTTCATGGTTTATTGTCTTTTGATAATCATCCCATGCTTTTTGGTAAGCAATGTTATCGCTGACGAACGGCCTGAACTCCTCAATTGCCGCAGCGTGGATAGAAATCTCCTCATAGAAAAAATCCCTGAGCTTGCGTCCATCGGCGTAGAATTCGGTAATGATCTTCGATTGTGCTGGGGCGAAGGCGGCTCGGAGCTTGGCGGCGGCGGTGTTAAAATTTTCCCTCCGCATAATATCGATGGCGTTTTTGTTGGAAGCCGAAATAGATTCCAAAGATGTTTGTCGGGATTTTATATTCCCCCAATAAACACCTATCAGTGTTCCAGCGATGCCGAAAAGCCCTCCAGTAAGCCCTCCAACCATGCCTCCGATGATAGCGGCGATAGTATTTTCAGTCATGGTTTCCTCGTTTTCGTTATGTTCTATATTGTAGGGGGTATATGTGGCGGCGTATTTGGTATATATGCTGTTTGGTATTGCACCCAGCGAAAAAACGCGGGAGGCAGCGATAAGAAGGATAGTTAATCTCCACCTCGATGCATGCAGTACAGAAGGGTATCGGGCAAAAATTGTAAAACGTGGATGGGAATTAAAAAGCCCCCAGCATTTGCACACCGGGGGCTTAACGGGAGGGAATGGAGAATAAAATAAATCTACTTCGTGACCTCTTTAAAAGTCAAGTATTTTTCAACAAAATAACAACGGAGGTGGAGATATGGCAGGGATAGAGGTGGCAATAGGGATAGAGGGAACCGATAAAGTAGCAAGCCAGACTATTGCTTCTTGCACAAGATGTGTTCATCTAGTAGTTTGTTCATTTCGTAAAGCCACTTACGGGGGCATGACCAGGCCAGTATTTCACGACAAAATTTGTAGGCATTATCTTTCAACAAAAATTTTAGAGGAAAAGACATGAATCAAAAAATAGCGCTCCAACTTGCTTTGCTGCAAGAGAAAGAAGAAAGAAAGCAGGACCGCATAAAGATTATGAATGTCCAAAGATCTCTGAGGAATGTGCTCACGGACATAAACAACCTCTCTGTCGAAGAAGAATATTCCGGCTGGTTTATCTTGCTGAAAGAGAATAAAAATGACCCAAGCGGAGTGGAGTTTGTTGGAATTTTCAATCCATTCATTTCTGACGATAGCGAAGAACCAGAATGGGAATATTGCATTTGCATTCCACTAAAGAAGCTTGCTAAATTTCCTGAGTTCACTGGATGGTGATTATGAGTGACCGGAATATAAAAGATGAATATGTGAAAATCGATTGCTGTTGTTTGGACTGTGGGCAACTAACCGGCCCAGAAAGTCAGCCAGATTGCGCATGCGACGGTGGACCGATTTTTAACGAAGAAATGTGCTCGGTATGTCCCAAAAAGTCATTCTGCGATGTACCGAAGTACCCACTTCTCTATGAGGCGTAACGAAACGAAAAAAACGTGGTTTGCCGTGCTGAAACCTGATTGAACCAAAAATGGAGTGGCGGGAAATCAAGGAGCCTCGTAAATCTTTTTGATCGCTTTTTTATCTGCGGAGCTGTTGCCAAACAATCCAACAGCTTTCCAATAGTACCAAGCCCGAAAACTGTTCATGCCATCTTCAATGATGATAAGGTAAAACTCCTCATCAACAACTTCCCTATTCTCAATTCTGATTAAACCATGACGAATAAGCTGGTACAAAGCATCATGTACCAGACTCCCTCGCATGTTGTACCTGTCGTCATATGTTGGGCCGCTTGCTCCATCCCAAGCATAACCTTTGCGGATAAACAAAGTTCCATCTGTGCGGAGCTGAATAAATTCTGTGATAATATCAAAGTCTGGGAATATATTGACGTGGCAGATGAAACTTTCTGCCGACTGATATTTGTAGCCCTTCCGGTAATGGATATGCTTGCGGTCGATCACTTTACATCCCTGCAGCAGCAACTCCAGCGGCCCCGGTAATGCCAACAGGAACGATTATTCTCAACGCCCTCTGGACTGCGTTGGTCTCCTCAATCGGCGTAGCCTGTTGGCGATTGTCATAGATGAAAATCTCGCCATCTGCTGAGAATGCCCTCTCAGCCTTCAAGCAGTCGTCAACTGTGTAAGTTTCCCCATTCAATGGGTTTAGGACATCGATCAATTTTTTCTCTCCCGGTTCGCAGTAGCCAGCGAGTTTTGTTGAACATCCTGAAATTACAAAACAAGCACAAACATATAAAACAAACCAAGTCTTCATTTCATTCCCTCATGCTCAAGTGAGTAGTGATTAGGGTCATGGAACCGTCCTCCCCACGAGCCCCCTATAGATTCCCAATATAAACCAAGTGGCAAATGATCGTCAAATGTCGAGAGATAAACGCCATCTTTGAATAGGTTTAAATCCCCCGCTAACTTCAAGTGGTGCAATCTCGGAGCTTCTTCATAAGGGAACGTTGCCCTGTCATCTCTGAAAGTATCCCCAAGAGTTACTTCATATCCAAGGATCTCTGCGTGAAGTATCAGCCTGGCGTACATCCTTGCGAATTTGCTCTGTTTTTTCTGTGTTATCAAGTCTATATCTCCAACAAACAAGTTTTGTTTCTGCGTCACGACAGGCATCCCAACGAAAATGATTATGAGCGCAAGTATCGCAACTCTTTTCATCTCCTTGAACAGGCATTTACCGCAACCGTCAATTCTGAAATTTTGGTCGCACTTTCCTTTATGTGGTCAAGAGTTGTTTTGTGAAGTTCTGTTAATCTATCAGCGTGTAGCTCCCCACCCTTTTCTTTTGAGGAGAACCAATCATCCCTGTCGGCATCGTGTTTATTCTGCATGGCGAGAAACGCTTTGAAAATACTACCAATCTTCCTTTCTTGATACCAGACAACGATACATAGTCCGATACATACCAATGCGTAAGGGCCAAATTCTCGCATAACTGTTAATAGGAAATTATAAAAGGGGGCATTCATAGTATTTACGGCTCCCAGGTACATGCACTCAGACAGTTATAATCATATGCCGCACACGCACGACATGCCTCATTCTTGGTATCAAGTGTTGTCTGGTTAGTATCGGTAAAGACCCGATACTCCTCAATGACCGCCTTGGCCTTGCCTGGAGTGATTTTCACGTCCCATCGGCTGGTTGTTCCGTCGAGGCGTTCGACCACATGATCGGTATTCCCTTGGCCGGTTGCTAGGATTCCAAGCTGGTTCACCGTGGAGTTCGGTAAAACAACTCCAGTCTCGGTGTCAACCCACGATTGGAAGATTACAGCGTCGCAGGCGGTTTTATTCTCCGCTGTCTTCTGTGACACAATCTCGGCCCATGGCTTCTGGGCGAATTTCTTCACAATCTTGTTCCCGACCAGGCTGGATGATTCTACGACAGTGCTGCACTCAGGATACTCGCATACTCGGCTTACTTCATAGAGCCCTATCTGGTTTGCGGCCTCCTTGGTGTACTTGTGCTTACCGACTTGCACAGTTTTACCGGACTGATAACACACGTCATCGACGGTGCAAAACTCAGCCCATGCCGGGGTTGCTATCAGCAAAATGACGAACATTATTTTCAACATTACTTTTTTCATATTTTCTCCTTAATCATAGGGGTAAGACTGCACTTTTATTTCCCGAGCAATCCCTTTTGAAACACGAAATTCATCAAGTTTACCGTTAAAATTATTGGATACCGGATTTACATTAGAGCCTATGTGTATGGAAGTCATAATCAGAGTATCTGAGTCTGCTATACTGCCCAATGCCACCCCGTCAGAATAAAGAGTATTTATTCCACCACTACGAACTAGGGCGATATGATGCCACGCATTTAAAGATGGAGCAGTACAATCCGTCTGAACTCCATCTATGATAAAGCTTAAATGATCGGGGGTGTCTGAATTCCTATACTGTATTGCAACATCACTGATGCCATTAAGAGAATGTATCAAATAAGGGTTTGCACTTGGAAAACTTGAAGATACATACGCCCAAAAATCAATCGTAAAATCTGAAGTAAAAGTAAAATCCGCACTATCCGGAATGCTTAAATAGTCACCAGTCCCGTCAAACAGCCCAACCCCATTATTTGTCCCCCACGGCTCGGCTATGGCCGTATCTACCTGAGCGTTACCAGCAGCGGTTACAGTATGGGGTGAATTAACCCCGCCAAAGGATGAATCAGGGAAAGAAATTGATCCATCTGTTCCATCCATGGGGAGTAAGAGCATTGTATACTCGTCATTGCCACCTGTTCCCCCCATGAACAGGGAGAAATTTCTTGTCAGGACCCCGGCATCTGCATTGGAGCAGAAAAGAAGGACTGCAAGGATTATGGATAATATTCTCATTATATCGCCCCTGCATCGGCCAGGCCACCCTGACCTGATTTGATAAGGCATGTGTTAGAATCATTAAAGATCCAGCCTATGCACTCCCGGCTGTCGTTGCTGTGCTGGAGGGCGTCATTATCATCCAGTGGGGTTCCGTTGTAATTAAAGTTTCCCCCGGTGATATCGTAGTATAGGGTAAGGTCTTTGTCTGGTGGGCAGAAGATACCCTGTGAACCGGCATGAAACTCTGACACTATCCATGTCAGGCGCATGTTGTCGGGTGAATCATTTCCGATCTGGACAAAGGCACCGTCGTAAGCAGCGTCTACTGAGTCGTTTTCACTTTTGTTGATGACGCTGCCTGAGCCTGACTTATAGCGGTCTGCATCAACAATACCAGCATTATCAATATTAAAACTTTGCATATCAAGATTGCCGCCAGCTTGAGGGGTAGTATCATTTGATACCGCTGTTATAAATCCTACCGATGCTAAACCTGCTGGCGTTACAGCCACAGAATCGTTTGTCCCTGCGGCTGTTTGTGCGTCTGTGGCGGTTTGAATATGGCCAGAAACAGTGTCGTTGGCATCTTTAACATTGGCAAGGCCGTTGTGGGATATTGAGCCGATATTGGAAGGAACCAAAGCAACGCTATCGTTTGTTCCTGTCGTTGCCTGAGCGGCGGTTGCGGTTTGGATATGTCCCGTGTTGCTGTCATTTGCTTGCTCTGCGACATGGGAATCAAAATCAGCCCCCATAACATATGGTTGCGGAGGCATTCCAGGCAACATCCCCGCTAAAGAAGTTGTCGCAAGAAAAAGAACAACCGGCAGCATTGCCAAAGTTTTCAACATTTTTTTATTCCTCCAGTCCTTTTTTAATTTGCTTGTAGATGTGCGGAGAAAGCTGGCGTTTTAAGCCTTCAACGCCTTTATATCCTTCTTTTGTTTTATATTTTTCCATCTTGATGACGGCATGTATATTATTACCAAGATCATTCAAGAATTTCAACGTTCTTGGCGTGGAAAGCCATATTTTCGGGTCTAAAGCTTGCAGTAGTGTCAACGATTCTCTTTGAGTCTTTGACCCGATTTGCCCCATAAAATCATCGTCATCGTCGCCACTAAGCATAGACAATGCAATAAGGACGGTTGATGTTAAACCTATAATCCTGTAAAGCTCTTTTGCCTCAGTTGTTGACAAGGCTCCTTTCTTCCTTCCTTTAATGTCCTTTATCAACTTGCTGGCATCTTCTACGGTTTGACCGAGAATGGGCACCGCCCACTTCTTGTATTGTACGCCAGCACTACCCAAAGATGTTGAACCAACCAGAGAAGAAGTTCCAGGCACCATTCTCAGTCGGCCCATATCTATTTTGAGTTGCGCCAGTCTTTTGTCGCTGATTTTCCCGCTGTTGTATTCTTCATCGGTAATCATTCCGAGCAAATACTGCTTGTTTGCAGCCACGGAAGCAGTGTGGAAAAGTCCGAATATTCCAGTTGACAACCGTTCGGTTATTTCCTTTCCTGGATCTGTGAATTCTTCCCACATTGACCGGCCCGTGAAGTTCTTATATTTCATCAAGAAGAGCTTGCCCTTCGTGGTGTTCATCCTGGCCGCGCCCTTAGCCCATGCCTTTGTTCCCATCATGGCAAAGTTTGTGGTCTGCTCTCCGACGAACGAAGCAACCCCGACCGGAATATTTAAGCCAAGATCGAGCAGTGTGGTAAATGTTCTCATGCCGACTATGGTCGTGTCCAGTCTGCCGCCCTGCTTGATCCTGCCGTCAAAACTCAAGCGCCTGCCCTTCTTGTTATTCAGCCATTGCTTGGTGAATTTAAGCAGGCTCCTGTCTGTTTCAAGGCCTCTTGGTGTGTAAGTCTCAGGGGTTAAAGATTGAGCGTAAATCATCATTTTTGGGAAAGTGGCGTCCAATGCTTTTTTCTTCTCGAAAGTATGGACGTAAGTCATGAATGCCTTGCCGATATTCTTTGTAGGCGTTAAGGCTCCAGTTCTCCGCAGGCTAAACTGAAAAAACTTTTGTAGCGGAAGGATGTTCCCGGTATCGTCATCAAGAATTTCAAAGACAGCCTGGTCTTGCTCCTGAGACTTGAACATATTCTTGAATGCGGACATCAGGCCATCGTCTTTCCATGTCTCAAGAAACGACCGCCTCATGTGGACAAAGTAATTCTCCCGGCCTTTTTCAAGGACTTTGGTCTCAATGAGGTTGGTGAGAGCGTCAGCAAAGTATTTCTGGATGAAATGAGCCAGGTCAATTTCTGCCGGCGTCATGTCTTCACTGTTCGCCATCCCAGATTCAATGAAATCAAAAACACGCTCATCTGTTGGAATAAGGCGGTCAATCAGCTTTCGTGGTCTGCTTTTCCATGCTGCTTTATAGAGCTTGCGGAACCTGTCTTCCACGCCAAATGAAGCGGCCTGTGCATTAAGCAGGTTTTTGTGGATCTCCTCAACCATCATTTTATAAAACGGATTCTTCATGGCAAGACGGGTGTCCCAGGTGAACCCGTCCCATCCATCAACTTTTATCTTGCTCAATTCTTCAACGGAATGACCGGTCTCTTCCGCAAGCTTTTCCATTGCTTCGCGCCACGTCTTAATTCCCTTCAAATCAGTAGCGTCTACAGTCTCAAGCTGTCTTTGGGTTAGAAACCTGTCGTCTATTTCATACCGGTCAAGGATTTCGGCAAACTCTTCAAGCTGCTCTTTTGTCATCTTTGAGATGGTCGGCAGTTCCATTGCTTTCTGAAGATTCTCCACATCCCTTAACTGCTTCCGGTAGATAATATCCATCAGTTCGAGTTTTGCCTGTTTGTGCTCTGCGAAGTCAACAGCCAGATTGTAAAGATCAATCTTGAACTTCTTGAATTCAGGGTCACTCATCAACCGGATATCTTTTTTGCTGACCTTTTTCATGTCGTTATCGGTCAGACCAAGATAGTCACGGATGTTTTTAATGTTCTCCCGGCGCCTGGCAAGAATAGCTTTGTCGTCAAGAATCTTTGACAGCACGCTTTGTTTTTTCTCGTGGGCCTCTTCAACCTTCTCAATCGCCAAGGCAAGGGCTTTTTCTCGGCCCTCTTTTGTCTCTGGTTTGGCAATGTTCTTGATAAGATGGATTACCCGAAATCGCTCAACAGGAGGCAATGCTTTCTTGATGTGGGTTTCAAGTGCTTTTTGCTTCTCGTAGATATCTACCTTATCGTCTCGCAAGGTTTTGACAAGCTCTTTATATCGGTCGAGCGGTCCTTGTTTCTGCCTGGAAAACATCGGGAATCTTGACGGGGTTGCCGGGCTGATTGGCAGGTATGGCATGGTAACGCGCTCTTCCGCTGTCTCTACCATCATCCCGTCTGGGTGGGGCCTCATCCCGCCTTTTTCAAGAACGACTTCCGCCTCCTCCATCTTCCCTTTGCCGTAGGCTTCCAGCATGGGGATAATCCCTTCGTCATAAAGCTTCTTAAACGATTCAAGGCGCGGCTTGTAAGTACCCTCTTTCTCCGCTTGCATCCTTGACCATATCGCGTCGGCTACCTTTTGAGATTTATCTTCACGCAAGCCTCTTTTTAGGGCAGACATCAACTCTTCTTTTGAAGTAACCGTGATGCCTTTCTTTTCCAAAAGCACACCGCGCCGCCTGGCCTCCCCTTCTATGTCTATCCCTCCAGCGTCACCGCCTTCCTGTTCTTTTACGCTGACAATGAAGCCATCTCCGTCCTTTTTCCAGTCAACTCGTTCTGTCCCCCACCTTGCAGCCTGAGTCTCACCCGGTGAAAGATTGTCTTTGGTAGCAAGAGCCACCCCGTCAAAGCCGTTCTCCTTGGCGTAGGCCAGGATGCGCTTGACTCCCAAGTTGTAGATGTTGTCCAGGAGGTGTGTGGGCATCTTGGCTTGGTTGTCCGGGTTAGGCCCCTGCATTTCCTCGATGCGGAGAATTTTCTTGCCGTCCGCCTCTACCGTGTTAAATCTAATTCTTATTACAGGATTTTTTACGTCCGAATATTGGGAGTGGCCGTCTTGCCAAGTGGATTGCCGCCTGCCTGCTGTTCTACCAAGTGACTCATATTCAGTTTTTTCGGTAGCCGACAACATGGATACTGTGAAATCTTCCCCATATTTTTCTTCAAATGACTCTCTGAGTTTTCTTAAATCACTCCTTGTTCCTTCGGCATTACTTGGGGGTGCCGTGACAAACATCTCCCGGTACGAGCCTTCAACTCCCCCCGGCTCGACATACTGGGAGAAGTGGGTGTCGTCTTCCTTGAACGACCCTATTTTGCGCGATATTTGAGTCTTTTTCCGTATGAGATTTTCTTTGCGAGTCAGCAAATCTTTTTCTTTTTGTGCAAGATTCAATAGACGGGATAGTTCATTTTTGGCGAGGGTTTCTCGCAATATCTTTTCCGGCACAATATTGTAATTAAATAGATCTGACTTTTTCGGTTTTTTATTTCTCGCTTCAAAGCGTTCCCGATAACGCTCTGTCGAATATGTTTTTTGTCTTTCTTCTGCCTCCCTGCGATGGTCTTTCTTGGCTCCACCTTTTTCCCTAAAAATACTCGCCTGTATGCTGTCAATATTATCTTCGCCCAAAGAGTTTACATACTCTTCCTCGGCCTTATTGTACTCGAACATTTTGTTGTCGTATAACACCTGACCAGATCTTCCAACGGCAAAACCAACACCATTAACTACGACCTCTTCTTGATCGTCAATTAATTCATCTTGCTCTCTCTCTATCTTTCCTATCTCCCTGCCAAGATTTTGCTCCTCCGCGATTAGGCTTTTTCGTTCTTTCTGCTCATCCGCTGTTAAACCTCCCCCCAGCACCACGTCCTCAAGCTCAACGGTGTTGGCCTTCACGAAGTCCAGGAGTTCGCCACGGCTTACCTTGTCGGCAGGCTTCTTGGCTTTGATCCATGCGTCAAGCCCGGTCGCTTCGATTTCAGTTTTCTTCACACCTTGCTTGTTGAGGAAGTTCAAAACGGACTGCGCTTTCATACCTTGGAATGCTGAGGCTGCTACCTGTTCGAGCTTGGAATAGATGGCTTTGGCCGCTTCCTGTATTTCGGCTTGGCTGTACCGGACTTCTCCGTTACCCCACCTGCCATCTTCGCGCCGGGAAACGCCGTATTCTGCAACGATAAAAGCAAGGGAGTCCCTCGCCTCTTGAGTATCATCTACAAACTGCGAAGACCCAAAGTCGGTAAAATGAGCCAGCACCCCATCCAACCACGCAACCACCTTGTCAATCAGCCGCCTAAATTTTCCCTTCTCGGTATGAGCTTCCACCGCTTGCCAAAATGCAGGATTATTGAAATTGTCACCAAGCAGATCGCCTATGATCTCTTTTTTCACACCCTTGTCGCTGAGGTTGATATCCCGTGTTGTCTTGTACGTTTCGGTATTTTTTATGAGGGGCTCAATAGCTTCGTAAAGGGCGTCAAATAATTCAGGGGTGTCTTGCTCGATATGGTGTGACAGTTCATGCCCAAAGATTACATGAGCTGGTTTGTCGGCAAAGACGTTTACGAAGATCGTGTCGCGCATCAATTTATCACGCATCAATACAACCCCGTTTATCCCTCCTGTGATTTCTACCCAGACGATTCTCTTTTTGAAGATGTCGGCAAGTCTCCCGGCGAATTCATGTTCCCCCCGAGGACTTCCTGTAGTGTCAACTCGCCCCTTGCGATCTTGTCGATAAATGGCGTCAGGCAAACGCCAGGCCGTGACCTTTTGCCCGATAATTTTGCCAAGTTTTTCCGCCAAAGGTTGATGTCCATTGTGCCTCCTTAGTCCGAGTTCTTTCATTTCTGATTCTGTTCGCTGCTTGCTGTACCGGATGTCGGTTTCTCCCATTAACTGTTTCAGGCGGGTTTTGTTTTCAAACGTAAGGGGAATAACGCCGGAGACCGTTAAGGTCTTGCCGGTCCCGCCAAACTCGAAAGACTGCCCCTCAAGTTCTATTGTCTCAACGTCATTGCGGTTGGCTGGCCTTCTATAGTCAAGGACGATAGGGGCAGAAGTAACACCGGCTTTTGCCAGTGCTGACATCCTGTGACGCCCTTCGTGGTCGATGATATGTTCGTCTTCTTCAACAACCAGATATGGGGATTGGGATTCTTTCCTCATCTTGTCGATGTCAAGCGGCTTCGCTGACTCTGAAATAGAGGCCGCTGACGTTTTGCTCGGCGTTGTTGCTAAAACAAAATCTTGCGGGTTTACAAAGCCTATAACGGCTTTCGTCCTCCCGTCATCATATGCCGCATATTGGATCTCGTTGTCTACTCGCCTATCGGTCCACCCAGCTTTAAGACTCCGCGCCTCTTCAATACTGATACCGAACTCTTTTGCCATCTGGCTCAACATTGCCGGGACGGTATCGCCGACCATATTCCCGGCTTCGGCAAATTGGTCGGTCTTCCTGGCCCAATTTCTTGCGCCAGCCGTGAAGAGCGTCACAAAATCAGCCTCGGTCATCCTGGTGGTGGGGATTCCAAGCCTCATAAGGGCCATCTTGATTGCGGAAATGATGCGCTTGTAAAGGGGTTGCGGCTTGTTCGCGGCATTTTCGAGGAAATACCCTATGCCTTCCGTGGTGCGGAACTCTGCCGGGGTGTCTTCCGGCACCCGAGCAAACGCCGCCTTTACCGCCTTGTGGCCGATTTTTTCCAGTCGTTCAAAGTCAGCTTCGATCTTGGCACGGGCGGCCATGTACTTCTCGTCGCTCAAAAGTAAGGCATGTGAAACTTCGTGCAACGCAACACCGGCAGCTTGTCCTTTGGCGATCTTATCAGCGACCAACCAGATTTTGCCACCCTTACCGTCTTTACCGCCCTTGGGATCGTAGGCGCCGACTATGGTGCCGTCTTTGGAGTAGAGTGGGTTGATATCAGACTCTTCAAAAGCAATGCCGCCGTCATCAGTCTTGACGACCGTCCAGCCATTCGGCTCCATTACCTTATTCCATACCAGCTCCACAAGATCGGAGTCCCATATGCCGGCACTATTTACAATATCGTCAGGGTTTGCTTCGTCAACAAGAGCTTCAATAAGTTCCTCTCTCGTCTGTCCGTCCTGCTGGTATGAATTAAGTCCGTAATCATCGCCGTACTCGTCCAGGGCAGACCGCAGGGCATTCGTAAACTCATTAGAGTCAGCATAAACCAGCTTGTCGCCCAACCTGGCGGTGTCAACCGTATAATGGAAGTCGCCATAATGCTTAACGGAATCGCCATCGTCCGCGAAAAGAGCGTGCCCCCAATCGCTCATCGGGGTATCTCTTTTGTATCTCCTGTGCATAACACTCTTCAACGCCCGCCCGATCCAATCAGGCAAACCGGTCTCAGTCCGCACAACTTCCAGCTTATCCCGCTTGATCAGGTTGTCGGTGCCTTTGCCAAGGAAAGACTTGCGGAGTTCTGCTTCTACTTCTGCGGGAGTGGTGGCGTAGGTTTGGGCGGCATGGGAATAGAGCGAAGCGTCTTTGCTTGGGGATGCTATGGCGGACTCTTTTTTTATCCTCTCGGCCAGCTTCTCGTCAAACGGCACTCGCCACCCAATACCGCCAGCCCCACCGGTGCTGACATTGTTGCTGCTCCAATTATCACCGTCCATCCCGTTATTTTTGACGTACCAGATATATTCATCGCCGATGGTAAACCATTCTCCGCCACCATAGATGTTCTGCGTGTCGGAGTAATGTGTACCTCCCGTCACATTTGAGCCATCGGGCCGCTCGCCGTCTTTTTGGATTTCGGCGGCTATTCCTTGTAATGCTTTCTTCGCTCTCTTTTTCTCCGCGCTTGCCGCTTCCTTCGTGCGCAACGGTGCGGATTCTTCTTCGGTTGCCTCCCTTGCTATCGCCGAGAAAACATATCCTTGCTCGTCTCCAACGCCGAACGACATACCGTCATCCCGGAAATACTTCTTTGATGCGGATATAATGGTGATATACTTAGGCCCTGCGTCGCGGGGGTTGCGCATTGTCTCGCCGGGGTGCATCTCACGCCATCCATAGCCTTGCCCGCCACCAATGCGAAACTGCTCATCTGGCAAGACGCCACTCCCACCAGGGCCGTCAGTGCCATACTTTTTTAATCCTTCCGGCACAGAGCCGGTCACATACCATTGCGACCTGTCTCCGTCAAACTTGGCACCGTTCCGTTTTGCGATAGCCCGGTCTTCATATGGAACGCTCAAGTATATTCTTGGTATTGCTGCCTCGGCTTTTTTGGCTTCGTCCTTTGCCGTCGCTGCTTTTTTCTTTGCCACCTTCACCGAATCGATGGCAGCGTCAAGCCTTGCTTGCAACTCAGGATGATCGTCAATCCCAAGGCTTTTCAGCTTATCAACGCCATTCTGATAAATATAGTCCGGTGCTTTCTCTTCGACAAACGCAAGCCATTTTTTTATCTCTGGAATTGTCGATACTCTTTTTGACTCTCGCTCTTGGTTATCAGATAACGGGTATATGGTCGTAGTTGCCCCATATCTTGACGAGTTCACATCGATATTTGCTGGGGTTGGATATGTCTGCCCAACTTCCCAACCTGTGCTTGTCTCGTTTATTTCAACCTTTACCGGGTAGGTTTTCCCTTCGCGAGTTGCCTCGAACCACTTGCGGCCTCGCTTTGTAATGGTCAATTTTTCACGGCTGAAATTACCAGGCGGCAAAGTGATTGCTTCCTGTTTATCGCCGGTTATGTCATCCTTAGTTGACAAATCAGCAGCGGATTTTGTCGTTTTCTCGGTAACGGCTTTCTCTTCGGTCTGTTCGGCTTGTTTGGCGGTATCTTCTGTGGCCGTTTCAGCATCTGAGCGTTTTTCTGCCTTACCATCCATTTTATCAGCGGCGGCACGAAGCAGCTCTGCGGCGGTCATCTCGGAGGCAGGCTTACTTGATTTTAATCCGGCATCGTCTGGGGTTGATGGTGCAACTTGCTGATCTGGTTCGGCTTCTTTGCTTGACTGTTGTTTGATTGCTGGGGCTGTTACGGTCTTGGCCTCAATTGCTTCATTGTCGATTACCACCACTGCCGGGAACGACTTGGCCCTGAGGATTTTTAGCGCATCGTATCTGTGCGCTCCCTCAATGATATAAGGCCCTTTGCTATCCACCCCGACAATCAGCGGGGAAATCTCTCCAGATGCCCTAATTTCCTCCGCGAGCTTTTTTGTGCGAGCATCGGTGGCAAGTGGTGATTCATCAAGGGTAAACAGGGACATTTGAACTTCCCGGACACCCGCGAGTTCTTCCCCATCTGGGATTGAGGATTCAATTGACGACAGGTTGGGAACCGTTTGTCTAACCGTGCGCCCATCAACCTTTTCGCCTGACGTGGGGTATGTTTCTTCTGGCGTCGAAGCAACAGCCCCAACCCCCACTGGTGCGCCCGATGGAACCTTTACAGACGCGGTGGGTTTCTCGTTTGCCCTGACCGGCTGACCATCTGTTACAGGCGTTGGAGGTTGGGTTGTTGAACCAGGCGCACTCAACAGAGTCTCCGAAGCAGCCTGATCCGTGTCGGAGCCCACTTGACTTTCCTTAACTGGTTGCTTAGTTAAAGATTCCGGGGTTTTGTTTACTTGGGAAGCCTTCGTCTTTGGTAGTCCAGTCTCCTTCGCATCCGTCATAAACACCGGAGTCAATGCCCCGTTAATAATCATGCTTCTATATCGGTATGTACCATCACGGGAAACGGAAATAGCTTTGTAGTCAGCATGGGTTTTGTTCCATTGCTCCCTGGTGATCACCGTAGCGCCATCGGGCCGGTTGATAATCGGCAACATCTTTTCTCGCCTGCGAAGTTCTTTCTCGGCAACCACAAGCTTCTCGCTTTTTGTTCTTCGTCCCTGCGCCGTGATTTCCCCTCGGTCGTATGCGTCGGCCTGGGCTTCAAGCTGGTCCATTTCCCGCCTGGCTTCAACTATACGGGTTGCACGGGCAACGCTGGAATCAATGGCTTTGTCTCGGCTACGCTGCGTCCCTCGCCCAAACCCTGCGCCTAATGGAAACGATTTTTCCATTGCATCGTCGCGCACAGTCCTCCCGCTCATTGACTCATATTTCTTCCGTGCCTTTTCAGCCTTATTTCTGAAAGGGTTATAAGTAGCCGATTCGCCCGTCGGGCTCGGCTTGGCCTTGATAGCTCCTTGTGGAGTCAGGCCACTCTCTGTACTCGCGCCCTGTGCGGAGAGAGTAGCGGCCTGTGCTTTTGCTTGCTGAACCTTAAAGAAATCCCGAGCTTCTTTCACTGAAGAAAACCGCTCACCAGGAAACACCTCATTGCCGGTGCCAATAAACACCATGCCGTATTTCCCGTCCGCCTGTTTCTTTGCCGTCACTCTGGATGGAGAAATGTTCGGACTGGTGGCAAGATCGCTGTTTTGCCATGGCTCTACGCCTTGAACACCCTTTCCGGGAGCATCGTCAGCCCGCACAGCACGGCTTCGCTCAGGTTTTTGAACGGGCCTCTCTCCAACTGCGCCCACAACACTTTTACCATCCACCGCCCCTTCCGCTTCTCTACCACTACCGGTAATTTCTTTCTCATTCGGTTCTATGTTGCCTTGTTCATAAGAAAATGGGTCTTCAGCTTCCTCTCCTTTTCTCAAAGGAAGCAGGTTGTTTTCGTCAAAATCTTTGCCAGATCGCTTGCGCCCTTCTACGTCAAGTTCTGTGTCGGCGTCAACCCGGACTTCAACGCCATCTTCCAGAACGACGCGACCAGCCTTGTCAATCCCTTTAACTGTGTATCTGTCTGCCGGGACATCATCGCCGCTGGCCTGCACCTCATCGCCAAGAGCAAGGTCGATAGCCCTCATTTTTGCCGGGCGCCCTAAAGCGTCAACTGTTGGCTCAAGCCCTGCTTTTACAATATCGTCTATATGGCTTAAATCTGGTTCTCTTGCCAGTTTGCCGATTTCACTTTTTGTTTTGGAGGTTTTCAGTGCTTCCACGAAAGAGTCAAGCGACTCAAAGCCTGCTTTCTCCGCTGCTTCATCTCCGTAAATTTTCCCGTTGTTGCTGAACAGGCCGGGATAACGCTTGTTGAGTTGGTTCCTGGTATCGGCGCTATAAGTATTTTTAATATCATCGGTAAGCCTGATCCCGCCCTCTTTTTGAATTTCCCTTGCAACCGCATTTAACGGGTCAGCGTCTACAACGTCACGAAGCTCTTGCTGTCTGATTTTCCCGTGTTGCGTGGCTTCCACTGATTTTTGTTCCGGTTTTTTCCCACCGATAAGCACAACACCATTGTCTGTTTTCAGCCACTTCGCTCCTGGTGCGTTCTTTTGCGCATATCGAATTGCCAAGATAGGGTTTTTAAATAATAGCGGCAGGCCATCTTCTCCGGATACAACCTGATTGGGATCAAATTCACCCTCAAACCTTAACGATGCGCCGGGCTGATTTTTAGCCTTGGCATACTCCCTCGATTTCTGCATCTGTTGGAGAAAATCAGAATCGTCTCTGGCTGGCTTGTCGGTTTGCATCCAACCGGGCTGCTCTTTTAGTTCCTGCTGTGCCTTGAACTGAGATTCCGTTGCCCTTCTGGCCGCAGGTGTCGTCTCGTCGGCTCTTTGCTGGATTGGTTGTTCTGGCTTGAAACTTCGGATAACAGCTTCGACCTGTTCAGGAGTCACACCTTGTTCCGCGAACTCATTGATGTTGGCTCGGACTTCATCTGGTGATATCTGCCCTTCAGAAAGAGATTCTTTGAGAGAAGACAGTATTTTTTCAGAAGTCACCGGCTGCTGAACACGGCTTGCTTCCTGTGTTTTTTCTCCTGTTTCCGCTGTTTTAGGCTTCTCGGTTGGTCTAGTTGATGACCCTCCAATACCGCCAAGAAGCATGGAAGGAGGAAAGACGTTGAACCCCTCTTTCGTTCTCTTTTTTACGTCTTGGGCTATTTCCTGCCACGGCTTCCCTTGTGTTATACCCTCAACAACGGCGACAAATGGTTCTTCCGCCCATTCTGTCCCGCCTTCCCATGTCCCGGAAATAAGAAAATTCTTCACCTTGCTTGCGAAACCAGCACCGGCTCTTTTCGTAAGCATTTTATCAACGCCAAGAGCGTTCAGGATACCTGTTCCAACTCCAACCGCCAAGGCTGCGGCGCCTGCTTTTTCTGGAGATACCCCGGCTTTCCGCATGTCATCCCATGTTTGCGAAGCTTCCATGGAACCGCCTACCGCACCGGAAAGAGGTTTCCCGCCAATGGCATAACCGGCAATGGTCGGAATCAGACTTCCTGCCATATCAATGGTGTTGTATGCCCACCACTTCGGGTCAACGGCGAGGGATGGTTTGTCAAGAATTGCCCCTTGAATGTCTGGATGAGCTGCAAGACCTTCTACCTTCTGGCCCCAATATTTTTTTGACCCAGCTCCGATGTCGGATATTTTCCCTCCAATGTCTTCAGCCCCGGCCTTGCTTACACCCTCGCCAAAAGCCTCGACTCCAGAACCCAAAGTTCCAAGCCACTTCGGGACAATAGCACTGGCAGCTTTTCCGGCCTCGCCAAGAACGGTCGGCTCTGGTTCAGGAAGTGTTTGCTCCCTGACAAAGTTTGTCCTGGCTATTTCCTGTTGTTCTGGTGGCAGGCTGAAAAACTCACGATCAACATTATCCTCAAAGTATCCACGGAACACTTTCTCTTTGTCTTGCTGAGAGAGGGAGTTAAAACCGGGATCTTGATATAATTCGACAAATTCTTCGAGCATTCTATTTCCCGTTGTGCGCCCTGGCCATGGCAGGCTGTTCTTGCTGCTGTCCTAGGTACTTGCGGTAGTCGATCTTGCCGTTTGGACTGCCGTTTGAATTGCCGTTTGAATTGCCTGGCGTTTCTAAAGAAGCAGCATCAAAATTTTTCCGCGCTTCTTTCATTATCCACATTTTTTTCCCGCCAGCAAGCTTAAAGGCTTTCTTTGCCTCTTCGGTGCCTGACCACAAAGCTCCATCATCTAAGTCTTCAGCGGCTTTTTCTGCTGCCTCATAAGATGCAGACCACATATCCTCAAGCACTTTTGCCGGGAGATTTCGCTTTTCTGTCTTTGCTGATTCGGACTTCTTCGATGATTCAACCTCGCCAAGCACAGCGAGCTCCTTTCCTGTTGGGTCAAACATTACTTTCGTTGGTTTGCCGTCACGAAGAACTGTTTCTATATATGGTTTAGAAGATGGTTCTTTTTTTCCTTTTTCCTTTTCAGCCCTGGCAATCTGCTTTTCTCGGACATCAATAAGTTTTTTCCTGTAATCCTGGAAGTTATCAAGGAATGTCATATCACCAGCCTCAACAGCAGCTTTCAGCACATCCTTGACAGCAGCATGAGACTGGACGTATTCTTTCAGCATTGTGTCTATGTCAAGCAGCGCTATATCGTTATCGTCACGACTTGCGCCGGTAGTCATCGGGACAATTTTCTTTGTCCCGTCTTTTTCTGTGCCTGCGAAAGAAATCATCAACTTACCGCCCACCGGTGCCTGATTGACACTGTGGACATTAAATTCAGAATATCCTTGTCTTGCGCCCCTTGCTGAAAGATTCGGGGACCATGCCGTATTCAGGTAGTCAACAATGTCTTTCTGGGAAGGCATTTGTTTTGAATTAAGACTCGCGCCTATAGTATCACCCAAGACACTCATTTTTGCTGCGGTCTCCGGGTTAAGCAAGTGACTGACCTTGCTTGTTACGTTCGGATTGTTTTTTATTTCCGGGCCATATTGCCGCATAATTACGTCAAACATTGCGGCCCGTCCTGACGCTTTTGCAGTAGATTCTTTTTTTGTGGTGGCAAGCTGTTCTTGCTGTTGTCCGAACAATGTTTTTTTCATTGCCCTGTCTTCTTCTGTTTGTCTGTCAAGCATCTCTTGCCTTTTTATTTCTCTGGCCCTGTCTTCTTCTGACTGTTTATCACGAGTTTCTTGCCGGAACATATCGTTTACAATTCCGTATCCCCGGATAGCATCGTTAAGGTAATTCCTAGCCATTATTAAATTCCATTTAAAAGAGATTAGACAAAAAATATGCGAGGTTGTAATTCCTTATGTCGTTTGGGTCTTCACCAAGAGCACTCACTATCATTGGGGCCATCATCATATATGGAGCACCTGCCATCATCCCCGCCGAGGCACCTGCACCGGCACCTGCACCGGCACCTGCACCTGCACCGGCACCTGCACCTGCACCGGCACCTGCACCGGCACCCATGCTGCCGAGAGCATATTTCATTCCCATTCCTGCTGCTTGAGACATCATAGAGTTTCTGGCTTCCTTCCTGCCGGACTTAATCCCTTCATTTGCTCTATCTCTTGCAGTCTGGTTATCCGCCATTGTCCTCATCCCGCCCATGGCGACATTCCTGTAATTTCTTCCAAGACCTAGAAGACTCATATTAATTCCCTCCCACCAAGACCGCCAGTCATTATTTTTTGGTCAATAGTTTTCATATGCCTTCTCGTTTCGTTCCCAGCATCTATCTCGCCAGCTGTCTTTTCCATAGACAACTTCCTTTGATATGTCGGATCGTCTTTTAATTCAATCCCGTATCTTTTCGCTTCACGCTCTGAGGTCTGTTGGGCAGTGTCGAAAGCTGCGTTTGAAAGGTCTTTCGATATGCCAACTCGCTGTTCGAGTTTTTCGGGGTTTTTGTACGAGGCTATCAGTTCTTCTTCCAACGGGAAAAATCTTTTCATGTAATCTGCCCATTCTTCCCGTGTGACTTTTGCCATTATATCGCTGGCCTTGCCGCCACCGACCTCGCCGAACCCGACCAAAGACTTAGAAAACGGATCATATTGGACGTATTTCCCTGTGGCCTGATCGAAAACAGGGGGTGTCTGATTTTTATACTGATAGCTTTCTCCAGGGTCGCTATCCTGATAATATTCTCCGCCAGACATCGGCAGTTCCCACCTTCCTGTCGTCGGATTAAAAACCGGCGTTTGCCCGCCGACTTCTCCATAATTCCACACGGAAGGATCTTTCGACGTTGTTGTATCCTCTGGAGGTTTTGCAATGCCAGAATCTATAAGCGATTGAATAAATTCTTTATCCACCTGCTGGACCTCCTTTGTTCATATTTTTCCACCCGGCAAGTCCCATCCCTGCCGCTGTTGCAGCTGTGCTTATGGCGGCGTCCCTGTCTTCTTCGCCTTCGTATGCTCTGTCTATTGCCTCTGCTGTGGCATCACGAGACAGGGTTGACATATCTCTCGTTGCCTCTTCCGCCACACCACGACCACGATTAATCGCATTTTGCGTGTTGAGCAGCGTTTGATCGTCAACAGCCTGCGCCCCTCTTGCCATCGCAGTTCCAGCTATGTTCCCTTGGTCGATACCTATATCACCGACAGCGGCCTTCCCGGCACCGCTTGTCGGATCAACACCCCGAGAGGCCATGCCGCTTATTATTTTGTCACGTTCTGAAGAAACATGCCGCCCGACACCAGCGCTTACCTGGGCGGCTATTTTTGATTCATCAGCCGGTGTCATGCGCATGTCTTCAGCCATGTACCTTTCTTCAATAGGAACGAAAACCTCTTTGTATCTGTTCCATTGCTCCATTGTCACATCCGCAAGAGCTTTGTCTTGAGCCGTTTCTTTTATTTCTGGAGCATCACCGCCGCCACACATATTTAAACCCTCCGCCTGTAGACTATTTCTTCAATTTCCCAGCCCATTCTTGAGAAACCAAGAAACGAACTGGTCATAATGACAAACCGGATATCAGATTCTTTCAAAATTTCTCGCATTTCTTCGATTAGTTTTTTCCCTTCTTCGATGTTCTCAAAAAACTGGACAACAACAGAAGCTCCTCTTTCCCCTGTTTCCCTGTCAATTACCGGGCGCAAAACAACAAAACTATTGCGGGCATCGTTGATATACAAAGACGCTTCCCCGGAAGCTATGATGTTGTATATCCCGTCTACGGTCCAGCGATGCTTCTGACTTCGCGTCCTTGCTTTTTCGACACGAGGTTTTATCCATTGCCACTCTTTATCAAGTTTTGCGTGTATCATGATATCTGTAAAGTTGTTCCTGCTCCTCCGGCATAACCACCCCCAAAACCAGAGCCACCGCTTGCTGTAAGAGTTGCTGTTGCTCCTGGCGAAAATAACATTACAAAACTTCCACCTCCACCACCTGCTGCTGCTGCCCCAGCCCCAGCGTTTCCTGAAGCCGTTAATGATGCACCTGCGCCCTGCACATAATTTCTTGCGAAAATTATTAAGGCTGACGACCCGTCTCCACCAGAGTTAGCTCCATTTCCGCCACCTCCCGCGCTGTATAATTTGCCGTTCTTTGCTAGCCACAATACGGTTGCTATCTGATCTATTATCGAAAAATTATCTGCTGCCGCTGCTCCGGCTGACGTTGCTCCTGTTGTTGGGTAATCGGCGTACCCTAAAAATCTAGCGGAAATCCCCCCCCCAGTACGGGTGCCATCGCTTCCTCCACATCCGCATACTTCGCAGATACCAGCCCCACCGTTAGAGGTATTCCCACCATTATTTTGCGCTCCTTTTACTGATATTACCGCATTCGCGCCAAGCGTCAGCGTGTCATTGACAAAAAGTATCAATGATCCAGTTGACGGGGTTACAGATAAAGTCTGGTTTGCATCGATGGTCAGGTTTTCGTATTGGTATATCCCGCCAGATATATTAGCGCTTGCTGCTATGGTGCTGTCGCCATCTGATCCGTCACCATATAAAGATAAAACGCCAAGGACAGAAGAGACTATGCTTGCCAAATAATCGTTACTTGTTGATCTTCCAAGAATCTGAACTAGATATGCAAGAATTACGGCGTCCATTATTTTAACTCCAAACAGCGGTACTCAGGTCATCTCCGGAGTAAGTAAGCGTTAATGTCGCCAACACAGTTACACCGTCACTATCGTAGTATTCAGCGGTTGACACCTTCGTCGTTCCTGGATAATAAGAAATAACTATTTTATAACCTCCACTGTAATTTATTTGATCAACCTGTGTGCCTGTATAATCAACGGAGGTTATTGTCAACCTGTTGAAAAATTCAGGGTAAAAAACTGAACTTGCTGATACAACCCTGTATGGCCCTGGAGTGCCAAGCCTATTTACATGCCTGATGCCATAAAAATATGTCGAAAAAGGAGAAACATTGACGAGCGGGTCTTCAAATGTTCTCGTGTTTGCTACGCCTATCAAGGTCGCCCCGTTAATACTCTCCGAGGTATTTCTTATTATCTGCGTATACCAATGGCCATCATATGTCGGGTAATTCCAATAAATGAAAATCCCGTTATGTGTTCCTACCGCAACCACACCAGTTGGAGTTTGCGGAACGCCGCTTGCCAAAACAAATTCGAGTTGCTTTTCTCTGTACCTGTGGGAACCTGAATTAACAAGGTTTTCCGCCGTTACAGCATCATTGTTTGACGGCAGGCTTCCTATCTTCGTTACCCATTGGATAAGACGATTGATCCTATCAGCAATCTCGTGTGGTTTCGGGTGCTGAGACAATCTTGCGAGTTCAGGTTTTAAACTCACTTTACACCTTTCAAGTCTCTGATCGTTTCAGCGACATAACAAGATTTGAAGCTCCCTGTTATTTCGACCTCGAAAGTGTCCGACAGATATCCAGAAGGCAACCAAAAAGGCTGACTGTCAGACACTGTTTTTGTTTTTTTGAGAGTCATAGAGCCGTTTGTTTCGGCATACAATTTAAAAGTGACCGGATAAGCGTTTGACCTGACCTGTGCAACACCAGGATTAACGGGAGCACTTACTATTTCTTTTCGGCTTTTCCAAGTAGCAGTCATTGGAGAATTTGAGTTTGTATTCCATGAAACTATATTATTTCCAACCATCAAATAGAGCGTGTCATCTTCCTCATCAACAAAAGCTGCTGTTGCGTAGGTATCTGTCCACGTCAATTCTTCCGTGGCTGGGTCTAAAATAAACCCGCCCTGTTCTGTGCCGTTGTCATAAAAACCATGATACCTTCCGTCATGAAATGCTCCGATGATTGATGTTGGATCAAGGTCTGTCCACGCTTCTGTTCCCATCACGTCTTCTGTAATATTTTTTGCCGCGCCAGGGCCAATCATCATAATCCCTGATGGGGATGCGTAAAAGGCAACACCCCTTCCGGCAGTAATGCTTTTCTTGCTTGTGCAAGATTCCATGATCTCTGTCTTTTCTTTCGCCAAATTGTCTGGTTCAGATCCAGTAAAAATATACGGTTTGGCTGTCGTAACAACCAAGATGGAGCTCCCGAATATTTCTATCCCAACTATCGGGTAATCTACTTTCCTTTGATAGGATGTCGGCCAGGCATGGAGTTGATAGGCGACTGAAGTGCATAAGGCCATCCCGTCCGCGCCCACGCCAAAACCGTTCGGATGAATTCTTATGCTGTGCATCCCGGAAGGCGGGCCATCCCATTCTGTTGTTTTGATTTCGTCACCAAGCGATATCGACGGGATATAATCATCGTAAGTAAGAATATCTCCAGTGACTTCACCAACGTATTGATATTCCGTTGTCCCTGCTTGGCCGGTGTCCTGGGTTCTGTAAATTCTTTTCGCCGTAAAATTGTAGTCACCGGACGGGAATTCAGGAATCGTCACTGTGACGTAGGTCGCGTTATTTGTTGAAACCTGATCCGCCGTTACCGATGCGCCTGTATGCGCTGTCGCTAATGCTTCATGGGTGTTGTGTTTTGCCTTAAGATCGTTCAACCTTGCAACGCATTCCTCCAAAGTCGTCGGAGCGACTGCGGATGTCAATGCGTTGCTCGGAAGTTCTTGCGCTGAGTGCCATGTAGGAGCAGCAGCTATAGCGTCAGCATTGTGCGCTGCGTAGAGAGTAAGTTCAACAGCCCCCAAAGCGAGAAGAGAGGTAATGCTATATGCTGCGACAGGCATTGCTGCAGTGCTTTGATTTCCTGCTCCATGCCGTGCGCTTGCGGCATGGTTGATGAAGTCGGACCGTATTTCGTTCGCCAGGAGAATTGCAGCATCAAGAGCGTCATCAGCCAGGACAATATTGCTGGGAAGGCTGGGCGGACCTTCCATTTCTTCCGGAGAAGATATCCCGGCCTCACACACAAACGTAACCAGATATGACCTGTCTATCGCTATGCTTACTGAATCAAGAGTCCCGCTTACTGCCGCTGATGGCGTGTCAGGCTGCGGAACGCCAAGGGTATAAGAATCATTCGGATAGTCTGTCCCGGCACCTGCTGTCGCTATGGACGTGTCTGTAAGCTTTGGAACGCCGTCGCCTGTCCAGTATGTTACCTCGTCATCATCGTCAGAAACAGGCCCCCTGACGCAATCAATGATATCTGTCCAGTGAAACCAAAATGAATCATTAAACTTATAGATTGTCTCTTTTGTCCCGGCTTTTGTCGGAGTGTCTACTGATGTTGTCCCGTCAAAAGGGGTTACCGTCCCGTTTGAAAGAATGCAATTCTGCGCTTCCTGCGCGTAGTTTGCCGGTATAAGACTGCCTTCAAGTCGCGGCATTGTCCCTCGTGGGACTTGTATATTTAATAAAATCATTCGCCAGTTTGATTGTCGTTATATTTTCTGAGGGTTACCGTGCAATCGTCAAATTTTACTTTATCCCCTGCCCCTGCTCCCATCCTGAAAATTGTCCTGTTTGTGTCAGGGGCAGCGTCCGTTAATAAGCGTATATTTTTCCACTCCCATGATGTATTCGTAAACACCGTTACGACTCCGGGGTTTATATCATCACCTGGGGATTGGTAGAACAAAGTAAGAACACCAGTTGGAGAAGAATCGTTATCGACTATCTTTGTCCAACATCCGGCCTCTATAACAGATTTATTCTGATTCTCTTTTATCGTTAGAACCATCTGACCATAACCGGAGTCATTTGTCTGAGAGCAGTTATCCCCAATATACATACAATCGGCTTTTCTTTCAAAATACCCTGATTCTTGCCAGCTGACAATCCCGGCATCATTATCAACTCCAGGCAGCCCAGCTGACCATGTATCAAAATCAGCGCTGGCTACGTTTATTTTTGGGCCTTCTCGGATATCAACCCACGAAACACGAGAGCTGACCGGCGCTGCAATTTTTATGTTATTTGAAAGACCTCTGTATATATTCCCTGATATCATTCCTGCCGGATGGTATGCGTTGGCACTTTGGTAGGTATCCTCACTCGAACCGATATAAATGCCATGCTTAGTAGACACTGAAGAATCGTTATCGTGGATAAAGACATTTCCTGTCACAGTGTTTCCCATAATTGTTCCGAAATAAACACCAGAATGGAAAATCGAACTTACACCCATAGAAGCATCATCAAAACTCAAATCTGTGCCGTAGTTAATGACAACATTGCTGGAAACTGAATTGTATGGACTTGCGTAATTGAATGATATGCCAGCTGCTGCTGTCTTTGTTATTGTGTTGCCAAAGACAGCGTTGTATCTAGAAGCATCGTCAACACCTGCAGTCGCACCAAGAAAATCATATTCGGTACCATCCCAATTATGTTCTTGAGCAAATACAATTCCACCATCTCCAACTCTGTCTATGTGATTGCCTGAGATAGCATTGTATCTGCAATTCGACCCGACCTGAATTGCTTCACGACCCACATGAGTATATGTGTTATCATGGACACTTACATTCCAAGTCCATAAAAGTTGCGTCCCGAACGGTTGCGATGAGGCGGCAAGTCCTGATTCTCCCTGATCACTGATTCTATTCCAAGCAATCTCTCCGCCATATACCCCTTGGAAAAATATGGGGATGGCACGGCTATTGTTATTCCCTTCAAATAAATTGTTAAGAACGCTGATATTAGAAGTGTATGTCTTATCAGGGTTTCTTGTTTCTCCGTTATCTGCAAAATAAAGATGATATTGGTTATCCCCTGAAAACTTGCAATTTTGTATTACAACATCATCGCATTGCCCGCAGCCTATCGCATAAGATCCTGCGGCATAAGATCCTTCATGCCGGAAATGGATATTATCCACACCGACATCATTCTTGTTCCCAACAGCGCCACCAATAGATAGGAAATATGTTCCTTGTTTATTCAAAACAGATCCGCCAGACCCTAATAAGCGTTGTCCATTCTGAACAGTCAGGTTTTCGTTGTAGTCATATACGCAATCTGGAGGTATCATTACAGCTTTGTTAAAAGAAAGAACAGCGTTCAAAGCGGCTGAGTCATTCGTTGAGTCGTTGCATGTCGATCCAAACCATGCTGGAGATGCCCACTGGATATCCGCGTTTCCACTTATAGTCAGATTGTCACCAAAAACGCGAACATTTCCGGCTGTTATTTTCCCGCCGTCAAAATTGACCGTTCCTGCTCCCCCGAGATATCCGCCATTTATTGGAATTATTTCCATTGTTGACGGGATTGTGCAACTGCCTGAATCATTCACAACTGAATCAATAAAAACGGTTGTCTCTGTTGATCCAATACCGGTTACAGCTGAACATATTCCAGATGGATATTTTTGAGATAGCAGTACAGCGTTGTTAAGACTATCAAAGAAACCTGTAGTAATATCAGCAGTCCCGGAAATTGTCGCATCGACAGTGCTCAAGCTGTCTCTAACAGTAATATTTTTCGCCGTGAATCCAACCAGAAGCCAACGCCCGGCTCCAGAATAAGCAACAGCATTTGTGTAGTCAGGCTTAATCACATCGGGACTTGACTCGGAAAGGCCGGAATCTGAATCATAGCGGTACATATATGAATCATTGCTTGCCACAGCTATTACGCTGGCAACATCTCCGTCCTGAAGCCTGATTGTCTGGTTGTAACTATCAGGATAATAAACATCAATTGCGTCAAGACATGCAGCCCCGCCAGTCAAACAAGTTGCAGCGTAAATACTCGGATCTTGTGCATATGACGTTTTTGAAACTAACAAAAGCATTATACACATTGCTATTTTCTTCATTTTATTCTCCTGTGACTGGCGTTACCGTAAATTTACCCTGAATTTTTGCAGTCAGGTCTGTGTAGTTGACCCCACCTATTGTTCCCGAAAATGTTACAGTGAAGACTATTACCTTCCTTTCAGCTCGTGTTCCTGTCAGGTCGGTGTAGGTTGGTGTCACATTTGCCACCCATCTGCCTTGATCGTCAGGAGCCGTTATCGCATTGTCCTCAGTCCCAACGACGACATCGTCACTATCAAAAATTGACCATGTAACAGATTCTATGGCGTCAACAGAGAGTGCATCTCCGTCTCTGTCTTTCGGAATCACATATGGGAAACAGTGTGCGTTCTGCCTTACTTTTTGCGCCAGTCTTATCATTCCGTCACCTGGATCTCTGTCATTTTTATTCGTTCTCTCATCAACAGTGCCAAGGATACTCATCTCGGCGCTTACTATTTCCATGTCGATACCCAGCATAATAGGGTACGGCATATAAAAAGTTCTGCTTGATGGCCGGTGTATTACGTTGGCATCTCGCCAAGTGACATTGCTACCCCTATGCGTTACCGGCATTTTACACCCTTGAAATCACAAGCTTTTCAAATCTCTCAAGATGCAACACTGCCTCAGCCACGCTTTGAGTCTCGGTGAGTTTTGATTTCGCCCGATATAAAAGGTATTCGATTATTGCGAGATCATATCTGTCGTTCAAAATACTTCCACTTTCGGAAATAGTGGCTGGAATTTCGCCATGCTTGATTTCAACATACCAGTCCTTCAACCCTGGAGCAGGTGCAGGCGGAAACACATCAAAACTGTATCGCTCATCTTCCTTTGAGTAGGAGTAAAATAATACCGGGACGTCGGCGTCTTGCTCGTACCAATCAGGGAACATATCCTCAATGAATTTTCTCGTAACAGGATACGGTCTCTTGCCAGGAGTATATCCTGTCTGACCCATATTCCGAACGATTGCAACCAGTCCAAGACTGTCTGCCGGCAGAGCTTGGTGTACGCCCTCGACAAGCTTGAGGTTTTCCCTGACAGCATTTGCGCTCAGGTCAAGTTTGACTATTTCTCTCTGGGCTTCGTTTACCCCATTAAGATGAAACTCAACGGTCCACCTGTCGTTTTGGGAATCATTCAACAGATCCTCTGTCCTATCGATTACGTTCTGTGCTGTTATGGCCATGGGTTACCAGTAGCATTTTGAGTGGCGTGGCGTTTCCCTGCGGTTTGAAATGCGCAGATCTGTCTTTTTCCCTATCTCTTCAATAACTGCGTCAGTCAATAATTGCTGATTTGCAAGAGACAGGATCAAAATTACAGCATCTTCAAATTCTGTATCAAATAGTCCTTCCCACGGGAGTTCGTCCGACAAAGAAAAACTGCCCGGATGAGAGTAATACGATCCAAGAAACAAATATTCCTGGTCGTATGTATCGGATTCAGGTTTCGGGGAGAACTGAACTTCAAAAGGGCCTGAAAGCCGGTATGTTTCAGGAGCGTTTCCTTCTGTCTCTTCGCTCCCGTATTTAGTTTCTGTGAGTTCGATCTTGTTCTCGGACTCATCTTCTATTTTTACCGGAGTAACAAACCCCCTGAAATCAGATCCGAAATAGTGGAATTCTTCATCAAACGTTTCATCCTCAAACCTTGCCGTTGCCAGTTCAGACTTCCGCCTGTGCAGCCTGTCGAAAAAAATATCCGCTGTCCTATTAACAGCATCAAGAAAAGAAAACCCACTCGTGTTTTCCATTTTGGAAATCCGAGGAATAATTTTTTCTAACAGTTCGCTTGCTTTCATTCAGGCAGTCCGTACTGGTCAAGCAGCATGATTGCTTTTTCCTTGGCTTTTGCAAGACCCATCCTGTGATCTAATTTCTGTTGGAAATTATTCCAGACATACTCCCGTAAAACCTTCACATCCGTCTGGTGACTGATGAAATCAAGGGCCTCATTATCAACGACCGGCTTATTATGGATAACGGCAACATCCTCGACGCTCTCAGAAGCTCTTTGCCTTACAATTTCAAAAACGCCCCTGAACGCACCGCACATCTTGATTGCTTTATCAGCCGGGACATTTTTGACCTGATCCTTTGTCCAGTATCCGGTATCGAACAATGGGTCAAACTGCTGAGTTCTTTTCCCGATATGTTTAACCTGAACGAAATCCGCCCTCTTCTGCGTCATCCCGGAATGTTCCGCCATTGCGACAACAGCTTCAACAAAAATGTCGTGGGCCTGCTCCACTGCCCCGTCTTTTTCTATGAACAACCTATAAACCGAATCGTCGTTTACAATGTGGGCAACGGCACCTTGCTCGTTTACCATTGTCGCAACGACATTCTCCACCTTGTTGCCGCCAATGATGAGTGCTTTGATTGGTTCTATTCTTTTAAACATTTGCAACTCCTTTATCAAAGCCGCTCCCGGCATGTAATCCGGGAGCGGATTGTTTTTTTTACGGCGCGCCTTTCAACTCAACATCTAAAACGAGATCGAGAACCCCGACCTCATCTAAGGCGGCCCCGGCCAACGTCAGGATAATATGTGCATCCTTAGGCAGGGTTACTGGTGTTACCGCTGTGTTTGCGGCCCGCGTTCTTCCGGCTGTTGCCAGGTCGAGGTTGTTGTTGAAATAGTCGTCATCTTCCGGAACGCCAGAATCATCAACCCCATCCGCATACCTGAATCCAATGTCGCCGGTCGCTGCCGCAGTGAATGCGTTGGATATGATCGCCAGCGAATCGAGGAGTCTGGTTCCTGCCTGCACAAGGCCAAGCACGATGACATCGGCAATCTGAGCCGCTGTCGCGGTATCGCTGTTCAAAATAACACCACTTGAATTCGACTCCAGGTGGAATTCAAGTTTGGTAGCGTTCCCGTATTGAGCGCCGCCAAACATTTTCTGATTGGTAGGACTGATATTGTCCTTTTTGATATCTGCCATGATTTTTACTCCTTTAATGCTCTTTTGAGGTGAATTACACGCCGTTCAACAGCCTGACAGCCGTATCAATGGCCACGACTCCGAAATCTGTTGGTTCTTCCTGGTCTCCATGGTCGAATGTAAACCGAATCTTGGAGATGCCGTCGATTGCCCCCAGCAGAATTTCCAGCTTGTCTCCATGGTCAAGAGACTTTTCGCTCATAAAATACGGGCCATTCATCTTCTTGCCGTCCGTGGTTCGGTAATTACCAAACGCCTGAACTACAGCCTGCCCACCCAACAACAGGGCGCGATCAACGGCATAGTCAGTTCCGAAAGCAGCGGGAACAAGATCGGTTGTCGTTTCGGTCGAAGATGTCGCTGAGGCACACCAGTTAATGGCGTTTCCGGCATAAAACCTGATTGGCTTCGGCATTTTAACAATCAGGATGCCATTCCACAAACCGGCTTCGCCCATAAAAATAGGGTTGTTCTTCGCAGCCGCCGCACGACTCATGGCCGTTGCCTGCAAAGACCGGAAATTGGTTGATTGTACGATTGATGTGTACTGCTCACTGGACACCAACAGTACCCGGATAGGTGCGTCCTGCGCCATTTGGTCGCCCTCGAACACAACAGGCGGAGGCGGGAAATGCGTACCGTCCAGCCATGTCCGCACAGCGTCAATAACGGTGGTATTCATAACATCAGTTGACTGTATACCTACCTCAGCACCATTGGCATTGAACGACTCAATGCTTGATCCGGTTGACAAAAAATGCCTGTTGTTAGACGGAGCGCGAACCGTATTAACCATGATCGTCGCAAAATCAGAATCGGACGCGAGCGGAACAACCCACTCGCCGCCTTCATGAAAACCGCGAGCGCCGGCAAGATGCACCATCAACTTCTGATCATCAAGACGTGCCATATAATTGTACCCCTGATTCCGGGCCAGACTGCGCAGTTGGTGTACTGTCCTCTGCTGGCTCATGGTGTCGCCAGCTGAAATGGGGTAACGCGTCTGGTTGATTTTGCAGGAATCCTGGTCAAACTTCATCGCATACCCACGCCCTTCGGCATAGTTGCTACCCATGATCGGCTTTCCGCCCATGGGGTAAATGAGATCGAACGTCACGTTGTCACCAGCCATCCGCTGAAGATCTTTGACGCGAACGATGGGATACGTCCCTTTTGACTGAAATCTCAAGTCTGACTCAGCCTGTGCCTGCTGTGGCATCTTGCCGGCCAGTCGATTGAGGGTTGTCGGTCTCTGCATGCACGATGCAAAAAGCCCGGCGCTTTGAAGTGTGAGAGCCTGATCGCTCCCGTATGCTACGTTTGTTAAAGCCATTTTCTTTTCTCCTTACAGTACCCGAGAAAGTCTTTCGTCAATCTGGTCGGGTGTTAGATTTGCAAAATTTCGCTCTGCCTCAGAAAAACTCATCTGCAACATTGCTTCTGTTTCGTCATGATGAATAGACGTAGATCCTGGAGCATCTGACAAGCTGACAGGATGTTTCCTGCTGACAGCTGATATTTTTTCTTCAGCCTTTTCCTTGACGTTCAAAGCAGGATTTGTAACCTCAAAAAGCGCAGAAAAAGACGGAAAACTTTCCTTTACCCTTCTGACACCCTCTTCCATGTATTGAATGGGGGTATCAAAGGAAACATCCTCCTGAGCAAGGGCTTTTACAGTCGCATCGAGCATGTTGAATAATCCAGGGTTGACATCTTTCCTGAAAACATCATTTTTTTTGTCAGCCCAGAACTCTTCCAGCGTCCTGTTCCATTCGGCGGCACGTTCTGCTTCTTGTTCACTTTCGCTCCTTGCCACCTTGGAATTCGTTTCCTGCAACTGATTTTTAAGCCCGTTGATTTCCTCTCGGAGTGTTGCTACGACAGACGAAATGCTGCTCTCCAGCAACGGTCGCAGGTCTTCGACAAGCTCGGGATATTCTCCTTCATACTTGTCGAGGACAGAGACAACAGATTCCTTCCTTTCTTCGGCCGGTTTCTCTTCGGCTTGCTGCAATGCTTTCAGCATTTCGCTTTGCTGAGAAATAGTCTGCTGAAGATCAGCAATCTTTGCTTCTGCCGCCTTCGCCTTCTCTGTCTGCTCTTCAAGACGGGAAAACGGGATAATGTCCTTCCCATTCTTCGCCTGAATCCCAGCCGGTTTTTCTTCCGTGGGCTCTTCTTCTGACTCAGGCGCTGGTTCTTGATTTTCTTCTGTTGCGCTGCCGGTATAAATGGCGGCTTGCTCTTCTTCTGTCAGTTTTTCCCATTCTTCTGCATGCTCTGGGTCCAGGTAGTAATCTATATCTTTCATCGTTTCTCCTTTTACCCCTTATCGCCGGGGAGCGTGGTAGGAGTTTTTATCGTTTCTAACACCCCTTATCGCCGGGGAGCGGTTGCCAGAAACGCAAAAAGGCCCACCGGGATTTCTCCCAGGTGGGCCTTTGTTTCCATTTCAACCTTGGAATTTAGGCTATTTATTTAACAGTTTCAACAGTCTACGTTTAATGCTCTCCAGTATTTTCAGCGTTTCAATGACTTCCCGTTGTTCTTCCGGTGTCATTTAGTCGATCCTGTACCCGATAAACGTGTTCGCGGCAGACTTCCTGACCCTCAGGGTGGCGCTGCTGTCATTTGTCGAATCGTTTGCCGAATAAACATTTGTGTTGCCGACCAGCGAAAACCCGGTGTTTGCGGTCAGCGCAATCGTGTCGTTGTTGTTGGTGCTCAAATTCAGAAATGTCAACTCAAACGAATCGTTTATACCAAAATCAGAATGGATTCCTGCATCCATGTCGGTTCCGGCTGGCATGGTATACGCCTCAATTCCGCTCCCGCTGAATGTCCCAGTGATGATCCCACTTAGCATCTCAGATGCCGTCAGGGTTGCCGCAGTTGTTTTTGCGGTCGGGCCTGCCTGTGGTCTGGCAATAACAGAGGAGTCCAGATCCAAAATGGCACCGGAGCCTGGAGTGATTTGCACTGATTCATTTGTTCCGCCGTTAATATCAATCAGGCCACCGGAAATATCAATCTCCCCGTCTGCGACCAAATTCATCCGGCCATCAGCCCCGGAGTTGATATAAATAGCAGTGTCCCTGAGTTGCAGCTGTGTATCAGTCGTAAGTAGCTGGTCGGCGCTGATATCGTTGTCAACCGGAATGACAACAGACCATCCAGCAGACCGGCTGTACTGCAATGAATCGTTTGCCGCCAGGGTTACGGTTACAATTTTGTAGTTGGTGCTGCTATTGACCGCACGAACTGACACCCGCCTGCTTGCAGTGTCGGAGTTGAAAACAGTGATGCTTTCAATGGTCCTTGTTACATAATCAGCTCCAGGGGCAGCTGCCATTGTAACCGCTGTCGTTCCAGTGAGAGATCCGCGATTGCCACCTGGCACAACCTTTTGATCTCCGTATTCGTTTGTAAATACGTTGTCACGCCACGACACGTTGAATACCGGCTCAGTTGTTGCCGCTGTCGCATCATCATAGACAGCGAGACTTGTTCCCCTTGTTAATTCCAAGGCCTGCGCGCTCATCCCAGTGCATATGGAAATAAGCACGGACAACATTACTGCGAGTTTTGTTTTCATTTCTTTCTCCTATTTTTAAGTTTTCTCGCGCTTACCGCTTATTTACCAGCTTCCATGTATAACAGAAAACCGGAATTGTTGACAGCGTTATTTATCACTGAAATTGTCCACGGGAATGACTGATGAACCCATGGATAATAATTTGTGCCGCCTGGACCATCCCCAAATATTGGGCCATTTGTTGCTGTATTGTCCAGGACATCAGCCCCATTGCCCGTTGCAGAAATTATTGTAACGCCTCGACTATCAACAATACTGACATCGCTATCATTTGTCGGGCCTGGCGTTAACGGATCAATGAAAAATGAATAGACCCATCTATCGTGCATCCTTAAAAAGGATGACATCGGAATAGTTGTTGATGCCGTTCCTGGTGTAGTATCAAACCTGCATGTTACCATCTGAACGGTATTGAAAGTCCCCTGGTCAAACGTTCCGCCCACAACACTGCCGCTGTCATTGCATGTCATTCCTGCAAATGACAGCGAATAAATGAATACAAACAGTAACGTAGCTGTGCTTATTTTCATTATTGTCCTCTTTCGTTCAAATTTTGCGCCGCATCAATCAACCTATCTCCAATTATTGCAGAAGCCGGGTTCATTGCAACAATGTTTCCAGCCTCAATCGATGTTTTCAACGCCTGCATCCCTTTGAATACCTCGTCTTTCAATGCCGCCATCTCTTCCAGAACAACTTTCCGCTCAGAGAGATCAACCTGTCTGTTTTTTATTTCCAGGTCGCCTTGCTTGAGCTGTATCTGAGCTTTCAGCAATGCCTCCTCAACGGCCTGGTCTATTACTTCCTGTAATCGTTCAGGAGTCATTTGCTCATCAACTTTTTTAATTGCCTCAATTAGTTGATCCCGGTCTGGCAAATCCATCAGAGCAAACATGAACGGCATGATCGCCGCTTGATATTTAGGCGGCATATGTTTCAGCGCCGCTGTTACAACCTGCAACTGCTGGGCTCTGAATGTTGATGTGCTCGGGACTTCTTCGATCTCAACCTTCAGTTTTGCCCTCTGGACATCGTTATTCAGTTTGCCGTCTACTTCTTCGTTTAAGACGACGACCATTTCATCGCGGACCATATCACCTTTGATCCGGACTTCCTCTCGGTTTTTCCCGATATCCTCCAAAATCATAGACAACAGCATGTCGCCAACTTGCGCCCTGGCGTCTTTAAAATTATCGTTGATGTCAGCCAACGTTTGGATGCTCTGCTGAACCAGTGTGTTGAGTGCAACTCCAGAATCAGGTTGCCCTTCTGAGTTGCCAGAAAAAGCATTGAAAACTCCACCAGTCCGCCGAATCCCCTCTCTTGCATCAACCAAACGCTGATATTGCTGCTGGTTCAGCTGCACGTCACGGCTTACGTCAAATCTTGCTCCTGGCCGTGCCATTTCATTTGCATCCAGCGTGATAATAGCGTCAGGCCTGGAAATTTCGTTTGCCAGCTCATGATCGCTCATATCCTTGACAACGCCGTCTGTCTTCTCTACTCTAACAGCTGACAGTATCCATTGCATTTTTGAGATCCGAGCGTTGACCTCATCTTGGAGATACATCATCCCCCGGATTATCCCATATGGTACGTTTGTCCTGTCTTCTCGTTTACCCCAAAAGGGGACATATTGGAAATATCTGTGCTTATATGGTGACGGCTCATCTGACAATTTATGCGGCCCGGCAAACCATGCCTGCCGAACACGGCCCACAATCGCCTCAACTGGTGTAACGAGTCCATTTGCCACCACTACCACATGATTCGGATTGTTTGGGTCATACTCAATCACCCTGCCATCGGGAGCTTTGAGACAGATTACCCGCTCCCAAACCCGATACCAGACCTCGAACAAACATATTCTCCGGTTCAGTGTGTCCAGCCACTCCATTTCTTCGATCGACCAACCTCTTTCATGCGTGTAGCTCATCGCTAAATCAGTCGATGAGCCGCCCTCAGAAATCTGCCCGAGATCAATCCCGGCCCAGCCATTGCCAACCGTATCCAGCAGATCGGTTTTTCCTGGAAACATCAGCTTCGCTTGCGATACGTTCAGCCATTTCCTCCGAATGAGATACCGTGCGTCTGTCAGGTCTCTTTTTTTTGCCAGCCAGTCCCACCAGATTTCATTGCGGTGGATGCTTTCACAGCGATATGGAAAATTAAACGGATCAGGGTCTCTGCTTACCTCGACCCATCCGAGACCAACCTTAATCTGAGACGCATACGCTTCAGAGCATGCTGCATCTGCATGGCTTCTTTTTTCGGCCTTATTGAGTTTTTCATTGCATGCCAGGGCTATTTCGTCCCCGCCAATTTCTGGAACAACGCGCCAGTCAGATCTACTTTTGACCTCCATGCCCAGAACAGCGTCAATCGTCGGTCCAATCAGCGGCTCTATAGACGATGGAATTCCCAGCAGCTTTTGAGCCGCCAGAATTTCGGAATCCAGCTGGTTGCCGTCGTAGTAATCGGCCTCGCGGTCCGCTTTTGCTCTCCATGCGGGCTGGTTGCTGATCTCGTCAAACCATTTCGTGAACGTTGACAGCTGCAACTCGCTGCCCGTTTCAGATGGGTCCGGATATCCTGACATTTGATAATAGTTCATCTATAATCTTATCGGAGGTTTGGCGATGAAATCAAAGAAATAATCTCATCATACCGCCCGGCAACCGATTTTTCAAGAACTACCCTCGATTTGCTATGCAACACTGGATGATTCAAAATAGTCCCCTCAATCAACAACTGGATCTCCAGTTGATACCACGGCATATCAGCTGGGAACACGCCCCACGGCAGAACAAAAATCATATCGTATGCCTCAACTGCATGCCGTAAGCACTTCGGAACGTACTCAGACATCCACTCGTTAATATCAGGCTCTCTGCCCAGCCAACGTAACGCGCAGGCCATTGCGTCTATGCTGGTTCCGTCCGCAACGTAGGATTCTGTCGCCAACTCCTGGTTGATTTTTTGCTCAAGAATTTCTGTCTGCATCCTTCTGTTCTCGCCCGCCCAGACCCTCACGCCATCTTTTATCCTCGATACTTTCAACCCGCGAGACAACGCCCTGCTCAACTCAGTTTTTCCTGTTCCACCGCTTCCTGCCAGCCCAATTCTCATGATTTCCAGTCCCTTTTATGCCTAAAAGCATACTTTTGAAAAGGTTAATAATTTCATGCAATTAGTCAGCTATGTCCACCGGGTGGACACAATCTTTTTCCTTCCATCTCGTATGTAATTTCGCATACTACGCGACGCGCCAGTTCCGGGGTGGTCTCGGAGAATGTTTTTTCTCTTCCATCACCTTAGCATACCGCAGCATCATCATTGCGTAGCGAGTAGCTGAAATCAGATCCTCCGCCAACTTCACGACCTTCCCATCCTTTCGGTGATATAGCCTGAACTCTCCGAACCAATCTTCCAGATGAGAAAAAACCTTTAACCTTCCGGTCTGCATTCTATCCAACATCATCGACAACCCGGCCTCTACGCTCGTTGCGCTGACCTTGTTGTTTTTGGTCTCGTCTGATTCCTTTGAAAACTTAGCATGGTGCTCTATCATCTCCAACCCTTCAGCTCTATATTGAGCTGCGAGCTGAATTCCTGCACCTTTGTCGTGCTGTAGTCCATCATGCGGCCAGGCCCACGGAAGAGGACCCCACGCTTTCAGGGCGTGGGCATGAAGAACAACTGGTTTTTCCTTCTCCCTATACGCCTGGACCACGTAGACGACATCAGAATCTCTGTCCCAGACGAGTTTCACAGCAGCTGTTGGATGTTCCCACCCGAAATCTATGCCGCCGATCACCGGCCACAAATCAGGACATTGAAATGGAGCGACAATAATCCTGCTTTCCGCTATTGGAAAAATGCGGCCTGAACCCATGACTGGAGTTCCTTTTGCCCGTGCCTCCCGCTCATGATCCGGAAAAGAATCGATTTTCTCCTGGCGCTCCTTTTCCGGAATATGCTCAGCGTCGTGGATGGTCATATTAGTGTCAGACCGCGCCGCAGTTCTGTGCTTTGCGTCCAAAAATCTCAACACAACCGAGGACATGCCCAGCAGGGGCGTAAATGTGAGTGCCACTATGCCTCCAGTTGCGATAGTCCGAGCCAATCCCTCGTCGTAAATATCCTCCGGGGGCTCCTCATCAAACCAAACCAGATCAACAGGAGGCCCCTGCCATTTTTTCCTACCCTGGGCGTAAAATTTGAATCTGAGTAATGAGTGACCACCACTGACATGCTTGACCTTTATATAATCAAACAAATCTGAAATACCGCTCGCTCGGCCAAAATTATTTGTCAGACACCTTTCCGGAACCATTCCTGTTCCCATTTCATCAACCTGGCCCAAAAGAACTCTCTGAGCATTATCACGGACCATCTCGCCAGTTTCCCCGCTTGCCCAACAAACTATGCTTCGCGGGAATTTCTTTCCTTCCCACCATTCCGGGTATTCGCCGGTCAGGTGATAGGATACCTCTGCGCCCATGGCATATGTTTTCCCACACTGATTGCCAGCCCGCAGCAGTCTTTCTCTGTGCGTGGACCCCTCCCTAAAAAAATCAGCTTGTTTTTTGTAGGGTTTAAAATCGGCAATCACCTCGCGAGATAGCTGCGACCGGATCGCATGCAAAAGCTCCCTTAATTCCGCAGGGTCTTGCGCTGCTATCGCTGGGTTATCCATTCCCGCCCTTGATGAGTTTTAGTTCTGAATTATGCAGGTGGGATTCGATCTGTTCAGCCATTAGTTTTAGTTTTTCCCGGCTGATCTCAGTGAAAATGTGCTTCTGCTGGTTGTCTTTTTCGAACATGCCCAGGAATTTCATGGCCTGTTCCCTAGCCTGAAATTTAGGCGGCCATCTCAATTTGGTGATATACTCAATCATGGCTTTCTCGCCCAGCCCTTTTGTCGCCGAGGTCTGCTCTATGCCTGACAAAACGAGGCGTATGTTTTCCGGCAAATCCTTGATTGCCAGAAAATCGCCGTTTTCGTCGTAAAGTTTTGCCGGGTCGAAATAGAGCTCGTTGTGAATCGACCTGATAACATCATCTGATGTGAGCCGATATTTTTGCCGCAACTCTTCCCGTCTTGACTCGATCATTGCCCGCACCTCAACGTGTTTCAGCAGTCTCTGGCCCAGCGAATATGCGGTTTTCGGACTGTACCCTGCTGAGATAGCGGCCTGGGTAGCATTTTCGCCATTAGCGATATAAAAATTTGCAAATGCCTCGTACCTGTGCTCTGGCTTCGTCCCTGGTTTCGTTCTCCTTTTTTTATTTTCACCCATGTGTCAGGCCCCCTGCTTCGACTCTATTTTGATCTCACGCAAAATAAGCTCTCCGATCAAATCTCTCGTTTTTATCGCGGCCCTTTTAATAGCATAGGCCTTCGCCCAATATGGTTTTGCCGCCCTGTGGCACAAAACCTGAGGATCTAACGCCCCAACTGTCGTACATACCTCAAAATATGCTTCTGCCAGAGCGTCCGACTCATTCTTTTCGCACCAGTTCCACACTTTTTCCAACGTAACTCTGTCTGCAGGGGTGTAGCTCACTTTCTCCGTACCTCTCTCGAAATCCGCCGATTCATCCCGGCAATTTTTTGACTGATGCTGCTCGCTGATACTCCGTACTCTCTGCCTATGTCTCCCTGCGTCCTGCAATCGAGATAATGAGCAAAATAGATATACCGTTCCTCATCCGTCAGACATTTTTTGATTGCAATCAGGACCGGATCTCCCCGGAAATTTTGAAACTGCAGAATATCACCGAGATATTTTTGCACCTCTGCATCCCGACTCACACCAGGGCAATCGCCTCAGCCGGATCTGCAAAATAAATTAGGAATAAAACCGCCAGCAGGACGGCCAAAATATAAAATAAAATGAATGTTGTGCCGCTATATTCGTCCATTTTTTGACCTTTTTTAAAATATTATAACATTTTACAGCAAAATACAAATAAAAAAGGCCGATCAACCCATCTCTGAGTTGTCGGCGGTCGGGCAGACTAACAAGCGGGTAAACGCAGACGGCGGGGAGCAGCGTTGCTCGTCGTCAAGCTCCGTGGCCGCCGCTGGTTACCATTGGCGTTAGCAAGCAGAAATTCCGCTATCAGCCTTGCGAAGATTCGGAACAATGACCTCCTCTACAATGCGCAAAATGAAAGAATCCCAAAAGTTCCTATCCGGCTGTTCAGGGAACTCACACCGATCTTTCAGCCCCTTTACTTCGTCAATAATGTCTTCCAGCATTGGGGCCGCATCACGGTATTTCATGTTGCCAGTTTTTATATCTGTCAGCAGTTTCGCTTCTGGGCGTGGGAAAGTTATCGTCCCAGAGACAAAAAGTTCTCGCATTTGGTAAGCGGCTCTAAATGCGTGGCTTATTGCCTTCCAATCAACCCCTTCGTCACAGGCTGCTTGCCTTGCTCTTTCGCCGTAGTTCTTATAAAAATGCGACACAATGTTATACGCATATTGCACCCGACTGGTAAGCTGTATCTTTTTGCCACAGACATCGTATTGGTTTTGTTTCAGCGGGTCGTCAGACTCAATCAGCCTAATATGTTCCCCCGCCGGGAATGTGCCAAGGTCGCAATCTGCCAATTTCGCGGATTCTGGTTGACTTTCAAGCCAACTTAAAACGGCCTTTGCATCATTCAGTCTGCTACCCTTCACCCCGTATTTAGCGGCTTGGCCCATGGCGTACCCGATAAACGAGTGAATATTTTTGCTGTAAAACTTGGCCTTGTGCTTCTGGATTTCGGCCCATAACGGGGTTACAGAAATAAGCATATCGGCGGGGGCGTGTAGCATGTCCATCGCCACGGTTTGCCCTTCACAGGCGAGTTTCACAAACTCATGCAATCCGAAAATTTCCGTGTCCACATCTTGCGCGGTGTTCTTGCTGTGCGCTTGCCCCGTTGAGGTATTCTCAGCGTGCTTTGGTATTCTTCCAAGCGCCACCTGCTCCCATGTTGGCAGGGACACCCCTTTAAAGTCTTTGTCGCTGGCGGGGGTAGATGTGCCGTACAGGTGACTACCGAACACACAACGCATGATTATGTTTTCTTTGCTTGAAACGCAGCAATCTTTTTGCATATATAAAGAAATTCCTCCATTGATTGAGAGTTTTTCATAATATTGATATGCTTATGAACCCACTGGACATTATTTAATGCGTACCCTTTAGTTGAATTGATCCTATCTAAACTTGCACTTGTGGGGTGACCTCTCTTAGTCCCTGGTGTTAAGAAAATGTCCATGCCGGAAATTGCACATTTTCCTTTTTGCGCCAAGAATAAGTCCCACAGATCATCAACAGTAATGCTAAACTCAAGATTTCTTTTTTTAGCCTGGTACCGAATCTGACTAAAGTAAGTCCCCGACAACTCCCCTCTCCCCTTAAATCCGCGCTTGTTTTTTTGCACTGTAGTTTCGCTCTTTAAACAACCGCAGGATTTAGTTATTCCGCGTTTCAATGCTGACCACCGAGCAACGATATCTTTCCCACACTGGCATATACATCTCCAACGATTTTCAGGACGTTCAGGTAGAGGCTCTATTAACGTAAGCCGTCCTATTTTCATGCCAACGTGTTCTTTCGACCAGTTCCAACTCCATTTATCATTATGTTTCATTCTTAAATGAGTACATGAATCTGGTGGAAAAGTCAACAACGGATCACATCAGGTGACTACCGAACAGCATTTTTACAATCAGCATATTTCACCTGTTTCAAAGTATTTTTGAGTCATCTCGTGCGCCAAGGCGTAAAGAAAGGTGTCCCCTTCTTGCAGCACTTCGAGTAATCGCCTTTTTTCGTGCATGTACTTACGTGCAAAGTTCTTATCAAAAGCCCAAATGCTCTTGGTGTTGTCAATCAAGTCAGCTAACTTAACCGTTTTCGCTTCCGGGCTGGCTTTGGCCGTGTGCTCAAAATCAAGCTCTTTCCTTTTGGCCCTGTTACCATCAGTTGGCCTGGAAACGTCCGTAAGGTCGTCAACCATTTGGGCTATCCTAACCCCGAATATGCCACGGATGGTTTTCAGCTCTATCGGACTATCCTCAACGACATCATGCAGGATGGCAGCAATAACCATGTCATCATCTTCCGTCACTGAGGCAACCAGTCCAGCCACGGCGAATGAGTGGACAATGTACGGCTCGTTGGTGTACTTCCGCCGCTGGTCTTTGTGCGCTCTCTTAGCCACATCAATTGCGGCCAGGTATAAAAATTCCATGGATATTCCCTCCGTGGTTTTGCTTGCTAACAAGCGCATCAACGCAGACGGCGGGGACGCGCGGTGATTTTAACGGGGTTCACAGACCGCCGCTGATTATGCTGAATGTTACCCTGCCGGGCGAATCTTGTAGTAGGCTCGACAGGCTGCAATTATCAGCTTTGCCCGGCTTCCTTCCATCGCGTCCAGCTTTTCGACCAGATCGCGGGGCAAGCGAAGGGAAATATCTTTCGGCTTTTCGTCGGGTTTTAGGGCCGGTCTCCCGGCCCCTGGTCTATTGCCGCCTTTCTTACTCTTCATCGTCAAAACTCATTGTTGATACAACTTCACAAAGAGCGTCATGAGCGGCATTGTCCGCCGCCGCATTCACCCCGTATTTTTCGTCAACGTACAGAGAAAGGGCGTTGCCTTTTGTATACCCTTTGTATACAAAGTTTGTTTTAGCAGCAGCTTCTTCGTACATTTCTTTGTAAGTTTTCATGTTTTGCTCCCTGTTTTGTGAGAGTGCTTTATTGCCCTCCCTTTGATTTAATAATACCACAATATCAGAGGGAGTCAATAGAAAAAATGATATTAATTAATTATTTTTTGTTGCCCTGGTTTTGTGGCTAGCCAGGGTAACAACCGGCTACACGCGGAAGCCGCAAACTGCGCGGCACCAGTGAGCCGGAGCGTTATGTGTCTCGATCCAGTAGGTACCGGATCGCCCCTTTATATTTGGCCAGCAGGAAGAAAATCACTACCACTGGCCCCGGCACTGCTCTTGTGCCCTGCCGCCATTTCTCCACCGTCCGCACGGAAACACGGAGGACTGTGGCGGCGTCGAAGTTGGTCAGGCCAAGCGCGGCTTGCTTGGCCTTGAACTCGTCCGGTGTCATTTTACCACCTGGTGCCACTCCCACGTGGCTTTACTGGCGGGAACTCCGGCCCGTATTCGGAGTTCCCGGTATGCTTCCCGGTGAAATACCGGGAAAATTTGACCGAGGTCACCAAAAGACCTCACCGGGGTGTTTCCCCGGTACTGGTCCACCATCCCATCATGGGATGTGACCAGCTCCCCCCTCGTGAAGAGGGAGGAAATTCTTCTCGCGGCCATGCTGGACGCTACGTCAAAAAATCTTTTATCTGTACTCATGTCGTTCTCCTTTCGCCGGATAAAACCGGCTGTTTGTGGGCGGCGTGATTGCCGCTCTTTCATTCTTTATACCGCACAATGTACGGTTGTGTCAAGCAAATAAAATGGGGTTGAAAAATAATTTATCGGCACCCGCCACATAACCTCGCATGCACGCGGAACCGCAAAAGCAGCGGTCCGGTGATGCTGGTCGTTATGTGTCACCCCGCAGCCATGAAATTGCACTGCGGTAATGCTCAAGCAGGGAAAAAACCACGACCACCGGCCCTGGTATCTCGCCCCGCACTCCCTGCCGCCATTTCTCCACAGTCCTGATCGACACGCGGAGAATGGCGGCTGTCTGTTCATTCGTGAGGCCCAGCCGTGATTGCTGGGCCTGAAACTCCTTGTTGGTCATGTAATCCCCTCTAGTCGGGTCAGGCGCTGCTATAAAAATAACTTTTAAAACCTTCGTTCTGTTGCCAGGCCAGGTATCGCCCCGAATCTTATTCAGTGGCCGAAGTCGTGACTCTTTACAGAGCTACGACTTCGAGACGTGCGCAACAAGCCGGTGATCCACTACTCACCAGTTTGGTTGCGCTGTGGGGAGGGAGCGTTAGCTCCTGGTCCCCCGCCTCCCAGCCCTGGTATGTGGTAAATACCATCGGCTGGGAGGTCGGGTTTTCAATCCCACCGTCTCTGGTTTGACCGTCAAATCGATCACCGATTTTCATGTCATTTCTCCAGATACTCATTCCTTGGTTCGGCCAAGTCCGACGGCGGTTAACTGCCGCCTTTGTTAAATACACCTTACCGTACATTGTTCGGAATTGCAAGCAAAATAAAAGGGGTTGGAAAATAATTTTACCGGCAACCGCCGCATAACAAGCGGGTAGAGCAGAACCGGGGAACCGCCTGTTTTTTTATTGTAGTTTGAGTGGCCCGGTCAGCTCACCCTGGTCGTAGTCTGCTCGCTTCATATCAATCCAGGTTGACTTTCGGGCTTATGCCGTGCTCTTTATGAGCAAACTTGACTCTTGGCGGCTCAGATCAGATATCCCCGATTGCCCGGCTCTGGGTCAAACCAAAACCCGACATCCACCGTCCGGTTGTTTTGTCAACAATCCCAGGGCAGTACGCGCCGCCCCAGCCACGCCGGGGGATAGCACTTGGGAACTCAGACAAAATCCTTTCTACAGCGGGACCCTCCATGTAAACTGCGTGATCGGTACATTGCACATTACCGACATAGCTCATCTGCTTCGGTTGCATCCATGCCTGCACAGCGCAGACATCCCATTCTTGTTCCCAGCGGACTACAAAATCCGCTGAGCGCAAACGCATAGCACTGTCTATCATTTCTCCCATTGCCGTTTCCTCCTTTTTTTCTTAAATCAGATCGTCAATCCTGATCTGACCGTCTGCTGCCAGTTCCCCGGCAATGCGGTAGAGCACAGCCGGGTTCTTTCTCAGCAGGTCTTCGATCCGCCCCCTGAGTTTTGCGATCTCTTCCCGGTCCAGGTCTCCGCCGATCAAGAGCTGCCGGGCCAGCTCAGGGGTTAATTTCGTGGTCGGGATCACTCCCAGTTCCCAGCGGCTTTCAGTGCCGCTTCTCTTTCCGCCAGGGCAGAAGTAAGTTTTCCTACTTCTTCCCTTGCCCATTCTGCTGCTTCGTACTTAGCTTCCTTCCAGGTTTTTCCAGTAAAGCTTATCCACTTTCCCCTGTAATTTCTGTTCCCAATGTCCCTTCCCCAGCTTCCCGTGAGCTGTTCCCTCGCGAGAATGAGGCGGGAACCAAAATGCAGCTCCTCGGCCAGATACCCCTTTTTTGAGGGAAGGCAGATTGTGGCCTTAACCACAACCAAATTTCCGTCACATGGGTCTTCTTGTCCGATCCCTTCCAAAATTATCGTTGCTACTCCCAATTGGTACGTTGTTTTCATAATCGTAATCTCCTTTTAAATTAATTAGTATAAACTTAACTCTCAACTCTCATAAATTGACTAATCAATCAAGTCAGCCTGCCAACAGACTTAATCCGTTTGGCAGGCTTGGTCATTGGCTTTGATTTGCGGCGGGATTATCCCGCTTTGTTTACAAGCATTTTTGCCAGCTCTGTCTTTGTTACCCGCTCCCCGCCGACAAAAAACAGCGCCATCGCGTGGGGGGCTTTAAGACACCCTCCCCGATGCCCGCACGAAACCAGCTCACAGGTTACGGGGCCAATCGGGGTTGAAACAGTCGCAGTACCGCGAGGCACCGCAACCCCTCGGAGATTAATCCGAGGTACCCGCTGTCTGGTTGTGCCGATAATTTCGTTTACTGTTTTATGATTTGCCATTTTTTCCCCCTCCGTTAATTTTGAGTATGACTCATCTTACACCCGACTAGATATGATGTCAACAGTTTTTTTCACACGCTGTGTTTTTTTTAGAAAGGGACTTCGTCGCCCATTGTGGGTTCGGGCACGGGAGGTTCATCGCTTTTTTGCGCCTCTCCCGCAGACTCAACGATAAAAAAAACTTTCGCATTGCCGATTATCGGCATCTTTTTTTTGGCAGCCCGGTCATCTTTGCTTGCAGATTGAGATACAGTGCCATTGTCCCCATACTCACCTTTTTTTTCGGTATCGACAAAAACCGTGAGGTTTAAATACGACCCTTTTTTCCCTTTAAAAATCCTGGACTTATCGATTTTATCAACGTTTATGTTGATTTCCATGCCTATTCTCATTTCCACCTCCTTTATTTTTCAGTCCTCTTGACATGCTCATCCAGCCAATCACCCTCTGGTGGCAGTTGGACCTCAACATCAATTTTGCGCCGGACCTTGAGCTTGTGCGCCAATTGATACGCTGCCGCCTGCCCGGTAAAACTGTTGTCCCGGTCCCCAAAAATATACACTTTCCGCAACGGTATCCCTTCCGGGGGCTCCCAGCCGATCATCCATGACGCTGACACAGCCGCCCAGGTTGGTATACCGTGCATCTCATAACACGCCAGGGCTGTCTCAATCCCCTCAGCGATCCCAACGCACTCATGTTCCGGGGGGAACAGTCTGATTGCCCGACCAGTTGGGTCAGTTTTGTCAAAATTCATCGTCAAGATTTTTGGTTTTTCGATCCCGGCTTTTTGGCCATCCGGCGTCAAAAATGTCTGGTGTAGATTTGTCACCTGCCCGGATTTATTTGTCACGCATGCGACCATTGCCGGCAAATGAGTTTTTGAATGGACGTTCCACATTTTTTCGTGATACCAGAGCGTTTCCGGACACGCCCTCAGGCCTCTATTGCGTAGGTATTGGCCCGCCGCATTTTGATGTGACGCCCTAACCGCGCCCACAAATATTTTCCGGGCCTGTTCCGCCGAAAATGTTTTTTTCTCCTCCCGCTCGGTGGGCTCGACTATCCCGACTATCGGGATGATCATTTCGACGGCAGTCACAAAATCGACGTTTAAGGCCTCCATAATCAATTTTAAGCCGTCTCCAGCCCCACAGGTACAGATCCATTCCCCAGCCCCTGTTTTATCGTCACAGCGAAATTTAGAGGCCTTCTGACATATCGGGCATATTGTATGTCTGCCGTCGCCAACTTCGATCCCGAGATGCGCGAAAATTCCACGCCAGCGGCCCCGAGCCTCGTCCTTGATTTTTTCAAATTCGATTCTCGGCATGACGCTCCTTACTTTTCAGGTATTTTATCGTCAAATGTTTCATCCACGAGTAAAACGCATGATCAGGTTGGATACATGGCGGGCTGATACCGTTTTTCGGAGCCACCCCGAACCGCTCTTTGTATTTGTGATAACACCATCCGTCTTTATACCCCTTCAATTTCGCATAATGACGCAACATCCCGTAAAATTTGAGCTTTTCTTCCATTGTGGCCTTTTTTTTGCCGCCAATTTCGGACAGATCCGCGTCAATTACCTCAACTTTTTTCCCAAAACTTTTTGCTTCATTGCCGCAGTCAGGGCATTTCGCGGACCCGGAGAAAATCAGGGAGCAGGCCGAACAAATGAGGTCTTTTTTCTCCGCCGGTTTCCTTTTTTTTGCTTTTCTCCATGCCTTCTTTTTCCCGTCCAAACTCCATTCCACAGGGTCAGTCAGTAACCCGTTTTCCTCGATGCAACCGCCATGATCCAATAACATCAGGTCCTTTCCTGGTGCTGGTCTCAAACCTCGTCCGCCACATTGGCGCCAGAGCCCCAGGCTTTTTGTCGGCCTTGCCATCACAACACAGGATATGTCAGGCACATCCATGCCCTCCTGATACAAAGCGCAGTTGCAAATCACCTGGATATTTCCACGCTCCATCTCTCTGAATGCGTAGTCCCGTTGCTCGTCGGTACTTTTGGCGGACAGATGATATGCCGATATGCCGTGTCTGTTAAATTCAGCGGCAAGGGCTTTTGAATGGGCGACAGACACGGCAAACACTATAGTTTTCCTATCTGCTGCCAGCCGCAACCAGTTTTGCACCACATCGCCAACAAGCTTGGCCTGGTTCATCCGTTTATCCAACTCTTTAACGTCGTAATCACCCCTGACTATTTTAATCTGATCAAGATTGGGAACACTTGGGGCAAAATAACGGCATGGGGCGAGATATCCGTTGTCAGTCAGCGATTGTGTGTCAACGACATCAACCAATGAGTCAAACACTTCACCCAGACCCCGACCGTCTGCTCTCGTCGGAGTTGCTGTGCATCCGACAATAACGGCTTCTGGATAATGGCTGAAAATGTCCACGTATCCCTGAGACACGCCCCTATGGACTTCATCGACTAAAATCAGGTCGGCTGGGAAATTAAACGCCGTTTCGCCGTCTTCCAACTTGATCCGCCGCCCGTAGGTTTGGTAGGTCGCCAACTGGACAGGCTCATTCAGTGCAGTTTCATAGCCTGACATGATTATGCCTGTCTCTGTCACGCCATGATAGGCAAACGCCTGCCGGGTCTGATCAACCAAATTTCTCCTGTGAACCAGGAACAGAACACGCTTGCCTTTCGCCAGGGCCAGCTTGGTTATTTCGGCAAAAGTCGCGCTCTTGCCCGAGCCCGTAGGCATTACCATCACAACACGCCGAGATCCAGCAGCCAAAGAAGAACGTATTTCGGCAACGGCCCTTTTCTGGTAGTCCCTCAAATTGAATCCAGGGCCAGATGATAAAATTGTATGCTCGATCCGAAATTGTTTCACTTGGCCCTCTTAAAATTTTCTTCCTTGGCTAGCCTGTCTTTAGGTCTTTATATAAGGTCTTTATATATACGGTTCAAAAAATGAACTATCCAATCGCACAAAAAATGAACTATCGAAGGTTCAAAAAATGAACCTTCGATAGTTCAAAAAATGAACTATCGAAGGTTCAAAAAATGAACTATCGACACGGCAATATTCCATACCTGTTTGAATGCCTAAAACCGTTTGATTTTCTGAATACCACAATTTCCCCTGCGGAAGTCAGCTCTTTAAGTGATTTAGATACAGTGGCCTTACTCGTAATTCCACACGCAGCCATGATATGCTCGTAATTTGGCCAGCACTCACCGTCTTTGTTTGCCATTTGTACTAAATAAATATAGACCAATTTAGTTGTTGGTCCTAACGTGTGGTTATCAAAGATAGATTTTAATTTCTTATCCATTGTTTGATTCAACAGAAAAAAGAACAATCCTCCGTAATTCTGCCATGCAGATTGTGGGCCAGAGAGAAAAACCCATAACCGAAACGCCGCGAGCGCAACTCAGAATTACGGAGGATTGAATCTGTATAGATAAAGGCATTTTGCTCTCTCTTTTTTGCACCGCCGACTTGCACAGGGTCGGCAGCCACGCACCAATGATTACATAATATTAAAAACTCGTTTGGCAAAAAAGTCAAGGCAAAAAAACTGAACGAAATTTTGCGTGAAATATATTTTTTTGCATACCCAGTGTTTTTTTTGTTGACACGCTGTATTTTATGTCGTACAAATGGAGGCAAGATATTTTAAAGTGACTTTTAAGGGGCAATTAAACGGCCTTTGGATGCCAATGGCGATAGTGGTGTTTAGAGCATAACGCTTTAAATAACCTGCGGGCCGAGAACTACCCGCAAAAAACGGACGGATCAACCCCGTCAGGTTAATTTTATTGTTAGGAGGTTTTTATGAAACTTAGTTGTAACTGTTGCGACGGAATATATAACTCGTTTGATGTCCATTTTACGAGTGCGTGCGACAACAAATGCGCCCACTGCATTGACCGTCGCTTCGATGGGCTGGGCCTCACAAAGCCCGATGTTGCGGCGATAGTAGAAACGGTTGTAAGCAACGCCAAGGGGCTAGACGACGTGCTGTTTTTGGGCGGCGAACCGTGCCTATACCTTGACGAACTATTAGCCTGTGTGAGGCAGATAAAAGCCAAGACGGAGCTGAAGGTTTTTGTGACGACCTCAGTGCCGGAGATATGCCACGATCGGAAAGACACCTTCTACGCTCTGATTGAACACCTTGACGGGATAAATCTTGTTGAGAGATACACAAGGTTGTTGCGCAAGATGGACAAATTTATTCAGGCCATGGCCGGGCATTGTGGAGGCGGAACGGGGCATTGCTCCTCCTAACGCTTCGGTTAACCAGTGGCGGGCCACCGAAGAAAATTTAAAACTCAACAGCAGATCCCGCCATCTGCGTTGAACCGATTGTTATGGAGATTCTATGCACTACCATTGCGAAGTAATTATGCCGCCATCAAGCAACATCCAGGCAACATTGGAAGCTATTCTTGATCCTTTTGATGAAAACAAACGCGACGATGAAGACGCTTCCGGCCATGCCTTCTGGGACTGGTTTGTTGTTGGAGGGCGATGGGCCGGTAGCAAGGAGTCTTGCAGATATGACCCCAGCAAATTAGAACAATTTTACAAAGACCTGAAAGCGGCAGAGGTTAAGGTCTCCGGGCTGCGATGTGGCAAACAAGAGCTTTCACCAGCCAGCCAGATCCCCATGGTTGACAAAATGTGGAACGACCTGTTCCCAACTGAAAACGGTGAGATCACCCCATGCCCGATCTTTGCCCACTCTCAGAATCAGTATGACGGGAATGACCTGCTGGCCTGTGACATTTGCAGGGTTGATGAGATCCCTGAGACCCTTAAATGTCACAGGGTGATTATCGCTGCCCCATCTCATGACGGGGCTACCACTGAGGCCAAGTTTATGCTATGCGATGGACAGTGGAACGGAGTTAACCACATGCCGATAAATTGGGATGGGTTAGCCAAGACAGCAGTTAATCAATTTATTGAGAAAGCCGCGACGTATCGCGAGGATTACGCCGCGCAAATAACCCCGAAACCAGATTGGCTGTGCGTTACCGTGGACTACCATTCGTGATCCATAACAAAAAGCTCACCCGCTTGTCGGGTGCAGCGATAGTTAGGAGCGGACAAAATTCTTACTGGAGGAACGATAATGCTGGAGTATACGCGAGAACGAGAAGCGGAAAAAGAAGTTGAAAGAATTAATTTTGAAGGGGAAGACATAGGAAAAATATGGCCCATGGGATGGGGCTATCCGAAACAAGACGGTTATCAGTGCCGCATTCTTTCCCAAGGAAAAGAATATCTCCCGTATGTTGGGGGTGTGGGGAGAACGAAGAATGAGGCAATAGCTGTGGCCCGTGGAAAGGCGATGCAGGACATTGAAGCTCTGCAAAAAATTGTAGAACTCCTGGATAGGGTGCTGCAATGAAGGACATAATCGCAGGATTAATCATCGGCGCCACGATCATCTGTGCTGTTGGCCTTTGGCTCCAGAGGTTTTCCGGATGACCGAAGAAGATTTCGTTTTTGACCAAGACTATCGGATAATGCTGCAGCAAGAGGTCGAGGCCTACAACCGGTATCAGCGGAAACTGATTAGGCACCCGGACCCAAGCGACCCGGAATGGCCTGGGAACGACGGAGAAACAAGATGATTGTCAACGTAGAACCATCATGGGAAAACTCTGATGAGCATAAAGCCCTTGCACTTGCCGGGTTAAAATGCAAATTGATCTATGATCCAGACCCAGAGGCTATTCTTATCGGATCAGTAAAATATTGCCGGAAACTTCACCCATGGCCGGCATGCGATCCTTACCCCGATTGGATACGGCCAATGGGAAGAAGAATTTACCGGGACTTTGCCCCCCCTGGACCACTGTTTTACAAACCAGCAGACATCCCAAAGAGATTTGCAAGCGAAATCCTTTCTGAACCTGCTCCCTGGCCATGGGTCGCCTCTGAAATACTGGATTTTGTAGCAGAATGGCGGGCGTATGTTGTCGATGGTCAAATTCTGGGTATTTTTTGCTACTCGGATTTTGAGCGGGATTATTCACCCGCCTTCCCATGGACTATACCTGAAACAATTACGGCGGCCATTGATTTTGGTCTGAACGTTGATGGCCGATTCCTGCTTGTAGAGGTCAACGATCCGTATGCCATTGGTTGGTACGGGAAGTTGTCACAATATCAAATTTATGCCGATTTTATTGTTGCCGGGTGGCAGTCGATGCTTCGTCGGCAATGCGTGGGGGGATGAAATGCCAACTTTTGAAATACAGCCGGATAGAATTGACGTAGAATTTGACGTGTATTGTGATCGTTGCGGAACTGGTCTCTGCAACCTCAGCACGACAAAGGAAAAACGAGGGAGATTGTCTGTTCATGTTGACCCGTGCCCAATCTGCTTAAAAGAAGCAGAAGATAATGCCAAAGAAGAGTAAAATTTCTATTGCATTTTTAATTTATGGTGGTAAAAAGGAGGGAAGCAGTAATGCTAAGTCAGCGTGGCAGCAGACGACAACTCAAAACACACTTTGCCCAAGTAGGGCACCGTTCCCTCCTTTCAGCTGCCACGCGAAAAGACTTGCGGTGTTCTGCTTGGGCATTTTTCATTCAGAGCTTCTTGCCCGGTGAAACGGATCGCCAGAAAGACAGCCTGTGCAGCAAATTTCCGCGAAGATCAGTTGTGGCGAGTCTCTCCCCGCTCGCCCAAAAGGGATACACAGGGAAGCCGGATTCGCAAGGACCGGCATCGGTGCTAAATACTCGTGGAGAGGGGAGCTTTGCAACTATGAAAATCAAAGACAAAGAGTTAAAAAAGCTGGTCGATGTCTGTGACAAAGACTGCCCGAACCGGCCTTGCTACTGGCCGAGACAAGATCCCGGCGTATTTACCCAGGGGCAAGGATACAGATTCCGGTCAAAAAATTGGATTTGTGGCACCCGTGATATCAAGGGGTGTCCAGACAACAACTAATGCAAAGGAGAAGCAACATGAGTTGTTCAAAAGAATTGCTGCCCGACTGCGAATTGATATTAAAGGCTAAACCATAGGAGGTACATTATGTTTTGGATTGGATTTTGCGTTGGGGTGTCCGCTTCTTTCCTGGTTTGCATGGTCGGAATTTCTGCAATGGGGTGGAGGGTTGCAAAAGACAGAAAAATTGCCCCTGAGCTTGTCGCATATTGGGAAAAGGCACACATGAATCAAGATGCTCAGAATCAAAGACTGAGCAAAATCCTGGAAAAACTGGTTGAAAATGATAACACAAAAAGAAATAAAAGACCTGTTTGATTATTCTGGTGGCCGGTTGGTTTACAGAAACCATTCCAGAAACAACTCCATAACGGAAGGTAAAGCCGCAGGCGGTGTCTCGAACAAATATGGGCATATTCGGGTCCATATAAACTACAAATCGTATTTGTTGTCAAAATTAATCTGGCTGTGGCATTACGGTACAATGCCAGACAAAATATATTTTATCGACGGCGTTGATTACCACGTCGAAAATTTGACGATTGAAAGGAAGAAACGCCAAGTAATACCAAAGAAAAAAAGCTGCATACCAAAAGAACAGCCAATAAAAAAGGCGCTCACCCTGATTAACCGGGGGAATATTTGCAAAAGAAAAAACCCCTTTAAAATCTGCAAAAAATACGAGCCTCAATATATGGTGACATTGGTCCCGTGCTGTAAAGAAGGAGAGGGTTTTGAGTAGAGGAGGATGAGAGAACGTGGAGAAAAAAGAATTGCTGAAATTTTGTCACCCGAGGCTGAATCAGTTTTCCCTGTTTTATTTTTCGGTTCAGCCGCATATCCGGTAAATGCTTTTGTCCTGGAAACAATAAAAGACCTGCCAGGAATAGAGATTTTCAGCAACCCAACCGGGCAGATATACAATTTCCGGTTTGATGGTGGGGCCGGGGTTTTCATTGGAATTAACAACTTTTAATTAAAAGGGGGGGAAAATGAACGAACTGCAAACGACTCAAGGGATCTCGCCATTGGTACAGGCGGCAATTACCGGCAATATTGATACGCAGAAGTTGGCAGAGTTGCTAGCTATACAAAAAGAATACGAAGCTAACGAGGCGAGAAAAGCTTTTCATCTTGCGCTGGCCGAATTTAAGCGGCATCCGCTTACTATCTACAAAGAAAAAACAGTCAAATACGCCACGCAGAAAGGCGCGACACAATACAACCACGCGACTCTGGGCGCAGCCTTGGGAGAAATTAACCCTGTTTTGGGTAGTTGTGACCTGTCTCTTACATGGGACACAAAGCAGGGCGACAACGGAGATATCACTGTGACGGCGATTCTCAGCCACTCCATGGGACACAGCATCACCACATCGCTGGCTGCCTCCCCTGATGATTCAGGGGGAAAAAACAAAATCCAGGCTGTTGGAAGTTCAGTAGAGTACCTGAAACGATATACAGGATTTGCTCTGTTGGGTATTTCATCGAAGGACATGGATGACGATGGCCACGGAGCGGGAGAGCAGTACATCACGGAAGAGCAGGTTTTTGAACTTGAAGAGTTGGTTGCCGCCAACAACCTCAACAAAGACGAGAAGTGGCTCGGTAAATTCCTCGGAGAATACCTGAAAGTGGATTCGTTTGAGAATTTGCCGGCCACACAATATAAAAAAGCCCGGACAGCGATTGAAGGCATTATCTCCCGTATGAAAAAAGGAGGTGCGAATGGAGCGGATCATCTATGACCAAATTGAGCAGGGAAAGCCTGAATGGCATACTATCCGCGCCGGCTGTGTCACCGCCTCAATGTTTGATACCGTCATGGCCAAAGGGAGGGGCGGCGGAGAATCGAAGACTCGCCGGACTTATATGCTCACCCTTGTCGGGCAGCGACTCACTGGAGAAGTGATTGATGGACACACCAACGCACATATGGAGCGCGGGAAGGAAATGGAGGATTCAGCGCGGCAACTCTACTCTTTGACCTGCGGCGCTGAAGTGCAGCAAGTAGGGTTCATCAAGTTAGGGGATGATATCGGCGCATCTCCTGACGGTCTCATCGGGAGCGATGGGGATCTGGAGATAAAAACAAAACTGCCGCATCTGCACCTTGATTGTCTTTTGCGCGACGAAGTTCCAGCCGAGCACATCAAACAGATCCAGGGCCAGCTGTGGGTTGCCGACCGCGAATGGTGCGATTTTGTTTCGTATTGGCCCGGCCTGCCAATCTTTATTAAGCGTGTTCCCAGGGACGGGAAAGTGATTGCAGAGATTCGGCAGGCAGTAGACGTTTTTATTTCGGAAATGTACGACACAATGGAAATGATCAAAAAGATAGGAGCATAACATGGAAGTATGCTGGAATAAAACCTGCCCCCACAGCGACACATCCGAGAGCGGGTGTAAAAAGCATAGCTGCCATTGTGTTGACCTGTGCGGAGCATTTTTGAGCTTCAAAAATACTGAAATAATTAATAAATACAGGGAGGCCCTGGAGAAAATAGTTGCGCTCCAGCCGGGTTGCTCTGACGGATCGTATTATTATGAGCATTTTTCCGAGGACGGCGATCCTGTCGGAACTGAGTGGTTTGATCCAGGTGACGTGATCGCCAGGATTGTTGAAGTGGCAAATGAGGCGTTGAGAGACAAACTTGTGGAGGGTTGACCCGTGAATTGGCCATTGTTTCAGCAAGAGATAGGGCCATCCAAAGTTTCAACGAATTTCGGGAGGTTTTGGAACTCCTGGACAGGGTGTTGAAATGATAAAAGAGGTTTTTTCTGGTCTATTTCTGGCAGCAATGTTTTACGCAGCTGTCATCATGTGGCTTCAGGCACTGGCTGGCTAAGGAGAATCATGAAAATAGAATTACAGGGTGTTCTCATTGACGTGGATTACATAGGCAGGAGAGAAAAAATTCCGGCATCTGTAAATGCAGACGACGGAATCAGGTTGGAAATAATTGACGTCAGGTCTGATAACGACATTCTTCCATTGTTGTCAGATTCTCAAGTCAAAGAAATTGCCGAAACTATTTTCGTCGCTATCAGGAATATCAAATGAGTGACGTTGCAAATAAATTTGAACGTGTTTGCGACCAAAATGCAAAACACGTCATTGAAACGAAGAACGCATTTGCTGACGGGTGGGTGCAAAGATTTGACAAAGAGCATGGTCAAATCCTTTGGGTATGCCCGGAGTGTGTAGAAAAGGAGACCGATGGACGCTATTAAGAGGCTGCGACAATATGTAAGCAAGGCCAGTTTTGCGAGTGCAATCGATAGAGATGCGGCGCAAGAGTGTATCGACGAAATTGCTGAAACCAATAATTTAAAGAAGAACTTACGCCGGGTGATGGTCACGGAGTGGGTTGGAGTATACCCAAAAAAAGTAGAGTTAAAAGAAACAAGGGAGGCAGATTTCCACGGATGGGGTAACGACTACGAAGAACTCGAATCTGGAACGGGTAATTACACCGTTGCAGTTGTGGAGTTCGATGATGGAACAATAGAAATGGTTCGAGCAGATCGAGTCAGATTCTTAGACCGCATAAATCAAACAATCGTGTCGTGAATTGATATGGATCATCCATGTAAAAAATGCGTTTGGCTGGGATCTCAAAAAGGAAAACCCGGCTGCATATTGAAAAAAGCAGCAGTTATTGTCTCAACGTCATTGCGGTTGGCTGGCCTTCTGTAGTCAAGGACGATAACGGAAAAGTGTGAAAAATATTCTCGGAAATAGTGGACGCTATTTCTCAAAATAACGACTAGGGTAACTCGACCGCGCCACTGAATTACCAGATTCAAAATCGGAATCTTCACGCGGTCGAGTTGACCCGCTTGTTATCTTCCAGGACTAGGCCATGACGACAAAAGAAAAAATTGTAAGGCAAGCAATAGCCCAGGTAGAGAAGAAAGTGGCGGCAATAAAGGCCTTGCTCTCTGCGAATCCTCTTGTCCGGATATGTGAAATCAGAATTGAGGCCCAGCAAATATTGCAGCAGCATGGAGACGACCACGCGACAATCGTCAAGCTACTCAAACCACTTGGCGAGGAAGAAAAGCGGATGTTCGCCCTTGCCGAAAAGCAGAAAAACACAATGGCCCTGATCGATAAACAGGTCGCGCTTGAGCACGAATTATACGAGCTTGGGCATGAGTTGTACTTTATCAATCGGGGAAGATAACGGCTTTAATAAGCAGAGGCGCAAACGAGCTTGCCCGAAGGCCACCGGGACTTCTCGCCTTCTGCTTAATTAATTTGTTGGCCCTTTAATGGTGTTGATTATGTCCGACAATCTACCCCCTGGAGTTAGTAGCGACATGATCCCCGGAAATTCCACAGAGGATCACCACTTCGAGTTGGTTATTGATTGGTTGTATTTGACGGGGTTGTCTGCGGGTGAAATTAAAACGGCTGTCGTGGAATATGGGCAGAACCATAATGTTCCTATATCCACTGAGCCACCTATTTGATTCTGGCCAACGTTTTAATTAAGCCGCCAGCCGAAAGACCACGGCTGGGCAACGGCGCTTCAACCTGGTCGGCTTGGATGACTGGTTATGCCCTTAAAGTATGCAGTTGAACAACGCCTCCGCTTTATTGATTTCTTACTGCATCAATATGGGAGTATCAACCGAAGTGCAGTGGTTGATTATTTCGGGCTGTCTGTCCCCCAAGCCACGAAAGACCTGAAGGATTACATGAAAATAGCGCCCGACAATATCCGTTACTCCAACTCTGAAAAGGTTTATTTGGCTAACCCGGAGTTCAAGCGGGTATGGGCATAACGATTGAAGTAAGCGGCAGGCCAAAGGAGAGTCTGTTTTGATGGCAGCTTTGAGAATGGGCAACGACAACAAAAATGATGGCATGATGGTCATGATGATAATGGCCGCAGCCGTTGAATTGGTTGAGTAATATAACAAAAAGCTCACCCGCTTGTCGGGTGTAGCGGTTGTTAAATAATGGCAAACAACCCAACCGCCGAGCAAAAACGGTGGCACAAAAAAATTAGGGAACATGGCTGTATGGTGTGCCGGAAAATACTGGCAGACATGGGCCAAGATCCAGATGACGTGCCGGGATGCAATCTGCATCATGTTTTACGGCATGGGAACAGGGACCACAAAAAGGCATTCGGTTTATGTCTGGAGCATCATCAGACAGGCCAGGTGTCGATCCACGGAAACCCTGCCGAATTTAAGCGTATTTTTGGGACAGAAGAAGAGCTGATGATACTGTGTTATCAGCAAATAGGAAAAAGTAGCGGAGAGAAAAAAAATGGCAACAAATAAAGAGATCAGGGCGTTACGGGAAAAGTTGTACCCTCGGCTGAACAAAACGGAGGGACGGGCACGGTTTGCCAAACTTTTCTCCGTGACTATGAGGACGGTCCTCTCATGGGAATACGGCACCCGTAAGCCGCAGGGGCTGGCTCTGGTAAAAATCGAATGTCTGGTCAAAAAACATCTTGACGCCGCAAGCACTACGTGCTAAGATGTTTTTCGTGAGCGAACATTCAAAAAAATATCACCCTGGGCCGGGATGGAAGCAGCTTGCCGGTCCAGTTTGGGAGCACTCAAACGGGACAAGGGTTCATACGTTTGGCTTGATTCGCATGCCTGACACGACCTTTGTTGATTTGCACAGGCCTGAGCATTCAGACGGCTGGAAGTGGATCGCTGTCTGTGGCAGAAAGCGAGGACTGATGGCCTGGGCGAATAAGTTATGAAAAATTCGTGCAATTCTTTGAGTGGCTGCAGCGGAGGGGACTACTGTAAAAAATGTTCCCACTCCCGTTATTTTGGGGAGGTTATTGTTAATGGCAGAAGGTGGAATTTTGAATTTAATCCATGGTTCGGCCCTTTGTTTTTGAACTCGTCCGGAGAACCGAAAAAGGTGCAGCCTGCAGAAAAACATCCTGTATGGGACGAGTTTCAAAAATGGCACGATAGAAAATTTAAAGAGACATGACATGGACAGAATAACTTTGAAAGACATGGACGATGCAATAAATCAACTTTTATCCGAAGCGGAAG
>Ga0214474_1000058_pt1 | contig 60752 bp, 61 predicted proteins | sample RVTome_2_FD_187335 | JGI IMG/M metagenome (GOLD analysis project Ga0214474, IMG submission 187335) | Soil microbial communities from uranium-contaminated site in the Upper Colorado River Basin, Wyoming, United States - RVT95D214 HiSeq ... | reverse complement strand
GCCAGATGCCCTTCACTAGTATCTTCCTGCCCGCGCGGTCGATCTTCTCGACCTTGTGCCCGAGGCGGAGGTCTAACTTGTTCTTCTCGTACCATTCGGGCTGATAGAACTGGATGTCCTTCTCGCTTACCTTGTTCTCGAGGAAGTCTATGAGCTTGGGCCTGGGATAGTACGGCATGTTCTCGTCGGAGAACAGAACGATCTCCGCGTTCGGGTCCGAATCCCTGATGGCCTTCGCGGTGTTCGTGCCCGCGACGTTGTTGCCGATGATAAGCACTCTCACTCTCTCACCACGCTGCAGCGCAGCCCTCGTCCACGCTGATATGGTAGGATGTCATTAATCTTGCTGAGAAATGGTGCGGTGGATTGCCTGGGCTCCCGCGGAAAGCATTAAGCCAGGCTAACGGCTTCAAATGTGGGGGAAATCCGGTGCTTTGCCCGTATTGTGGGAAAAGCGTGGCTCAAGGAGCCACTTTCTGTGGGGCCTGTGGGAAGAAGATAGAGGCAGGAGACAGGGGGCTGATCTGTCCCGGCTGCGGAATGAAGAACGATCCAGGCGACACATTCTGCACGGGATGCGGAAAGTCCTTGAAGGCAGCCGAGGCTGGAAGGAAATGTCCTAGCTGCGGCGCGACCAATGCTGAATATGTCGTATACTGCAGCAGCTGTGGGACTGAGTTGCCTGGGACTCCTAGAACAATGGTGCGGGAGGAACCTCCCAAGACAGAGACGAAGGAATCGGTCAGCTCGAAGATATCCACATACTGCCCGCGCTGTGGGCGTGAGACAACTATCTACGACTTCGAGTGTCCCTATTGCCACGAGAACCTCACCAAGACTGATTTGGATGGGGAGCTGTCGGAGCACCGTGCGAGCACGGGCATGATCGTCGCGGGCATCGTGCTCATCCTCGTGGGCATCTACGCCATCGCGACGGGCATCATGTTGCTGGCTGGGAGCTCATTGGCCCCGGCCGGCTACGACATCAGCGGCTACCTGTTCTGCTGTGGTATTCTGGAGCTCCTGTTCGGAGGGGCCGCTGCCTTGGGTGGTTTCTTCGCTGCCCAGGAGAAGAAGTGGATACTCGCCATGGTAGGCGCACTCCTGGGGATGTTCACCATCGGCCCGCTCTTCCTCGGGTCTATCGCGAGCCTTGTCTGTCTGATACTGATAGCAGTTGCTAAGCCCAATTTCTCGGAATAGCAACGTGATTCACTCGTTGAGGTCTGGCAATAGCGAAGAGGCTCAGTCTTCCTCGTCGGCCTTTGTCTCAGGCGCAGTTGGCTGGGCGATCCCGCGTTTCGCCTTGTAGTATTCCCTAGAGGCCAGAGCCGTTGCGGCCACACTGAGGGCACACGCAATGACCGCGACGTACCATCCCCGCTCCGGACCCCACTCTCGATAGTTCGCGTTCGCCCCGTTGAACGAGCTCCCATAGAACCCGTCAACTCCCACATCGCCGGCGTATGTCCAGACCACGAGGTTCAGGACCGCAGATATTGCCACGAACATCGTGAGCGTGCAGGCTGTGACGGCAGCCTTGTCCCACGAGTAGAGGAACAGGGCGCACGTGGCCCAGCCAAGGGCGAACCAGAGTAAGATCAGCGCAACCTCAGCGTCCATGGCCTCGCTGAAGGCCTCCTGATCTTGTCCGTACAGATAGTAGGTGTCTTCGTAGTCCCACCAGATCCCGGAGATGAAGCCGCTGATCCCATACCACGCGAAGAGCATCGACACCGCCGCAAGAATCATGGCAGCGACGGTCAGCAGGATCACGAACCCGTACGGCCTGCGCCCCTCCATCTGGACAATTCCCCCGGGACGAATCAGCGTTCTCGCTATAAAATCCAGGCGGTCGCGTAGCAGCGCTCCCGCTCACCCAGCTAAGAAATGAAAAGTGGAAGGAATACAGCAGAGATATCATGTGCAATATGTGTGACGGCTGAGCCGTAACTGCAAAATCGGCCATGTTGGTTAGCGACTACAGCTTTTAGTGGCCGCGGGCTGAATGCCTCGGCGAACCTTGGCACGTACACCCCGGCTCTATCAACGCCATCAAGTAATGGCGGCTGTAAGATGCCTCGTTTTCAGGGTAGCTTCAAGCTTAGATGCTTTCAGCTTTTATCCACTATCGCGTGGCTGCTCAGCATTGCCCTGCCGGACAACTGATAAACTAGAGGCGACGAATCCTCGTTCCTCTCGTACTAAAGGATCCTTCCCGTCAGGCATCAAAACAACTTCAGCAAAAAGCAACAAACCTGTCTCACGACGGTCTGAACCCAGTTCACGATCCCTTTTAATGGGCGAACAACCCCACCCTTGGCAGCTGCTGCACCACCAGGATAGGAAGAACCGACGGCGAAGTAGCAAGCCTCCAGGTCGATATGAACTCTTGCTGGAGACGACTCAGTTATCCCCGGGGTAACTTCTCTGTAATCACTGGCCCCCATTTGTGAGGCACAGTGGTTCGCTAGGCCCTGATTTCTCATCGTGGTTCGTTGTTGGGCCGAACCACGTCAAGCCAGCTTTTGCCCTTGCACTCTTCGGCAGATTTCTGACCTGCCTGAGCTGACCTTTGGGCGCCCTTGTTACCTTTTTGAGGGCGTGGCGCCCCACCCAAACTGCCCGCCTACCGGTGTCCATCCGAAGATGTAAGTGACACGAGCCCAAAAGGGCGGTGTTTCAAGTTTGACTCGGAACCGACCTAGCGGCCGGCCCTGGTAGCGTCTCCCGCCTACGCTACACAATCAAGCTCATGCCACAACGACAGGTTGCAGTAAAGCTCCACGGGGTCTTCGCTTTCAGCTGAAGTTTAACGGACTGTGCGCCGTTATGTAGGTTTCACCGGCTTCGACGCGGGGACAGTAGAGCTCTCGTTGGGCCTTCATGCAAGTCGCCAATTAAGCGACAAGGTATTACGCTCACATCTGTTGCTTCGATGACCTCCGGCCTCCCGGAGGCGGGACCCGATTTCTCGAATCCTCCCCATGTCGCCATGGGGGTCGGACTGTATCTTCATCGCGATCTCGCGAAGTCTGGCGTACAGTCTCTGAGGATTCTAGATGCTGCGCTCACGCGCTTGCACCTAGCCTTTCCTGCTGATTACCTGCACCCACCACATTTTCACGCTACGATCGCAGCGTAGTGTGGGATTCTCAGGCGTTCCAGCATATGGCCAGATTTTACTAAGGCAACTCGGTCACCTTAAGAGGGTCATAGTTACCCCCGCCGTTTAACGGTCCTTCTTTCCCTTGTAGAGGATTTTCAGATACCGTCACTGGGCAGGATTCAGCGGCAATACGCATCCTTTCGGACTAGCTGCCACCTTTGTTTTGGTTAAACAGTCGGGGCTCCCTTGGCACTGCGACCAGCTCATCACTGAGCTGGCACCACTTCTCCCGAAGTTACGTGGCTAATTTGCCGAGTTCCCTCGCGTCAATTAACGCCGACAAGCCTTGGACTTCTCATCCAGGGGCACCTGTGTCGGATCTTGGTACGAACACTACAGTTGTTTAGCGCACCATTTTCACGGGCACCGGGGATAGGCTGAAGGGGGCCTTCGCCCCCCTACTGATGCTTTCTCCAGGTTCTCGCCATTACGGCTCTCCCCCGGAATATACACTTGAACAGATTGGCACTCCTGTTCAGCTTACCCAGATGCGTCAAGATGCGCGCAGAGACTGCAGCGGTGCAGGAATATTAACCTGCTTACCCTTTCGATGTTCTCGATTAAGGAACACCTTAGGATCGACTAACCCTCGACTGACGAACATTGTCGAGGAACCCTTGCCCCTACGGCTGAGCGGATTCTCACCGCTCTTTGCTGCTACTTCCACCAGGATCCTCGTTCGAACGCGGTCCATTTGAGCTCACGCCCAAACTTCTGTCCGCGCACGACGCCCCCCTACCAGATCACCTTTCGGTGCTCTCAAGTATCGGTGGCTGACTTAGCCCCGTTCATTTTCAGGGCCCTTAATCTTGACTGGTGAGCTGTTACGCTATCTTTGAATGATGGCTGCTTCTAAGCCCACATCCCAGTTGTCTGAGACTAAGGACTCCTTTTGCCCGTTCGCACTTAGTCAGCACTTAGGGACCTTAACTTGAGGCTGGGTTGTTCCCCTTTTGTGTATGGAGCTTACCCCTCATACATTCACTCCCAGAGTCTACAGTGACGACAGGTTCGGAGTTTTGCAACGCACCGACGGATTTCTCCACCTAAGTGCATAATAGGTCGCTCTACCCCATCGTCCACCTCGTCTGAGATCTACCTGCGAGTAGTTTCGGGGGGGACCAGCTATGTCCAGTTTAGATTGGCCTTTCACCCCTAGACGCGGATCATCCCAATGATTTGCACCTCAACACGGGTTCGGTCCTCCACCCAGGTTTCCCTGGGCTTCAACCTGTCTGCGCCTAGATCAACTGGCTTCGGGTCTCTCACCGATGACTACAGGCGAGCCCACCTCGTCCCTGGCCCTTGCGGGTTGCGGACTTGTCGGTTTCCCTTCGGCTGCTTGGATTATCCAATTAGCCTCGCCATCGATCCGAACTCCCTGGCCCGTTATTCGAAACGGATAATGCGACACTGGTCCACTCTTGCGAGCTTCGTTCCTTTCATGCCGCATATTAATGTCACCATCTGGTTTCAGGCACTTTGCACCTCCCGCTAAGGGTACTTTTCAGCTTTCGCTCACGCTACTACTGCACTATCGGTCTCGGGTCGTATTTAGGGTTGGAAGCAAATGGCTCCCAGATTCTCACGCCATATCCAAGGCGCAATACTCAAGAACATCCGGAATCTTCTTTCCAGCTCGCCCCTACAGGGCTGTCACCCTCTATGGCACACCATTCCAGGCGATTTCGGGTTGGCTAGTTAAGAAGTACCAGAGTCTGCAACACCACATCTCCGCCCAATTTCTTGGGAGGATTCAGTTTGCCCTATGCCGCGTTCGATCGCCTTTACTGACGGCATCTCGATTGATTTCTTTTCCTCGGGGTACTAAGATGCTTCAATCCCCCCGGTTCCCTATCCTCACGGATCGCTCCAAAGAGCAGGAAGTCCCATTCGGTAATCACCGGATCAAAAGCTCCTTGCGCTTACCCGGCGCATATCGCAGCTTGGCACGACCTTCTTCGGCGCCCGAACCGAGCCATTCCCCAGACGGTTTATTTAGCCGCTAGCATGTCCGACTCAGCACACGTCCATATTGCACATGATCGGTATTCACCGGAGCCCGCGGGTCCTTCCGCCCGCTGCCCCTCAACCATCTTCCCCGAACACAAAAGTGGCCGGGTGCACGTTCCCCTCCCCGCTTTATTAAGCAGGGCATGCTCTATTTGAGCGTTGCCCTCCCGCGGGATTGGGGTATCCGCCTATGTGTGGTCCCGTATAAAAGCGTATCCCTGCACACGGCGAAGACCAGCACTTCCACTGGACGGGCCATCTCCCGGGACTTTCGTGAGAGAGGGGGTTTCCAGCCGAAATGTTGATTTGCCTTATCGCTCATGAGTATCTGGATGGGGTGCGCGAATTGAGTTCTGAACAACCAGAGCCAGCTATTGAACCTGAAGAGCCTGCAGCTCCTGAGCCTGCGGCTCCCGAGCCGGCTCCTCCCGAAGTCGCTCCTGTAGAGGAGGCCCCTGCGCCTCCGCCGCCCGAAGAGGTGAAGGAGCCCGAGGACTGGGCGGAGGAGTTCGAGAAGGAGACCGAGCAGGAGAAGAAGTCGAAGAAGAAGCGACATTGGGGCAGCCTGATAGTGGTCATCATCATTGTCCTATTCCTCGTGATTTGGACCCTGCTGAGCCCGAAGGTTCTTCCCGAGGCAGGGCCGACGTATATCTACTCTGACACATACGCCAACCTTGGGCATTTCACCGGTGAGAGAGATATCTGGTGGCTGGGCTCGGCGATTCATGTAGGAAACACGACCTGGGGCCTATCAATCGGAGGAGACGATAACGGCACTGTGAACGCCCCGCCCACGATCAGCGTCATGGTGAGCAAGGTCGACGAGGGCGCCGGGAACTGGTGGTTCAGGGGAACCGCGATCAAGCTCAGCAACGTGTCGCTCTTCCTCGAGGACGGGACATATGTCGCCTCGATGGACACCAGGACCGAGGGAACGTTCGGGCCCGTAGGCGAGATCCATCCTGATTTCGGCGCCGTGGGGAACTACACGTGCTATGTATATGTCCGATTCACGGTCTACGAGGACATGAGGATCGGCTACATACCGCTCGAGACCGTCGACATGACGGCCGATCTGGAAATACCGATTGAGATTACCGCCTCTTGAGCGCGTACTCTCGTGCGCGCCTTCTCTCCTTTTCATTCTTTTGCACCATGATATGTCATAAATAGCTCTAGCCATATCAGAATCCGGGTCCCAAATGGGAAAGATGGAGCTCATCCTGATCAGACACGGGGAGACCGACTGGAACAAGGACGGCGTCTTCCGCGGGCAGATGGACGTGAAGCTGAACGCCATGGGCATCGCGCAGGCGGACGCGACCGCGAACGCCCTTGCATCCAAGGTGTTCGAGGCGATTTACACAAGCCCGCTCAAGAGAGCGCTCGTGACCGCCCGCAGGATCGCGAAGCCCCATGAGATGGTCGAGAGGGTGGACAACGGCCTCATGGACATCAGCTTCGGCCGGTTCCAGGGCTTGACCGAGGCCGAGGTGACTTCTCGGTACCCCGGACAGCTGAAGGTGTGGAAGGAGAACCCTGGAAAGGCCAAGTTCCCGGGCGGGGAGAGCGTCAAGAAGGCCTGGAAGCGGATCAACAGCTCCCTGAGGGAGATCCTGGTTGTCCATGGCTACGGCACGGTCGTGATCGTTTCTCATCGAGTCCCGATCAAGATGATGACCGCATATCTCCTCGGTAAAGACAGGTATTCCATCGGCGAGATCAAGCACGACCATTGCGCGATATCGGTGTTCGAGATCGATGGCAGGGACTATGAGCCGATCGTTCTGAATGATTCCGGCCACTTGTCCAAGCTCGGCGTGCTCGACAAGAAGGACTTCTGACCATCACAGATACGCCTGAACACTTCTCAGGTCCCTGAACTTGATCACGTTCGCGTCTGGGAACACATTCGTTCTGTCAACAAGCATCGCGTTGAATCCCGCTGCTCTCGCGCCCACGATGTCCGTCGCGAGCCTGTCCCCGATGTACAAGGACCTTGATGGAAGGACGCCTGCCTTCTTCGCGGCGATCCAGAATATCTCCGGGTTCGGCTTTCTCACTTTGACCTCGTCTGAGAGCACGATGTGGTCGAAGTACTTCGTCATATCCAGGTTATCTAGCACACGCCTTGCGAGCTCCGTCGCGTTGGAGATCAGTCCCACGACGAGGTCTCGCTTCTCTAGCCTCGCGAGCAGCGGGTGTGCGTCAGGGAACGCCGTCCAGCTCTCTACCTTGTTCATCACGGAGCCGATCTCCTCGTTCAGCTCCGATGCGAGCTCGGCTGCATCTATGTCCAGGCCAAGCTCTTTCAGCACGAACTGGTCATAGTTGATCCAGAACCTGCCTTCAGTCGCGTCTGTCAGCTTCGCGAACTCCTTGTCGAACAGCCAATCGGCCTTCCTGCGCGCTTCTGCGACCAGTTTGGGGTCGATATTCGCTCCTCTGCGGGACAATGCCCTGCCGAGCATCTCGTCTGGAGACGGCTGGACGTCCCAGAGCGTCCCGCCCGCGTCGAAGAATACGGCGTCCAGTTCCTCAGTCATCTGTAGTCCTCAGGGGCATCGCATTCGCTGTTCGTAATGATTGCTACTTGTTGCTTCGTCGGAAGTTGGTCAGGCCAAGAGCCTAGGGACATCCGTCGGCAGCGGCGCAACCTTGACTCCCGCTGCTTCCAAGGCCTTGATCTTGCTCTCGGCAGTGCCTCTTCCTCTTGCGATGATGGCCCCCGCATGTCCCATGCGCTTTCCAGGCGGTGCGGTCCTGCCTGCGATGTAGGCGATCACGGGTTTGGTCACATTCGCCTTGATGTACTCCGCGGCCTCCTCTTCGGCCGTCCCCCCGATCTCGCCCACGAGGACGATCTTCTTCGTCTGCCTGTCCTTCTGGAACTTCTCCAGAACATCGACGAAGGTCGTGCCGGGCACTCTGTCCCCGCCTATGCCGACGCATGTAGACTGCCCTAGCTTCGCCTCGGTCATCGCGTTCACGATCTCGTATGTCAAGGTTCCAGATCTGGAAACCACGCCTATGTTACCCTTCCTGAATATCTTGCTGGGCAGGATGCCGACCTTGGCCCTCCCTGGTGACGCGAGGCCTGGGCAGTTCGGTCCGATGAGTGTGACACCTCTGCTTCTCGCGATTGCGACCATCGGTATCTCGTCATGGAGCGGAACATGCTCAGTTACTACCACTATCGTCTTGATGCCCGCGTTGATCGCTTCGAGCGCGGCGTCCTTCGTGTTCGGTGCGGGGACGAATATGCACGATGTGTTCGCGCCCGTCTTCTCGACCGCGTCCGAGACGAACTCGAATACTGGGATATCGTTGACTGTGGTCCCGGCCTTGCCAGGAGTAACGCCTGCGACGACCTGGGTCCCGAAGTCCCTCATCGCCTGGGAATGGTATGTTCCCTGGTAGCCCGTGATGCCCTGGACGACGACCTTGGTGTTCTCGTCAATTATGACCGTCATGTGGATCACCTCAGGGACTCCTTCGAGGCCTTCTCGGCCGCCTCGCTCAGCCCGGAGGCAGGAATCATGCCCGCGTTCCTCAGCATCTCCCTCGCGATCTCCTCGTTGACTCCCTTTATCCTCGCGACGATCGGTACAGGGCTTCCCTTGCTCCCGATGGCCTCGAGGACGCCCTTGGCCACGGTGTCGCACTTCGTGATGCCCCCGAATATGTTCAGGAGGATGACTTTCATGTTCGCTTCCTTCATCAGGTTCATGGCGGCCTTGACCTTCTCTGGGTCGTCCGTGCCGCCCAGGTCAAGGAACACGCCCGCCTTGCCCCCGAACATGTTTATGCTGTCCAGGGTGGCCATTGTAAGGCCCGCTCCGTTGGCGATTACTCCGATGTCTCCATCAAGTTGCACGAACGCGATGTCTAGCTTCTTCGCCTTCTCTTCGAGAGGGGTTAGATCCTCCTTTAGCGCCTCGTACTCCTTGTGCCTGAAGAGCGCGTCCGAATCGATCGTGATCTTCCCATCGCTCGCGACGACCTTGCCCTCGGCTGTGATCACGAGCGGGTTTATCTCCGCGAGCTCGGCGTCCTCGGCTGCCATTAGCCCTGCGAGCTTTCCGCAGATGTCCTCAACCTGAGCTGCCTGCCCCTTCTGGAGCTTCATGAAGGTCGCGACCTGTCGACCCATGAACTTCTGGTACCCGATGAGTGGATCGATGGGGAGCATCAGGATCTTGTCCTCGGGCACGGACTCGATGTCCATGCCTCCCTCGGCGGAGGCCATGATCAGGAGCGACCTGCGGCTCCTGTCCACGGTTATCCCGAGATACAGCTCCTTGGCGATGTTCAGCCGGCGCTCCACGAGCACTTCCTTAGTGATGTACCCGCGTATGTTCATCCCGAGTATGGCTGAGGCGACCTTCTTTGCCTCGTCCGCTGTATTCGCTGGCTTGATGCCGCCCGCCTTGCCCCTGCCGCCTATGAGCACCTGGGCTTTCACCATGACCGGACCGGAGATAGCCCGTATCTGATTCGCAGAGGACACGACCTGTCCTTCAGGGATCGGTATGCCGTGCTTCCACAGAAGTTCCTTGGCCTTGTATTCGAAGAGCTTCATCTGCTGCTCGCCTTCGCCAAGGAACCCGTCATGGCCTTATTTATTCATTGTTAAAAGACAGCCTTTAGTGTTCTGGGCGCAGATGATAAGCATTGTTATCGAAAGCATTATCACGTGGGCCATCAATCATTCAATCCTATGGAACAGGACATCAAGATCGAGACCCTGGTAGTGATGTCCATCGCGATCTTCGTAATCCTGAGCATCGTGACGTTCGTCATACCCTTCGAGGACAACAACACTAGGTTCTTCTTCGTGGGGACCGCGGCTGCGTTGGCCGTGATCAACGTGTTCGGGTTCTTCATGGTCTGGAGGGCCTCGCCGACCATAATAGACGAGATATTCCTGATGACGCCCACGGGCCTGTTGCTCAAGCACTACACGAGGAGACTGAGGCCGGACCAGGACGAGGACATACTCGCGGGCATGCTCACAGCGGTCCAGACATTCATCAAGGAGAGCTTCGACGATGTTGGTGGAAAGCTCAGGGAGATAAGGTTCGAGAACTACGATATCCTAATATCATATTCTAAGAACATCGTCATCGCGGCGATCATCTCGACGAAGAAGCCGGAGAAGCTCCGGAACCAGCTCAGGCTCGTGACGGAAGACATCGAGGCGAGGTTTGGGAAGCAGCTGTCCACCTGGAACGGCAACAAGGCATCGCTCGGGGATGTCGATACCCTCATGAAGGGGCTCCTGAGCGGCAAGTACAGCAGGAAGTAGTCTCGTCTTTTTTGCATGTAAAACCTTTAATCCAACCACATCCTATGGCTTGGCTGGATGGAGCTTAAAGAGATACTGAAGAAGGGAGTGCTTCTTGGGGACGGGGGCGTAGGGAAGACCTCGCTCATAGCTAGGTATGTCGTGAACAAGTTCGACGACAAGTACATCGCGACCATAGGCACGAAGGTCTCCAGGAAGGACATCCAGGTCATCAAGCCCAACCTCATAGTCAACCTCAGGCTCATGCTCTGGGACGTCCTCGGTCAGAAGGAGTATTCCAAGATCAGGACTGCGAGCCTCAGCGGCGCCCAGGGAATCATACTTGTCGGAGACCTGTCCAGGGTCGAGACTGTCCAGAGCCTCAACGATTTCTGGATGAAGGAGGTCGAATCGGTCGTCGGCAAGGTCCCAACAGTCCTTGTGGGGAACAAGGCGGACCTAGCGGACAAGGGCTCGATGGCGGGCACGATCCTCGAGTCCATGGGGCAGAAGTACCATTATCCGACCTTCCGGGCCAGCGCGAAGACCGGGGACAACGTCGAGAGCATCTTCTCCGCCCTGGGTGACATGCTGGTCTCGGACATTCAGGCGTCCTCCCAGGTCAAGGAGAAGTCCCCCCAGACGCTTGCCGAGGTAGTGGACTACATCATCCAGGACTTCTGCGCGCAGTACGGGGACCTCGAGAAGGCCATGATGATAGTCCAGCACCAGTTCGAGCAGGCGGGGGTTGACATTCGGAAACCCACGAAGGACTCCGTGCTCGAGGCGTTGGACGGACTCGCGAAGGCGGAGGAGCTTTCGCTCACGAAGACGGTCGCCATGGTCAACCTGGAAGAGCGGAAGAAGCTCGTGGTCGTCGCCAAGGCGAGGTGACGGCGATTATCGTATCTGGCCTGACGAACCCATGCTGGCTCGAAAAGCGTTCGAAGGCCAAAGTTTTATAAGGCGCCCGCTATCCCGTTCTTTGGGATGAACGTCCACTACATCGCAGGGGTGGCATACGACAGCAACGTGTACCTCCTCGAGAGTGAGGACCCAATAGCGGTGGACGCGGGAACGGGCATGTACGCCGAGACCGCTCTGGAGGAGATCTCCAGGATAGTCTCCCTCAAGAGCATCGGCAGGATCGTGCTGACGCATTCCCACTACGACCACATAGGGGGCGCGAAGACGTTTCAGAAGGCCACGGGCGGACGGATATACCTTCACGAGGCTGAAGCCTCTCTGCTCAAAGCGGGCGATTACTCGCTCACGGCGTCCGGCATGTTCGGCAGCCGGCTGGGAGAGATGGACATCGAGCCTCTCAAGACCGGCCAGAGGCTGAAGTGCGGCTCGTCCGAGCTCGAGGTGCTCCACACGCCAGGCCACTCGCCAGGCAGCATCGCTCTCCTTGACAGGGAGGACAAGTCCGCAATCGTCGGGGACACGGTGTTCTGCGACGGAGGCGTGGGCAGATGGGACCTTCCAGGCGGAGACCTGAGAACTCTGATCGCGTCGATAGATTCGCTCAAGAAGCTGGGGCTGAGGAACATGTACCCGGGCCATGGATCGTATGCTGAGGGAGACGCCCAGCAGCACCTGAAGATGGCCTCGGAGTACATAGCAGAGGCATACTGATGAAAGTCATCAAGTGTCCGGACAAGAAGAACGGCTGCAAGAAGTGCGAACTGCCAGAGAAGGAGATCGAAGAGATGGTGGCCGCACTCAAAGCTGGAGAACTGGTGGTGTACCCCACAGACACGCTCTACGGACTGGGCGCGGACCCGTTCAACGAGAACGCCGTCAAAAAGGTGTTCATCGCGAAGAACAGGCCGTTCGATATCCCTGTTACGATTGCTGTCAGCAACGAGAAGATGATGGAGAGCGTCGCCGTGCTGAACGACAACGCGCGCAAGCTGATCAGGAAGTTCCTCCCGGGGCCGCTCACGGTCATGCTGACCAAGAAGCCGACGATACCGGACATCCTTACTTCGGGGCAGAACGTGGTCGGCTTGCGCATTCCGGATCACCCTCTGGCAATCAGGATCATAGACAGGTTCGGGCCGATCGTCGCTACAAGCGCGAACATACATTCTCACAAGGACCCGATCGATGCCACGATCCCCATCAAGGACCTCAAGGGACATGCCAAGATATGCGTCGATTGCGGCAAGACGAAGCACTCATTGGGGTCGACGATCGTGGACGTCTCCGACGGCCCCGTCGAGATCATCAGGAAGGGTGTCATCTCCCAGGAGGAGATTGAGGCTGCCCTCCGTCAGTGACGATGTCCTGAAGAAGTACAAGCTCGCGGGGGCGATAGCTCGCGAGGCGAGGAATCTCGGGGCCTCTCACATCAAGGCTGGAATGAGCTCTCTCGAGCTCGTCTCTGCGATCGAGGGTTTGATACGGTCAAAAGGGGCGGAGTGCTGTTTTCCGGTCAACATCGGCGTGAACGATGTGGCCGCGCATTACACGCCGTCAAAGGACAATGACATCAAGTTCAGGTTGGGGGACGTCGTCAAGATAGATGTGGGGTCTCATGTCGATGGATACCCTGCGGATACGTCGGTGACCGTCGAAGTGGGCACTCGGAACTATACCTCTCTGATAAAGGCCGCGGACGACGCTCTCAAGATGTGTATCGAGATGGTTGCTCCCGGTACTCCCGTTGCAGCTCTGGGGGAGACGATTGGACGGACCATAAGAGGCGCGGGGTTCAGGCCGATCGAGAACCTCACGGGGCACAGCATGGAGCGGTTCAACCTTCATGCGGGCATAAGCATACCCAACATCGCCACCAGGGACAAGGCAGTGGTGTCGGAGGGGATGGTTGTGGCAATCGAGCCGTTCTCGACCACGGGCACTGGAAAGGTCGGAGGCCGTTCGAGGGGGAACATATTCAGGATCGTCAGGGACAGGAAGGCGAGTCCCGAGATAACCGCCCTCTTCTCAAGGATGCAGTCTCGGTTCGGCGGGTTCCCGTTCGCGTCGAGGTGGTGCGACGCACTCCACCCGGAAGCGTCTGTTCTCGTGCCGAAGATGCTCCGGATGGGCATGATAATGAACTACCCGGTCCTGACAGAGGTCGGGAAAGGCGTTGTCGCGCAGGCAGAGCACTCTGTTCTGGTGACAAAGGATAGCTGTATAGTTCTCACGTAAGAACTCGCCCACTGGATCCGTTTTCAAGCGGTCAAAGGGCTAGCGGAGCGTCTATACAGAAATGGGGAATTGCAGGGTGGAGAGGCATAACGAACACCTCTTTTGTAGAAAAGTTGTGGGTGGTTCGAAATTCTGGAGGAAATGGCGAGGTGTGTTAGTGATGCCTCTCCATTTTGGGGGTTTGCAGTATTTCCTCCTACCTGCACAGGGGTCTATTATCGGTCTATCTTTAATGCTTTTCGGTTTCACTCTCAAACCTGGGGTATGTTTTATATGGCGTAGGGAATTATTGTTCGATGTCCTGATTTCTTGCTTTTTCACAATGATGTGAGTCTCCATTTGCACATTGGCAAGGATAGCGGGCTTCGGGAGTTGCGCGGGTGCAGGTAATGTTTATTATCTCACCTAGCCTAACGAAAGCCAAAGCGAGGGTAGCCAAGCTCGGTCAAAGGCGACAGACTCAAGATCTGTTCTCGCAGGAGTCCCCCGGTTCAAATCCGGGCCCTCGCACATTTTAATTCTTTCGGATAGATTAATGTTCAAACTACATCCCGAGAAAAGACCATAGGGAAGGAAAGGCGACCGATGTTTAGACTATGATTGTTCCATGGTCAGCATCTGAATCTACTCGATAACACGCCACCATGCTCGGTAAGGAGCACGGGATGGAGAATATGCGATTTGGAGAAATAGGGGGATAATCCTATCCGCCATCCTCCATCCCTCCCTTGAACGCCCATGGTCAAGGTATTGTGTTGTATCAACTCGCGTCAATAAAGACCTTGTGGACGTTTCACTGGTGCCAACCACAGAGCAGGGAAGGCAACAGGTCTCACTTCAATGGAGGCAAAAAGTTGGACGAGGGCTCATCACTCTCGCACCAGCAGCTATGACATCAATCTGCAAACGCAGGGAGATCCGAGCGACCTTTTGAACAGGATCTCTCGCGTCGGATGATTCTTGGCAAACCTCTTCTGCTTCTTCCTCATTGATTCCCACAATCTAGCCCTATTGATATCTCTCATCTCCATTCTCGCTTGAGTTTGACATCATGGCCCTATTGATGATTGCTAAGACACAGGGGCAGATCGCACATTTCGGGGAACATGAGTGAAAGGCTGCCATTCACATCTTGAGCGTCTCCTGATGATCCTTTGCAATGCCTAGAGTAGGTGAAGCAGCTGAGAATGTCCCCTCAGCTGTGCCCCAATTTCTTGAGGGCAACGCGAATGAAAGCAGGGATGTCTGGATAACTTCTGCTGGTCACTAGGTTGCGATCTTCAACAACAGCCTTGTCTACGTACGCCGCACCCGCGTTCTTGATATCCTGGCTGATTGATTTCCATCCGGTTGCCTTGCGACCTGAAAGAGTCCGGGCAGTTATCAGTATCTGCGCCCCATGGCAAATCGCGAATACCGGCTTATCATGATCCATGAAGCCTTTGGCGAACCGAACGGCATCATCATGCGCCCGCAATTCGTCAGGGGAGTAGCCGCCCGGTATCAACAACGCATCAAAATCAGCTGATGACGCACTCTTCACGGATTGGTCGATTCTGATCCGCAGCCTCGTGCCAACTACTACCTTTCCCTTCTTGAGACCTACATTCACAATCTCATGGCCGGCTTTCTTGAACGCATTGGCGGGTTTCACGTATTCTACATCGTCAAAGCCGTCGGTGATGAGGACTGCTATTCTCTTCGTCATTGTTGTCGAGGTCTTATGAAGGCGCCGCTGCTGCATCAATGTTTCTTCGAATCAGGTCGTCATCTTGCTTCATTTGGCATTCTTAAGAATCAACGACATAGCATCCGATTCGTCTCTTTCCGTCACCGCGATTCTCGGCATTCTCAGCATACCTCTCACTTCTTCGTCTGCTTTGGCGACCAGTGATCCTTTTGTTCCGATTTCGTGTTCGCTTGTTAGTGTGGCTTCTGAGTTAGTGGTGGAAATGAACTCTCTTCGGAATCTGGATAGAGTGTGCGGCTTGTTGAGATAGTTGTGGTCTAATCCGGCTTCACGTATCGTCTCAAACGATATGGCCTCGCTGTCTGTCTCAAAGGACCGGGAGAACTCTCGTGCAGCTTCCCATACCCACGCATCAATAACTAGTTGTCCATAAGAAGCTCCAGCAGCCTGGTCCGTACTTCCGAATCCGCAGCCTAGGTCGGATCCAACTATCGATTGCAGAATCATATAAGGGACACCCTCCCATACACTCGAAAGCGATTGCGCCACCGAATCTAGCCAGACCCCTGAGACCATTGTTGGGAGATTGTAGAACTTGCCCATCTGGCCCGCACCAATTCGCAGGAGCTGTGTCTCGAAAGCTCCATAGTCGACCGAGCCAGTTCTAAGATTCCCTGCTGAAGAATCGGTGCTGTATATCCATGGCGCTCCCTTCCTACTCGTTTGAGTTATGACTAGACTGGCGAGATTTTCTGCATTGACCTGAGTCAGTGTGCCCGAAAGAGTCGCTGGGGAGGTCAATCCCGCGACAGATGCTACCATCGACACCACTGGCACTTTTGCCTTTGCGAATTCAACTTGAGCCTCGATCAAACCAGCTTCGAATGCAAGTGGTGAAACTGGACACTGGACTGAGGAGAAGATGTGCCTCCTCTCTAGTCTGTCCCGTCCTCCGGCTAGGATCGACCCCAAATCAATCATTCTCCTTGCCTCTTCTGCTGATGCGGTCATTGCTTGAACGTGCTTGGACGTAAACTCGAAGGATGTCTTGAGTTGGACGAGATTCTTGAGAGGAGCAGGTTGGTCAAGGGCCCCAACCATCATCCAGCAGAAATCAATCTGGGGTAGCTTATTGACAAGAAATGCAAAATCCCTGACGTCTTCGGTTGTTGAGTATCGCGACTCACCTGAGATGAGGTTCTTCACAAATGCAGCCTCTCCGCCATTTGCCACATGCATCTTGTTTTCAGAAGGGATTGTGAGGTCTGCGTCATCTTCTCGGCCAGCCAGAACAATCGACTTAGGCGCTGTGGCCAACGCAGATTTGACTATGTCCTCCGAAATGAGTATCCTTCTGCCGTCTGCCGATAGGCGAGCTCCACTGTTTTCAAGCATCCTTGACACAAAGGGACTATGTACTGTGATTCCCACATTCTCAAGAACCCTCAGCGAAACCTCGTGAATCCTCTGGATTTCTTCTCCATTCAGGAAATGCATTCCACACCTGGCCAAATCAATCGCCTTCCTGGCCACTATCTAGAGAGGTCAGGATGGAAGAATGTTGTGGTAACATAGGCATGTCGATTGACTCTATCACCTTCCCCCAACACAGCTAGCAGCCGAATTGTGATAGCCCTTCAGAACCCTGAACGGTCGGTTGTCCAGACCTGTGGACTGGCTTCAAGCGAGAGGAAATGGAGGAAGTTCTGTTCACTGGCAATCGTGAAGAAAGGATGGTGGAAATGGTTTGGAGGTTTGTTTTGTCCGGTCGTTGGAAATCTCTAGTCCAGATCCGTCTTCTTTTCATCCTTTGCTTTCGACTCATCTCCTCTGCCAGACGTCTTCCGGTTCCTCCGGACAACTAAGGCCACTGCAATTGCCACAATGACCAACACCGCAATTCCCGCTCCGATCAAAACGGTGCCCGATACCCCACCACCTTGACCACCACTGATAGGCTCAAGCTCCATGTACAACTCGCCACCACCGCCGAAATAGTGGATGATGTTCCTCCCTGGGTGAGCCTCCGGATCGCCCCAGTTTGTGAAGTGCAGAGTGCTCCAAGCGAACAGGTAGTATGGATAGTCCGTTACGATCAGGCCCGAGGATTCGTAGAATATCTTCTGCATCTCGAACACGGTGGCCTGTCTCTCAGCTCCCGTCTGTTGCAGCTGCTCTAGGAACAGAGCATCATAGGTCGCATTCGACCAGAACGGATCATTCCAGCCCCAGATTTGGTCGGTCGTCATTGCACCAAGCAGATAGGTCGGGTCGTAGTCTCCGCCCCACACCCACATGTAGACATCGTGAGATGCCTCCCAGTATACGATTGTTGACAATGTGCCCTCATCGACGGGCTCAATCTGGACGTCGACGCCAATGTCCTTCCACATCTCCTTTATGTACGGCGCCGCAGCAATATCCTCGGGAGCGTCGTTCCTCACATTGAACGTGAAGCTTAGAGGAGTGTCTAGTGCAGCATATGGATTGTCCGATCTATTGACAAGCCTGATGCCGTCACCGTTGAGCTTATCGTACCCTGCTGCATCCAGCATGGCGTTCGCTCTGGCAGGGTTGTAGTTGAGGGACTCTTCTGCGGTCTGGGGTTCCCAGTGCCAGTATGGAACAATCGGCGCTGGAAGTGCATAGCCAATCTCGCCATAGCCTCCCCAGACGTTGTTTATGATGTATGACTTGTTCAAACCTAGCTGCATAGCCCGACGGATATTCTCATCCAGCAGCAACGGGTTCCCCTGGGAAGTCTCCCGGTCCGTGAAGCAATTGAATCCAATCGTCTTCTGGCTGTTCGTTGGAACTACAGCAGTGGTTACGTTTGGCTCTCCCTTCAGAGCGTTGAATGTTATCGGCGAGAATGACTGCATTGCATCGACGTTACCGTTCTTCAAGTCCTGTGCCATCACCTGCTCATTACCATATAGCACGAACATGAGGCGATCATAAGCAACTGGACCGCCGAAATAGGTGGGATTTCTTTCAAGTATCACATGCTGATCCTGGACAAGTTCAACGAACTTGAACGGCCCACTGCCAATCGGATTATCGTTGGAGACACTTGACATGATCTCCTCCGGTGTATATTGCGACCATATGTGCTCGGGTACAATTGGCACGCTTGTCAGTATGTCTGGATGCACACTAGGGATTCTCAGGAAGACATCCACGGTCGTTGCGTCAATCGCTCTCGCATATGCTGCGGTTCGGCTGCTAATGTATGGCGTGAACGCCCACATGCTTTCATTCATGTTGAGATTGAGGCTGTAGGCCACGTCATCTGCGGTCAGGGGAATGCCATCATGCCAAGTCGCATCACTAGCTATGTGATAACGCCAGCATTTGTTGGCCCCCTCGTTGATGCCAGGAGTTAAGGGATCATCCGCGTCGGCCCAGTCGCTGACTTCCCAGCTTGTTGCCAGCAGTGGCACAGCATTACAGTCTTCGTCATAAGTGATGAGCGTGTCGTAGATGAGATGATACACTACCCATTCTGTTTGCTGCGCAGCCAAGAATGGGTTTAGCGTGCTCACCTTCCAAATAGATCCAACCTTGAGAGTCGTCTGTTCAGTTTGCTCTTCTGCAGAAACCGTGTTGACTGAAACAGCGAAAGTCTGTACCATCATCACGAGTGCAAACAAGATAGCCAGAGCCACACCCAAATTTCCCACTCTTGTGTCAAACATTCTCATTTCCCCCTAAGACGCCGTCATGAGTCCCCCAGACCAACGACACGATATCCTGAAACAGCGATTGTGCGTCTTGATAGCATGTAACAACACACACCGATAAGTATTTTCCCTTGTGTGAGTGCCTCCCTAGGTCCATGTCAATTGGACAGACAACTGGGTCACATGTTGTCTGGATTGACTGTCCCATCATTCCTTTATAGTTTGCAGTTGATACCCAGACTGCTGCCCGAGGCTGATGCGGACGACTCACACATAGTACAGGTTGACTGCAGAGAGGTTCTAGGGGATGCAAGCAAGAGCAGTTCTGCTGAGAAAGATCGTGAATCTCGTCATCACTCTATGGGCTGTATGGACCCTGAACTTCCTCCTTTTCCATATGCTGCCAGGAGATCCCACACATGCATTGCTTCCTCCGCGTGTTCCTCATGACATCGCTGAAAAGATGAAGGCCACATTTGGCTTGGACAAACCTCTTCTCGAACAGTACTTCATTTCCCTTAGGACGGCTCTAAGCGGCGATTTGGGCTATTCGTGGTTCTTCAAGAAACCTGTGTTTGACATTATCTTATACAGACTTCAATACACACTACTGCTTGTTGGCACAGGGACTTTCATCACAATGGCCGTGGGCGTGAAGCTCGGAATAATCGCCGGGACCAATCGGGGAAAAGCTAAGGACATAACCATTGTCGGAAGCTCTTTGGCTTTCTATGCAATGCCAGCATTCTGGTTGGCAATGATTTTCTTGATGACACTCGCAGGTGATTTGGACTTGTTCCCACTTCACGGGTTCAGGAGCTATACAGGGACTAGTCAGACGTTGGTGGAAGAGATAGCTGATCGCCTGTGGCATATGGTCTTGCCCGTTTTGACATTTGTGTTGATCACCCTCTCAGAGTTCGTTCTGATGATGAGGAGCGCATTGATCGATGTGCTTACTGAGGACTACATAGCTACCGCCCGGGCGACCGGACTTGCTCCCAATGTGATTGTTCGGAAGCATGCAGTGCCAAATGCTCTTATTCCGACCGTGGCTACTTTTGCGATGTACATAGGCTGGGCTGTCACGGGCGCAATAATGATAGAGATTGTGTTCTCCTGGCCCGGGATAGGAAGTCTCACATGGCAGGCGCTCATACAGAGGGACTTCCCGGTATTGCAGGGTGTCTTTCTTATCGTAGCTGTGACAATGTTGGTAGCAAATCTTGTTGCGGACATAGCCTACACCTATATTGACCCGAGGGTGAGACTATGACGGCTTCTCATGTAGCGCCCGCAAGAGAATTGCCGATACCTGATCCGAAGGCCGAGGTAGAACGAAGTGTCAGAGTAGAGAGGCTTTTGCTCTACTTGAAGGTCCTGAGGAAAACGGGAAAGGCTTTCTCTAGAAACAGATTGGGCGTCATCGGCGTAGCTATCTTGATATCATTCGTGTCAATGGCTCTTATTGCGCAGCCATTGCATTCTATTGATTTGATTCAGGATCCAAACGACTACATGGCCTCCTCAGATTCCACTCAGATTCTCAAGGGCCCATCAGGATCACATCTTCTGGGAACCGATGACAAGGGCAGAGATGTCGTGAGCCAGCTTTTTTACGGCACCAAGAATTCCCTTATAGTTGGTTTTGCTGCTGCCGCACTCACGATGATCTTTGGATCCTCCATTGGGCTGGTCGCTGGTGCATATGGTCGAGCGGTAGACGAATTCCTGATGAGATTTACCGATTTGTTCCTAGTAATTCCGTGGTTGCCATTCGCGGTGATCCTGGCATCGTTCCTTCCGCCACTCAATCAGCCGTCAATGTACAAGATCATCATTGTGATTGGTCTGACTAGTTGGCCACCATCAGCCAGAATAGTCCGGTCCCAAGTTTTGTCGATAAGGGAGAGGACTTTCATTGAGCGCTCCATTGCCTTGGGTGCTGGCAAGCTGCATATTATGCGAAGGCATTTGCTTCCCAATGTCTTCCCTTTGGTCTTCGCCAATGCAATACTGGCTGTCTCGAGTGCCATCCTCTCGGAAGCGTTCTTGGCCTTCTTTGGAATCGGCGATCCCACGAAGATCACGTGGGGTATGATGCTGTACAATTGTTACAACTTCGGTGGCTTTGCAAGCAGGGCATACTGGTTCGTCGTTCCACCGGGTTTGTGTATAGTCTTGGTTGTTCTGGGATTCACTTTCATCAGCTATGCGCTCGATGAGGTGTTGAATCCAAAATTGAGGAAGAGGTGATAACGTACATCCGATTTCTCTCACGGGTCGTCTACTGCTGTCAATGAGAGTCTGGATAGGCTCACGGTTTGGCGTCAACCAGTACCCAATTGCCTTCTTCCTTGACCCAGGTCTTGCCTGAATCCTTCTTCCTCGAGACCAACTCGATAGATCCAGTTGGACAAAAAGATGCACACACCCCACAACCACCGCACTTTTTCGAGTAGAGCTTGACCTTACCTCCCACAAGATCCCATGCCTTGAAATGGCATTTGCTGACGCATAGCTGACAGTTCTTGCAGGTTTCCGGATGGTGTCTCGCAATTACGTCGGAGTGTTCGACGAATTCCTTATTGTAGCCGAATCTAGTTATCGCAGCCATTGAGTGACAGCAACATGAACAGCAACCGCAGATTGAATAAACGTCGTAGCCTTTTCTGGCAAACGCCAGGTGGACAAGGCCCGCTTTATGCGATCTCTCAAGCGCAGCCATCGCCTCATTCAACGTGGCTTCGTGCCCATCTCTTTCTGTAATGGCGAGCTTTGCCTCCTCATCCGTGCAAATGCAGACATCAACCGGAGCGTCACAGTTCTTCAGCTTCAATCTGCACCAACAGGGCTCGAGACTGATGAGACGGGCCTTCTTCAGAATCGCCTCGGCTTGGGAGAAACTTAGAACCTTCTGTTTCCCTTCGATGGTAATCGATACAGGAATTGTAATTGCCCTTGAAACAGCGCGCGTCTCATCAATTTCGTCTGTAGTCCAGTCATTCTTGATTTCGACCTCTTTTGGCATGACTCTCTGTAAGCAGTTGGGCAATCTTAAACGTTTGTCCGTTCAGCGTGAGGATCCGTGTCTCCGCCGCTTGTTCCGGCACTAAGAGTTGTCTGTGTTGGAGCGTGCTCATGATCTGAAGTGTTCCCTTGGGACTCCGCTGAACAACTGCTATTCGGCGACCTCAAGAATGACGGCAATCCTTTAACAAAGCCAACTCAGAGTCCCCACTTGCCTACTCGCGCAATTCGGAGGAATTGAGCACGGAGCCCCATCGTTGCACAAACCGCTTTCCTTCATATCCATCCTGAGGAACGATGTGTTCTCACCGGGATTGTGACCCGGAATCTACCGGTGACTATGGCTAGATGCTTTGCCTGCCGCTATGAAATCGGGGACTTCGGACGTCCATTTCATACCGGAAGAAAAGGGGCTGCCTCCTTTTCCCCACGGCCTTTTCCAAAGCACAGCAGGATCCCAACAGAACGGAGAGGGCACAAGCACTCTGGTGGTAGGTGCTTCTTGTCAGCCGAACTCCGAGAACGGACATCTACCATGTTCTGTTAGTCTCCCCCAATTCCTGATCGCCATCTTGCCTAGGGTCTTTTCTCTGGCGGCACAAGACTAGATCTTGGAGCTGGTTTCTCAAGCAGTCCAAGAACCATTAGACCCAAGAACACAAGGGCAATGCCTACGGATTGAATGCCAGTGATTGTCTGGGCCGCTACGATGTATGCTATTATGACCGCGACCGCGGGTTCAATACTCGTGATTATGCTAGCCTTGCTAGCTTCGACATGCTTGAGGGCAACCATCGAGAGTATGTATATTACGACGCTCTGAACTCCCATCATTAGAATCAGGATCCACGCAACTGGAGACATCGAAGTCTGTGCAATCCTGATTGGATTGGCTATCAGCGCAGCGGTGGGAATAGAGAGCAAGAAAGTGTAGAGGACGACTGTGTTGGCTGAATTCTTCATCAAGAACCTCTTGCCCCAAAGGTACCAGACAGCGCCAGCAACTGCTGTACACAATGCAAGCAGAACTCCGAATAAGTCGAATGAGAGCCTGTTATTGAGACCTTCGCCTCCCGCAACAAGAAACGCTCCTATGAAAGTCATGGGGAGAGCCAGACCCTTCTGGAGATTCAACTTCTCCCCCAGAAGATAGATCGCTCCAATTGTGACCAGGCTCGGATAAGTGTAGTACAGGCCAACTGCAATGGCGACGGACGTGCGTTCTATGGCCATGTACCATGTGAGGTTGGCAAGAGTCCCCGTTATGAAGCTGAACACAAGCAAAGGAAGAAGGTACCTTCCCTTGATGATCAGCGATCCTCTATCCACCACTCCCAGGAACACGAGGTAGATTAGTGATGCGAACACGAAGCCGAAGAAGGTGATTTCGGTCGGATGCGCCCCGTTTCGAAGCGCAAGAACTGTAATCGATGCGTTCGCGGCTGCGATCAAAGCCGCGAGCATCATAAGGGCATAAGCCGCATTCTTCTGCAGCTTGAATCACTCCTTTGTTGATCTCATGGCTGCTCACCAAGCGAATCTAGCAGAAGTAAGACATGACCGATCGTTCTGGAATCGTCTATTTCTTCTCTGCTTGAAGCTTCGCTCTCAGTTCGGGCAAGGTCAACCGATCAATCATCCAGTTATCACCGGGCACTTCGTGGACCAACACCCAGGTGTAGTGCTGGGGGAGTCTAGTCTCCTTTACCACCAAGTCCGTGACTTTCTTAGACAGTTCTACTTTCATCTCGTCTGTTATGGTTCCCTTTCCGAAATACATCTCAACGAGAGGCATGTCTTCACCTCCTATTGCCACATTCTACGGTCTTTGTTTCGACGCCCACCATTCTGCTTTGCCCCCTACTTGATGAGCCCACGGATCTACATCTCCATGCAATCCGCTAGTGAGGGATGTTTGCCTCGCCCTCCTTCATTATGGCTGCCAACTCCCTCTTGACGTCGTCATCCAATGGCGTTGGATTGTGCGCTCTGATGATCTCCTTGGCTTTCGCTTTCGCGCGATCTGCTGCAGTCCTAGAACCGTCCGCTTTCCAGGTCTGGTATGTGGATCCGTCGGTGATCATCGGCAGCCACATTTCCCTGAAGTGCTCAAGAGTGTGTTTCTCGCCCAGGAAATGTCCTTCGTGGCCCACCTTCTCAATAACGTCAATTGCCATTGAATCATCATTGACCGAGAAGCCCTTGAGCATGTCCAGCATAATTGTGTACATCTCATAATCAATCAGGAACTGCTCGTACGATAATACGGTCCAGTTCTCGAGAAGTCCTGGCCCTGATGTGATATCGGCCCCAGCCAGATAGTAGATGAACGCGGAAAGGACCTTCTCGTATGCTGCCTGAGCATCCGGCGCCTTAGAACATGAACCCCAACCTCCCACAAATATCGGCAGGTTGTAGTACTTGGCCATCTGAACATGGGAGGCTCTGACCATGTTCGCGGCTGGGTACAGTCCTTCGAAAAGTCCGGATTGCACGTCCATCGCCATGGGTTCAGTGCTATACAACAGCGGCGATCCAGGAGCCGCAAGCTGGCACACCGTTGTTAGCGCGAGGACTTGCGCATTTCCCAGAAGGACGGCTCCCGCAATTGTCATGGGAGACGTAGCACCGATCAGTGGCATCGTCATGATAATTGGTGGACAACCTGCCCTAGCGAATTCGATCGCGGCGTCTGTTGTCATTCCCAATACCATCGGAGAAGTTGTGCAAGTCACAGCTGAAATCAAAGGGCGCCTTTTCAGTTCTTCTAAGCCGCCAGCTACTGCCGCTGCCATCTTTATTTCATAGTGCGCTTCTTCTTTGAGGTAGGTTGCTCCGCTGGTCATATGCTTCTCACAGTTGCTGAATGTGGCGTCGACCTCATGCAGCGTATGGGCATGCTTGGGAACGTCCAATGGGGTAACCAACGGGAAGTACATGTTCATCTTTTCGAGGTAGTCAACTATCCTGGCCGACTCGGCAACATCTCTTTTTGTAGAAGGCCTTCGGACGCCTGTTTCGATGTCAATAGTCGCCAATCCGGTTCCATCAGTGCAGATGTGGAAATGCCGGCCATCAAGGACGAGATCGTTCTTGGGATTGCGCGCGCAGAGCTTAACCGGCCTCTTGCACTTTCTAACTGACTCCATGACAAGATAGGATGGAATTCTGGCAACACTGGTTTTCTCATCAACATCTGCTCCCGCCGCTCTGAGGAGTCTCAGAGCCTCCGCGCTCACAACCTTTATGCCCATGCTTTCGAGAAGATGAAGGGAATTGATGTGAATCCCTTCAGCCTCAGTTGAATCCATTACGGTTAGGGGCTTCATCTTGTAGAGCCCGCGGAGCATTCCACCGGCCACGAAATCAACCTCCTTTGCTGAGCAAATGCTTGGCTACGACAACAGCAGAGCCCGCATCTGAGGCATAGGTGGCCCCAATCTCCTTGGCCCACACATCAGTTGCTGCGGCGCCCCCAACCATAACGTGCGAACCTATTCCAGCAGCCCTTAGGGCATCGACAACTTCCTTCTGTGTCTCGACTGTGGTTGTCATCAAGGAGGATGCTCCAATAATCTCTGCCTTCATTTCCTTCGCCGCTGCGACGAAACTGTCTGTGGGAGAATCCTTTCCGATGTCTCTCACTTCAAATCCACCCGCTTCCAGCATAATCCGAACTAGATTCTTTCCAATGTCATGGATGTCGCCAGCTACGGTACCAAGAACTACACGCGCGACAACATTTCTTTTTTCTTTGCTTTTCTTGAGCTCCGGCTCCAGTATCTTGATTGCCTGTTCCATAATGCTTGCCGCATATATCAGTTCGACCACAAACATCTCCTTCTTCTCGAACTTCTCTCCGACAACGCGTAATCCTTTTGCAAGCCCTTTCTCGATAGCCTCTACCGGACTGATCCCCGCGGCAAGGGCTTTCTTTGTTGCCTCCACTGCAACCTCTTCCTGGAGCATTCTCACGCTGTTCTCAAGCTCATTCAGAATTGCCTCTTTATCTACCACGCTTCCGCCTCCCGACCCAAGATGCTATTTCAGTGAACTCTCATCTAACGATCTACCGTGCTGCTCCCTCATTTCGGTATTCTCTGCTCCCCCTCCTTGACTATTCCGGTGAGTTGGTCCTTGACCTCTCTCGGCAACGGATCCACACGATGTGTACTCAGTATACTCTTCACCTTCTGGCTGGCCGCCTTCACGACGCTCCTCGCGCCATCTCTTGTCCATGCCTGGAAAGGCCTCGGATCGCTTAAAGACGGAACCCAGAGTTCTTTGAAATGGTTAAGTGTGTGCTTCTGGCCGAGGAAGTGGCCTTCATGTCCCACTCTGGCACAGACATCCATCGCAATAGTCTCATCCGACACTTCGATACCTTTCAACGTTTCCAGCATCATCGTATACATCTCGTGATCCAGCAAGACCTGCTCAAGCGACAATATCGTGTAGTTCTCGAGCAGACCGGGACCGGAGGTAATGTCGGCCCCAGCCATGACCATGGAATATCCCATTATGGACTTCTCATAGGCTGCTTGTTCGTCAGGCATCTTAGAACACGAACCCCAGCCACCGACGAAGATGGGCAAACGGTAGAGCTTCGACATTTGAATATGGGCCATCGAAATCATTGTTGCCGACGGGAATGCTGCGGCAAAGAGCCCACTCTGTGGTTCCATAGCCATTGGCACAGAGGAGTATACCAGCGGTGCGCCAGGGGAATCCAGCTCGATGATGGTCATCAAAGCTAGAATCTGAGCGTTTCCCAGAACAATGGGACCAGCGAGCGTTACTGGAGAACTCGCCCCAACAAGAGGCATAGCTTGAATGATGGGAGGAACGCCTGCCCGAGCGAATTCGATTGCCGCGTCTGTTGTCAACCCCAGCACCAATGGCGAGGTTGTACACGTTACCGCGGATAGAATCGGACGCTTCCTGAGCTCTTCCGACCCTCCGGCAACAGCCTGAGCCATCTTTATGGCAAACGCTGCTTCTTCTTTGAGATATGTTGTGCCACTTGTAATGTGTTTTTGGCAATTGTTGAATGATGCATCGAGCTCATGCAGAACGTGGCTGTGTTTCGGGACATCTAGAGGAGTCACAAGCGGATAGTAGATATTGAGGTACTCTAGGTAGTCTGCAAGTAGGGCTGTGTCAGCAACGTCTTGTTTTGTGGAACTCCTTCTCTGACCTGTTTCGGCATCAAGGACTCCAATTCCTGTTCCATCAGTAGAGAGATGGATGTGTTCTCCATCCATCACAAAGTCGAATTTCGGGCTTCTTCCACACAGCTTTACTGGACGTCTGCACTTGTTGAGACTCTCTTGAACTAAGTGCGAGGGGATTCTGGCGATTCGACTCTTCAAGTCAACTTCCGCGCCAGAGTCTGCGAGTATCTTCAACGCATCCTTGCTGTGTATCATAATTCCCATTCTATCAAGAATCTCCAAGGAAGCGACATGAAGCTGATTCAGGTCATTCTTCGAAAGAATTTCGAGATGCGCGATATTCGATTTTCCGCGTTTCATTGGCTGATCGATTGCCATTCTGCGCTCCCCCTAGCGGATCGAGCTCAGGTTCGTTGCAGGCGCCGCCTGGATCGGCGAGTCACCATCCGTGATTCTGCGTGACCTGGTCAGGACCTTACACCGCTCGCCAGATTGGTATCGTGTCGGGCATACTTAAGGAGGCACTAACGTCGGCCGTGAGGGCAATCTTGGAGAGAGTCTGGCGTAGCATTCGCAAATGAATAGTAGACGAGATTGGTGCAACAAAGTCAAAAATCGCTTCGCGATTCTCAATCATCTGGACAACTGCAACTCAAACAATTCCTTGAGTCGGTTGAATGATTCACGAAAGAATTAAGTGGATTGGATACGCATACCCTCCGAGATATTGAGAACAATCCGCTCCGGCGCAATGGATTCACCGGATGGCGGACTCAATACTCTGGTGTGGAGGAAGGTTGATGAGAGGTTCGAAACTAGAGAGATTCGCCATAGCGTTGGCAATAGCCCTGGGGATAGCATTTGTGTCCCCATTGATCGCAATGCCGCTTCAACTGTCAGCATTCAATGACAGTGTTGTTGGCACATCGGCAGAAGAAACAACGATACTCAAGATTGGTATGCTTCGACCTGTGAAGATGTTGAACCCATACACTGCAATCGACACCCCTGATTACGTCGCGATGGGGTTGATCTATGACCGGCTAATCACGTACGATGAGGATGGCAATCCTGCACCACTAGTTGCCTCAAGCTGGGAAGTCATGGACCGGACCGATGCGGATGATCCCTCAACTCCTGGCATCAACGAAGGTGCGAACAAGATCTGGCGTTATCATATTGTCAACAACGCGACTTGGCATGACGGAACACCCCTGACATCTGCTGATGTTGCATACAGCATCAACATCAACATCAACAGCAGCATGTGGGCATTCACACCTTACATCAGCGCGGGGATGGCGGATTATGCTCGGATCGTCGATTCAACAACAGTTGACGTTTACCTGAAGATACCAAGTATCTTGGCGCAGACATTGATGATTCCTGTCGTGCCCGAGAGCATATGGTCGCAGTATACGCCTGAAGAGATCATGTCGAGTGTCACCAATGACAATCCGATAGGCAGCGGCCCATTCAAGTTCGTTGAACTACTCGAAGACCAGCACCTGTTGCTTGAGAGAAATACCGACTACTACCACGGAACGCCTGCCTACGATCGTCTGATGATGGTGTTCTATGGCAGTGACCAGGTGATGGCGGAAGATCTCAAGAACGGCAACATCGACGTCGGTCGATTCCCCTCGACCACCTTCAATACCTTGAAGGGTGAGCCGAACATCCAGACTGCAGCAGTCGACATAAACGACCCTTGGACAATAGGATTCAATTGCTACACTGACCGCTCCAGCTCTCTGGGCAATCCACTATTGTTGGACGACAACATCAGACGAGCAATGCAATTGGGTCTCAACAAATCGTACCTAATAAACAACGTTTGGGGAGGCTACGGTGATATTGGATACGCACTTCAGCCGCCGGCGCAGCCTTTCTGGCACTGGGAACCCCAAACCGCAGAGGAGTCCCTTGACTACGACCCTGCCAGAGCGAATGCGATGCTAGATGCAGCGGGGTATGACAAGCTCGACGGTGACGGCATCAGGCTTGTCAATAGGGCGGACAATCCGTATGCTACACCAAACACCCCTCTGAGCTTCACGTTCAATGTGAGATCTGACGCTCCAGATGATGTTGCTGCGGCGCCATACATAAAGGCGATGTGGAAGGACATCGGCGTTGATGTTAGCATTGAACTCGTAGACCAAGCCACACTGGAAACCATCGTTTACTGGGAAGCATCCCATGACGTATACATGTGGGGATGGCCCGGGGACTATGACCCCCAGTACCTCCTTGGAGTAATGACCACAGATCAGATCTGGGGCTGGAATGATCCGTTCTGGTCGAATGCTACCTACGACGAACTGTTCCTGGAGCAGATGCAGCAATCAGGTACCGAGAGACAGGCTACTGTGTTCGAGATGGAGAAGATATTCTACGAATCCTCGGGTCTGATAGTCACTCAATATCCCAAGGGGCTTTTTGCGTGGAACACGCTGCACTTTGCTAACTGGGGCGATCTGGTTGCCCACCCTGCAAGACAACCGGAATTCTGGTGGGGTGCTGCGCCGCTCTTCATGGAGCTGACGCCCGTAAGCGGTCAAGATGGTGGCGTATCAAGCTCCGTCATGATCGGGGCAGGTGTTGCAGTCATTGCCATAGTTGCATTGGTCGTAGCTTTCGTTCTGATCCGAGGCCGCAACAAGGCGCGCGGTGGAAAGGATACGGGAAAGACTGAGAAGGACAAGGGAGCAGGTCTAGACTAGCAAGATTGGGACAAACACGGTAGCGTTCGGCACGGAGGCAGTCGCATGACAAATGGAGTTGACCAGGTGTACTCAGAGAGACTGAAAGACGCGGTTGTTGGCTGCGACCTCGACAACATTGAGTCGCTCGCGAAAAGCGCCCTCAGCGCAGGAGTTGATCCCCTAAAGGCAATCCAAATGGGGTTGGCGGCCGGCATCAGAGAGGTGGGAGAGAGATACGGGAGAGGAGAGGCATATCTTCCTGAACTTGTAATGGCGGCGAGGGTGATGCAGACAGGGGTTGCCATTCTGGAGCCTCATCTGCGAAAGGGAACGAACATAGGTGGCCTGGGAACGGTTGTTCTGGGCACTGTCGAAGGAGACATCCACGACATAGGGAAAAGTCTCGTAGGAACCCTGCTGGGAACGCAGGGCTTCTCGGTGGTAGATCTTGGAGTTGACGTGTCACCAGCGAAATTCGTTGAGACAGTTGAGAAGGCAAAACCGGCCATGCTTGGCATGTCTGCGCTGATGACGACTACAATGATCAGTATGCCGGATGTTCTATCGATGCTGTCTTCGAGGGGTCTCAGGAAAAACCTTGTCGTGATGGTCGGAGGAGCTCCAACTACCAAGGAGTGGGGAAAGGAGATAGGCGCAGATGCCCAGGCAGGGGATGCAGTGGAGGCCTTATCCTTGACAAAGGAATTGATCAAGGGCAGGTGAAGGAATGGCGAGAATTGGGTTCGACACGGAAAGGAAAGTCCAGCTCAGAGTCATGACGAAAGACGAAGAGGATGCCATTCATTGGGCTAGTCTTGATCTCCTATCCAATACAGGGATGAAGATCTACAGTAGAGCAGCCCTCGAGACACTGAAATCCAATGGCGCAGATGTGGACTTTGATACGAAGCTTGCAAAGATTCCACAGAATCTGGTTGAGGAGGGCCTAAATAGATTCCCAAAAGCCTTCCGGCTCTGTGGGAGGACCAAGGAGAACGATGTGAAACTAGATGGACGGCATGTCTACTTCTCCACTGATGCAACGGGCGTAGCGACATACGATCTCGAAACCGGCGAGAAGCGAGGTTCAACGAAGGAGGATGTCAAGAAAGTGGCAATACTGACCGATTATCTTCCAGGGGTCGCGGTATTCAACCCAAGTGTGACTCCATTGGAAGTGCCTCCTCACGCACACACTCTCCATGAACTCGATGTGGGACTGAACTACACTGAGAAGCATACCATGGTGGAGGCCGTTTTTCTTGGTGCAGAGGCTGAGGTTGAGGTGAAAATGGCGTCTTTGGTGATGGGGGATGAAAGGGAGCTGAGAAGGCGCCCAATCATCTCCTCGATCATGTGCTGCATCTTCCCCTTGACGCTTGACGGTGGCGCCATGGATGCTTCTATGGTCTTCGCTCGAGCAGGCGTGCCGATCCATTTGATGAGTATGCCCCAGGCAGGGACGACAGGACCCGCGACTCTAGCTGGATGTGTTGCGATTAACAACGCAGAGATCCTCGGCGCTAACACCGTACTACAGCTCGCTTCTCCCGGGGCCCCGGTTCTCTATAGCACGGTTGGGTCACCTATGGATCTACGGACGGGCGGCTATGGCGGCGGGGGCAGGCCCGAGACCGCTCTAATCAATGCAGCGGGCGTGCAAATGTCAAAAAGATACGGAATGCCTTCTTCTCCTGGCTCCATGGGATCGATGTCGAAAATGATCGGACCGTGGATAGGCCACGAACACACTCTGGTTCCGCTAACGATGGCACTCGTGGGGGGAGATCTGCTGAACGGAATTGGAATGCTAGAAGGGTCTAAAGTACTGTCATTTGAGCAGATGATGATTGATCATGAGATAGCCACCTCGATACTCCGCCTCATTTCAGGGTTCGCTGTTACTGACGAGACATTGGCGCTCTCGATGATAGATAGGGTGGGTCCGAGAGGCAACTTCATTCAGGAAACACATACATACAAACACATGCGAGAATTCTGGGACCCAACCTTGACAGACCTTAGACCCTACGATGTCTGGAAGGCAGCGGGAGCCGAAACCACTGAACAAGTTGCGAGGAAGAAGGTTATTGAAATACTCGCAAAGCACAAGCCGGTGCCGCTGGATGCGAGTGTAACCAAACAACTCAGCACAATCGTAGCTGATGTCGAGAAGAAACCCTTCCCGAAAGGTACCTCAGAGAAATGGTAGGGAATGATCCATTGGGCCGAATCAGGATTCAGATGCTGTCGAGAGACGAGATGGACTGTATCCACGACGCTTCAATCAGAATCCTTCATGACACAGGTGCAATAGTCAGAAGCGCAAATGCGCGCGAGCTACTGAGAAACGCCGGCATCAGAGTCGTAGAGAAGGAGATGCGAGTGTTCTTCGATGAGTCCTTGATCAAAGATGCACTCTCATCAGCCCCCAGAGAAATCGTGCTAGGCGCAAGAAACCCAGAGCATGATTTGAGAGTGCCCAACGAAGGGTTCCCTTACATGAGCACTGATGGTTTTGCCGTTCAGATAAGAGACAGCAAAACCTTTCAGAGAAGGTCTTCCACAAGGGAGGATCTAAAGAGATGGGCAATTCTCACGGATGCGCTTGAGTCAATAGATGTGCTATGGCCATCGATTGGTGCGACAGACTTGCCTCCACAAACACAATTGCTGGGAACTCTGAGGACCTGCTATGAGAATACGGACAAGCACATACAGTACCAGGCCTTCAGCGGAGAAGACGCCAAACTCGAGATTGAGATGGCGGAGGCAATAGCAGGCAGCGAAGATGAAAACAGGAAGAGACCTCACTTCTCGTCAATTCAGTGCATTGTTGCTCCATTACAGTATGACGAAGGATCCGTTGACGCTACGATTGAATTCGCCCGCGCTGGAATTCCAGTTGTTGCAATGACGATGGTCTCTCCCGGAATTACGGGTCCAACAACCCTTGCAGGCAGTATTGCTTTGGCAAATGCCGAGGTTTTGGGATCCTTGTCAATGTCCTATCTCGCAGCGAAGCATGCACCTGTATTCTACTGCTTCGTTTGCGCCCCTCTAGATATGCGATCGGGAAACTTTGCGACCGGCTCGCCGGAGTACGGGGTCCTGAGCGTCGCAGGTGCGGAGTTGGCCAAATTCTACTCTCTACCATCAATGATGGGAGGGATGGGCACCTCAGCGAAGGAACCAGGAATCCAAGTTGGCTACGAGAAGGCAATTACATCAATGCCAGTAGCATTTGCTGGATGTGACTTGTTTACAGGATGTGGCGGACTTCATGATGCGAGCTATATGTCAATGGAGCAGCTCTTGATTGATTCTCAGATTTGGGAGGATATTGAGAGATCTTGGGTCGGAGCGGAAGTGAACAACGGAGAGATCGCAATCGAGGTAATCGAGAAAGTCGGCCCGAAAGGACAGTTCCTTGCCCATCCGCACACGTTCAACAACTTCAGAAAACTTCATATATCTAGATTTAGCGACCGGACAGGCTATGCTGCCTGGGAAGCTGGAGGGAGGAAAGACACAATGTCGTTGGTGAAATCCGAAGTCCAGAGAGTATTGGCAAATCACAAGACGACTCCGCTTTCAGAAGATATCAAGAAGAAGCTAGTGCAGATTGAAGAATTCGCAGCCAGAACAGTAGGATGACGTCTAAGGAGAACATTCGATTTGCGTGCCGCCCTCTTGTCAGAGGATATTGGCGCCAAGTAGAAGGGTTGCCATGCCGTACGGGGAGAATTCTGCGAACAGCGGTAGCAAAAAGCCACTCTGGATTCCGTCGAGTCAGAGAGTTGACGCCAGCAATATGCAGCGATTCATGCAATATGTCAACGATAAATTTGACAGGGAATTCACCTCTTACGACGAATTGTATCACTGGTCGACCGACGAGATATCAGACTTCTGGTCATCATGGTGGGATTTCTCCAAGATAATTCGATCTGCTGATTATCTGAATGTCATCGATGATGCTAGGAAGATGCCGGGTGCGAGGTGGTTCTCGAATGCAAGAATGAACTTTGCTCAGAATCTTCTGAGATACCGAGATGGTAATACAGCTCTCGTGTTCAGAAATGAGAGGTCTGAACGGATCCAGATGTCATATTCGGAGCTGCATGCTTGCGTTGCCGCTGTGGTAACAACACTAAGAGAATTGGGAATCAGAGGTGGAGACAGAGTAGCTGGGTTCATGCCGAACATCATAGAGACCGTCGTTGCCATGCTGGCTACAACAAGTATCGGTGCAATCTGGACGTCGTGTTCCCCTGATTTTGGCATCAACGGAGTTGTCGATCGATTCGGTCAAACGCAGCCGAAGGTCCTGTTCGCCACGGATGGCTACTACTATAACGGGAAGACATTCCATTCTGGAGACAGAATTCGTGAACTGGTCAGGCTGGTGCCGTCGATCCAGAGAGTCATCCTGGTCCGATACCCCAGCATCAAATCAGAAAGTCTCAACATGCCCAAGACTTGCGATTGGGATGATGTTGTCTCTCACGAAGGGGGATCGAGCTTCGAATTCGTTCAGACACCGTTTGACCACCCTCTGCTGATAATGTACTCATCAGGAACAACTGGGGCTCCAAAATGCATGGTCCAAAGCGCTGGCGGAATCCTCGTAAATCATCTGAAGGAGCTTGTTCTTCATACGGATCTCATGCGCGAAGATACGATATTCTATTTCACGACTTGTGGATGGATGATGTGGAATTGGCTGATATCCTCTCTTGCGACGGGAGCCAAAGTCGTATTGTACGACGGCTCCCCATTCTGGCCAAACAAAGGCAGCATTATCGAATTGATACAAGATGAAGGGATTACGGTTTTCGGCACAAGTGCTCCATACCTGAGCGCGCTGGAAAAAGAGGGCATTAGGCCTAAGGTTGACTACTCGCTGTCTTCGCTTAAGACCATCCTTTCAACGGGATCACCGCTCTCAATCCGCAGCTTTGACTATGTTTATCGAGATATGAAATCCGATGTATGTCTTTCGTCGATTTCGGGAGGAGCTGACCTGAATGGCTGCTTCGCTCTAGGGAATCCAATGTTACCAGTCTACCCAGGGGAGCTGCAATGCCGCGGACTGGGTATGAGCGTCGAGATCTTTGGCACAGAAGGCCAGCCGGTATTGGGTGAGAGAGGAGAGCTTGTCTGCACAAAGCCATTTCCCTCCATGCCATTGTACTTCTGGAATGACCCATCTGGCGAGAAATACTTGAATGCATATTTCAGGGCATTCCCGGGCGTGTGGCATCACGGGGACTACGCAGAGATGACAAAGCGCGGTGGCCTGATAATCTATGGACGTTCTGATGCCACTCTAAAACCGGGAGGTGTGAGAATAGGTACTGCCGATATCTACAGAGAGCTAGAAGGATTTAGTGAAATTGACGACAGCCTTGTTGTTGGCCAGCAATGGGAGGATGATACGAGGATAGTCCTTTTTGTGAAGCTTAGGCCAGGATCGAAACTAACTGAGGAACTCAGGACTAGGATCACGAAAAGCATTAGGGAGAACCTTTCTCCAAGACATGTTCCAGCAAGAATAGTCCAGATAGCTGACATACCCTACACGATAAACATGAAGAAAGTTGAGCTCGCGGTATGCAACATCATAAACGGAAAGCCTGTTCTGAACAAGGATGCGCTGAAGAATCCGGAATCTCTGGAACTCTACAGGAATCTTACTGAGTTGCGGATTTGAGTGATTAGTGCCCTCGCAGAGGAAGATAGAGAGTTGAACCGAAGATGGCAGTTGGTTGAATGAAAACCTGCGCGGGATCGAGGATGCCACGAGGGCACATTAGGCACAACGCGGAGGGCCCCATCCTACTTCACCCCCAATTCAGGCCGAGCTCTTCGAGGCGAGACCGATGAGCCGGACTGCGTCCTTGTACATTCTTCTCGCATTCACGATTCTAATTTGGGGCAACTCCTTCATCGTTGTAGACATTGCCATAAGAGACGGATCATCCCCAGTGCTAATAGGAATGGGAAGACTGCTGCTTGCGTCCGGGATATTTGGGATGTATATCATACGCAGAAGGCCCAAAGCACCTGCAGGGAAGGATTTATGGCACTTCGGATATTTGGCGTTCGTAGGGATAGGCGTCTACTATGTCCTCCAGTACTATGGAGTGAAATTGGCAGGCCCATCAATCACAGCTATTCTCGTGACACTACTTTCCCCCATAATGATATTCTTGCTGTCAAGTCTTAGGCTCAATGAAAGACTCATGAAAGAACACGTGGTTGGAATCTCTGTGGCAGCCATAGGCTCTTTTCTCGTAATAACGGGAGGCAACTTGTCCTTTGAATCCAATCAGTGGACACTTGTCGGAGGATTGCTTGGAGCTGTATGTGCCTTTTTCTGGGCATTGTACACGGTTGGAGGCAAGAAGATCCTTGAACGACATAGAGCCCTTCCGTCGACCGCGTATCTCACCATAATGGGTACTTTGATGATGGCTCCATTTGCAGTAGTCGACGCAAAGTTCAACCCCCCTGTTATGACATCCAGCTACTTCTTTGCAGTCCTGTACTTGGGAGTACTGTGCACCGTCGTGGGACACTTCCTATGGTTCAGGGTGCTCGGAGAACTTACAGCCTCGTCAACTGGCTCATCCCTGTTCCTTGAACCAGTGGTTACCGTCTTCTTCGCATGGGTCATACTTGGACAAGGAATCGGATGGGCAGCGTGCATTGGCGGAGTTCTAGTCGTTGCAGGAGTCGTGCTAGTCTCTCGAAGATAGGCATGTGCCCCGCCGCGATTTGAACGCGAGGTTCTTCTAGCCATATCGGCACATTGCCCAATCAGAGGTAATTGGGTTCCGGGGTCAATCACGCATCCTCGAGATCCTCGAAGTCTTGCTCCTCCTTTGTCACGATTGGTGGGTCTCTGTGGTCCTCGTGGTCTTGTGATCGAGAGCCACGCCTACGCTGTCGATCCTCGCAGCTCAAGGGCCGAAATCACGATTGGCTAGGCCTGAAGTCGGAGACAAGTTCAGTCTAGGACAGAGCCAGGCTCGTGCTTATGTATGAGCACGGCAATTCAGAGGCCGCTCAAAGAAACCAGCTACGTCAGAGGTGGGGAGGTGAATTCCCCGATCTTAGGAGTAAGCGGTAGCCCAGTTCCCAACAGTAACACGGACAGGCTCGTGGAGTGCGTGCTCGAGAGTGCAGTTCAGAAATCCGAGTTTGTGAAACTGTCTCAATTTGAGATCCGGCCATGCAGGGCATGCCTGGCCTGCGCGAAGACAAATATCTGCACCGGAATTCAGGATGATTGGCGTGGGCTGGCACCCAAAGTTGTGCAGGCCCAGGCCTTTGTCATAGGAGGATGGATGCCCTTCGGCATACTTGACTCGCGCACAAAGGCGTTCCTGGAGAGAACTTTCTCTCTCAGACATTCGATACTGCTCAACGCTGGCAAGGTTGGTGCTGCAATCGTAACAGGAACAGTCAACCCCGATCCAGTCGCGGATGACATCGTGGAATACTTCAAAGGGGAGGGGATAAGGCCTATGGGAAAGATCGTCGCCTCCGGGATCGATCCATGCTGGTCATGCGGCTTGGGAGATGAATGCGTCCAAGGAACGCCGTTTCCGATGGTGAGGAGTGGGTACCGACCGTGGAGATATCCTTTTGCGGATCGTCTGCCATCAGCGGATGAATTCCGGATAACCCCTGATATCGTCCCTCCAGGAGTGAATAACCAGAAAGGAGTTATCGAGGACGCCAGAAGACTCGGGAAGCTTATTTCCACCACACTGAAAAGGGATGAGGATGCACGAACTGTGCTGCTCGAGAGCCTCTTGTCAGGGGTCACTTCGAAGAATCCAATCGAGCTGCTCTTGGCGTTGACCGAGAAATCCCATCTCTTTGGATGGATCTCAAATGAGCACGAACCAGCAAAGCTCATATCGAGTCTTAAGCGGGCTGAGGCTCATACGGCACGAGATGAGAACAGAGAAGCCGTGAAGGCACTGCTTGGGTTTGCACGAGAGGTTTTCTACAGCACTGGTATCAGCATTCGCGAAGATGGGTCCTCCCTTCTTGTTCAGGAGACCAGAAGGGCAATAGCCGACCTTTACGATGCAGCCTGGTCAACGTGATTGTAGCCTCCGATCTGACGGCCTAGCACACTCGTCGATTTGCCTCCCGAGAACTACCTTGGAGCAAACGAGCCTAGGTCCCGTGAGAGGAGGACTGACATTGGAGTAGCGGCCAGACAATTCCCAAAGAGCTGGATGTTGAACTCTGCACACGACTCATCAGGGGCGAAGCCATTCGTGAGTGATGGGCGAACCTCTTTTCTACCGATGAACGATGAGGGCGAGAAACCTGGGGAATCAGGGAAAGGACATCTGTGGGATGCGCGCATGTGTAATGAAGAAGGGCATCACGAAGTGTGCTGAATGCAATGAGTATCCGTGCACGCGATTCGACGAGATCTTCTCCAGAGAATTCTCGGGGCATCTTAGGACCAACAGCCGCTAGAACTCACAAGACCTGGCTCATCTCGCGTTCGATCAGGGTGAAGTACTTCAGGTCCATGATCGCGCCGTCGACGCGCAGAACGATTGAGAGGGGCCTGATGGTAATCGGCAGAGCCTTCGGAGAGCTCAGGAGGAATGGCGACGCCATTTTCTGCCGGCAAGAAAATGGAGTCCGAACCCCCCTCATTTCTTGCCGGTAAATATAGCATCGAGCTTTAATTGCCGGTAGATTCCGGTCCATAATCCGGGCCCTCGCACATCATCTATTGGATAGACCGATGATCAAAACCACACTCCACGCATGAGCCTCATTGTGGGCGAGGGTTTGCAGGGAGCCGTGGTTGAACCGAAGACCTGGCATCGTTTTGACAGCGCTCGCTCTCTCATGTTCAAAACAAGATTCGAGTTCAGTGACTCCTGCGAGAACAGATCTTGAGTTTGCCGCCCTTGACTGGGCTCGGCTACCTTGCGCAGGACTCGTTCTCCTCGGAAAAGACCATAGGGGAGGAAGGGCGATATCCTTCAAGTCTGGGGATATGGCCGAAGAGAAATCTGATTTGGAGTCATTTCTGATCCGCGCGAAGGAGCAGGAGCAGGCGTACAATTGGCTAGATGCGGCCGCTTTCTATAAAAGCGCTCTCGAACTGCTCTCCGAAGACAGTTTCCTCAGAAAAGGGCAGATGCAGGAGAAGCGCGCGTATGCTCTGTTCCGAGCTGCTATGCAGGCCGAGAATATCGAGGAGTTCAAGGAAAGCCTGATCAATACTGAGACGGAGTACAAGAAGGCGAAGAGATCATATTCGAAAGCCAATCCCGTCGAGTCATCGCCACGAGCTGGTCGATGTGACGCGATGATGGCGTACCTAGGCTTCTGGCAGACCTCGGAAGTCGCAATCAAGAAGAAGGAGGTGGGTGAATCCTGGTCCCTTGCGAAGAAAGCCATGGATGCATTTGGACAGAATGAAGCTGACGAGGTCGGGAAGACCTACAATGACTTGTTCTTGAGCGCAGTCTTTTCCCTTCATTTCTCAGACGACCAGAAGGTCAGAACGACCGTACTGAGTGAGGCGGTCGAATATGGCGAGAAAGTAGTTGGACTACTTTCCGATACGGAGAATCGAGACGAGCTCGTGAAAGCCCTTCTCAACCTGGCAGGACTCTTCTCGGCAGAAACGACAATGTCTGTCGTCAGCGTTGACAAGAGAACGATCAACAGCCAAAAGACCAGGGAGCACATGCTCAGGGCGATGGAACTCTCCGAGGAGACCACACTGGTTAGTGATGCATTCGTTGGACTTGTGGGTGATGCGCTTCTGATGGACGTAGAGGGGGAACTGCAGGTCCTTGAGAGGCAGCTTGAATTCGTCAGAAAGACTCGTGATAGACTTGCGATCGGTGTGACCCTCGGAGGGCTTGCTTCCGGCAACATTTGGCTGGCCGGAGGCGAGGAGGATCCTAGGGGTGTCAATGCCCTGCTTGACAAGTCTCTGCAATATGTGGAGGAAGCAAGAGGACAGTTCGGAAGAATCGGATTTGTTAGCCCCGACCACGACAGCAATGTCTGGGTTTCAAGCCCAGGTCAGCCATGGTACTTCGATTGTCAGGCCCGCTATGAAACGGATCTGACAAGGAAGCGCGAGTTGTACGCAGAAGCCCTAGAATCTGCCAGGTGTGAGTCTGTGGCAGCCGAGAAATCCGGCTACCCGGGCGTTGTCGCAGGTGCTCACTTCTTGATCGGCCTTGCGCTTGCCGGGCTGGCCAAGACGGAAGCAAGCAAGGAACACAGAGCGAGATTGCTGGAAGAGGCAATTCAGCACAGAATCGAAGCATCGAGGCTCATTGACCTGCTGATACCTTCCAACACCTGGAGCAGAGCCCACTTTCTTTGTCTTGTCGGGGAAACAGAACTAGAGTTGGCTGAGGTCACTGATCGCAGCGAAACGAAGAAGGCGTATCTCGACTCTTCAATATCCCACATGAGAAAAGGCTTAGACATGTTCGAGTTCAGGTTGACTGTCCCACACATTGCTGCCTTGCAAGATGCGACGGCCTACTCGGGAATGTCGTACGAATGGCGCCAGTATGGAAGAGCGTTGAGGAGCAGCTATGAGCTGACGGGTGCCCGAGAGGCAATGGTCGACTCTGCGATGGCTTTTGTGAGAGCAGCCGAGATTGCGGGGAAGACTGGCTTACCGAGCCGCATCGCGGAAAGCCTTTGGGAGGCTGCCCAAGCCTATGATGCTTTGGGCGATCATCTCAAGGCCTCGGAGAAATTCGACGAGGCTTCAGACCAGTACCGAAATGCTTCCGACAAGACCAAAACCCTCGGTCAGTTCTACAAGGACCTATGCCTGTACCTGAAGGCTTGGTCAGAAATTGAGAAAGCGAGGTACCATCATGCAAGACAGGAGCCAGCCTCCGCTAAGGAGCACTATGACAAGGCCGCTGAACTTCACGAGTCAACGAGGAAATGGAGCTTCTTGTCATCCAACTACTTCGCATGGGCACAGATCGAGAATGCGGAAGACCTGAGCCAGAGAGAAAGAAGCAAGGAGTCGATTGACGCGTTCAGACAGGCCTCAAGACTGTTCAAGGACTCCAAAAGCAAGATGCAGGTGCAACATGCAAAGATGGAAGTCAATGATGAGAAGCAGATGGTAGAGAGGTTGATTGGCGCTGCCGATCAGAGGGAGGAATTCTGCAAAGCTAGAATCATTCTCGAAGAGGCAAGGCTGCTGGACAAAGAAGGTAGCCTGAGCAGCGCATCCGAGAAGTACGGACTTGCGGCAGAAATGTTCGCCAAGATCGAGCAAGGACTTGCTGCAGAGCAGGATCAGAGAGAAATCGAGCTGATTGTCACCTTGTCAAGGGCCTGGAGGGCGATGGCGAAGGCCGAATCAGGATCGTCTCCCGAACTCTACGAAGAGGCCGCACATCTCTTCGACGATGCAAAGAGCCTTGGCTTAGGCGACAAAGCGAGGAACTTGGCAATAGGCCACAGTCGCCTGTGCATGGCCTTAGGAGCGGGCGCGAGATATGCTGACAACGGTGATATTGCACTCCATGAAGCGGCCGTGCAGAACCTCGAGAGTGCGGCTAGATACTATTTGAAGGCGGATCTGCAAAGCGCAGCGGAGTATGCGAAAGCGAGCAAGCTCCTGTTTGACGGCTATGTCTACATGAACAAGGCAAGCAGGGAGGAGAACCAGGAGAAGAGGACCAGACTCTATTCTTTGGCCGAGAAGGTTCTGCAGGCTTCGAGTTCCTCCTACGAGAAGGCTGGTCAACCTGGTCGCAGGGAACAAGTGCTGAAGCTGCTGGGAAAGGTAAAGGATGATCGGGAGCTAGCGATATCCTTGGCAGAAGTGTTTCTCGCCCCGGGCATTGTCTCGACAACCATGGCCTTCTCTTCGCCCACACCTACACAGGAGACGGCTGTCGGTTTGGACAGGTTTGAACATGCGGATGTTCAGGCAACTCTGATTGCCAATCCGAAGGAGCTACATGTGGGACAAGAGCTCAGTCTTGAGATCGAGCTCGTGAATGCGGGACGTGGAGCCGCTCAATTGACTAGGGTAGATGAGGCCGTGCCACAAGGGTTTGAAGTGGTCACGGCACCCGAGAAGTGCAGGATAGAAGACAGCTGTCTGAATATGCGGGGTAGATGGTTAGATGCCCTGAAGACGGAGGACGTGAAGATCGTTCTCAAACCCACAGCCAAAGGACGTTTTGTCCTGAAGCCTCGGGTTATGTACTTGGATGAATCCGGCACATACAAGTCATCTGAACCACCACCCGTCACCGTCAACGTCAAGGAGCTTGGGATTTCCGGTTGGATACGAGGAACTTGAGATGCGGAGATACATCTCTGGTCGGGCGAGGAAGAGCGTAGAGAGCGGTATATATTCACCCTGCCCATTCTGCCCTCATGCCCGAGGAAGTGGAAGAGCGGCTGATGAAGCCGATTGTGAACGCATGCTTTCCTGGCATGCTTGCAGCGCTGAATCTCACAGTCTTTGGCATAATCGACATCCGTGGAACTCCTTCGGTTCCATTCAGAATCGTGATCCTATTGGGGACGATCGCGTTCGTCCTGTCCTCATTCGCCATCTTCTTCCACGGCATGTATCCGACTCGGAAGAGCCTCTGGACGGCCACGGCAGTTTTCTTCCTCACAGGACTTTTCTCATCTCTGATCGCTGTGGTCTTGTTGGTCGCTTGGCCTCCCATTCCGGAGTAGTCGGAACGAACCTTTGCAAATGAGGAAGGAAGCGGCTTGAGTCTCGGAAAAGACCATAGGGAGGAAGAGCGATTTTGCCAACATGAAGATTGAATACTTCCATGCCTCGAAGTTCGGCAACGGGGCCATGGTCGCGGAGGAGTTCAAGAAGCTTATGGCCGCCAAGGGAGTTATGGTGAACGTCCACCACGTCCGAGACGCGCGGCCGAAGGAACTCATGCCGGCGGATATGTACGTCTTCAGCTCGCCCGGCAGAATCGGCAAGCCAATCGGCAGCATGCGCCGGTTTCTGAAGAAGGTGCGGCTACCGCCTGGGACCAGGTATGCCATCTTGACGACCGAGGGGGCTCCCCAGCCTAACAAGAAGACCGGCAAGATGCCCACTGAGGAGGAAATCGCGAAATGGGAGCGCGTCAGACCGATAATGAATGAGCTGCTCCAGACCAAGGGCATGAAGAAGGTTGCGGAAGGGAATGTCCTGGTGATTGGCACGAAGGGGCCGCTGGAAGAGGGCTGGCGGAAGAAGGTGGAAACCTTCGCAGCCCAAATCCCATTAGAGGGTTGAGATCGACTCCATTCCTGCAAGGAAAGAGAAAAGGGTTTGGTTTCTGTCCCAAAACCCCCGAATTGAACTCAAGACCGAGAGATGCTGGCATGACCTAGCACCGGACCTACAGACTCCATCTTCCTGTGCTTGTCAGCCCGAGGCACACCGCTTGGGGGTCTAAGGTGCTGCCTCGGATGGCGCAAAATCACACTTCACAGGTAAATGAAAAAGATTAAATTCCGTCATTCAGATTACCTGTTTCGTAGGAATGTAGGAGGTGGTGTGGAGTGCCAATAACCGTGCAATGGTCTCATATCGGGGTGGGCTCAATTATTGCATTCTTGGTAGGCTGGTGGATATTTGGCCTTCTTGGTGCGATAGTACTAGCCATCATAGTTCTGCTGCTAATGGGAGTCATAAAGATAAGGTAGAATCACTGGGAAACAGGAGGTGACAGGAAATGGCAAAGAAAAGCAGAGGCGGAAGAATGACAGCAGCAAAGAGCCGCGCGGCGAAATCCGCCGGTGGATGCGGCCCGGTGAAGGGACGTAAGACCGGCAAGAGAATCATGAGGACCTGAGAGGTGATGGAGACATGGACGAAATACTTGTGGAAACCTTGGTCTTCTTCCTCATCGGGCTGATCGTCTCGACCATCATCATCTACGTGATCACGAAGATGTTTGGGGAGAAGGAGGGGGTAGGAACGGCCATACTGGCCGCCTTGGTCGGGGCCGTCATCTACGCCCTGGCATACTACTTCCTGGGCGAAGGGCTCCTAGCCGCATTGGTAGCCGGGTTCGTTTGGTGGCTGGCTCTGGGGAGCCTCTACAGCATGGGCTGGTGGAAGGCTCTCGGCGTAGCGATAGTCGTGTGGATCGTCGCCTTTTTTGTGGGCTTCATATTGCCTACTGTCGTAGGCCCTCTGTGAGGATGCATTGAACTCCGACGAAAACCTTTTCCTTTTCGCCTTTCCTCCCTTACAGGCTTTTCCGATTGAGACTCAAAGACGCTGCTCCTATCCGTCCTTCTGAGGAATCTCCTTTCCGCAGACGCTGCATACCTTTGTACCCTTGGGATATCTAACCAGGCATTTCGGGCAGACCACTGGGTTCACGATGAGCATGTATGCGGCGAGCTGCTCTGGCGTGCCTGTTTTCTCCATCTTTGTACCCCCGCGACCCGAATGGCCTTTCCTTCCCTATGGTCTTTTCTCGGGATATAGTTAGAACATTCAGAGACGTCCCGGATCCCCGCCGCTGATTATGACGCGGTTCATTTAAGTGGGCCGGGACAGATGCGGACTAGCTCTAATGGCATCCAAGATTCTGCAGCCACGTGGTAGACTTCGGCATAGACTTGGCAAGCTTCGGCTGATACTTGCGATCCTCTTGCTGGGATTCGTAATCGACGGAACAGTCGAGTTGTACAACTACATCAACCACAGCTATCCATTGCCTTTCGCGTCCTCCGTCTTCGTCATCGGCCCTTTCGTTACGCTGGCCGGGCTTGTCATCCTCTGGATCGGCCGCTCCGAGTGGGATGAACACTTCAGTCGACGATTCCGACTCGCTGAGAGAGTGTTTGGCCTCAACATCATGGCCATCATGCTAGCTGTCGTTGTTGTGTTCTGGTACGGCACGAGGTCGACCACCTTAATCCCTTCGTGGGCGGAATGGGGATTCGGAGCTGCGATCGTGGCCGCGATTGTCCTCAACTTTGTGATCTACGTCCTAGTTGCCTTTGATCTAACGGAGGTGCTAGGCAAAGCCCTTCTCCTCATCGCTCTCGGTTGGGCCAGTGTTGTTACCATCTGGCTCGGACAAGCTCTCGCAAAGGAGTTGGGGACGATTGTCCTAGCCATCCAAGACCGCACTTTTAACCTCAAACCAGTCAGCGCATCGATTTCCGGCATCGAGTCCTATTATGCGGTGGCCTACTTTCTGCTGACGATCGCATATCTCGACGCGTACCATGGGTTATATGCGAGAGCTCGGAAGTCTTCCTAGACTCCCGTTGCGCCTCAGGAACCGATCCACCTCCTGCCTCCCCTATGGACTTTTCCAAGGCGCTGACACGACGGCTGCCGATGACTGAGTCCGCAACACCCAAGTACAACACATATCGATTCGGTGTATTGCCTCGGGGTGGTTCGAGGAGGAGGTGAGAGAATGGGAATGAGACAAAAGCTTGACGTCCTTGTGGTGACACTGGTAGCCACCATTATGTTGGTCATACTTAGCCTGATCTACTTCATCCTGACACTCCTTGTGATAAAGGGAGCGGCTAATGTAATGTTCGCGGACGATCTCAGCGCCGACATGGGTGTACTAGCCGCGGCTCTTGTCACTATGGCTGTCATAGTTGCCGGAGCCTTGGAGAAGAAGAAAGACTAGAGCGTCAATCCTCTCGGACTCCTCTTTTTTTTGATTCTCGAAAAAGCCCAAAAGAGAGGGAAGGCGAGCAGCGTTGAGACTCCTTCCCGGAAAAGACCTTAGCAAGGGATGGCCATTGCCACAAGGATGGCGAACTCGCAGCGCCGCGTGCTTAGAGTATCTCTACAGGACATCGACGAAGCACGGAAGAGGCTGAAAGGTCTGGTCGTCCGGACACCTCTCCTCCCGCTCAATCTCGAGGACATCTCGGCGGACATCTATCTCAAGCTCGAGAACCTGCAGCCGACAGGTTCGTTCAAGGTCAGGGGAGCCGGCAATGCGATCGAGCTTCTTTCGGCCGAGCAGCGGGCAAAAGGCGTCTACACCTGCAGCGGCGGGAACATGGCCCAAGCCCTAGCGTGGCACGCACAACGGCACCGCATACCCTGCACCGCGATAGTTCCGGACACGGCTGCTGAGACGAAGCTAGCAGGTATTAGGAGGTATGGCGGAGACATCATCCAAGTACCGTTCGAAGATGTGTGGAAGGTCGCCACGGATCACGTCTATCCTCCGCTCAAGGACCGCGTCTTCGTCCACCCGTTCAGCAACGAGCACATGATTGCCGGAAACGGCACGATAGGCCTGGAGATCCTGGAGGACCTTCCAGACGTAGATTCTGTGATAGTACCATTTGGCGGCGGCGGGCTGTTCGCGGGCATCGCTATCGCGATCAAGGCTCGCAAGCCTCAAGTCAACGTGTATGGGTGTGAGCCGGACACAGCATGCGCTTTCGCCGCCTCTTTGGCAGCGGGATCTCCGAAACACGTGAATCGAACCCCGAGTTTCCTCGAGGGGACCGGCGAGAGCGACGTCCTCCCTGAAGTATGGGACCTCGTGAAGCCGCTCGCAGCCGGCTCGCTGGTCGTAAGCCTACGGGAGGTCGCCTCAGCCGTGCGGATCTTGTTCGAGCGGCACCGAGTGGTCGCGGAGGGCTCGGGCGCCAGTTCCTTGGCCGCGGCTCTGGCGGGCAGGGCTGGGAAGGGCAAAGTGGTCTGCGTAATGTCTGGAGGGAACATCGACCCTTCGACGCTGAAGATGATTCTGGACGGGAGCGTCCCGTAGATCAGGAATCAACCCCACTTCTAGATTCATTGTTCCCCTCGGAAAAGCCCCTAGGGGAGGCAGCCATCGATCTGCTCTATCGTTTGACCAAATAGAAGAGCACCAACAATGCGAGAACCAGAACGATGGTGATAAGGATGCCCTTCCAACTCACGCCAAACATTGCTCTGGCGTCCTCAAGCTGTGCATCCGTTTCTCTGTTCCTTGGTCTGATGGGGACCTGACGACCAGGGTAAACGATCGGCATCGGAATACAAGATGAGCGACGCTGCGTTTAGACGTTTCCCAGAAGATCCCTTCGAAACGAAGCGAAGAAAGGTCTTCTTGCGTTCTCTCGGAAAAGACCATAGGGGAGGCAACTCCATCAGGACTTGAGGGGGACGATGGCAATGACTCCTCTGACTTTCAGGAAGAAGATTCTCATCGGCGTCGTGTGCGGGCTTGTTGTCGGCCTCGTTCTTGTTGCATCCGTTTCACTTATTGAGCGAAAGGACCGGGCCGACATCAAGATCATTGGATGGTATTATCGGCCCGTGCATATGTCGCTTGGGGAAGATCAGTGGACTGAAACTTACTTCTATGTCAATCTTACGAATGAAGGTGGAAGCATGGGGGATGCCACAATCAGATGCTCGGCTCAAGCCGGGGACGTGTTACGAGATTGGTCCACTGCGGTTTCGATGAGCCCAGGGGAGGTCAGGTATGACATCATGATATACCTTACTTTTCCAGGGTGGGTAGAACCGTCAAATGCGACTTGCGCTCTTGTCACGTCCTAGGAAGAGGAAAGGGGTTTGAGCCTCGTCTCGGAAAGGCCCATAGGGGAGGAAAGGCGACTGTACTAGTGGACTAACCTCGCAGATATCATACTGGCAATTAAAGCTGGGAGCATTAGTCACCGGTAGATTCCAGGCCAATAATCGGGCGTCAATTTGTCCCCAGCACTCGTGAATTCTATAGGTGGGATGGTTAAATGCCAGCATATTCCGGGCAAATATCCGGGTTAGGGAACGTGTGCGTCCTTGAGTCTTTCGCTCGCCCGTTCTCCGCCCACTCCCCAGTCCTCCTTCGGAACCTCATGGATGATGACCTCGACCGCTTGAGAGGGCACGCCCAAGTCAACCAGGACTTTGGTCATGCCTTCTATGACCTTCTTCTTGGCTTCCTTTGAGAACCCCTTCCAAACAAGCACGTGAACTATTGGCATGTGATGTTTCACCAGATGGGTACGTGCAAGACCTGCTCTTTAAGGGTTCGATTTGGTTTCGTCAACGACAGGATCCCGTGAGAGCCTCGGAAAAGACCTTAGCGGAGGAAAGGCGCCGGATGTTCAAACAAGAATCGGGTTTGGGGCGATTCCTTTTACTTGTGATCCAGCGGTTCCATGGACTCAGCGAGAAGCTTCCCATCCGTGGGTCTCTTTACTGGGCCGTTAACATCCTGGGCCTCATGCTTTTCACGGCGCTGTTCGTCTTCGCATCAGGAAGGGTCCTCAGAAGGAATCTGATGAAAGGGTTATGAGGCGTTGTCGCAGTGCCTTTAATCCAGGTCCTGATTTCAGCAGCTGGGAGCTCATCTATCCCGAACAAGTTTGAGCGGACCGCACAACATCCTCGCTACCCCATGTCGCAAAGCTTGCTCCACACCTCTACGATCGCAGCTCTTGCTTCGCCGTCCCTCGACTCGATCGGCGTCTTGCACGTGGCTAGCAACGACGGAACCATCTCGTCATACGGGATCCTACCGAGGCTCTTGATTCCCCGCAGAGCCGCTTCGTTCTCTATGGATTCTGCGAGTCTGCTGTTGATGTTCCAGCGGTTGACTACCAGAGCGGTCTTGGCCTTCATCTGCGAACACAGGTCGGCTATCCTCGCGAAATCGCTGAGTCCTGAGACAGTGGGCTCCGCGACCAGGACGACCATGTCTGCCCCTCCAGCTGCTGAGATCGCAGGGCAGCTGAGTCCGGGCGGGCCATCTACGAGTACCGTGTTGGCCCCGGTCTGATTGGCTATGACCTTCGCCTTCTGCTTCACGAGGGCGACGAGCTTGCCAGAGTTCTCTCCTCCTGGGGCGAGCAAGGCGTGCACCATGGGCCCGAAACGAGTCTCCGATACGAACCACTCACCGGAATCCTGTTCCTGGAGCTTGATTGCTCCTGATGGGCATACGCGTGTGCAAACACCACAACCCTCGCATGCATCAGCGTCGACTGTGACCTTCTGGAGGCATTCATTCCCGACGATTGACAATGCATCAAACCTGCATGCTGACACGCATTCCTTGCAGCTGTTGCAGAGGCGGCCATCTATGATCGCCACCTTTCGTGAGCTGAACATCCCCCGCTCCTTGACTGTCGGGTTCAACAGAAGGTGCAGGTTCGGGGCGTCGACGTCGCAGTCCGCTATCACTGGATTCTTCGCGAGGGAAGCAAAACTCGCTAGGACGACTGTCTTGCCGGTGCCCCCCTTGCCGCTGAGCACGACTATTTCTTTCATGCCTTCTCAGCCTCCTCCATGATCCTCTCCAGCATGGACTCGAATTGCCGCTTGAGACCGAGGTCGCGTACGAGCAGCCTGCCCTCCGAGTAAGTTTCAGCAATCTCTCTTCGTAGAGGGATTTCCCCGACGATTGGTAATCTGTTCTCAGAACAGAACTCCCTGATGTTGGGACCTGGAAGGCCTGTTTTGTTCACCAGGACGACATGCGGCAGCCTCAGCTTCTTTGTGACTGCCAATGCGAGCTTCAGATCATGGAGGCCGAATGGAGTTGGCTCTGTCACGAGCACGCACAGATCTGATCCCCGCATGCTTTCAACTGTTGGGCAAGCTGTGCCAGGCGGGCAGTCGATGATCGTGAGCCCATCTTTGGGAAGCTGCCTCTTGACGCGTTTTATCAGTGTCGCTGCTGATGCCTCGCCGACCCTTAATCTGCCATAGGTGAGCCCTCGCAGACCGTTGGCACCTAGACGAATGATTTCACCCATTGGATGGTCACGCTCCTCGATCGCACCTTCAGGACAAAACCTCGAGCATGCGCCACAGCTGTGGCAGAGCTCGTCGAACACTAGGACATCGTTGGGCAGGGACACGATAGCGTGGTACTCGCAGACCTTTGCGCAGTTGCCGCAGCCTGTGCACTTCTTCTTGTTCACGAAGGGCACCTTGCGGCTGACCACTTCTCGAGAAAGCTCCTTCCCGTCGAAGAACAGATAGCAGTCAGGCTCCTCGACATCGAGGTCCACCAGAAGAGCGTCAGCTGCGACGGCCGCCAGGTTCGTGGCGACCAGTGTCTTTCCCGTTCCTCCCTTGCCGCTGGCTATCGAAATCCGTACCATGGTTCTCCCGCTAGCCTATGGGCTGGCCAGCTATAGCGACGAACAATCCCCCTCTACTGAGCGATCCGTGCTAGTGCCTGTGCTCTTTGCAGGCATTCTCGTCAGAGGCTTTCTGCAGCTTGCCCGCGCGCCACATCTCGACAGCTTGTCGCGCGCTCCCTTGTGCGCCGACATAGACCTCTATCCCGTACGACTCGAACATGCCGATGGCTCTGGGACCCAGTCCGGAACAGATGAGTATCTGCGCGCCCGTCTGAGCTATCTGCTCCGGCGGCTTTCCCGTGCCACCCATGTGCTCGCTCTTGTTCGAAATCACGTTCACCTTTTCGCTCTCAGTGTCGACGACCGTGTAGGTAGGAGCCCTTCCGAAGTGCTCGCTGACCGTGTCGTCGTATCCGCCTTGCCCGCTAGTGGGCACACATATTTTCAAGATATCATCTCCTTGTTGTCGTCGATTCAGAATTAATCCGTTTGTATCTCTGTTTCCAGCCTTCTCTGACGATGTTGGTCGAGCCACAGCAGAAACATTTCTCGGGAGGTCTCTCCACCGCTAGCTCCAGACCGCAATTCATGCACCTGAATCTGCCCAGCTTCATCCTACACCCCTCTTTCTCCTGCGCGTCTGCTGTGGTCCCTCAGGGCGTTCCTGAGCGCAATCACCGCGAGAGAGGCACAGTGCTCATGGTCAGGAGGCAGCCCGTTCAGCAGCGAGACGAGGTCGTTCGGAGTTACGAGCGTAGCGGTCTCCAGGTCCATGCCGGTGACGAAGCGCGCAAGCCTGCTCCCGCAGGCAATCGTGGGGCCACAGCCATCAGTGTAGAAAGAGCACTTCTCGATCCTCCCAGAGCTGACCTTGATGTAGAACTCCATCGTGTCGCCGCAGAGACCGTCGGCAATCCCTTGGCCGTCCGAATTGTCCATTCGTCCGACGTTGAACGGGTCCCTGAACTCCTTCACAATTTCTTTGGAGTATGCTGCCTCGTCCTCGTGCTGGAGTATCCTCGAAATGTTCTCGACGAGGGTGTCGAGCTCCTCCTTCCCTCTGTCGTCGCTCTCTCCGCTCATCGTGGCCCTCTCTGCTCCTGCCATCGAGGCCCATGGCCCCCTCCACCGTGATGCCCCGGACCAGTTGGCCCTTCGATCTCCACCAGCCTTCCCTGGAAGAACTCCGATGCAGCCTGTTCAACGGTTCCACTATTCGTCCTGAAGGCCCTTATTCCGGTCGCGTTCAAGACCCTGAAAGCGTTCGGCCCGAGGTCACCGGTCAGAACAACTTCAATCCTCATGTTTGCCAGAGTCTGTGCGGCCTGTATGCCTGCACCGTTTCCGAGCCCCCGGGCGGTGTTCTCCACAGCCTTGAACTCGGCTCCCGGACCATTCGAGACCATGAAGTACGCGCATCTCCCGAACCTTGGGTCGACAGCGTCTTTCGCAGACGCACCAGTGGAGGTCACGCACACTCTCTGGTCACGGGAGGCGGCTTGGTGGCCTTCGCCTGCGGGCATCAGCTCTCCTCTCCGCGGCACTTCCTGCCGATCATGAGCGTCCCGCACTTCGGGCACTTGACCTGCGAGCACGGGATGCCTCTCCTTGCGTGCGGGATCTCATTCCCGCACTTCGGGCAGACACACTTGCTCGATCCGAAATCTACGTCGTCGAGATTGACGCTCATGATCATCCCCTCGGTCCTCTTCCTGGGCCCCCTCGTCCCCTGCCCATGTCTGATGGCCCTCTGCCGGCTTGCCAGAATCCAGCGCCAGCATTCGGCCCTCTGTTCGCGTCAGACCTGCGTATGTTCGCGTTTCCGCACTTCGGACAGGTCATGGGCCTTCCGGTGCCATAGGGCACCTTCCATTCGTGCCCGCACGCATAGCATTTGAACGTCCTCATCGAAGCCATCCTCATTTCCTCCACTGGTTCCAATCCAGCACTCTTCCTAGCGCCTTCTGGTATCCGCTCTCTCTCTGAGCTTGGCCTCTAGGTCTCTCACGCGGTTCCTTAGCCTCTCCATCTCTGCCTGGAGATCCTCCCCTCCTTGCTCTGGCTCGGAGGGTGTAAAGTCCTTCTCATATGGCAGAGAGGAAGCGTGGACGATCCTTCCGTCTGCGGTCCTGTAGTGAGCGTGGGGTCCGTATCCGCAGCGGCAGGGACCGATGTATGTCACATCCTTCGGCAGGTCTTTCGCCTCCGTGTATTCCACGGGGTATCCTGGCCAGCAGTATCCGCGTCCATGGTGCCACCAGTTAGCTCCTCTTCCCATTCCGTATCCTCTTGGCATTTCTTGCTTCACCTCTTGTTTTCCTTCAGTGATTTGACAATCTTCTCCGTGATATCTTCGAAGGCGTCGGCAATTCCGTTTCCGGGAAAGGCCACGAAAGGCCTTCCATCGTCTCCGCTCTTAGCGATTTCCGGGCTGAGAGGCAGGCTTCCGAGATAGGGCACGTTCATGTCCTTCGCCGCCTTCTCCGGTCCGCCTTCTCCGAAAACGTCTATTGTCTTCCCGCAGTGCGGGCATGTCAGCCCGGCCATGTTCTCCACGATACCGATGATCGGGAGCTTGACCGCCTTCGCGAAATTGATGGATTTCCTTACGCTCAGCAGAGCCACGTCCTGTGGCGTGGTCACGATGATCACTCCATCAGGCGATGGTATCAGCTGGGCAATGCTGAGGGGCTCGTCTCCCGTCCCTGGAGGAAGGTCGATGATCAGGTAGTCGAGCCTGCCCCATTCAACCTCCTCGAGGAATTGCTTGATCGCGCCCATCTTGACTGGTCCGCGCCAGATAATTGGGGCGTCCCTGTCACCCACAAGGAATGCTATCGACATGACCTTGAGACCAGGGGGCACATTCATCGGGATGATGTGCCCGTTCTCGTTCATGTTAAGCGGCAGGTTGGGGACTCCCAGAAGCTTCGGCACGCTCGGTCCGTGAATGTCGGAGTCCAGCAGACCCACCTTCGCCCCCTTCCTCGCGAGTGCAATGGCGAGGTTGACTGCAACGGTCGACTTTCCGACGCCGCCCTTCCCGCTCATGACGATAAGCTTGTGCTTAACGGCGGCAAGATTCTGATTGATGGCGTTCGGAACAGGAATTCCTTTCGCAGCCGAAGTCGCTCCGTTGCCGCCGGACTTTTCGCAGAATCCAATGCTCATCTGCCCGTCCTCCTAGCTCAGCAGGTGAATACCCTGTCAGCATCCAGAGTCTCAGTGGTGAAGTCCATCAAGGTGATGAACTGAGTGCCTTCTACGAAGCTGTCCTTCTTAATCCCTCTGGACTCCAAGCAGGGTATGCAAACCAGAAGCTTCCCTCCGCAATCCTGGAACCCGGTCATCAGATCCTTGATGGGAGCCATGCCCTTGACGCTCGGGAGCTTGTTGGCGAAGCCCTTCTGGGCCAGCTTGACTCCGCTCCCCGTCAGGAACAACTTGGTCTTGACACCCATCGATGCCGAGGCGCTGGCGCAGGCAAACATCATGGTCGCCCTCTCGACATCTTCCTCACCGTGCGTTCCTATTACGATGAATGTCTTTTTCGTGTAGTCTGTCCTCTTGGTCTTCTTGGCCATCTTAGTACCTCTGCTGTCTAGTTAGGCAGCGAGGCGTAAGCCAATAGCGGCATACATGTTCGCCGAGATCCCTGTCTTCGTGCATCCCGTCCTCAGAGTCATCCAAGAGCGCTTTGATTGGCGGTTTTATCATAATAGACTGTGACATGAAGGATTTGGCACCGGATATTCTCCGGACTAGAGGGCGAACTCGTAGCTCGCCCCGACCATCCCAACAGAGACTTTCGATGCGAAAGCCATCATAAGATCATTCTTCTTCTCCGTGCAGTGACAGGCGACAATCCTTTGCAGTTGACTTGGGAATTCGGTTGTCTGGCTTGCATGAAATCCTCCTATGACTGATGTTGGTTTTGCCAGCTCCGCCGCACGATCAAGGATGCACCCTACGCCTGGATGGGCGCAACCGGTGAGCACTATTGCCCCCGAGCTGCTGGTCACCACGAGCGCATGCTCCTTGACTTCTTTCCCGAGAACCCCTGTGCTCCATATTCCAGGAGCTATCTCCCTCGGACCTGTGATCTCGACGACTGTGGCCTTCTTGGCGATTTCGTTTCGTAGCCTCTCGGAGAAGCCTTCGTGAAGGATCACTTCGACCCTCTCAAGTGATCCGGCATCCTGGAGTACCTCGGGAAGGCCTCCGACATGATCCCAATGCGGGTGCGAGAGAAACACGATGTGAATGTCCGCAAGGCTGTAACCCATTCGCCCGAGGTTACGACGCAGAATGTGCCCATCCCAGCCGCAGTCGAAGAGTATGTTCGAACCTTCGATCGAGAGGATAGCTGAGAACCCCCAGCCGGTCTCGAACCCCTTGAGCGCTTCCGAATCGTACGCAATCGACAGCTTCAGGAGAGAGCTATCGGACATGACAATCCTCTGGAGGACGATTGTTCTCCCACCTATCCATTTCTTGGACTTCCTCAATCGTCATCCTGGCACGCATTGCAGTAGCCTTGCCTGTTGCCATTGCGGCTGCTACATTTACCATTCTATCACTCCTTGACCTCGAGCCCGAACTTGGCTTCCAGGTAGTAGTTGCTGTATATCGCTCCGGCAGGGTTGTGCGAGAGAACCCTGTCCTTAACGATGAACGTCGTTGACGGCGCCTTCGCGTGCCTTGCGAAAAGCATGTCATGGCCGATGCACAGACCGACGACTATGTTCATGTCGGTGTCGCAAGCATTGAGTCGCATAGCCTGTCCTATGGGGTTGCACACCGCTTCGCTCAGCTTCTGGGAACCCATCTTCCTTACCCCCAGCTCAGACTTGTCAATCCCGCAGATCTTGCAGCACGCAGATTGCACCTCGAAACCGTTCGATGCAAGTATTCTGTCGAGGACCCTCGCTTCTTTCGACAGTCCTACGCAGAACGCTATGCCCAGTCTCTTCATCTTCATCCGTTTGGCATAGAGCATGATCTCCTCGAGCCTGGTCAGCTTCATGTAGTGCTCAGCTTCTATCTCTCCGGAAATCCTCATCGACTTCAGCTCATCCTTGGAATAGGCTGCGCGCACTTTCTTCTCGAGCTGAAAACAATCCTTACCCTCGTAGCACTCCATCGATCTGCACCTTACGCAATTCTTGACCATACCTTCTCACTCCTTCGTGCGATAGAACACCTTGCCCACGTGTTCCGTCCTCAAGATGACGCCTTCATCCACCATGCGTGCGAGATGCTCTGAAGCTTCCTCTGGCGAGAGACCTGATATGCGGAACACATCAATGATTTGTTCCTCCCTCATTGGGTGGACCCTGGCCATGTCCATTAGGTCCTCGACCACCTTCTCCCTTCTTGAGCCGAAGCCGCCCTCCTCATACCGAGTGGTATCCACGGAGCCAGGAATCAGCTGCATCGCAAGTTCGACAGCCTCCTTTGTGGGACACAGGACCCACCTCTCTGACGGAGGCCTTATCGGAGCGGTCAGGTGTATCTTGTCCGCGTCAAGCGGCTCTATGCTAGTGTTAATCTCCTCCAGGTTCTGCCTGTCATCATTAACGCCTCTCATGAGCATGACCTCTATCCAGAGCTCCCCGGCGAAATCTGATGCGAATCGGCGAATCCCGTCGCGGACCTTGCGGTGGTCGAGCGATCGGTGCGGGCGGTGTATCTTCCTGAAAAGCTGCTCGTTGCCCGCGGATACTGTCGGGAGGACCACGTCGAAGCCGAGCGACTCCTTCCTCACATCATCCATCCAGAAGAGAGCGCCGTTTGTCAGGAGTGCTTTCTTACCTTTCCAACTTGCAGATATGCCGCTCAGGATCCCGCTCATGTTGGCCGCCAAGGTCGGCTCCCCGCAGCCGAGGAAAGTCACATAGTCCGGCACACTCTTGAGACCGCGTAGCCTGTCGATTACCTTCTCGACCACCGTTTCCGTTTGGTGGTAGATCTTCCTTTCCACAGTCGTGTCCGTGGTTGGGCCGAGCTGGCAGTATACGCATGAGTATGTGCAAGTCTTGCACGGAACCGTGTTGACGCCCAACGACTGGCCGAGCCTTCTTGAGGGAACCGGACCGAACGCGCAGCCTCGAGTGCACTGCAGCTGACCGTCGCTGGCGTTCATCGCGTGATGATGACCATGCCCCAATAAGACATAAATGGCGAACGGGTTAGCCTTGGTGTCCAGATGCTCAGGCGAGTTCGCCCATGTGGCTCGCGACGATCTTCTTCTGAGCTCTCCTGATCACCACGTCTAGAGTGGCCTTCGAGATTTCGAGCCGTTTCGCGAGCTTCTCCAGGTTTATCTTCCTCGGTATCTCAAAATACCCAAGTTCGTAAGCTAGCTGTAGAACGCGCTCTTGAGTCCGTGTGAGTTCGGATGCCGTGCTCAGCTTCGAGACCCTTCTGAGTTCGACGGAGCATCCGAGGGCCTTGATCTTGTCCACCAGTTCTCCAAGAGCGTTCCCGTTCGGAGCAATGACGTTCCACTGAAGAATACCGTCACTCTTCGAAGTTGCCGAGTCCAGGAAGCAGCCATGCTCTGCGAGTAGCTTGCACACCACGCATGTCGATGTTTGGGCTGTCCCGACGAATCTGCCGGGACCTGCCGAGGTCAGACTAACATCGCACTTGGGCTCCAAAGCCCTGATTCTTTCCGAGAGCTGCGTCCCCGTCACGTCATCGGGGCTGTCTATCTGCAGAAGACTCATGCCTCCGCTTCCGTTCATCGGGATGCACTTCAACACCTTCACCGACAGATCGCAAGAAGTGCACAGGTCGCCGATCCAGTTACCTGGTATCTTCACGAGCATGGTGGCAGATCTCACTTTCCATGCCTCCTTCTTCGGCGACCGCATGCATCTCTGGATGGGACGGCTGTGGTCGTGTCGACGACAGAGTTAGAATCCTCTGGCGATGCGATCCTCATTGCGAGGCCAGAGACGATACACTCTGCTGTCTTGTGTCGAGCACTTGCCAATATCCTGTTGAAGGTCGGTTGCGAGATGTTCATCATGCTCGCGGCCTCTGCCTGGGGAAGACCTAGCTTGTCCGCGAGTCTGATTGCTTCCAGTTCGTCGAGACCCAGGTCTCTCTTGTCCAATGCGTCCAACGGAACTCCCTGAGGCTTGAAGAACCTGTAACCCGGTTCGCAGCACACGCGCCTGCATGTCTTAGGTCGAGGCATCGTTATGAATTATAATTCATTATCTATTTGAATCTATCGGCCAAGGATGCAACAGCCGAGAGCAGGGCGGATTCTTGCTAGTGTGTTCAGACTCTTTCCCGAGATCTGCTGATACCGTGAGCGCTATTCTGGGGCACGGAGTCCTTGGACGTTGGGACGCCTTGATGACAATCGGCGGTCTCAAATAGATATCTGAGATATACCTATCTAAGATATATATGTGCGACGATAGATCCAGTTGCTGCTGTCACGCCGGAACAGGGCTCATCCAGTTGGAAATTCTCCGCATACTCTACGAGAAACCAACCCACGGCTATCAGATCATGGAAGGTCTCAAGGACTTCACGTCGAACGAATACATACCCGAAACCGGTGCCATCTACACGATGCTCAGGAGGCTTGAGCAGCGTGGCCTTCTGACCTCTCGCTGGGAGAGAAAATCCTCCCGTGCGGACCGAAGGGTCTACACGATCACAGAAGAAGGTGAGCAGTTCCTGAGCGATGGTTTGCAGATGGTCAAGAGACGGAGGAGGCTCATGGACGACCTCGTGCGGTTCTTTGATGACAACTTCGGCGAAGGAACCGACAGAAAGCGAAGGAGGTCCTAGACCCATGGATGCGATCAAAGCGGACGGCCTGACGAAGAAATACGGTGGAATCCTTGCAGTCGACGACGTTAGCTTCGATGTGCCAGAAGGTGAATTCTTCGGCCTCCTCGGTCCCAACGGAGCTGGCAAGACTACGACAGTCCGCATGCTCAACGGCATAGTGGATCCCGATGCCGGGTCTATCTCGATCATGGGCATCGACATGGTCAAGCGCCCTCTGCAGGCGAAATCCAAGATCGGGTGCATACCAGAGACTGGGAACGTGTACCAGGACCTTTCGGCCCGGGAGAATCTCGACCTCGTCGGTCGCTTCCACGGGCTTGCGAGAATAGATAGAGAGTCACGGTCTGAGGAACTGCTGACCTCGCTGGGTTTGGCGGACCGCGGAGACGACTATGTGCGCACCTACTCCAAAGGGATGCGCCAGCGGGTATCGGTGGCTTGTGCCATGATTCACAGGCCTTCCATACTGCTACTGGATGAGCCCACCGAGGGGCTCGACGTCCACAGCCGGAGAGTCATCACGGACCTCGTGAAGAAGACGAACGCCGAAGGAAGCACCATTGTGCTGACCACTCACAATATCGAGGAGGCGAACAAGCTATGCCAGAGAGTCTGCATAATCAACAAGGGACGCATAGCTGCAATCGAGGCTCCGGAGAATCTTCGTCGTGCCTTCGAGAGAGTCCAGACTGTGGAAGTGGCCTTCGACAGAAAGGTCGATATCGCGTCACTCGTGACAGGGCATGTGTCCAAGGCGGAGGCGGCCGGGGACAAGTGGCGCCTTTCGACTGACGATCCTGATGAGGCAATCAAGCACATAACAAGAGTAGCCGAACGGGAGCGCCTGAAGATCATTTCCTTGTCAACTGTCGGTCCTAGTCTTGAGGACGTTTTCGTGATGCTAACGGAGGGGCACGCATGAATTACTCTTTGTTCCTTCGCGGGGTCCTAACCGTCGCCCGAAAGGACATGCGCATCTACTATCGAAAGGCTCCGGTCTACATCTTCGGCCTCTTGATGCCGACCTTTCTGTTCTTCGCGTTCTTCATTGGCCGAGACCTGGACCCAGCAAAGTACTTTCCAGGGTTCCTCGCCATGACGCTGTTCTTCACCTCCTCGTCCGTCGGTCCGATCATTGTCCCTTGGGAGAAGCAGGCTGGGACATTCGAGCGTCTGCTGTCCATGCCAGTGACCGTGACCTCGATCATCTTGGGAGACATGCTGGCCGGAGCTATCTTCGGCCTGCTCATCAGCGTCATCGTGGGCGTTGTGGGGATTGTCCTTCTGGGGCTGAGCGTGACGAATGTGGTCCTTCTTGCTGTCCTGTTCGTGCTGGGCAATGCGTGTTTCGCCGCCATGGGAGAGCTCCTGTCGTCAACGGGCGGACGAGTTCCCTCGAATGTCATGATGCTGTCGTCTCTGGTCCGGTTTCCTCTGATCTTCATCAGCGGGGTGTTCATCTCCCTGAGCGACATGACAGGCCTTGGGCTCGTGGCAGCGCACTTCTCACCCCTGTCTTATCTAGTAGATGGAATAGGGGCTTCCATGGACCAGAACACAGTCTTCAACTGGGGTGTCGACATACTCAGCCTCTTGGTGTTCACGGTTCTGTTCGTCTTCGCATCAGGAAGGGTTCTCCGCAGGAGCTTGATGAAGGGGCTGTGACCCCCACATTTCTTGCCGGTAGTTATTGCACCTAGCTTTAATTGCCGGCAGATTCCAGGGCAATAATAGGGCGTCAATTCGTCCCTATGCCTTGTGAAGATTATTGGTGAGGGGTTTAAATGCCAGTAGATTCCAGACGAATATCCGGGCCTGAGAAAAGCTTCCAGGGATGGAACACGGGTTGGTCTCTCGAGTCACGGCCGCGGTGTGAATCCGACGGCAGCGAGCGCGCTTCTGGAATGGAAATGTCGCCGGAATATCCTGTAGTACATCAGCTCTTCCTTGGTTCTGATTCTCCCACCTGGAAGTGATTTCCTCTCTTTTTCGAATTCCTTGTCCGATATGGATCGTTCCGCATGCTCGACAAACATGTTTATGGAGCCCGCGCCGTCGCTGAACCTTTGCTTTCGCCTCCAAACAACTTGCCTAGGCAAGGAATCAGAAAACGCTTTGCGAAGAACGAGTTTGCTCTTCTCGACATCTGATCCGACCAAAGACTTCCTGTCCAGCTGAAGACCATAGTCCACAATCGGCCTACTCATAATCGGCATTCTGCCGTCCAGTGATGCCGAGGCTGTCATCCTGTCGACTCTCTGGAACCCGGTCGTATGGCCGTCTTTGAGCAAGGCGATTCTCTCCTCCCTAAGCTGCTTGTCCTTCTTCACATCCAATAGGAAGTCATATCCCGCGAAGATCTCGTCTCCTCCCTCGCCACAAAGAGTGACGCTGTGTCGATTCGAGAACATGTGTGTTGCCATGTAGTTAGGGATGCAACTTCTCACGAGGGGGTAGTCGAATGTCTCACCGTAGTAAATCGCGTCATCGAGAACCTCGAGCATGTCTTCTAGGTCGTAGATTCGTTCCTTGTGTGAAGTGCTGAGGTAGTTTGCGACGAGTCTAGCCATTCTGATGTCCTCACTGTCTTCTGTCCCGACACAGACGCTCTGTATTCGCGATGGAATCTCTGCAGCTGCTGCCGCGACAACGCTGCTGTCGATTCCTCCGCTCAACAGCACATTTAGGTTGCCCGAGTCGTCGGAACAGTTCATCACGCTCTGTATCAGGAGTTCTCGCACGTGTTCTGGGGGATTCTTCAGACCGGGTCTTGAGGCCCAGGGGAGATTGACTGGAGTGATTCTTCTGAATCCTTCGCCGGATGACATTATCCTTCCGGGCGGAAAGAGAACGAATTCCATTCCAGTTTCCTGTTGGGACTTGATCTCAGAGGAGTACGATCC
>Ga0214474_1000057_pt1 | contig 61391 bp, 56 predicted proteins | sample RVTome_2_FD_187335 | JGI IMG/M metagenome (GOLD analysis project Ga0214474, IMG submission 187335) | Soil microbial communities from uranium-contaminated site in the Upper Colorado River Basin, Wyoming, United States - RVT95D214 HiSeq ... | reverse complement strand
CTGAGACACTCAACTCGCTCCTTTCACTATTTAGTCAGTCTACTACCTCTCAGGAGCTTGTGCCACCCGTCTAGAGTGTATGGTTTTTGTGGCCCTATTTGTGTCCCATTATCGCTGACGGTCTACAGTTGTTCCTTTAGAGTAGGGGATAAAAGTAGGTCAAGAACCTCATTTAGATTTGGTGTGTTGTCTAGCTTTGAATTGTGCTCAGAAAATGGGCGGTATACGTCTCGAACGTACGACCTCTGCGATGTCAACGCAGTGCTCTAACCAACTGAGCTAACCGCCCATAAATACGGTGAGACATATAAAATGCTACCAGATGGTACGGTATCAGTCAAGAAAAACCATGTATCCTCTCAACGTCAACCGGTGTTCATTATCCGTGAATGAAAACGGGGTAGAGCTGTATAATACCCTACCCCGAAAACTGCGGAAACTCGGTTTACTCTATTTCCCTGTCTAGTTCTTTCCCGTAAGCCTGTTTGGGCGTAATAGTCCAGGCAGTCGCGGCGACGGCGGTCGCTTTAATTGCATCACCGGCAATGAACGGGAAGAGTCCCATCGTCAGGACCTGGTAGATACTGGTGTAATTCCCATTAACCACATTCAACCAGAGATAGAGTTGCACTAGGCCGGGAATGTAAACCAGCATGAAATTGGCGATGAGCATCAAGCCGAGCATTCTGGGTAATTTCCGTGCCTTGACATATCTATCGGTGAAATGTCCTACGAAGAAAGCCGCCAGTATGAAACCGATGATATACCCTCCCGTAGGTCCGGCAAGGTGACCTATGCCTCCCGCCCAACCAGTGAACCAGGGTATCCCGGCGATGCCAAGTCCGGCGTACATGACCATGCTGATGCCTCCCCACCACTGTCCCAGAAGTACACCGGCTAACAGGGCGGCAAATGTCTGACCGGTAATGGGCACCGGCGTCCAGGGAAGATAAATCCTTGCTTGAGCCATGAGGCCGGTAATAGCGGCGATGCCCAGCGCTAAGGCAATCTTTTTCACCACACTCAGTCCGTAACGCCATTGGAACGTGCTGTACCGGGCAATTCGCAATCTATCCAGAGTGTTTACTGCCATTATTCATCCCCTTTTATCTTATTTTGATGGTGCGTTAGTTTGGTGATGGATTGTGTGTGCGGGTGGGAACAGGTGTCTCATTGAATTAACATTTTAGGGTGTTACCGAAGGTGATGTCAACTGTAGTGTGGTTTAGCTCCCTCTCCAGGTTAAGTTTGCATCTTATGATTTTCTCTCCCATCAATTGATATTTCGAAGGGGTAGGAAAACGCTTTCCTCTTTAACAAGTCTATCTTTCAGAGTATACTCTAATAAATTATCACATTACAGTATTATGCTGTGATTGGTAAAGAGAGGGAGGGAAATAATGCCTGACAAAACACGGTCTGCCAGAGAAAATGTGCTCCGCCTTGTCAAAGAGCACAATATCAAACAGATAAGCCTCTGGTTTACAGATATAGTTGGTTTTCTCAAAAGTATTGACATTGCCCCGCGGGAATTGGATAGCGCTCTCCGCAATGGTTTCGGTTTTGACGGTTCATCGGTGGAAGGTTTTGCCCGCATCGATGAAAGCGATATGGTCGCGTTGCCCGACCCCGCCACCTTCCAGATATTACCCTGGAGTCCGCCCGCGACCCCGGTAGCGAGACTGATTTGCGATATCCGCAAGCCGGGTGGCGAGTCTTTTGAGGGCGACCCTCGCTATGTCCTGAAGCGGAACCTGCAGAAAGTTGCGAAATATGGCTACACCTTCAATGTCGGTCCCGAATTGGAGTATTTCTACTTGAAGAGCAATGTCGGCACGGAGACGATTGACGAAGGCGGCTATTTTGACCTTACCCCGCCCGATATCGCCAGTGACCTCCGTCTCGAGACTATCCTCATTCTGGAACAGATGGGTATCAAGGTGCAGTCGAGCCACCATGAGGTCGCCATCAGCCAGCACGAAATCGATTTGCAGTACACTGATGCTCTCACCATGGCGGACAATATCATGACGGCGCGTTTAGTCATTAAAGAAATTGCCCAGCGGCACGGTTTGTACGCTACCTTTATGCCCAAGCCTATCTTTGGAGTTGCCGGTAGTGGTATGCATATCCATCAGTCGCTCTTTAAGAACGGTCGGAACGTCTTTTTCGATAAAGCCGATCCTTACTATCTCTCGAAGATCGCCCGTCATTATACCGCCGGCCTTCTCAAGCACGCCCCGGAAATCTGCGCGGTGGTCAGCCAGTGGGTGAACTCCTACAAGCGACTCGTCCCCGGCTATGAAGCGCCAGTCTACGTCTCCTGGGCGCGGCGGAACCGGTCGGACATGATTCGTATTCCCATGTACCAGCCGGGCAGGGAGAATGCCACCAGGATTGAGTTCCGCGTGCCCGACCCCGCCTGCAATCCCTACCTCGCCTTCAGCGTCGTCTTAGCCGCCGGATTGGACGGTATCGAAAAAAAGTCAGCGCTCGTCGACCCCACCGAGGAAAACGTCTACGAAATGAGTCCGGAAGAACGTCAGAAGCGGGGCATCGGGAGTCTGCCGGGTAATCTATTTGAAGCGGTCAGCCTGACGGAGAAGAGCGCGCTGGTGCGGAAAGCCCTTGGCGAGCATGTATTCAAGAGCTTTGTCCAGAACAAGAAGATTGAGTGGGACCACTACCGGACGCAGGTTTCTGCCTACGAGGTAAAACGGTATCTGCCGATTCTCTAATCGGTGAGGCTAGCGGGTGGGTTTCTCCGTGCCGATAAGGGCAATCTCCATGCCTTTGCCGCAGTGGGGACAGGTGATATTAAGAATGAGCGGTCGGCTCATCACCCGCTCCGCTACTGCCGTAACCATAGAATCGATGTTGTCGAGTCGACGGTCGAGCGCATCTAGTCGGTCTTCCAGTTTTTGAATGGCGGTATCGCTATTTTGTCCTTTCGCTTCATCGCGGTCATCGGCTGATTTTTCGGGTCGCCTTCTCAGTACCAAGTGAGCCTCCCGTGCGGATATTGTCCTCATTATAGGATAAGGAGAGAAGGGTGTCAAAGATTGCTAACGAATTGTCATTGCAGGTTAGTCTGGAATCCAGAAGATGATTAGCATGAAATTTCCGTGCATTATTCTGGATTTCTGTTTTCTAAGTATTTAAAAGTACTTGGAATTGTTACTTCTCAATGTCGCCTAATGGTATAATAAATATTTAAATCAGGGAGGGCAAGATTTAGTAGAAAATGAGTAAGAAACGTTTTATCCTTGCCGTACTAATAGCCATCGTCTTTCTGACTCTTATTATGTTCTTATTAATTAGATTTACAGGGCAGAATTATCGTTCATCTAGTAATATAATCGCTTGCATACTTGTAGGAATAGGCTTGGTTATAGGTCTTGTTATTGGTTATAGAAGATATGTAAAATAACATAATGCAGTGGAAATTTGAAATTGTTACTTCTCAATGTCACTTGATGTTATAATGAGTCTCTGATACGAAAATATGCCCCATGCTGAGAGTGAATCTAATGTTAAATAATTCATTCTCCCGACAAATCAATTTTGAATCGATTGAAAATTTTCGTGACCTTGGTGGTTATCAGACTCAGAGCGGTCAAGGCGTAGCCTGGCGGCGTCTTTTCCGCAGCGGTGAATTGCGGCATATGACCGGGCATGATATTGCCATCCTCAAGGGAGAAATCAAGCTTAATGCAGTAATAGACCTCAGAAGTTCCAGCTCCGCACGTTCCTTAGGAGTAGGATTACTGGATGAACTCGAGGTAAAATACTACAGCGTACCGTTGTATATATCTCTTCCAATCAACAGCCGGGAATATGAAATAGAAAAAGCGCTATTCCGGGATTTTCCCAATTTAGGTGAAGTCTATTCATACCGTATCAGACAGCCCGAAGTCGGTCAAAACATCATTAGAGTCATGGAAATTATTGCCGACCGGGATAATCTGCCTTTTGTCTTTCACTGTAACGCAGGTCAAAGCCGGTCAGGTATTGTAGCTGCGGTTGTTCTGAGTGTACTTGGTGTAGCTGATGATGATATCATTCAAGACTATACTCTGACAGCTCCACACATGAAAGAATTTGTTGAACACTGGAATAACGACCCTCAAACTGCAGATGTCCACAGGGGACAATACCGCCATACGAAAATGAAGCCACGGCGGAGTCAATGGCTCTATTCTTGGCGACACTTAAACGGGAATACGGGTCTGCCGAACAGTACATCAAGGCACAAGGCGCTGACCCCGAATTAATTAGTCGTTTGAAGAAGAACCTTTTGCAGAGTCAATGAATTGGAGTTTGCCTTACGCCCTCCCGAATTCCTTTTCGAGTTGACGGATGCTCAGATGGATAAGGGTCGGGCGCCCATGCGGGCAGTTGTAGGGATTTTCCGTCTGTTCTAATTGTCGGATTAACGACCGTATCTCTTCGTCGGTCAACGGCTGTCCTGCCCTGACCGCACCATGACAGGCAAGTGTTTTGATGATGGCTTCAGAACGTTCCTTATCGCGTCCGGTCGGGTCGTCCAGAAACTCCCGCACCGCCGTTAACCAGTCGCCGCGACTCAGCACCCCGGGCACCGTCCGTACCAGATAGCTCCGCTCTCCGAACGGTTCGATGGTAAAGCCGTATTCCCGCAAATCCGTGTAGCATTCCTGCAAAACAGCGTCCTGTCGCGGCGTCACTTCCAAGGTTGCCGGCTCGAGCAGTCCCTGTACTGCAATATCTTTACTGGCTTTCTCCGCTTTGAGCTTCTCGTAAAGGATGCGTTCGTGTGCCGCATGCTGGTCGATGATATAGATGCCGTCAGGTCCTTCAGTGATAATGTAGTTGGTTGCCACCTGCCCGACCACGCGCAGGGCGGGGAGTGCCGATGGCAACAGGGGTGGAGTCGATTGAGACGTTGGTAAGATTGTCGTTGCTCCGCTTTCCAGTCGTGGTTGTGTCCGGAATAGAAGTGGTGGATTTGAAGACGGTCGGGTTCCCTGATAAACACGTCCGACCTCTTCAATCTTCGGGATAGGTGCCAGATTGACCAGCGAACCGCGTACGGCTCTCTGCACGGCACTGAACACCGTCCGCTCGTCCTGAAACTTTACCTCCGACTTGGTGGGGTGCACATTCACATCTAGGAGTGAAGGTGAAATGGTGATGTTTATCACCGCAATGGGATGTCGACCCTGTATTAATAATCCCTGGTAAGCTTCCTCTAACGCAAACGCGAGCGAACGATTGCTTATAGACCGTCGATTAACAAAAAAACTGATGGCATCCCGTCCTGAACGACTCAGCACTGGCGAACTGACCATGCCCGTAACTTTGATGTCGTGGGGTTTGCCCGATTGCCATGCTTCTTCGGGCGGGGTGATTTCAACCATCTTCTGCGCAGTCTCGACTCCATAAACGGCGACAACGCTATCGAGCAATTTCCCTGTCCCCTGTGTCTGGAGGGCACTACGACCGTCCGTTAATAGGGTGAATCTGACCTCAGGGAAGGCAAGGGCGTACTGACTGACTACCTGCGCGATGTGACTGTTTTCGGTTGCGGTCGATTTGAGAAACTTCAGTCGCGCTGGCACATTGCGGAAGAGATTTTTAACGGTCACGGTGGTACCGCGCGGTCGCGCCTGTGACGTGTGTGCTGTCACGGTTCCGTTCTGCAGTTGGACAAGGTCGCCGCCCGTCGCGCCCGCTACTGCTGTTGCCATTTCGACCTCCGCCACGGTGGCGATGCTGGGTAAAGCTTCGCCGCGGAAACCGAGTGTGACCAGCGACTCTAAATCATCGATGCGGGCGAGTTTACTCGTGGCATGCCGACCGAACGCCAGTTCCACTTCCGTGGAGAGAATACCGGCGCCGTCGTCGATGACCCGTATGAAGCTTACCCCGCCACCCCTCGACTCCACCGTAATCTGACGGGACCCGGCATCGAGCGCATTTTCCACCAGTTCTTTCACCACCGAAGCAGGTCGTTCGATAACCTCTCCGGCGGCAATCCGGGCAACCGTTCTCTCGTCAAGGATTTTTATAGACATTTTAGTCGTCGCGGTTATCTTCTAAGCTGTTCGCCCATTCACCGCATTCTCTATCCTCATCCAGTTTGCTTTCAAGATAATCGGTAAAAGATGGTGAAGACAAGTCCTGCCTGATAATTTCTGTAAATTTATCTGCTTCTTTTACAGTCAGAACCCAGAACGAATCTTCGCATTTCGGATTGTCGTTATCGACGCCCAACTCGGACAAAATGGTATTCAGATTATTGATGGATGAATATTTACCTGTGTCTTTACTTATTGCCCTGATTGAAAAAGTTGAATAACGTCGGTCTTTTTCTGCCAGAATCTCAAAGTTGTATCTCTTGCCCGGAAATTTAGTAATCATTTTGTTTCACCATCAATTGAGTTTGTATTGAAAGACCACATACTTACCATTGCGTTTGTGTTGTAAGGTGGACTGTGTAAGTGCAGGGATTTTCCCCAACAGGCGTGTCTTAAGTTCTTCTGTAAAAAGTCTTAGGGGTAAGATTAAGTTTACAGTCTTTTCTTCAATCTGAGGATAATGTTGCTGGCTGTGCGGGTTACCTTCTGGATTTACCTCAGCCATAATGCGTAAGCGTGGCTTGATTGATGCCTTTTCAATAGATTGTGACCCGGCGATGATCGCCTGGTCGGTAATCTGAGCAAATAGCCTCTCCATTTCATCAAGCTGAGTCTTCGAGACATCAAGTTTATTCTTGACACGATGCTGTTCCAATATATTAAGGAACATTTGAGAGATAAGATGGTCTTTGGGGACAGTCTCGAAGAACGAACCATCTACCAGTGATGTCTTTGCCCGTGGTGTGCCCTTGTGTGTCCTGATGAAGTAGAAGCATCTCCTCTGGTAAGAGTGATAGTTGGGTATTTCTGCATTACCACCGTCTTTAAGGCAGGCAATCTTTGAGACAATTTTACTGCTATTGATTGCGTCTACTTCCTGTAGGCTTTTTGTCCCGGTAGGAATCGTCGAATTAAATGAGGATATGCTACCCCCGACTGTGTCCTTCGTTTCGAGCAGGCTGCCACAGTATAATTGTCCCCTCTCCTTCCTCGTCCTGAAAACAAAGTCGGGAAATTCCTGCGATTCAGAATACAACTGGTTTTTACCAACACCTTTTCCTGCTACCGCAGTAGAATCGAGTCCCCTCCAAAAATCATAGCCGTATTTCTTAGCGTCTCTGCGATTATCTATGTACGCCAGTTGGTCCCAGGCTACCCTGAGCATCGTCATATCTAAAGGCGAATCCGCACCGATTGTGCCCTTTTTCAAATTATCAATCAATGCCGTATAGAAATCGATAACGTCTTCAAAATCAAGCATCCACAAGCTCCTCTCGTTTTATCGTTGCGATGGTAGTTGGCCAGACGTTCGTTAAATCCGCCGTGAACCTATAATAGTGTCGGTATTTATCCAGACAATCTGCCCGTCGCATCTGTTTCAGACGTTTCTCGATGAGTTCCACGTTCTTGGGGTCGATTTCAATACCTATGGAGTGTCGTTGTAATTGCTGGGCTACAACCAGAGTGGTCCCGGTGCCGGCAAAAGGGTCAAGAATAGTATCACCGGGTGAAGAAGAAGAGAGTAATATCCTCAATAGCAGAGCCACCGGTGATTGTTGCACGTGCGCTCTATCACCGTTCAATTCGCGGATAGCCTCATCACCGGCAAAATAACCGGAGGTCAACTCTCTAATATCATCCCAGACATCGGTCAGGTAAACCCCATTGGTTCTAGCGTGCTTGTGTTCTGGTGCCAGAGGTAAGTCGATGCGTAGCTTATTAAAGATTCGAGGGCGGGCACCTTTCGTGGCAAATGCAATTATCTGGTATTGTTTGGCGTATCTAGTGTTGATTGGGACCGCCGAGGTTTTCTTTTTCCAGACGATGAGATTCTGGTAAGTCCAGTCGGTCTCTCTTAACGACTGTAGTACACGTTCGGTGTTTTTTTCCCTCTGCATGAAATAAACCGCACCACCGTCGACCGTTACACGGTTTATTTCCCGTAGCACCTCTTTCATCCAATCCCAGTACAACTGCTCTGGCAAATCGTCATCGAAAAATCTGTAGTCCTTGCCTTGGCGAAACGGAGGGTCGACAAACGAAAGAGCGATATTTTTCACATTCTCGCTTCGGATATGCTGGAGACAGTCGCCCCCAAGTATTTGCGGTAATGAATCATTCCGGTCGGAAGTCATGTGATTACCCTCGTTGGAGTTATTGTAGGCTAAACACTCGAAAATGTCCATCCACTGGACTATACACGTTTCCGTGTAGTCTGTCAATGGTTTTTCAGGATATTTTTTCGAGTCGCGCGAAACTGAGCATCAGTCGTTTTAGCCCGGCGCTGTTGAAAGCGACCGTGACCTCGCAATCACCCTTCGTCTTCTTACTGCTTACTATCACCCCATCCCCGAACTGGGTGTGTCGAACACGGTCGCCGTCCTTAAGCTCGACGGTCGATTCCGCAGAAACAGTTACTGGTTCCTCCGGTCGCGCCCGGTTCCACGAGTAAGCCGACTCGGTTGCTTTGCCGCTCTCTTCCGACCAGTCGGGCGTGGTCGTGAGGTGTTTCGGAATATCCTCCAGAAAGCGCGACCGCTGGTTGACTGTGCTCGTGCCCATGAAGGAGCGTCGGAAGGCATGCACCAGATAGACCCGTTGTTTTGCTCGTGTGATACCCACGTAGGCGAGTCGACGTTCCTCCTCCATCTGGGCGGGGTCGTCGAACGAGCGGATATGCGGTAACAATTTCTCCTCCATCCCTACGATAATAACCACCGGAAACTCCAGTCCCTTCGCCTGATGCAGAGTAATCAGGGTGACGCGGTCGACTCCCTCCTCCATGCCGTCGACGTCAGAGACCAGCGCCACACCCTCGAGGAATGCCGTCAGAGCTTCGGACGGAGGCAAATCGCGGTACTGCTCGGCGACCATGCGCAGTTCCATGACGTTCTCCCACCGCTCCGACCCGTCGGGGTCGTTCGCTAGATACTGTTTGTATCCGGAGCTTTCTAATAGGTAGTCGAACAACTCCACCAGATTCTTTTCTCGGCTCCGCGCCATGTAGTCGTTCATCATTCGGACAAATCGTCCCAGCACATCCGCCGAGCGTGTATCGAAAGGATGCTCGATGGTGCTATCCTTTTTTCTCGATTCGATAATCCGGTTGAGAGCGTCGAAGGGTGAAAGGCCCAGTGATTTCGCCCAGGTAGAGAGTTTGTTCAAAGTCTGCGGTCCGATGCCGCGACCGGGCACATTGATGATGCGCTGGAGACTGACACTGTCCTGCGGATTCTGGATGAGTCGGAAATAGGCAATCACATCCTTGACCTCACGTCGCTCGTAAAATCGCGTCCCGGCGACTAATCGATAGGGCATCCCGTAGCGGATAAAAGTTTCTTCCAGCACACGCGACTGTGCATTGGTGCGGTACATCACGGCAATATCGCCCGGCTTGAAATCGCCGCGACTGACCAGTCGTTCTACCTCCCTCACGACGAACTGCGCCTCTTCCTGCTCGGTAAAAGCTTCGACGATGTTAATACGCTCGCCTTTGTCGTTGTCCGTCCACAGCTTTACCGGCTTGCGCTGCAGATTGGCGGAAATAACGTGCGATGCCGTCTCCAGAATGGTCTTGGTCGACCGGTAGTTCTGTTCCAGAAAGATGACCTTCGCATCGGGGAAGTCCTTTTCAAAACTGAGGATGTTGCGTAAATCGGCCGACCGCCATGAATAGATTGATTGGTCGGGGTCGCCGACCACGCAGATATTGCGGTACTTGCCGCTGATTTGCTTGACCAGTTCATACTGCACCAGGTTCGTGTCCTGAAACTCATCGACCATCACATGAACGTAACGCTCCTGATAACGTTGGAGTACCTCCGGGTGCTTGTGGAATAACTCCACTACTTTGAGAAGCAGGTCGTCGAAGTCGAGCGCTTTGCTCTCGGTGAGCAATTGCTGGTAGTACTCGTAAACGCGCCCGACAATCTCCTCGAAATAGCTACGATTGCTTTTCTGGTACTCGGCAGGCGACATCATTTTACTCTTAGCGTGGGAGATAGCGCTGGCGACAGCCGACGGATTGTACTGCTTGGGGTCGAGTCGCAACTCCTCGAAACTGCGTTTGATGAGCGCAATCTGGTCGTCGTCATCGTAAATCACATACTTGGGGTCGATACCCATCGCTTTGCCGTCGATTCTCAGAATCCGTGCGCAGATGGCATGAAACGTCCCGATGGTCAGCTGGTCGACTGCCGTGCTCACGAGCTTCTTAAGTCGGGCTTCCATCTCCCGTGCCGCCTTGTTGGTGAAGGTGACCGCCATGATACGTCGTGGATTGACCTTGCAGACGCGGATAAGGTAGGCGACCCGGTGGGTGATGACACGCGTTTTACCACTGCCCGGTCCCGCCAGTATGAGCACAGGACCATCGATGGCTTCGACCGCCTGACGCTGTTTAGGATTGAGTTCGGCGAAGATATCCATTTTCCCTTTAATTATAACATCGGGGTGAAAAGATTGCCGTTTGATTGTAATTGTCCGGAACCTGTGCTAACCAGCCAGATAACTGTTTGTTTTCATTTGGTCGCGTTGACATTATTGTGTTTTTAGAATACGATGATTATGGGCATATGTTCATAACTTAATGCTATTAAGGAGTACCAATGCCACGTCCGAGAAAATGCCGCAGGGTTGCGTTCCTCCCCGGAACAACATATTTCAAACCCGCCGGTATTCCTTTACGTGAACTGGATGAGAATCTTATTACCATTGATGAAATCGAAGCCATCCGTCTAAAGGATATCGAGGATTTGGAGCAAGAACATTGTGCGGTCAAAATGGGTATTTCCCGGGCTACTTTCCAGCGGACACTTGAATCGGCGAGGAAGAAAATCGCCGACGCTCTACTCAACGGAAAAGCCATGAAAATTCAAGGTGGCACCTTTGAGGTAACATCTCTTCGTTATAAGGGTTTGAATGATTACGATAACACATCGCAAGTAAATAGTAATCAAAATATAGGAGTAAAAAACATGAAAATTGCCGTGGTAACAGATGACGGAAAAACAATCTGCCAGCATTTCGGACGGGCCCAGTATTACAGCGTAATAACGATAGAAAATGGAAAGGTTAAAAGCAGAGAACGAAGGAGTAAAGCTGGTCACCACGTTGCTGGAGCTGAACATGCTTCTCAAGCCTCGCATGGGGAAAGGCATGGATTTGATGCTAATGCTCAGGCAAGCCATGCGGGTATGATGGCGAACATCACTGATTGCCAGTTAGTTTTTGCCGGAGGAATGGGTTGGGGCGCACAAGAAAGTCTAAAACGTGCCGGTATTGCTGTGCACATGACCGATGTTGAAAATATTGATGAAGCAATTCAACTCTACATACAGGGCAAACTACCGAACCTGCAAGAAAGACTGCACTAGAAATGCGCCTGCTACACGGAAACATATAAAAATACAAGAATAGTTATAATAAAGCGGGTATACATCTGCTCATGTCTCTGTTGGTATAACGGAGAGTAACTAATTCGGGGGTATGCTTGAGTACTAACGCGATTATCTACATCTCAGTCTGTGCGGTGCTCCTGCTGGTATCTTTAATCGCCAACCGACAGAAAACACTCATGGGACTGAAAAGAGGCTGGTTTATGTTCCGCAATATCCTGGTTCCCTTTTTGAATATCCTCATTTTGGTGAGCGTAGCGCTGTACCTGATACCCCCAAGCATTATCAGTCGCTTTCTGGGACCGGAGTCGGGCGCTCTTGGCATGCTGATTGCGGCGGTCGTTGGCTCAATTACCCTCATCCCCGGTTTTATTTCCTATCCTATCGCCGCCAGTCTGATTAAGCAAGGCGCTTCTTATATGGTCGTTGCCACTTTTATGACTACCCTGATGATGGTTGGGGTGATGACATTACCCCTGGAGATAAAGTACTTTGGCAAGAGGGTAGCCATCACCAGGAATCTATTGAATTTTGTCGCCGCGGTTATCATCGGTCTGGTGGTAGGGCTGGTATTATGAAGAAATACTTTCAGAAAATCCGACCCTACATCTGGCTCATAGTTTTCGCCATATTTATTCTGGTTTCTTTAGTTTTGCAGTTTCAATCCGGTAAAACAATTGCCACCAACTTTAAGACCTCACTGATTGAAATGATTACCTTCATCCCCTTCCTATTCATCATCGTCGGTTTATTCGATGTATGGGTGCCCAAGGAAAGGATTCAACAACATATCGGACCGGGCTCCGGATTGAAAGGCATCCTGCTGGTAACTCTGCTAGCGATGCTTCAGGCGGGACCTTTGTATGGGGCTTTCCCGGTGGCGTACATGCTCTTTAAAAAAGGCGCCAGCATCCGGAATATATTTGTCTACCTGGGGGCTTTCACTTCATTGAAGATACCGATGTTAGGTATAGAGATTGGTTATCTGGGTATTCAATTCACCTTGGTCAGGACACTGGTATCGTTGCCACTCTTTATTGGTATCGGTTACATTATGGAATGGTATCTGAAGGATAAGAATTTCGTGATAAAAGAACCCTAATTAGAGTCAGTTGTTGCTGTGAGGTGTTAACATGCTGGAAATTAAAAAGACCGCTGTTTCGTTTGAGGAAATGGAATTGATGGAACTGGAGAGAATTATTACCGATAGTGATGAAAAGGAAGCTCTGCGCTTTCTCAAGAAGTCGGTCTATGACCGCATTTCACATGCGCAGACAGGCAGGTTGAAGTCGCACCTGGACACCGGCGGTGACACCGTCGCCGACTTCCACAGCAAGAACAAATGATTTGCGGATGAGAGGAGAGTATTCGTGAGTAATCAAACACCTGAAGTGTGTCCACCCCGGCTTTCCTTTGTCGACCGTTTTTTGACACTCTGGATATTTATTGCCATGGGGTTGGGGGTGGGACTGGGGTATTTTGTCCCCCAGGTTGGCGAGGCCGTCAACAAACTCTCTATCGGCACGACATCAATTCCCATCGCTGTGGGGCTTATCCTGATGATGTATCCGCCGTTGGCTAAAGTGAAGTATGAAGAACTGCCCAAGTTTTTTAGCAACTGGCGTGTTCTCGCGCTCTCACTAGTACAGAATTGGATTATCGGGCCCATCTTGATGTTCTTCTTGGCTATTGTCTTCCTGCGCAATTACCCGGACTACATGGTAGGGCTGATAATGATCGGGCTGGCGCGCTGTATCGCCATGGTCATTGTGTGGTGTGAACTAGCCAGAGGGGATAATGAGTATTCCGCCGGTCTGGTCGCTTTTAACGCCATTTTTCAGATGATTTTTTACTCGTTTTTCGCGTACATCTTTATTACAGTGCTGCCACCGGTATTTGGGCTTGAGGGAGCCGTAGTGCATGTCTCCATTTGGGAGGTTGCGCAGAGTGTCCTGATATACCTCGGGATACCGTTTTTCGGCGGGATGCTGACACGGTTTGTCTTGATGCGAAAGAAAGGTAAGGAGTGGTACGAAACTAAATTCATTCCTAAAATCAGCCCCATCACGCTGGTGGCGCTTCTCTTTACCATTATCGTCATGTTCTCGCTTAAGGGCGAAATCATTGTCCAGTTGCCGCTGGACGTGGTGCGTATTGCGATTCCACTTCTTATCTATTTTATAGTCATGTTCTTCGTCTCGTTCTATATGGGCAGAAGGCTCAGTGGCGACTATCGCAAGACCGTGACCATTGCTTTCCATGCCTCGGGCAATAACTTCGAGCTGGCGATTGCAGTGGCGGTGGGAGTGTTCGGCATTAGCTCGGGGCAGGCATTTACGGCGGTCATTGGACCGCTGGTCGAGGTTCCCGCGCTCCTCAGCCTGGTCAACGTGGCGCTGTGGTTCCAGAGGAAGTTAACGTGGAGAAGTACTGCGTAAGTCCGGGTGGGGAATGGTTGGGGTGAGTGGAAAAAGTGGAGACCGCTTGCTTTCTTTTACTGGCTGCAATACTATGTTTCCCACAAATGACAAACTATATTGCCTTGACCATACTTATAACTACATCCTTTTATGAAATTATCATGTATTGACATGTGCTGACTTTTAGCGTACAGTTTTGGCAATGTTAGATGTTGTGATTAGGAATATTTTATGAGCGATGAAAAGAAGAATGAAATCTCAACAATACTAGATACTAGCATGACTGACCTGAAGCAAAACAACAAGGAAGCATATGAAATTATAATTAATAAGTCAGAAGAAGGTTTTTTTCAAGGTCATCAAACAACCGGTAAGCTAAAGGGTTTCGCGAAAGATATACTCGAAATATCTGGATTTTATGGACAGAAGGATGAAAGTCAAAAACATTGAGTTATCATGGTTTCGTGGTGCTGGAAATGCGATCATTTTGAATACAGACTTGAAAAATGTTGTTGTTTACGGATCCAATGGCGCTGGGAAATCCAGTTTCGCTGATGCTTTAGAGTACATAATTAGAAATGGTAAAGTCGCGCATCTTACGCTCAAAGGGATTGGAAGTAAACAAGAAAAGGGAATTATTAATACACATAAGCCAAGTGATTGCGCCTCAACTGCAACTATTATTTTTGATGATGATGTTAAGGTATATGTCAATATCGACAATTATGGCACACTTAGCTTCGGTAGTGAACCTAGTAATTTTGCTGGTTTTATGCAGACATGGCAACTTGAACGGCTACTACTCAGACAGGATGAGGTAGCCAATTTTATAGTTGATACCCCTGGAGGTAAATATTCCGTTTTACTACCATTACTAGGGCTTGATGATCTTGAGCGTGCTGCAGATAATATGACCAAACTAAGTAAACAGATCTCCGAAATTGGTGAATTAAGCTTAAATAGGTACAAAATAAAAGAATTAAGGCCCAAGGTTGAAGAATATTTTACTGATACTTCGGATGCCTTTTTGTTAAAATCCCTAAAAACCATTTCTAAAGACTATGGCATAGATATAAATTTAACGGAAAACGTATTCGAGATTGCTAAAAAACTTCATCAACAAATATTACAAAAACTCGATTCATTCACACCGGAGCTATCAAAATACTCTATATTTGAGAAGATTTTTAAAGAAGATTTGCCAGTTAAGTTAGCCACAGTCATTAAGAATCATGACAAAATAAAGGGTAAGATTGATAGATTACTTGATATAAGAATAGACATTTTAAAGAAATCAGAAAGTTATAATAAGAATATTGAAAGGGGAACAATTGAAATCAACTGTCCTGCATGCGGTAGAGTCATACTGAAGGATGATTTCCAGCGTCATGTTAATGATGAGCTGAAGATATTAGAGCGACTATGCTCCGCTAGAGAACGAGCCATTGAGGCTGATCAGGATTTGAGGGATTCTATCTCACGGGTATTACATTATGTTGATGACCAGTATTTTTCGGATTGGCTTGCTGAGAAACCACAACAGAAAGTTAGGGAAGAATTTATCAAATTAAAAGACCTAAATCAATATAGATGGCAAGATGAATTTTCTTCAAAGACACAAAACATTCTTTCTATGGCGATTACTACTATTCATAAGGTAGTAAAAATAGAAACAGAGAAACTGCCGCCTTCCACTCACACACTTTTGGATGATATTAATTGCCTTGAAGCAATAACTACTATCCCAGCAATGAGAAATCTTGAAACGAAAATTACCGTGACGTCCCAAATCGTTAACGCTTTGGACAATAGCACCCTGGCGATACGAGAAAAAATCAGAACAAAAACGGAAGGTATGATTTCTCAAATCTCAACAGATATTCAATATCTTTGGTCAAAATTACATCCTAACGAACCTATCGAAGATGTCAAACTGTATATACCAGAAGATGAAGATAAGTCTATAGACGTCGGATTGAAATTCTATGGCGTAGACCAGCCTTCACCACGTTTTACCTTGTCAGAGGGTCACAGAAACAGTCTTGGACTATGCATATTTCTCGCACTTGCTAGGCTTGAAAAAAATAAGGATTTACCTATATTCCTTGACGACATAGTTTCTAGCTTTGATCGCAATCACAGAGGGAATGTGACCGAATTATTGATAAGTGAATTTGCCGACCGTCAGATATTATTGTTTACCCATGACCGAGAATGGTTTACAGAATTGAGCATGTTATTACCCCCTAAATTATGGAAAAAATTAGTACTTAAACCCTGGGTAAATCCTAGTATAGGTATGCAATGGTCAACGTCCGAGTTTACTTTCGATGATGCTAGAAATTATATTGATTCCAGTTGTGAAGTAGCAGGGAACTGCGTCAGACAAATAATGGATGCTCAGACAGCAATTGCTGCTGAAAAATTAATGATAAATATGCCCTTTGCTCGCGGCGATAGAAATGACCATAGAACCTGTGTGGAGTTTTTAGAATATATAATCTCGACGGCAAAAAAGAGTCTTATGATAAGAAAAAATGATAATGAATATGGTTTATATGAAGAACCTATTAAATATTGGCAAGATGCTCGAAGCAAACTAATTGTTCGAGCTGATAGAGGGTCTCATACAGGTAGTCTAACAAAAGGCGAAGTAGAAGATCTTATAAACATCTGCGAAACCTCTATAAATAAATTCAAGTGTGATACATGTGGCGATTTTATATGGATTTCAAACCAAGCTAGAAGAGAAGTACTACAATGTTCATGCGGACATTTAAGATGGAAGTATGGTTAACTGTTTAACCATACACAAATATAATTCAAATAGTTCTCTGTAATTTATATCATCCAAATGCATATATTGCTTTAACTCATGTGTTCAAATCGGTTTTTTGAAGTAATCTTGCCACGTGTTTCAATAAAAAAATAGAGCATTGCTTGCTCCTCTTTTATTTCCCCCTTAAGAGACTGTCGAAATAGTACCGCTGACTAAGGAAATTCTCCTGAATCATTGCCTTTGGAAAAGGGAGTTAAATTATTAGTTGGGGTGGACTGGATTCCCGCCTACGCGGGAATGACAATCATCAGAACAGGCAGGGACGCCTGTTGTACTACCCTGAGATTGCCGTGTCGCTACGCTCCTCGCAATGACAGGGAGAGGTGAGGTACATTCGTCCCGATTGTATCGGGACTCAGTATGACATTGCGATGTCATTTGACTATGATACTAATACTCATTATGATAGTTGGTTGAATACTATTGAGGAGAGGTGAAAACATGTCGGACGATGTTGTTAAACTGGATATCGAAGGCACGATTGCCACCATCACTTTGAATCGCCCCGAGTCGATGAATTCATTTAATCAGGATGTTTACCGCGGATTGATGACGACGGCTCAGAAACTGAAGGAAACACCCGATGTTAGAGTCGCCATCATGACAGGCGCCGGCGACCGGGCTTTCAGCGCCGGTATGGACCTGAAGATGATTGCCGGTGGAGGTGGCGGAGGTACGTCGGCGGTGGCTGGTTTGCGAGAAGGTTACGACCGTTTGTACGGACAGAAATCAATCTTAACCATGTACGAAGAGTTGGCTATACCGGTTATCGCTGCTATTAATGGTTACTGTATGGGCGCCGCTTTTGAATTGAGCCTCTGCTGTGACATTCGGATTGCCTGCGACACGGCGATATTCTCCCTGCCGGAAATTACCTTTGGCGTCATTCCTGATTTCGGGAGTGCACAGAGATTACCACGCATCATCGGCATCGGGATGGCAAAAGAGATGATTATGACCGGCCGGCGCATCAATGCCCAGGAAGCCCTGCGACTCGGTCTTATCAATCATATCTATCCCAAAGACCAGTTGATGCCGGAAGCAAAGAAACTGGCAGAGGAAATCGCTAAGGTGAAGCCGCGCCTGATAGAAGGCTGCAAACGTGCCGTCAATATGACGATGTCAGTGCCTCTCGACTGGGGGCTTCGTCTTGAGACCGATATTTGTATCGCTGCCGGTAGCGGTGGTTCATTCGGCACGGAAGCAAGAAGGTTTGTGGAAAAAAAGTAGAACAAATATAAACACTAAATTCTAAACACTAAACTCTAATATCTGGAATATAACGCCCTTCCAGCCTAAATTTCGAATCGGGAGGAGATACTGGAAGGGCGTAACAAATTTTCCTTTATTTTGTCATATCGTCGATAATTGCCCTACCGGCGTATTTTCCCGCTTCCAGCTCACCGAATATCTGACTGAGATCTGATAATTTCCCGACTCTGCTCACATGAGTTTTAACTTTACCTGCCGCCGCTAATTGTACCAGTTCTCTCATGTCTTCAACCGTGCCTACCATCGACGCCATGATGAGCGGGTCTCTGTTTAAAAGGTTAAGTGGAGAGATTGACATGCCACCTTCGCTGGCGGCTGGCATACCGACGCTGACAAACACTCCGCCACGCCTCATCATTCTTAAGCCAAGTTCGAAGCCAGCGATTTTGGGCGAAAAGACAATGCTGGCGTACATGCCGCCCAGCTTCTCCCGAGCGAATTTTTGAGCCTCGCTGACGTCCACAGCATAATCCGCTCCCAACTTTTTCACGAAATCTAGCTTTTCCTGACCGATATCGACACCAATAACTATATATCCGAATGCTTTGGCAACCTGCACACCATAGTGCCCGAGTCCACCCGCTGCACCAACGATAGCGACCGGCTTGCCTGGTAGGACATCGTATTTAAGCAGTTTTTTCACAGCGCTATAGGCAGTTAAACCTCCACAGGCTAATGGGACTTCACTATTGCTGACTTCCTCAGGTAGTTTTACCAGCGATTTTGCAAAGAGCGAAATATACTCGGCATACGTGCCCATAATACCCTTAGCTTGACTGCAGAGTCGGGGACGTCCACTGAGGCAATACTCACACGCACCGCACCAGTAACCTCCTCCGGTTCCCCCCAGGCCGAGTATCACCCTGTCGCCTTTTTGTATGTATTTTTCGGCTTCGGGACCCAGTTCCTCGACGATGCCGATGCCTTCATGACCCAGTCGCATCGGTGGTCGGGCAGCCCCACCAGTCCAGTCTCCTTTTACCAGATGCAGGTCTGAGTGACAGACCCCCGCCGTAATCAATTTGACCAATGCGTCTTCATGTCCGGGGACAGGTTTTGGTATGTCCTGTATTGATAATTTGCCTTCAGCTAAGATAGCAGCGCGCATGATGCTTGACCTCCTATAAGTTGTTTGTTGACGCCATTATATCACCAGGGCAGGTGCATGTGAATGTTATTAGTAATTTTCTAACTTTATCCTTTTGAAGAGTAGGCGAAAATGAATCTCTAGAGAGCAAGCAGAGCCACGCCGCCCACAATCATTGCAATCGCCGTGAATTTCAGCAGGGCAATGTTCCGCGTCAGTGGTTCGTTAAGGACCTTGGGGAATAGCCTGCTCACTACAATCGTATAAAGAAAGACAAAGGCGGGACGGGCACCCATAACAGTCGAAGCCAGAGCCACCGGTCCCTTTTGAACGGAAAGGGTTCCCAGTACCATCGCGACTACTACAATTGCCTGACCGATAACAATCAGTGCCGTAACCTGATTTCTTTGCGATAATCCTTTAAACTCACGGAAGGTTGTCGGTCGTGCAGAGAAGATGATGAAACAAATAGCCAGAACCGCGGAGTTGATGCTGTAAATATTCCAGAAGGGAAGCGACTCCAGTGCATATTTCATAAAGATGCTGGAAATGGCAAACATGACACTGCAGAATGCCAGTGTAAAAAAAGATTTCTGAAGTGTCGTTTTTTTGTCCCCCGAGCCTTTCTGAAGCGATATCAGAATCGCTCCAGCTACCGTCAACAGGATTCCCAGCCAGTTGCGGTAATGTAACGTTTCGCCGAGGAGAGGCACCGCCATCAATGCTACAAAAATGGGAGATGTGTTGATAACGGGAATAATGCGGGAAATTTCACCCTTGCGTACTGTGTTTAGCATCAGAATGGAACCTAACCCGCTCAGTGCCCCGCAGCCGAATGCCGCTAGATAGTAGAGAAGTGGCACAGTCGTGGAGATTGGCTGGAATACGATTACTAATAAAGCCACGGTCCCGTGGAAAATCCCCAGCGGTAAAAGATAGGTATTCAGGTTGGGCAACCGCCGTGAGAGCAAGTGGCTATCGAATATGGACACGATACCGCTGAGAGCGGCGCTGAGGATAGCAAAACTAATCCATGTCAAAGATGGCTATCCCTGATAAAGATAGAGGGGACGGGCATCAGTAATCAATCGACCACCTGTGGCAAGTGCTTTTCTCATATGCCTGGGGAAAGTGAACATGCCCTGATGCGCGATGCCATCGTAGAACTTAAGACCATCAAGTCCGCGTTCTTTGATTCGGCTGTCCACTTCTTTGGCGGTTAGTTTGGTCGGGTCGATTTTCATCGAAGCGACACAGAAGCCCCACGGTCCACCGAAGGAAGGGATATCTGCCTGATAAGTGCGGACGATGGGGAAAATACTGCGGAGGGTACGGGCAACAGCTTTGATGTTTGTTAATTCCACGTAGGAAGTCGAGCCAGCCTGTACTGAGATGAGTCCGTCTTTAGTGAGTTTGCTGGCAACGATTCGATAGAATTCTCGGGTATAAAGCAGGTAAGCGGGACCTTCTTCAACCGGCTCGGTGAGGTCGATGATGATGACATCAAACTTGTCTTGGCTCTGTTCCAGCCATTTACGAGCGTCCGTGTTGTAGATGTGAGAGCGTTTGTCATCGAAAGCGCCGGCATGATAGTCCGGCAGATATTTACGGCAGATATTAATCACGTCCGCATCGATATCTACCATCACGGCTTTCTTGATGCTCGGATGGCGCAGTATCTCACGCAAGGTAGCGCCTTCGCCACCACCGGCAATGAAGACCGTCTTCGGCTTGGGGTGAGCAAGCATGGCAGGATGCACCAGAGCTTCGTGATAGATAAACTCATCTATTTCGGCGGACTGAATCTTGCCATCGAGCACAAGCAATTTGCCAAAACTGGGACTCCGGAGTATCTCAATCGACTGGAACTTCGTTTTTCCTGAATACAGCACGTCGCTGATAGCGTGCAGTTGCATCAGGTTATTATTTATCTTATCGAAAAACCATTTATCAGGTTCGTCCATATAGCTAGCTGATTACTTTCTCCTTGACCTCGGTCGTGCCCCGGAACATTTGCATGACAGAATAGTTTCTGGGCTTAAATCGTTCGGTGATGATGTCAACGGCTTTTTCCGGTTGGACAGTGGTGCCGCAGGTGAAGACATCGGCGGCGGCATAGCCATATTCAGGCCAGGTGTGGATGGTGAGATGTGATTCGGCGATGATGATGACGCCGCTGATTCCGTGCGGGCTGAACCTGTGAAACGATTCTCCCAGAACGGTAGCGCCACATCCAATGGCGGCGGCGAGCATAATGTCCCTGATGGTTTCGAGGTCGTTTAGAAGTTCCCGGTCGCAGTCATTGAGTTCTACCAGGAGATGTTTCCCTAATGCATTCAATCACCTGCCCTCCTGAGAAGATTCGTGCCTGCCTTGACCCCCCCAAGAAAAATCAAGACACAAACTTAATAATATAGCAAAATATATAAAAATAACAATAGGTAAATAGCTCAAACTCCAAATCTCAAAGGTCAAAGCCACAGGTTAAAACTTACAACTTCGGAATCACAAAGGTTAAAGTCACGGCTCTTGGTTATTAGAACTTGAGAGATGGGTTGGGAAAGGTGGGTCTACAGTTCCATTTCTTTTAGTTCGGGCGAGATGATGAGTTTGGGTTCAGTTAGCTTCTGCACTTCCTCTGCAGTCAGGCCAGGTGCAACTTCTTTGGGTACAAGACCGTCCGGTGTCACCTCAATCACTGCCATATCTGTGACAATCAAGTCGACACAAGCAAGTCCGGTCAATGGTTGAGCACATTTCTTTACGATGCGCGGATGTCCGTCTCGGGTAGTATGCTCCATTGCTACAATGACCTTCTTTGAACCGCAGATTAAATCCATGCTACCGCCAACACTGCCGATACCTTTCTCCAGTCGCATCCAGTTTGCCAGGTCGCCTTTTTCTGATACCTCGAACGCTCCAAGCACGGTGACATTGATATGTCCGCCCCGTATCATCGCAAAGCCGGTGGCACTATCAAAGAAAGAAGCACCGGGTTTCAGGGTCACTGGCTCCGAGCCGGCATTGACCAACTCCGGGTCGATTTCCTCGGTGCTGGCAATACGTCCGTAGCCCAGCATACCGTTTTCACAGTGTAAAACAACCTCCATATTTTCCGGGATAAAATTGGAGACCTGTGTCGGCAATCCGATGCCGAGGTTGATATAATCGCCTTCGTGAAACTCCCGGGCGACCCTCATGCAGATAAGCTCTCTAGTCAAACCGGATTTCATGCTTCTCTCCAATAACAATACGGTCGACATAGATGGCGGGGGTAATAATAGCCTCCGGATCGAGCTGTCCCTTCTCTACGATTTCAGTCACCTCGGCGATGGTGATTTCCGCGGCGGTTGCCATGATGGGATTGAAATTACGCGCGGCGCGGTGGTAGATGAGGTTGCCCATGCTATCGGCTTTGTGTGCTTTGATGAGCGCGAAATCGGCGTGCAGAGCATGCTCCAGAACGTGTGGTCTACCATTGAAAATGCGAATCTCTTTACCTTCAGCGAGTTTGGTACCGGCGCCGGTTGGTGTGTAAAATGCGGGAATCCCAGCTCCCCCCGCTCGAATTCTCTCAGCGAATGTCCCCTGTGGCACCATTTCCATCTCAATCTCGCCCTTGAGATACCGCTCTTCGAAAGCGGTTGTCCGGCCGGTATAAACAGGATAGGTGGTAATCAACTTTTTCACCTGCCCGTTTTTCATCACGATTGAGAGGTCGATATCTGGCAGCCTGCCACCACCGCTATTGGCAATGATGGTGAGATTTTGTGAGCCTTTGCGGGCGAGAGCTTTAATGAGGGTGAAGGGGACACCGGTAACTCCGAATCCCCCGACCATTATGGTGGCGCCATCGGGAATATCCGCTACAGCTGATTCCGGGCTTGCGTATATTTTATTCACACTACGTAATATTATATGCCCGTCGCCTAATAAAGCAACTGGCAAATGAATTGTAGTGCCATTAAATCTGTTATTCGTGAAAATTTTCTTGTTTTGACCCTTCGTTTCAGTTACAATAGTTGCAGTTTAATTCTTGTAGTGTTTGAATGGAAACATCTGTAGGTCGCGCTCTACTGCTCAGTCTATTTGCCGGGATGTCAACCGGTATTGGAAGTCTTATCTCTTATTTCATACCCCGCCCTAAACCCTGGCATTTATCTTTACTTCTGGGTTTTTCTGGCGGTGTAATGCTGTATGTATCTTTTGCCGAGTTACTGCACCACTCAATCATTCAGGTGGGATTTTTACGTGCCAACCTGGGTTTTTTTATTGGTATTCTGTTTATTGCTTTAATTGACATCATTATTCCTCATGAATATCAAAGGGAAAAAGTCAAAGATTCACACTCCCGTATAGTCAATCGGCTGATACCAGTATCAGCACCGGGAACAGATTTATCCTTGGCAAAAGGGGGGCAAAGACGCCGTCCCGCATCCTCGGTACTTTTCAGGACTGGTATGCTCACCGCTATCGGTATTGCCATTCACAATTTTCCTGAAGGACTGGCTGTCTTCAGTAGTGGTATCACCGGTGATGAAACCTTCGGTATTATGGTCGCCGTAGCTATCGCACTCCACAATATACCAGAGGGCATCAGTGTTGCTGTCCCGATACTCGAAAGCACAGGCAGTCGAAACAAGGCTTTTCTATATTCCTTCGTTTCAGGCTTGGCTGAACCGCTAGGGGCATTGGTGGGTTATGCAATTCTCATGCCGTTTCTTACAACCGCATTCATCTATACTTTGGTTGCCTTTGCCGCCGGAGTTATGGTGTTCATCAGTATCGATGAACTTTTACCAATGGCACATATGTATGGCAATGAGCATGTGGTGATTGTAGGAACAGTGGCGGGGATGTTGTTGATGGCAGTCAGCATTTACGCACTGAGAATGATGTAACTAATACCGGTCAGACAATGCTGGTGGTCGTGTAAAGCGTCTGAAATTCCACTATCACTGTGCAAAATGGGCTATAATGAACTTACATCAAATGAGATTAATTCAGAATAGAGTTGACTGATGAAAAGAGTGGTGATAATAACACTGGGGATTCTTAACATAGTGGCTTTTATCAGTACGTTATTCATAATTTGTATACCTTATCTTTGGTGGGGTTTCGATATGGACTATATTTTGTCTCGGAATCTGCCGTTTATAATTATTGCTGCATATACTTTAACTATCGGTATCTGTACACTTAAAAGGAAAAATTGGATATGGTCAATTTTTTCAATTTTGGGTCTAATTCTTGCTGGAGCAGCATGGTTTTACTTCTTTTAGCTTTCGGCGCTATCAGAATGGTATATACCGTTTTTCAGTTATTTTTAACTCCTACAGCGTTAAGAAGTATTTAAGTTCAGACAATGCCGGTGGTCTTGTGAAGCACCTCAAAGTCCATCGTCAGAGTGCAAAACGATTATCTGAATCCTCTACCGGTGGTGAAACTGGGCAATGGACTACGCCTAGTGCCTCCAGAGCTACTTGCGAACTCAGAATACGGCTAAACCTAATACCCACTATAAAGCCACGAAATGAACAACATGTAACCCCATGCTACACTAGCCGCGATCAGTCCGATGTATCCCCATCTTGCTTGTCTTCTTTTAATAGTCCAGATACCACAGACTAATGTGGCTATCGTACATAGAAGAACAGGAAACCCCCACGCGAAGACCATGCCATCATATAGATAACCGGAGTACCAACCATATACCACCAATGAGATACAAGCGATTAGGTTTAGAATCCCCAGCATCACTATCAATTGTTTTCTCATTAATCTATCCCTTCGCACGGTTCTGCTTCGGATATCTGACACACATTACACACCTATCGCGCGAGCGTGCGGGAAATCTGCAGGGTAGATGTTCCTGTAATTATGAACTGGGCTTTTTAATTCCCAATTGTCGCTAATGAATCACGATTGACCCTCCGCCAATCTCGGTGATAGCACTATCACTATCGTTGCCAAGAGCATTGTCATATATTACCACTTCATTACCACTGCTATCATCCCATATCTTGATACGGAACCGGTCAACCGTAAATTCATCACTACTATCAGCATCAGCATCAATCACCGTTATCTGGAATTTGTATGAGCCTTCCCCATTGATTGTGCCCGTACCGGTGAACATCGCTTTGGCTCCGGAAATCACCAGCCAATTAAAACTGACACTGCGGAAGTTCAGGTCTGCCGGCTTGAACTGGAGCTCCACCCGACCGGTAGGAGTGCTAGCTCCTCCCTGATACTTGCAGACGAAGCCGTAATTCGACTTGCCTGTCAGTGATGTGTCGTCTGTGTAGGCACCTGCGGGTGAGTTAATCCATCCCCCGGCGGTAACAAATCCCGCACTCGGGTCGTAAATAACTACATAGTGGAAGGATGATTCAACCGACGCTCCGTCATCATCTGTAATGGTCAAGGCGACAGTATATACACCGGCGGCACTATAAACATGATTTCCGCTGACTGTTTTGTCGGTTTCATTGATATAGCCTTGAGACGTGGTATTGTCTCCCCAGTCCCAGATTGCTACATGAGTGTCGTTAATCCCGGAGTCATTAAAGGTGGCACTGGTACTAATCTCGGTGCCGACTACATTAGGTTGCATGGGGGCAGTGATGCTGTTAATAGACGGATTCAGATTGTTGATAATCACACCGGCTGACGCAGTGTCCGTTAACTCCCCATCCCAAACTTCTACCGTAACATTACCAGCATAATCATCGTTCCAGGTATGCTCAATCATTGAGTTAGTTAGCCAATCGGTATCCCATGTTCCGTCGTTATTGAAATCCCACCGATATTGTAGCGGGTCTCCGTCAGGGTCAGTAGAGTTACTTGCTGTTAGAGTTATCGGAGAGCCTTCTTCCCCGACATAAGGCCCATTGGCATTAGCTACCGGAGGAAGGTTAGTGATAAATGTGAACTGCTGGTCTTCTCCGAAAATCGGAAAATTCCATGGTATACAAGCTACAGCTCTATAGTGATAGGTCGTACCTGGAGTCAGACCTGCCAAGTAGGCAGAAAATGTCCCTGGTGCTGTCAACGGTGATGGTGTGCCAAGGGCATATTCACCATAATTCGTGGTCGTACCCCACTCGAAGTAGACATCGACTGATGTGCCTAACCCCATATCGGTCAATTCACCATTAAGTGTAGCCTCAGTAGAGGTAACTTCGGCGGCGGCGTTTGTAGTAACCGATGGATTAGTTCCCGGTGTCTGGCTCAAACCACCGCCCCCATTCGTAAAACCATCGATAATGTAATACGGCTTACCGTCGTAGATGGTTGGGAAAGCCGTCATACCATTCAATGTCACTCCCGGCTCAAGAAATATCGTACCAGGGGCTTCAGGATATACATCTTCCAGAGAAGTGGCTTGAGGACATACGTAAATCGTACCGTTTTCGGAATAGGGGATATATAGCAACTTTGATTCCTCGACTACCGAAGGCCAGGCTGACATGTACAGGATAGATTTTTTCGTATCCAAATCTACATCAGCAACTATACCGGAGAGGTCAATATTTTGCGATGCCTGCTCAAAGTGCGTGCGAAAACTTCCGGTGGGTACTGGGGGAGATGCTGTCTTTAGCATAGTAACCCATTCTACCGTATTTTGTGCATTATCAGGCTCCGTCAAATCTCTGTCCACATCTCCACCCATCACCGCGGTGAGTTCAGGTACATTCATGCTGACATTACGTGCCGTTGCCGCATTTTCAACTACATGGAGTGTCCAGGATACTGTTTCTTCATTATTATTATTATCAACATAATCCGTATCTATCGTTAGACTTACAGGGTGAGGGCCTTTTGTTTGGTAGGTCCAGTTAATAGTAGGTTCGAACAAAATATATCTAACGTGAGGATCATCGAATTTCCAGATATAACGGAAAATTTCAGCCCGGGAGAGATTTTTTGCTTCAGCGGTGAAAGTGATTACTTCATTAACTCCATATTCTCCACGTTTGGTATAGAAGTACGGATTGATGGCCGGAGGCAATCCAACCTCAGCTACAACATCGATTACGGTATCATAGTTGATATCCTCAAATGATGGCCCGCTTACTGTTATTAGTCTGATAAATTCTCCTGTGGCGAAGTCCCCGGCTAGTTGTACAGCAGTAGTCCATGGTGGAGTCTGTAATACTGCTTGCGTTTGTGCGTTATTATCAACGTGATCTCCTTCAGCCTGTTCAAGGTTGCGATGCGTATGACCAGATAGACTTAACACCTGGCAGTCATGGGCTTCTATTACATCTTGTATACTGTATTTGCAATCCCAATCATAATAATTCTGTACCGAAATTGGCCGATGGTGTAACATTATGACCCTCTGTTTTTCGTATTGGGTCAATTTTTGTTCAAACCAGGTTTTACTTTCGTCCGGCATGCCAAAATTAAAACCAGAAGACGATTTACGCCAGTGTCGCGGCTCGAAGTCTAAAGCAATGAAGTTTATGCCGCCATAGCTAAAGGCATAATTCTGGTAATAAGGTGCACCTTCATATCCATTCTCTCCCTCCTGCCTTACCAGTCCATTCTCTCCAAGAAGGCCTTGAATTTTATCAAGGTTCTTGTTCTCCGGATCGCTTCCCCAAAAAATTTCTTCAAAGTATTTATCGCCAAGATTTGTTTCTGAACCAGGAGACTTAAACAACGGGTTCCTCCTGTCATCTGGTGTTTGGTTTGGCCCAACAATATATGGCCAAATGTCGTGATTGCCAATTAGTGGGAAATAAGGGACCGATAATTCGTTTAAAATATCCCGAGCCTTTTTATATTCCGAACGTTCTGCAGTGTCAGATATGTCACCGTCTACAACTACGAACTTGATATTTTTATCCGGATCGTTGTAGTGTGCGTTAATCCAGTTAATTGCCTCTGTCAATCGCGCCGTCAGAAAGTAATCCTGACCGACTATTGTGACGTCAGAATTATCAGGATCACTGTTTTCTGGATCTGTATTCTCACTGCCGAAACCATGTCCTGCATAGTCAGGAGTACAATAACCAATATGTATGTCTGTGATAACAGCAAAAGACCATGAACCTTGACTGTACTTAATGGTGGCAAAGTCATAAGAAGTACCGCTACCATAACTGTAACCCGTAACATAAATATCACCAGTGGCGTCAACGACTAGAGCTCTAGCACCGTCGTAGCTATATTCTGAGCTATCGTATCGAGCAACCCATTGTTGAACCCCGTTGTTGTTGTACTTGATAGTGGCAAAGTCATGGTCAGTGCCAATACTTTCGCCAGTGACATAGACATTTCCCGAGGTGTCAATGGCCAGATCAGTTGGCCAGTCGCTACCATTTCCTGTGCCATTGTATCGAGCAACCCATTGTTGAACCCCATTGTTGTCGTACTTGATAGTGGCAAAGTCATAAGAAGTGCCGCTAATAATACTTTCGCCAGTGACATAAACATTTCCCGAAGTGTCAATGGCCAGAGCTTCGACGCCGTCACTGCTATTTACTGGACCATTGTATCGAGCGACCCATTGTTGAACCCCGTTGTTGTTGTACTTGATAGTTGCAAAGTCTTCGTAAGTGCCGATGCCAACACTTCCGCCAGCGATATAAACATTTCCCGAGGTGTCAATGGCCAGATCAGTTGGGATGTCTACCCTATTTCCTGTACCATTGTATCGAGCGACCCATTGTTGAACCCCGTTGTTGTTGTACTTGATAGTTGCAAAGTCTTCGTAAGTGCCGATGCCAACACTTTCGCCAGTAACATAAACATTTCCCGAGGTGTCAACGGCCAGAGCTTCGGCAGTATCTCCGCTATTTCCTGGGCCATTGTATCGAGCGAGCCATTGTTGAACCCCATTGTTGTTGTACTTGATGGTGGCAAAGTCATAAGAGGTGCCGCTGCCACGACTATAACCCGTAACATAAACATTTCCAGAGACATCAATGGCCAGATCGTAAGGGCAGTCATCGATATTTCCTGTACCATTGTATCGAGCAACCCATCGCTCAACTCCGTTGTTGTCGTACTTGATGGTGGCAAAGTCATAAGCGGTGCCGCTGCCATGACTATAACCCGTAACATAAACATTTCCAGAGGTGTCAATAGCCAGATCACTGGCCATGTCGGCGCTATTTCCTGGACCATTGTATCGAGCGACCCATTGCTCAACTCCGTTGTTGTCGTACTTGATGGTGGCAAAGTCATAAGCGGTGCCGCTGCCATGACTATAACCCGTAACATAAACATTTCCCGAGGTATCAACGTCCAGAGCTACGGCAATGTCCATATCATTTCCTGTGCCATTGTATCGAGCCACCCATTCTTCGGTGGGGCTGGGACTCCCATTGTTGGCACTCGAGGTATATTTTTCAAGAGTGCCGCTATCAGGCGCGGCATTGACTGTCTGTGCGGGCAAGGTAACAATCGTTCCCATCAAAAGAATTATGGTTGCAGAGACGCCAATAATAATGCGGAACATTCTGTTCATGTGTCCCTCCCCTATAGTAAAGAAATTTTATTAAGTGCCTTTTCTTTGTATGTCTACTGACACGGCATCAACTTAGTTCTGCCTAAGTTTTTGCTCATGCTATCTTACAGGGTAAATTCGTATATGAAGTGGCAATTTCAAGTATTGTACCATATCTGTCAATACCTTTTTTTCTGATAATAGGAGGTCTTTTCCTTTGGTTTGGTGATATGGGTGAGGCGTAGTCTTCGTGGGATGTCGTCAATCACCACGTTTCAAGAGAATTTTCAGGGTTTTAATTTTCCCCACGCCTTTCAGGCTATTGGCAAGTCCCAGCAACACATTCGTGATAATATCGCGCGGAAAGGCGCTGAGCGGAATGGAATCGTCGTTAACGTAGAACAGAAGTCGTTCCTTCTGTGGTTTGATGAAGCCTGCCTCCAGCAAATCGGCGATACCTTTGATATCATTCAGGGCAAATTGCCGCACCTTAGTATCCAGTTTTTCATCGGTGGCGATGGCGAAGAGCTTTTTTACATCCTTGAGAGGGGTAGCGATGCCGCGTCGGTGCACTTCGATTTTTGGAGCATCACCCTGCTTGAAACCTTCAGTGAGAATAATATCGCAGTCCTCTCCGAAGAGTCGGGCGATTTCTTCAAGTGTTTGTGGTTCAGAGACAGGTTTTACCAAAACGAGCTTATCCGGAGCGCAGAGAATGGTTGCCTCACTCCCGGCTTTTATATGCCGCTGGCTGTCTTTTTCGTCATCAATCCATGCCATTCCCAGTGGAGTGTGTTTCATCGTGCCGACCCGGTAGCCACGAGATTTAAGTTCGACAATAAGCTTTTCGAGAAGAGTTGTTTTGCCTGATTTAGACCTGCCGACAATTGAAATAATGGGTGCCATTCGTCACCTCCGTTGTATTATCGAGTGCGGTATGCCTTTTTCCACGGCTCTTTCTGAATCGTAAGGAAGTCGCGTACCGCCGCTTTGAGTGTGTTCATTGCCAGCTCCGCACAATGGAAATTGCCTTCTGGCAGACTATCTAAAGCATCTGCTAGGTTGCGCGGGGAGATAGCCAACACCTGATTTACCGTTTTGCCTTTTGCCAGTTCGCCCGCCATGCTCCCGCAGGCGATGGTGGCGGCACATCCATCAGTCCAGTAGCCGACTTCACGAATACGGTTTTCGCGTATTTTCAACCAGATTTCCATGCTTTCACCACAGTCACTATGGAGGCTGGCAAAACCGTCAGGGTCGTTTAGACTACCGGCATTACGCGGATGCATGATGTGGTCGGTGGTGGTTTCAGAATAAAATTCTCGCAAGTCTCCGAATAGTTGTTTCTGAACTCCATCTAATGGGTCGTTCATTTGGTTAATGTCCCAATTTTCTTGACAGCCTGTGTCACTGCTTTGCCAAGTTCGGTGATAATAGGATTATTGTATTTTTCAATCTCGCCATCATCGCAGAGGCGGGCAAGTTCCGGGTCGATAGGGAGTGTGGCAAGTAGAGGTGCCTGTGCGGCTTCTGCCATTTCCTTACCCTTGCTCCGCCCGAAGAGCTCATACTTCCGGTCGATCTCCTTTACGTAGAAGTAGCTCATATTTTCAACGACGCCTAGGATATTTTTCTCCATCTTTTGTGCCATATTGATGGCTTTCTTGACAATCATTTCGACCAGACCCTGCGGGGTAAAGACTAAAATGATGCCGGTTACCGGAATCGATTGCATAACGGTCAGCGGTGCGTCGGCGGTGCCCGGCGGTAGGTCGATGAGCAGGTAATCGAGTTTGCCCCAGAGCACATCCGTCCAGAACTGGGTGATGGCGCGGGAGAGGAGAGGCGCTCGCCAGATAACGGCGCTATCTTCCTGCGGGATGAGAAGGTTCATAGACATCACGGTAATGCCGGATTCGGTTGCCACCGGCATAATTCCTGTATCGGAGCCAATCGGTCTTCTTTTGATACCGAACATACGGGGAATGCTACTGCCAGTAATATCGGCGTCAATGATACCCACTTCGTTGTCCTGGCGGCTGAGCGCAATCGCCAGCAGAGAAGTGACGACAGACTTGCCGACACCCCCCTTGCCGCTCATTACTGGAATAACGTACTTGATTTCGTTGAGGTCGGCGGGTTTTGCTTCGGTGAATTCAACTGTGACGTCATTGATTTTCAGTGGATTCATTGCGGCTTTAACGCCGGCGGTAACGTATTCTTGCATTTCAGGTCCGAGGGCAGTTGCGGCGAGAGTAATCTTTACTTTGTTTTCGTTGCTATTGATTTTTCTGACCAGATTGAGGTCGATGATACTGCGTTCTACTTCAGGGACGATGACGTTTTTCAGACTGGTGCGGATTTGTTTTTCAGATGCCATAAATTATTCTCCTGTTCTCATTATAGAGCGGAGACGCTATTAACTGCCAGTGGAATGGGAGTGGGAATGTCTGAAATATCATATCCTATGGAGTTTTCATCTAAGAACAATTGGGATTCAGAGCGGTTAGTGTTTAGAGTTTTGTTATCGTTTCCCGAAAATACCCGTCCCGATTCTCACAACGTTGGCACCTTCCTGCAGAGCCATACGATAAGAGTCGGTCATACCCATTGATAGATACTTCATCTCTGCATTCGGGAGGTTGAGTCGGGCTATTTCATCGAAGAGCCGCTTGGCAAGGGCAAAGTAGGGACGGTATTCCTCGGGATTGCTCAAGGTGGGTCCCATGGTCATCAGTCCCATCAGCCTGATGTGCGGAAGTGTCGCAATTTCCCGGGCGAGTGCCGTGACATTTTCCGGCAGAACACCCGTTTTATTTTCCTCGCGGGCGCTGTTAACCTCGATGAGTACGGGCATGATTTTATTGATTGAGGCACAGCGTTTGTCTATCTCACGGGCAAGTTCCAGAGAATCAACGGTCTCAATCATATCGAATAGTTCGACAGCTCTTTTCACTTTGTTCTTCTGCAAATGCCCGATGAAATGCCATTGAACTACATTACCAATAGCTGTGTGAGCCGTCTCGGCTTCCTGCACATAATTTTCGCCGATAAACCGGGCGCCGCCTTCCATTGCCGCCATCAGTTCCTCGACGGTGCGGTCTTTTCCCGCCACCACCAGTTGCACGCCCGCCGGCAATTCTTTGAGGAGACTTTCCGTATTTTCTTTGATTGTATTCATCGTGTTACCATCTACCCCTTAAAAACCAGAGTATTGAGATGGATAGTCGTCTTCCACTATTCTATCTTCTGGTTCGGGATTTGTCATTATCACCTATTGTAAACTTTTAATCATAACGAATAGTTCGCGTGAGTGTAAACAAAAATACATAAGGTAAAGTTTCAAGATATAGCACGTTTTTCGGCCCTTTTGTCAGGGAGACAATGAGAAAAAAGTATTAATTCCAGCACGATATGCTCACGGGATATTCCAGGATGTGCCTGGTGCTTCGACCTTCGTTGCGGTTGGCCCTGCATGTACTTAAGATTATTTATTGTAGAGACAGTTTATACACAAAAACTTGCTTTATTACTGCAAATATGCAAAGATAACGTAAAAATAATACTCCCCCAATACAGGTATGACGGCAGAAATGAATGTTTTGAAAAGACTACTCGCGATTATCTTGGCGATATCTCTTGTTATTCCAGTTTTTAGTTCACTCGGTTGTGAGTCATCAGCACCGAAGACGGCTAAGGACTATAACAATCGCGGAATTGTTTACGCTTATAAGGGGCAGTATGACCTGGCTATTGCTGATTACAGTAAAGCTATTAAACTGGACCCCCAGTATGCTTTAACCTATTACAATCGCGGAATCACTTACTGTGATAAGGGACAGTATGACCTGGCTATCGCTGATTACAGTAAAGCTATTGAGCTTGATCCCCAGTTTGTTTTAGCCTATAACAATCGCGGAATCGCTTACACTCATAAGGGGCAGTATGACCTGGCTATCGCTGATTGCAGTAAAGCTATTGAGCTAGAACCCGAGGATGCTGAAGCCTATTACAATCGCGGAATTGTTTACGATGATAAGGGGCAGTATGACCTGGCTATCGCAGATTACAGTAAAGCTATTGAGCTGGACCCCCAGTATGCTTTCGCTTATAACAATCGCGGAATCACTTACACTCATAAGGGGCAGTATGACCTGGCTATCGCTGATTGCAGTAAAGCTATTGAGCTGGACCCCGAGGATGCTTTCGCTTATAACAATCGCGGAATGGCTTACGCTTATAAGGGGCAGTATGACCTGGCTATTGCTGATTACAGTAAAGCTATTAAACTGGACCCCCAGTATGCTTTAGCCTATTACAATCGCGGAACCACTTACGCTTATAAGGGGCAGTATGACCTGGCTATCGCGGATTATAGTAAAGCTATTGAGCTGGACCCCCAGTATGCTGCAGCTTATAACAATCGCGGAAACGTTTACGATGATAAGGGGCAGTATGACCTGGCTATTGCTGATTACAGTAAAGCTATTATGCTAGAACCCGAGGATGCTTTCGCCTATTTCAATCGCGGAAACACTTACGCTCATAAGGGGCAGTATGACCTGGCTATCGCAGATTACAGTAAAGCTATTGAGCTGGACCCCCAGTATGCTTCAGCCTATTTCAATCGCGGAAACACTTACGCTCATAAGGGGCAGTATGACCTGGCTATTGCTGATTATAATAAGGTTTTACAGTTGACAACGGATACTGAGTTAATCCAGTGGACGAAGGAAAGATTAGCCAGCCTGGAATAATCACCCAGTACGCCAGTGCCCTCACCAGTTACAATAGAACCCTAATCAACCCCGGCTGTGTTACAGCTTGCCTTTGCCGGCAACCGTATTTCACAAATAAGTATTGAGTGACCATTGAAGAACAACTCTACACAAAAATGTAATGCCTGAAAACAATCATTACCGCCAATGTGAGTGCTAAGTAACCCCAAAAACTATTGGTTTTTTCGGGTTGCACAACTGGATTTACTGGGGTATGATTTTCGTACCTCAATTGTTTTATTGATTGAGAGAATTCAGGGACGGAGGTGGGCTTTATGCAGTGCAGTCGTTGTCATAAGAAAATCACAGAAAGTCAGAGCTATGTGAATAAGGGCAAGGTTTATTGTGAAGACTGTCTGATGGATATCGGATTGAATACGCGGGAATGTGACCCATGGGCGACCTATGTGGATAATCGCACGCGCCAGAGAGCCGGACAGAAAGGGACGGAAGGGCTGACCGAACTTGAGAAAAAGGTCTACAACTTTGTAAAGAGCAAAGGCAAAGCGACACGGGAAGATGTGATGAAGGGCTTAAAACTGTCTGATACTGAGCTTCGTACCCAGCTCATCCCTCTGCTTCACTCAGAACTGGTTAAAGAAAAGAGCGAAGGTCGTCAGCAATACCTCGTGGTTATTAAATAGGACATCACAACCAGCAGATATTCAGTAGGCTGTTGGGTATCTTAAGCTTGATGACTGCGACCACAGTGCGGACATCTTATGGTCTTCCCATGTAAAGCAGGCGGTACTTTCAGACGGGTACCGCAGTCGCAATCGATGACGTGGTAATTATCGAGTTTATACATAAGGTCGGAGACTTCGCGGGCGCGAGTTACCTGTTCCGTTGCCGGTTCTAACGGCGTTGTATCGGTGCTGGGAGCGCGAATACCAACGGCTCCTACTAGAGAGGCGGTTTGCGGTGAAATAATACTGCTCTTTGCACCTTTGACCTGGCGGAATGCCTGGTCGTAAGCCGCAGGTGAAACATTACCTGCCATCGTGCGTAAAATACGGATGCGTTCCTGTATAGGTGGATGTGTGCTGGTGAGGTCATTCATTTTCAGTCCGCGACTCTTGAAAGGATTGACAATGTACATCGGAGCGGTTGCCTGATTGGCATTTTTCACGGGGACACTAGAGGATGCTAGCTTTTCCAGCGCGGATGCCAGCCCTTCCGGATAGCGTGTGTAGAGCGCGGACGAAGCATCTGCCAGATATTCCCGCCGTCGGGAAATGGCGAAATAGATAAGCTGGGCAAAGATGGGTGCCAGAATCATCAGTAACAGGGCAGCCACCATGACAATTGCCGCACCGCCACCGCCTCCACTCCGGGAACTACGCCGATTGCCGCCACTCGTACCACCGAACATCATAATCCGGGAGCCGTAATAGGAAATGATAACGATTGTACCCAGTAGGACACTGCACATTGCCATCAGCAAGACATCGCGGTTCTTAACGTGACCGATTTCGTGAGCGATAACACCCTGCAGTTCATCACGGTTCAGTTTCTGTAACAAGCCTGAGGTGATAGCCACCGAAGCGTGGTTGATATCCCGTCCGGTGGCGAAGGCATTGAGCGCCGGGTCATCGATAATATAGACGTCCGGCATCTTCTCCAGACCGGAGGCAATCTTCATTTCCTCAACCACGTTGTAGAGGCGCGGGTGGTCTTCTCTCTTTATCTTCCGCGCTCCGGCAACGGAGAGCAGAATACTATCACCCTGGAAATAGGCAACCAAATTGAGAAGACCATAAACCGCCAGCGCAATCACCACACCGGCGATTCCGTTGGCGGCAATGGAATAACCCAATAGCCAACCGAGAGCGATTAAAAACGCTCCCATCATGGCTACCAGCACAATGGAGCGTAGGCGGTTAGAACGGATTTGTTCCCACATAGTATTTCAGTTTAATTAAAAGCTGACTTTTGGCGCCTTTCTCTCCGCTTCGGTTTCTGTCGCCTGCAGGAATTCCTGTTCCTTCTTGAAATTGAACATGCCCGCGACGACATTGGACGGGAACTGTTGTGTCTTATTGTTATATTGTAGAACAGAATCGTTATATGCCTGTCGTGAGAAGCTGATTCTGTTTTCGGTGCCGGTCAGTTCTTCCTGGAGTGCTAGAAAGTTCTGATTGGCTTTAAGCTCGGGGTATCTTTCCACCACCACCATTAGACGCCCGAGAGCGGCAGAGAGTTCGCCTTCTGCCTTTGACCGTTCGCCGACGCCGGCGTTGGCAGTTCCCTGGGCGGCAGTCCTGGCTTTTGTCACTGCTTCCAGTGTCTCACGCTCAAAATTCTTGTAACCCTTGACTGTTTCTACCAGGTTGGGGATAAGGTCCCACCGCCTCTTCAGCTGGACGTCAATCTGCGACCAGGCGTTTTTGACGGCGATACGCGCTCTTACCAGACCGTTGTATGTACCAAAGAGCCAGAGCAAAAGGATGACGACAATACCGAGGATTACCCAGATGACAGCAATCATTTAGTTACCTCCATTTCCTTAATAGGTTAAAACGAGACCAATGTAAAAAGATAGCTACTTTGCTTGAAAAACCTCTTTGATGAAGCTAAAAACCTTACCTGTCCCTGACTTTTCCGGGGATTTATCAGCCAGGAATTTAATCAAGTGGTCGATTTCACCGGCATCGAACCAGAACCCATCCTGCCGTCCACAGGTATCTATGATGACATTGTCTGTCCCACCGATGTTCACTTTTTTCATTGCCCGCCGGCAGATAGGGCATTTACGTTTCTTTTCGTTGGTAGACGCTGGAGGTGATTGGAGCAAGGTGTTTAGCATAGATTTCGTCTCACCAATTCCCGCAGAATCAAGCATCAACTCAAGTTCTCCGGCATCGAACCAGACACCCTGGCAGTTACCACAGTAGTCCAGCTCTATCTTTTGATATTCCACCACGAACGTGGGATGTTTGCAGGTGGGACAAATCATTTGCCTATCCTCTATTCAGGATTTATTTATACTCTTGATTGTAAGGTCAAAGGGTTGGTGTGTCAAGAGTGTGTCTTGAAGACCAGAGACAGGGAGAGTAGAATAATCAAGAGCTATCCGTATACTTGACATAAAATTGTTTTCATTTAAGCACATGAACATTGGAATTGGCATCATTGGTTTAGAGCACAGCGGGCGCACGACCGTCTTCAACGCTCTGACGGGTAGCGCAGTCGCTGAGAAAGGACATGCTCAGGCGGGTGGAGTGCACATCGGCACGGCGAGAGTATCAGACCCGCGTCTTGATGTGCTCACGAAGCTTCTGCAACCAAAACGTACTGTGCCTGTTTCTATCATTTACAGTGATATTGGTGCTTCAATCAAGGGGCTGGTAAAGGATAAGGGCATCGGCGGGCAATTGCTAAATACGATAAGCAGCGCCGATGCTATTATCAATGTAGTGCGGGCTTTTAAAGACGATAGCATTCCGCACCCTGAGGGTAGTCTCGATATCGAGCGAGACATTACCGCTATGAACCTGGAGCTTGCCTTTTCTGACCTGGCAATTCTGGAACGACGATTGGAACGGCTTCAGGAGTCACTCAAAGCCGCCAAACCAGCTGAACGTCAGGCGCATCAGAAGGAGCAGGAGACGCTACTAAAGCTCAAGACGGAACTGGAGAAGGATATTCCCATTCGTGAGATGAAGCTTGCCGCAGAAGAAACCAGGATTATCAGCAATTTCCAATTCCTGACTGCCAAGCCTTTACTTGTAGTTGTCAATATCGGGGAGGACCAGCTTGGAGAATCGGCTGAACTGGAACAAAAGCTGAACACTCAACACGCGCGTTCGGGATGCCGGGTAATCACTCTTTGCGGGAAGCTGGAAGTAGAGCTTGCCCAACTAAAGCCCGACGAAGCCAGGGAGATGCGCGATGGCTACGGAATCAAAGAATCGGGGTCAGACCGTGTGGTGGCGCTTTCATATGAGCTTATGGGTTTGATTTCATTCTTTACGATTGCTTCCGGGGAGGTCAGAGCCTGGTCTCTCCATGCAGATACAGAAGCCGTGAAAGCGGCGGGGAAGATTCATACGGATATGGAGCGTGGTTTCATCCGGGCAGAGGTTATCGCATATAACGACCTTGTGCAGTGTGGTAATCTGGTGGAGGCACGGAAAAGGGGTCTATTGCGGATGGAAGGCAAGACCTACACGGTTCAGGATGGTGATGTTATCACTTTCCTTTTCAATGTTTAGGATTGCCTTGAATAGAATCTGGCTGTTAAAATACCCCCAGCGCTTTCAGAAGCAGGCGTACACCGACCAATAGTAGTGCTATTGCCAGAAGGCGGGCAATAATCAAGCCTTTCACCCGGCGGGATAGCCTGGCGCCTATCTGTGCGCCCACCATAGCTGAAATCCCAACAATTATGGCTGGCGGAAAAAGAATATTGCCTAATGTCAGATGTGTAATACTGCCGGAGAATGTCGAGATTGCCAGGACGAAATGCGAGGTTGCTGTAGCGATGTGGACCGGAAATCCCAGCAGGTAGATAAGCGCCGGCACGTGAAGAATACCTCCGCCAATACCCAATAGGCTGGAGATAACTCCGACTACAAAACTGATAGTGATACCTAGCCCTTCTCTTGGCGTATATTCAAAGGCTTCGCCCCGGAAATCGATTATTGTCCGCGTGTTTTTCCCTTTTCCTTTGTTCATGTAGGCGGGCTCTTTGCGCAGGAAAATAAAGAGCGCCACTGCAATTAGTAAAAATCCGAAAACCGTCTCCAGTATGTCGGAGGTAAAATATTTAACGAGCCAGGCGCCGAGGAAAGCTCCGGGCAGGGTTGCCACGGCAAATTTCCAGCCAGCTTTGATGTCGACCCGCTTCTGTCTTAAATAAGAGATACTTCCGGATAGGGCATTAAAGAAAACCGCCGCCAGCGAAGTGCCGATTACCTGCTGGGGCGTGAAGTCGAAAACTAGCAGAAAAATGGGAACGAAGATAACACCACCGCCGATGCCGATCATCGTGCCGAAGACACCGGCGAAGAACCCCGTTGCCGCCAGTATGGTTATTTCTACACCCGACACGCTTGATTAGCCTCTCTAAAAACAATTTCCGACCAGATATTCAGAATTGGTCGGATTGAAAGCGGGAGCATTTTGTTGCTATTATACAGTTAGCGTCTTTTCGGGTCAATGCGCGGGGCTGTAGCTCAGTCGGGAGAGCATTTCCTTTGCAAGGAAGGGGTCAGGGGTTCGAATCCCCTCAGCTCCAGTGATGCGAGGGTTCGCTACGGCCGCTCGGACCAGCAGCAATTCTTCGCTTTGCGCCCGCTGCCACACGGGCATGGATCGTTCCGTCCGATGCCTCTCCAGCGAACCAGCGACTCGGCGCGTAGTTCTGCCATGATGGTCTCGGGACTCAGTCCCTGTCTCATACGCTCTATGACTTGTCTCAACGGTTTTTCAGCGTGAGCAAAAAACTTTCGTAGACCACTGCAGAGGTAGTTGAGCCCGGGTTCGCCATCCTCTGCCAGCGCAAATCGGTCCTTAGGACACCCTCCATTACATACCATAAGCCATGAACAAGAGCGGCACTGCACAGGAAGCTGGTCTCGCTTATCGTCGCCGAAGCGGCGCTGGATCGGTGCGTTAACCAATTCGCTCAGGAGCGAGGTCTCCAGGTCGCCGATACGGTGCTCGGGAGTAACAAAGTGATCGCAAGCATACACACCGCCGTCGTGTTCAATGATAAGCACCCGCCCGCAGGTCGGGGTCATCCAGCATACGTTGGCGGTCCCCCCTGACCATACCAGCAACATCTCGGCGAAGAACTGCACATTTAGCCTTCCGAGATCGTGGTGGATCCATTCGTCGAAAACCTTGCAGAGGAAATCCCCATACACCTCGCCTGTTACAGAATCCGATGTTATCTGTCTGTTCGGTGCGCGCCGTGCTATGGGTATGAACTGGATCCATCCGGTGTTGAGGTTTCTGAGCGCTCGGTAGACGCTGATAGGTTCTTTCGCCACCGCGGACGTCACCGCGCATAGCAGATCGGGCTGGACACCGTGAGCTTGCAGACGGCGGACAGCCGCAACCACACGTTCATAGGTACCACGACCTTGGGGATCCTTACGATATGCATCGTGCAACCACCGTGTGCCATCTATACTCAGCCCTACATCAAAGTGAGCATCTGCCAGAAACGAGCACCACTCATCATCTAGAAGAATGCCATTGGTCTGGAGATTGTTCCAGCAAGTCCACCCCTGAGGAAGGTAGCGTTTCTGCAGTTCCACAACATGTCGGTAGAAGTCAAGCCCGGCCAGTGTTGGTTCGCCGCCATGCCATATAAACAGGACAACAGGTCCCGGGCTTGCCTCTATGTACTGACGGACGTACGTCTCAAGCAGAGCGTCTGACATTCGGTATTGATGTGGACGCGTGTAGAGACGCGTTGTCTCCAGATAATAACAGTAACTGCACTCCAAATTGCAGACCGGACCGACCGGTTTGGCCATGACAACAAACGGTTTGCTATCCGGTATCGCTGTCCTCGGGATTTCCCCTGGCACCTTGCCTACCTCTCTAGTGAAACAAACGTCTCCAACGTAATAATATTATTAACCGGAGTTCTCTGTTCTCACCACTCCCGGCCTAATCAGATGAAACGAATAAAATACCCACGTGATAACTGTTTTGTATTGATTGGTAATACCGGCTTCAGTTATACGCTAACTCCGCAAATACTTACCGAAAAACTCAAACACCTTTTGCCAGGAATCCATCGCCTGCTTCGGCCGATACATGTCACCATGATAATACCAGAATCCATGACTTGCGCCATCATATCTATGGAATTCGTAGTTCTTTCCGTACTTCTTAAGCTCTTCTTCGTGCTGGTTCACCTGCTCCGGTGAAGGGAATCGGTCATCATTACCAAAAATGCCGAGTAGAGGGCAAGAAAGGCTACTGGTAAGGTCTATAGGGGCAACAGGCTGACCTGGGGTCAATTCCTGTTTCGAAGCGACCACTCGACCACCCCAGCAATCTACAGCTGCATTGAGCCCGGTAAGCCGACATGCCGCCAGGAATGAGTGTCGTCCTCCGGAGCATGTACCGATTATGCCTACCTTATCGTTGGAATAGGGCAAAGCTCTAAGGTATTTCATGGCACCTTCACAGTCCCCTAACACACTATCATCGGGAACACCACCGGCGCTGCGGGCTTTTGCAGCCATTTCCTCCGGCTTCCCATGTCCGAACCGGCAATAAATGTCCGGGCATATAGCAAGATATCCATGTTGCGAGAATCGGCGGGAAGTCTCACGATAGAACTCATCCCACCCGGGCATATGAGGAATCAATATTACCCCGGGGAAAGGACCTTGCCCTAGTGGTCGTGAAAAATAGGCGTGTATGAGATCGCCGTTATAGCCCGGCATTGTGACGGTCTCCGCCAGCATCCCTTGGTACTCATCAGTCCTGAACTGGTTCCACATGGTTTCCCTCCTTAAATCATATAAATAATATAGGATTCTTTTTGGTTGAGCTGATTTTACACCCGCCACTAGTATGGCGCAAGGCATCCTAACTTTAGATCGTTATAGGGTAGCAATTCTCGGGAATGTTCAATCCCATTCCTAGCTAATAAAAACTCATAAGGTGAAATAGCTATTGATAACTTCCTGATTTAGTGAGGTAAGTATCACATTATAGAAAAATCGGAACAACCAAAAGCAAGGAGAACCTCACATTGTTTTGACAAAAGCTTAACATAGTCCCATAATATGACGTAATTTTAGGCACTCGTATGCGATGATAAAAAGGAGGAATGGAATGGACACGCAAGCAAGTGCAATGGAAGCGAGATTGTTCCCGGTGGTGGAGACACAGTACGGAAAAATCCGAGGCCTAAACCATCAAGGCGTTAAAACATTCAAGGGCATCAGGTACGGGGCTTCAACGGAAGGCAAAAACCGCTTTATGCCTCCACAGCCTGTAAAACCGTGGGCAGGCGTCGTCGATGCGTTCGACTATGGGCAGATTAGCCCGCAGACACCGGCCGACCGGCGCATGGATTATCCAAATCTTATCTCCTGGCACCGGCAACCGGGAGGAATCGGCGAAGATTGCCTGACCTTGAATGTCTGGTCGCGGAGCGTAAACGACAACGCCAAACGCGCCGTTACGGTCGTGCTTCACGGCGGCGGTTTTACAACCGGTTCAGGAAATCACCAAGATTTTGACGGAGAAGCGTCGGCGCGTCTTGATGACATCGTCCATGTCTCTGTAAGCCATCGGCTTGGAACATTCGGTTATATTAACCTAGCGGATTTAGGCGCGCCGGAGGAATTCAAATATGCCGGCGTGGCCGGCGTCATGGACCTCGTCGCCGCTTTGAAATGGGTGCAAACAAATATAGACCGATTCGGCGGTGATCCTAATCGCGTATTTGTTTATGGACAATCGGGCGGCGGCGGCAAGACCGGTACACTTTTAGCGACGCCTTCGGCCAAAGGCCTCTTTCAACGCGCTGGCATCCAGAGCGGCTCGACACTGCGCTTGATGGAACGGGAACAGGGTGCCAAAAATGCCGAGGCGATGTTGAAGGCCTTGGGTATAGAAAAAAAGAACATTGCGGATCTGCAAAAGCTGCCATTTTCCACAATTATGGCCGCGCAGGCAAGTCTGCCACCTGAACTCAGTCGATTTTCACCGGTCATAGGAAACGACATATTGCCACACCATCCCTTTCATCCGGCGGCGCCGCCAGAATCGGCAGACATCCCGGTCATCATCAGCACCACGCTGGACGATGCGGCGATATCCCTGACCAACTTCGATCTGACCGAAGCCGAGCTCAAACAAAATCTCGAAAAACAATTTGAAGGCAACGCCGCGCGCATTTACAAGCTTTATCGGGATGCTTATCCTGATATATCGCCCTATTTAATTCAAGCTCGCCTCATTACGGATCGCGGGTTCCGCTATTCGGCCATCAAGCAGGCCGAAATGAAAGTAGCCCAGAATAGCACCCCTGTTTATTACTATTTGTGGGAATGGGCGGCAAAAGCCTACGACGGCAAATTCGGCGCCGTGCACGGCGTGGACGTTGCTCCTACGGTGCACGACTATCGGGGACCGAACAATGACAGCGGGCAAAAGGCAGGCAAGCTGATGGTCGACCGCTTTGCGGCCGTCTGGACCAACTTCGCCAAAACCGGCGTACCGAATTCCGATCTCACGCCGGACTGGCCCCAGTATGATCTCAAAAATCGCGCTACCATGGTTTTCAACAACAACACCCGTGTCGAGAACGACTACCGCCGCGACTTCCGCCTGCTGTGGGAAGAATTGGGAGGAACAGGAATAGGAGGATAGGAGAAAACGGTTAAAATTCCAGAGAAAATAAAACCTGACAAGACACCCAAGTCACCATAGGACATACAGGACACTATGACACAGACACCTCATAAACATAAGAGCGGGAGCACCACATGGTGCTCCCGCTCTTAATTTCGGCAGGTCCTACCTAACCGGTAGACCTCCAATTATCATTTATCATAGGCTCATCTCCTTTTGAAAGCACAACCAAGACTGTCAACCCATCCACCTGCCTTCAGATTTATAATACAACAGAAATAAAGAAAGAACCAGTAGCCATAGCCTAATGAACGTCCGAGACGCGATTTAGGAATGTGCTGTACCAGACACCTTTAGCCTCAAATTGTCACCTTTTATCACTACGCCAGAACAACAGATTACGCTCAATGGTGACTATTGGTTGCAAATAAATATCAAATGGCATAGCAAAAATCCGTGACCATTTTAAGTGCAAATCTGTTAGTAGGCAGTCAGGCTCCAGGTGATATGCCCGGAGCCAAGATATAGCATAATCGCATTATATCGATACCATATCCGAAAAAACCGACTGTCTGTTTATGAATAAGGCAAATTACAAGACTCTATTTCAATCCCTTCTGTGTCCCATTTACGACGGCATTCACTGCCCATTTGGCGAACATGCCTTTTGCTGCTTGTTGGGCTTGAGTCAATCTATCCATGAATGCTCTTATATTCGCTATTTTGCCATTTTTGAACTCGTATATGCACACAGTTGGTGATTCCCATTTCATCCCATTGTAGATTCCGGACAAATTGTGCTCAATTACTCCTGTGTCTCCTTGTGTAATTATACCTATGCCAGTCTCTGTAACCTTATTGTCTTTGTTCATTCTATTCATCCACGTTATGAGTTTCTCAATTTGGGCAGTTCCTTTGAATGTGCCTTGAGGGGATATCCATACTGCATCTTCTGTAAAGAATGAGAGGGCACCTTTAACATCTCCTGCCGTGGATGATTTAAGAAAACCACGAATTGCGTCCTTGATTTGTTGGTCAGTCATCTCACACCTCCTAAAGTGTTTAGACTTTTATAATGATTTACCCTACAACTTCGAGTAGGTATTGGGGACAACAATTCTAATCCTATCGTTTACGATTGTCAACGTAGCCTAAGAGCTTTCAGCTCTTAACTTAAAGTCAGCCAGCCACTTTTCGTCAGTATGGGATAGTCTTTTCTTGGTTATCGGGTAGATAAGAAAAAGCATCCATCCGGTCATGGTTTCTCTAGTTGTCACCTTTGTTTTCCCCTTATCTTCAACGAATTCCCATTCGTGAACGCCTTTGAGACCTAAACGTCGCCCCACCCAGACTACCTTGTGGGGTCTCTCAGCCTCCGTCACAGCCAAATGCCACTTCGAACCATCAAGTACAGCTACAAAGGTTGACCCTTTTATTATTCGGCCGGGTTTAGATAGTTTCACAAACGGTGTGCCTTGCCAATTAGGCCAAGACTCCACATCAGTGAGAATCTCCCATAGCTTCTCCGCCTTAGCTTGTACTTCTAGGCTGTAATCAATGCTGATTTTCATATCATCATGTGCACCTAGGATGTTTCGAAAGGTTAAAAGTAAGGTGCTGCCCTATTTTCTACCCATACCGTACCAAATGCAAGAATAACCCGATGAAAATATCTAGACGCCCATGCGTCTCAGCCATCATAAACATCGGCCGTAACGAATCGACTAGTGGCAAAATAGTGGTAAAACTCGTCGTTTTTTGCTATCCATGGCTGAAACTCTCACTTATGCCTGCACTTTGTTTCGGTTTGAATTCCTTGCCCGCCTTACCTATTAGCTTTCAGGATGAACCATCAGATGTTCAGCCTTTGGGAAAGACGTAAACATTACTAGAATCTCAATACTCTGGTTATTCTTGCCTGCCAAGGCATTTGCGCCAATCGGTTCACTTTCCAATATTCAAAAAACCTACGTCGATGCGCGGTTTAAGTAGCTTGGGTACCATGCCGGAGGGTTTTCAAATCTCCAGGAGAACTGACAACTCGTTGCGTGTAGTGGTGAAAGTGTTACAATTGACGCAATTTAAGCGACAAAACGTACCATATAAGGTCAGTTTAGAAAGGTCGTCAGGCTCGATTTAATTAAAATGAAAACCAGATTTAACCCACGTACGATAACACGCTCAGTAATGTCACTATTTGTACCCTCGAAGACCGTTAATGCACACAAACTGTACGGAGATGCGTATTATCGGAACATTTATTTCACCAAACAGACATTTGATGGTATAAAACAAATCGCTGACCTGACACGAAAGAGTAAAAAGGAAACGGCAAACGCCCTGATGTTAATGGGGATTAGTAGATTTTGGGGTGAGGTGCTTGGTAAATACAACGAAGAAGTACTAGCGGAAAGAGAATTGGCAAAAAACCCCGAGATAGTTCGTTTCATCCGGGCTTACAATAAGATGGCCAAAGAAAAAGGTTTCGACATCTCAAAAATCTACAATACTAAAACAGATAACAAAAAGAATTCTTAAACATGCGATAGCTCCCAGTTGTGAAGTGCACAATCTGGCTGATTGTTGCCCGATTACTCTCTCTCAGGAGATTACGCCTTCAGTATCTCCTTATGCCTGAGCGCTCTCTCCAATGACTGAAAGTAATAAAGTATATCTCTTTCCCAAACTATGCCTTGTTAGGATTTCTTCCTGAATGGTCCCTTGTCTGGTACCTTAATGCTAGAATCTGCGGTAGAAGCGAAAACTGATAATAATCTTTTACCTTTAACTTTGCATTTGGGACAATAGGCTGGCTTATCAACTTCGCTAAACGAACGCATTAATTCAAAATCCACTCCGCATTTCGTGCAGTTATATTCGTAGATTGGCATGTTTCCCTCCTTCTTCATTTAGAAATTGCTGGCCTTCGAAATTTGGCTACATTCTACATCTATTATCCTTGATAGTGGATGATTTTACAGCACTTTTTTGTAGAGATGAAGCTAATCACTTTATCCAATCCCCGGTTCGTACCCAAAGACCCACCCCGAAAAACTATTTACTCTCCAATTTCTTGCCACTCTGAACTTTGTCAGCCTTACCTTCTTCTTTCTTGCCCCTCTGAACTTTGTCAACCTTACTTTCCTCTTTCTTGCCACCCTCAACCTTGTCAGCTTTACCTTCCTCTGACGGACGATCGTTGTTGCTTCGGCTATCGGTAACATAAAACCCGGAACCTTTGAAAAGAATTGCCGATGGGGAGAATAGCTGGCGGACATTGCCCCGACATTTAGGGCAACGGGGACTCCCTGCATCCTCACCAAAACGCCTCTTCAGTTCAAAGCGACAGGCGCATTTTTCACATTCGTACTCATAGGTAGGCATCATGTCCTCCAGAGTTTTGAAACTATTTTACCACAGCAATATGCCTATGCCCCATTTGATATGGGAAATGCGGGTCAAAACATTAGTGCCATTCTGTAAGCCAAAATTAAGGGCATCTGAACAGTGGGATGTCTCTTATTTACCACTTTGCTGTCCTAAGGATGGGGACCACCTCATACATGCATTTTTCACTCTAATTCATTTCTTAGTAGTGTACTTAAAATTGACATCATGTTGTTCAGCAGGAAGCTGATAACCATCACATTCAAAAGGATAAGCAAGCACCCCGCTAGGGAAATTCGCATCAGGACTATAACTTTTCCAATAAAAGAACAAGCCGGGTTGGACCCAATGAAGATAGGGGTTGCCCGTTTGAACGTGCCGCTCACCTGATGTATCTGTTCCCTTGAGACCAAAGAGCGGATTTTCTGATGTATCTGATACTTTGAAGCCAATGTCAACAAAAGAGTGAGGACCAACACCAGCCGGCATAGTACCAGCGAATCCGATTAGTTCCCCGCGTTTTACCTTGTATCCAATTAGAGCCTCGCATGCACCCGCGTTACCCTTGTCGGTGACATAATCCATATTACCCATGTAAAGGTGCCCCTGGGCTTGGATATTTTCTCTCTGGCCTTCCTCACACGCACTACAATCTGGATTTATATCTTGTCCGAGCAACAGGGGCGAGCTGGACAAATGATAAACATATATAATCATACCCGGCCAATCAGGACTGGCAGACTCGAAAAATAACACCAAATCATCCATTCGTGTAATATTTTGTCCGTCTGTAATACGATAGGCACTATTATTCTGAAAGCCCACCAGCACCATATCAATAGGCGCAAGTACGGGTGTTCCATGAATTTTGAGTTCCCAGGCCATGCTATGCTTAGTGGCGTAGCCCGGCTTTTCTGGATTAATACCAAGTTTGGGGCCAAGCGTAATCATATTAGGGTCAGCATCCTGCCCGTATACTTCCGTATGAGTATTGATACCTACCATACTGGGTGGCGGTGAAGTAATTGCGGATGCGCTCGTAGCGGGTACACCACGAATAGGTATTGGTACGGGCTTGACAGTATACTGGCTGCGTTTGTCGTTAACGTTAACAAAATACGTGCCCGATTCATTCTTGGTAGTGGTGAGCATTGCCGTCTTGGTTTGTCCCGGCTTAAGTGTTACTTCTACATTATCCGAACCGATGGATCCTACGGAACTCTTATATTTAAAGACCACCGTGTAGCTGCCCTCAGTGCCGCCGATATTGCTCACTTGGATGGAGTAGGTTACATTCTCACCCGCCATAATAGCCGTTGGGGTGATGGTTAGGTCGCCCAGGACGAAGCGAGCCGGCTCCAGGGGTACTGATGACTTTGGCGTTTGGCATCCGGAACCGTTTATTAACAAAATTACGACGATAGCCAGCGCCAATAAGCATTTTCTTAGTCTCATTCGAGAATCCTCATCACCTCGGTCACAACCATGAGCATAGCATAATCCTAATTCTCATATAAAACCATTGTCAGGATAACGACAAGGTAGACTACGAACAGATTCATTGCCAGGGTGATCCTTGCGTTTAGAAGAAATCAAGGATCCTTGTTTCACCAACTCCAATTACTGTTATTTAACCGGTACAAGTGTGATATATTCTTGGCTAGTGTTGATAATCACATCTACGCAGGACTTAACAGCGATGCCGATTTTCGCTTGAAGATAACAACATAGCGATATGTTCAAAGCGGTAAAATGGTCCGCCCCATTTCACGCCTGCGTCCTGAGCGTGGTATTACCAATGGATAATGGAACCTTTTTGCCGCAGTTCGAATCCAAGTCGGACATTGAATAGGGTAATAGATGTCAAAATTATTCACCTTAAAGAGCATCGGTCTTCGAAGGATGAGCCTGAAACCCCGTCCCATAGTGTCTGAGATGGTCTGGAGCAGTTACCCGACTGCCCGTCCCACGATAGACCACACCAGGTTACGGCCCGCACCGTCCGGCGGGAGCGTCACGACAAGCGGCACCCGTTATCATTGGCATTTTTATCCAGACTTAAAAATCCTCCTTCATGTTGTTGGGCAAAATATATACGTTTCTCAAATTCCTTGGAATATTGTTTCATCTAATGGTATCCTTTAGCTACCTAATCAACTCCAGAAAGAAGAAATTCTTGTAGTATTCAGGGTGATAAAAATCGACATGTGGAAGCACGTAAGTTACGAAGCATCATCGGGCAACACAAAACAAATATCATCAATTTTTGTTGATGAATCAGGAAACAAATTCGATGAGCATATGTTCAAGGAATCCCCTTTTTTCGTTTATGCTTGGCTATTATTGACAAAAGATCAAGAGGAAAAAGTCAGCAGGCGAGTTTCAGAACTGCTTCATCGAGAAAATATTCCTGATGGCAGTGAGTTGCGGGCAAAAAACATGTGGACGTCCACCCGTGGGCTGCGAAGATTTAACGAGTTGATGTCCATTGTGCATGATTCTGGCGCAAGAGCTTACATCACGTTTACGGAAAAGAGATTTGAGATTTGCGTGCTTATCTGTGAAACTTACTTGGATTACTTGGAAAATAATACGAATAAATTCGATGAATCTATAGAATATCAAAAACGTATATTTAAGCGAAAACTAATGAATGTGATCTACAATTCTGTCACAGACGATTTTTTGATTGAATTCCGTAATGCCTGTGCCCAAGATGATATCGAACTCATTCGCAGCATTGGAACTCGGCTGGCCAAAATGTTGGCTCTACATCCAGATCCTGAAGTATCAAGCGCTGCCAAAATATTTGCGGAGGGCACAAAAACGCCATATAGATTCGGTCAACGTACTTCAGATGCCCCGAAAAATACGCACCTAATTACAAGCCATATCTCTTTATTTTCTATAGCGCTGGCTTTCTTCGAATCTGATCTAGAATCACAAGACCTTGTAGCGAAAATAATTCGGGACCAAGACTCGGTTCACGGTGAGGCGCTGAACTCTACTTACGATTTCATGGTCAAGCAGCTCCAGTTTAAAAATTTCATTGGTTGCGATGAAATGGTCTCGGTGAACTCAATTGGACTTCAATTGGCGGATTTAGTTGCATGCCATCCAGTTGACTATTGCCAGTTTAGTATGGTTGATAGTAACTGTAAGATTGTGTTTTTTCCTTTAGTATCTTAAGCCTATTATTCTGAATTGTATATGCTCTCTTCTCCTTTCCGAATAACGAATAATATATTCTCATCGTGCCAATGAATCCTATGAACATCTTCGTAGGCTCCTCCGATTTTTTTCTTAAATTTACCAATGGCCTTTTCCAGTTCATCCATAGTATAAAGAGAGAAGGTGGAGTAATGGTGAGATCGTATCCTCTTTTCCAACTCTGATAGCGAGGATAATCGCCTATACTTATAGTATTCAACTGATTGAAGCCACATGCCCGGAACTGCGTTTATAGTCTTCGTCATTTTATTCAGAGTATAAAGCCGTGTTTCTTTCTGGTGGAACCTTGGGAAGTACCTTCCCCAGATGTTCCTCTTATTCTGGTCTCGGAGCCTGGTATAGACAAATAGGTAGCCGCCGCTTTTCAGTATCCTGGTACTCTGGTGTAAAAACTTGAAAAGGTCAAAGTGATGTATTGCGTTTAAGGTAAATATGCAATCATAGCTATTATCCGGCAACGGCAGATCCTCAGCACTGGACTGGATTGAAGTGAAGTTTTGGATGCCATCTTCAATTAGATTTCTGCGTAATGCTTCCAGCATATTGGCATTGGCGTCCACGCAGGTTAGGCTCAATTTCTCGCCCAAATCCCGGTAAAGAATCCGGTCATATCTGCCAGCACCACAGCCGATATCAGCGGCTTTAATATAGGGTAATCTATTCAATTTCCGGACCATAAAAGCGATGGGTTCCAAATCAGTGATGCGAAGATTCTGGTATTGCGAGGCTATGCGTGAAAAATGGCCATGCATATCCCCAGTTTTGTAGATAGATTCATTCACGTCTGCAACCATATAAGACATAGCTACCTCCTTGAGTTATTAATAATCGGCTTCCTTGTATCGGGCAAAAGACAGCAGTTACAAATCTCTTCTGCTGCTGAATGATTCCATCGGGATAAAGTGTAAAAGCTTATATTAAACGGCACATCACCCATTTGGCTGATTTTAAGGCAATAGAAGGATTAATCTGTGCTCATGGCTGTGATTTACCGGGCAAGGGATTACAAAAGGTTTTAGTGAATTTGGCTGGTGAGGGTGAAACTATATCATTTATAATTGGCGTTGAAAATCAAACCTTCGCACCGGGCAGACAAGGGTTATATCCCTCAACCACACCGGGATAATACCTTAATGCAGGGGCGGTACTGGCTAGAGAATGAGGTTAGAGAGATTTATCTGTATAAACAAACTACAGGGTATAGCAGAACGTTGGTTAATGGCTTTCTGATGGATACTTGCCACTGCTTTTTACAACGTCGCACCTAACATGTCGGTGAGCTAATTCGGACGGCAATGACTTCTTTAAGTAAATCTCACATTCAGGACAGTATCCTTCCTGACAAAATATACTATCTAAGGGGCACCATTCACCTTTATGATTATTTCGATTTGCCATTATTGTCCCATTCGTAAATTTTCTTCAGTGCGTGCCCAGAAATAAGCGTACCTGTTTCTTTCGGACATGAACAGCCATCTAAGACGGAATATGATATTACGTATTATGTTCGCCATCGTTCGACATCTCCTTTGACCAAGCTTGTTGTAAGAAACAAAAACTCTTTAGGGATACCTCTTAAGTCTGTTTTTCGTAGTACCTACTATTAAAGACTAAATGATTTCGAGGACACAGCACATCACCCATTTGGCTGGTATTTAGGTTAAAAAGGATTAATCTGTGCACAGAGTTGTGGATGAGGGGTATTCAAGGAACAATTTGAAGTAATACCTTCTCACTTAATTAAATTGAGAAGAGGCTTTTTGCGGGTATATTACGAATTGGTTTTTAGCGCTTCGGTCTCTGCTACTAGACCTTCTCGTTCGGCATAAACAGCAGCCTGTTGGCGATTGCGGATGTTGAGTTTGCTTAGTATTGAGCGTAGATGAGATTTGACGGTGTGCTCAGAAATAATTAGGGTTTGGGCAATTTCACGGTTTGTTGCCCCCTGGCCTATTAGCTTTAATACTTCTCGCTCACGGTCGGTTAGGGTGTCAACAGATTTCATTGGCTTAACAGAAGCCAGATCTCTTTGAACATCGTTAGTGGTACTTTCAGTGGCAGAAGTACCATAATTGACGATAGTGTTTGCCATTAGCTTGTCGTTTGGTATAATCACCAAATTCCCTTCAATAGTTTTGATTATCGTTTTTGTTAAGGAGATTTGTGTGATATGTCCCGCCTCACCAGACCCGAGCTTAATTAAATGCCCGACCTTTATATGTTCGCCATAAACGATGTCAAGCCAAGCAAGAAGGTTATCGATGTTGTTCCTTAAGGCTAACCCTACTACGAAAAAACTGGCAATAAGAACGATGATAATTGGCTCTATGGGTGCTCCCCAAATATCAAATATTGTCAGGATACCGACAAGGGCAATAGTAGCCCTAACCACGTTAAATACCAACGATATTAGAGGTTGCCTTGCTTCAACTCTGTCAAGATAGAACCTTATAAGTCTTTCACTTATTCTGACTGCAACCCACATCAAAGAAAGAACGAAAAGACTCGACACTCCTTCTCCCACCAGCCTCTTGACAGTCGACGACAATATTGAAATTTGGATGGCAGCATAAGTCCCTAGAAAGAGAAACCAGTGGAGAAATGGATGCCACATGGTATCAATCACGAATTTCTGTACCGGTCCTGTCTTTTGCCACCGTTGTTTGATGAGCTTATGAACGGTCATTCTTGTCCATAGGCCTAGAACCGCTGCTGCTAAAAAAACCACCAGGGGAACAACCACATACACCCAGTTGTTGACCAGCCAACTAGTCAAATCGGGTTACCTCCAACTTCTTTTTAAGTAGTTCCAGGAGATACCAAGAATTGGTGTATAATGTAGCCTCTGATACAAACTTACCGGAAAATCTTTCTATGCCAATTTCAACTTCCAGACCTTGCGTAAGTAATATCTGAGCGGAATACCTATAACCGCTGATTTCTATTTCTGCGGGGGAGTCATCTAAGTCAGTGAGAAAATTTTCTAGGTTGAACACGTATACGTTAAGTCCTGACACCTCCCGTAAGAATCTTCCATTAAATACTTTGACAATATTCCCACCCCTGCTTCTCCCTCTAGGATTTTTAAGGGTGTCAATTTCTTCATTTAGTGCTTGAATCAATTCATTAGTTAGTTGGGATGGCATGTTCTCAGTCATTCCTCTGGATGGAATAAACTCAAATGGTAATAGCATTATACTGCTAAAGCAAAAAATATCAAATCTCAGAATAATCCCTCTAATCTGAACGCTGGAATGACTTTTATTAAATCACTGAACCGAGGTTCACCCATACCATTTACAGCCGGGTCTAAAAGTAAAGGCTTCGTACTGCCGGCTTCTCAAACCAAAGCTATAAATTTGCTAACGGATTTGCTAACGGGACATCTTACCCATAACTATGTCATCAAACTTTACCGCCGCCTGCTCCTGTAACGCCGGTATGCTGTGAGAATAGACGTCCAGCGTTTTCTTTACACTGGCATGCCCTAACTGATTAGCGACAACTGAAGGGTGTACATTCTGCCGGAGTAATAGACTGGTGCATCTTGTCTGGAAGCTCCGCAAGCAACTCTTCGAAGCTATAACGATGCTGTATACATTTCACTTGAGCAGTAGTTTTTCCAGTCTGTCTACGTAACCACCCAGCACACCGAACGTTTCCTCCACCGCCTTTGGAGTAGTGAGGTCGACGCCCGCTATCTTCAGTGCATCAAGCGGATATACAGATGCGCCGGCACTCAGGAAGTTAAGATATTCCTGCACGGCATTCGGTACTCCGTTCAGAATTCGGTTCGAAAGGGCATGCGCTGCGGAAATCCCCGTAGCGTACTGGAACACATAGTAGTCAGTATACAGATGTCCGAATGTCGCCCATGTCATACCGACCCGGTCATGGTCGATATGCATCTCGTTGCCATAACCCTCGGCGAATAAATCGGTCATCAAGCCAATCATGGCATCTGCCGTGAGTCCTTCTCCACGCTCGACCCTCTGATGCACTTCCAGTTCGAAGCGTGCCAGGGTGGGCATGATAAAGAAATACCGGTGGAAATTGGACATGGCTTCTTCGAGCAGGGCAACCTGAAACATAGGGTCAGTATTTGTCTTTAGCAGATGCGCGCGGACCATCGCCTGGTGGAAGTTGGAAGCAACCTCGGCTACAAAAGTCGAATATCTACCGTAGATATACGGCTGATGCTGATGCGTTAAATAGGAGTGCATCGAATGGCCCAGTTCGTGGGCTAGCGTACTCAGTGAGTTGATGTCATTTGTGAAACTCATGCAGATAAACGGATGGGTGTCATAAGACCCTGACGAGAATACGCTTGCGGTTTTACCCTGGTTCGGAGCGGAGTCTACCCAGCGGTCGGTCAAGCAGCCCTGTCGGAGTACTCGGACATATTCGTTGCCTAGCGGTACCATACCCGCCGCTATCATATCTACCACTTGCCGGTATTCAAGCCGCGGCTGTGCTTTGGTCAAGGGTGCCCAAATATCGTACGGATGCAATGTGTCCACACCAAGCACTATGCGCCGCAGACGCCAGTACCGGTGCCACGTCGGAAGATTTTTCTTAAATACATTAATTAGATTGTAGAAGACCTCGACCGGAATGTTGGTGTCAAATAGAGATGCCTCCAGTGTACTAGTGTGTTTGCGGACCCGCATGGCAAAGACATTCTGCTTAACAGAAGCTGCTAAAGTATTTGTCAGCGAGTTTTTAAAAGTAAGGTAGGCATCCATGTAATTCTCCCAGCCTGTACGGCGCGCTTCGCGATCGGAATCGTGGAGGATGGCGTCGATTGTGCTCTGTGCAACGGGAATCTCTCGACCATCAGTGGCAATGGCAGGTCGGAATATGAAATCGGCATTAGTCAGAGAGCTAAAGATACTGTTCGGTCCAGTGAAAGGACCAGATAGCATGCCCATCAGCTCTTCTACTTCCATCGAACGAACATGTTCATTTTTGCGAAACAGGTTGTCTATGAAGTGCGAATAAACAGCGAGCTGCGGGTTTTGTTTCATCCATTGCTTAAGTGTTTCGTGACCAATGGCAAGCAGTTCGGGGTTCAGAAAGGCAGTAGCCCCTCGCATCTTCGCTGACAAGTTACGTATCCGGTCATTTAGTGCGGCGGAAGCCTGGTCCTGGGTATTAACACTGTAGGACATACTGGCATACACCGAGAGCTTCGCCGTGCGGCGTTGAATATCTTCGATTATCTTCAACACATCAACCAGTTCAGTAGCGCCGGTACGAAGCTTATCTTTGCACGATTTTAACAGTGGCAGACTCGCTTCAACGTCTCGAAACTCAGCCTCCCATGCTTGCATAGTTGGGAAGACGCTCGGAGCGTTCCAGGTATTTTCAGGTGCAACCTCACTTCGCCTGGGCGTAGTTATTCCAGCCATATTTATACCCCCTGAAATAAGTAGTAATTGTCATAGTTTACCGTTATCTTCAGTAAAGGGCAACACAGATAGTCGGTCAAGATGCAAAGAGCTCTATCATATAGGTTAAAGCAACCAGTCGCTAGAGGTATCGCACTATTAAAAGAGCAATCAGGGATAAGACAGCAATTGGGGGAAGTGCAGGCATAGGTTTCCCTTTCAATAGAGCCGCCTGAATCCAATAGGCACAGAGTAGACCTAGTAGAGAGAACGACGCAACAATAATAGCATCAGTAAAGCCATAGCCAAAATACGATGACGAAACAAGAAGAAGGGGGAAGCCAATATCGCCTCCGCCAAGTATGGAATACTTCTTCTCGAAAGATTCCTCTTCTATTGGTTTAGAATAATCAGATTTTTTAAGACTCAAGTTCCATTCAGTGATAGAGCGTGGAATGATAAATGCCGGGAGGGTACTGGATTCAGTCAGTTTTTTTGCCATCCAGAGCATGTATCCGAAGCGTACAGCAAACAAGTCATATAAGGCTAGAGCCGCTATCAGAATCATCGCTGTCCAGGGAGTAATCAGACGCCCAAATACCGCTCCAAGACTGACAATGGCAAGGATCATCACTAAATTGTGTAACCAGACCCTGGGTATCAAGAACCATGCGAGCCCCACAATAATGGCGATAATAAGTGCGATGACAAATGGAAACCAAAAAATAAGTATAATAAATGTTCCCCAAGAAAATAAAAAGGCGAAGAGAAACCTTAAGAGCAATCGCAAAGCTGAAATTGGAACCAGAGAAAGAATTATTCCAATTACAACTACTAAAACAAAGAAATATATTATTATGGGCCCAAGAGAACCAACGGCGGGTGCCGGCACTTCACCCGGTGGCGCGGGTTCGGTTGGCTGTGGCCACAGTGATATGGATTCAGGTGACTGCTCAGGAATATAGATATGGCTGCTCTCGACGTATACATCTACGCGGGAAATAACCAAGAAGGTTAATAACTGAGCAACAACAAAGATGCAAACAGCCCAGTACGCCGGACTTAGTATTTTCTTTTGTGTGGTTGTCATTATTGCCAGTATTTTAAACCATGGAGCTAAGATACGACAACAAAGACTCACCTAAGTAACAAAAGTCCAGATTGTTAAGCCTGGGTCACAATTGCAGGTAAAATTGAACAATTATGATTTTAGATTGAAGTGAAGTTCAAAAGTTCTACCTATTGTAACCTCAGCTCCACCAAAGGATACAGTAGGCAGAATTCCCACCTTCACTCCCAATGGTCCGTTAATAAGTGTGGTGTAAGTGAACGCCGTTTCTTTCCTAATAATCCGGATTCTCTTTATAAAATCTGCGGGTCTATATCCTTCTTCTTGGTTGGCTTACTCTCTTCCAACACCGGCATTATTTTGTTCACTGGAATCTTCAGGAATGCAGCTACTACTTGAGGGTCAAACTGTGTACCAGAGTTCCGCGCAATTTCAATTATCGCCTTTTCTGTCGATAAAGCAGAACGGTACGGGCGGTCAGATGTCATAGCGTCAAAACTATCAGCCACCGCCACGATTCTCGCTCCCAAAGGTAGCTCTTCTCCTCTTACCGTTTGCTCAAATCCGGTCCCATCATAGCGACCATGGTGATAGACGATAATTTCAATCATTTTCTTGTTAGCCACCGGTTTCACAATGCCCGCTCCCACTATGGCATGTGTCATCATATGCTGGTACTCCTGACTAGTCAGTCGGCCAGGTCTGTTTTGGACGGCTGGGTCTACGGCAATCTTGCCAACGTCGTGCAGTAGAGCCCCCCACCTCAGGTCCTCTAATTCGTCCTGCGACAATCCCATCTCTTCGCCAATAGCGATAGCAAAGCTAGTTACCCTCCGCGCATGACCGGCGGTGTATTGGTCCTTAGCCTCCAACGCATAGACGAGTGCCTCGATTGAACTCAGAAAGAGTTCTCGGATTTCTCTTTGATGGTCCTCGACCTTATGCTCCAAATGCTGGTGATATTCGTTGAACTTCCGTTCTAGCCGTTTTATCTCCATGGCTGTATGCACTCTCGCGACGACCTCTTCCAGATCGAATGGTTTGGTTACATAGTCCTGAGCACCCGCTTTCATACATTCGATGATGGTATCAGGGTCAATAATTGCAGTGGCCATGATTACCGCCATCTGAGGATAACAGGTGACAATTTCAGGTAGTAACTCACGACCTGATTTCCCAGGCATTATAATATCTAGAATAACTAGATCCGGATTGTTGTTTTCTATCCGGTTCATTACCTCTAAGGACTCGCCAGCTTCAATGCACTGGTACCCCTTCTTTGTGAGCGCCTTGCTAATAGTCCTTCTAACGACTTCCTCGTCGTCAACGATTAGTATCCTGCCCTGTCCAATCTCAGTAACCATTTATTCCTCCTCCTTGGTGGCCATTTATTGGTAGTTCAACAACAAAGGTTGCTCCCTTACCCGGCTCACTTTGAGCGCTTATTTTACCGTCGTGATTGGTGACTAACCCGAAGCAAACGCTTAGACCTAACCCGGTACCTTTACCTACCTCCTTGGTAGTGAAGAAGGGCGTAAATAGCTTGCGCATATTCTCAGGAGAAATCCCAGGACCATCGTCTGAAAACGATACTTCTACAGTGTCATCGACCCTCTCGGTGGTAATGGTCAATGTTCCCCCCTTATGAGCCTCAGTCATAGCTTGCTCTGCATTGAGGACAATATTAAGAAAGGCCTGCTGCATCTGGAATTGGTCAGCCAAGATTACCGGGAGTTTATTATCAAATTGGGTTTTTATCCTGATATTATTGACTTTGTGCTCATAGGCGCGTAGTTTGAGCACATCTGCTACGACAATATTTATCTGTAATGGCTGTTTCATCGCCACATGTTTTCGGGCAAAGGTGAGCAGGTTCTTGATGATTGTAGCAGCCCGTTGAGCCTCACTGTGAATCGCATTCAGATCGTTTCTAACATCGTCTGACAATTCTTCATCCAGAAGCAGTTGAGATAATCCCATAATGCCAGTCAGCGGGTTATTGATCTCATGGGCGATACCGACTCCCATTTCACCCACCGACACCAGACGGTCAGTGAGATAAATCTTCTCACGTGTCTCCCGCTCCTCGGTTACATCGTTAAGGATCACAAGGACCTCCTCTTCCTGCATCTGAATTATGTGGGCATCAAATATTTTCTCGTGACTATTTGACTTATGTCTAAACTCGAAGCTAATATTAGACGTCTTGTTAGATATGGCTTTCAATACTGCTTTTGATAATTCTACCTCCGGTATGACTTCAGTAATTGGCTTAGCCTCTACCTCCTCCTCCGTCTTCTTAAAGGTATTGTAGAAAGCCCGGTTAGCAAGCACTACTCTTGAGTCTTGATTGAGCACCAGTACTGAGTTCGGTGAGGAAGTAATAATACGCTCAACCAATTCCTTCTGTTTCTTTAATGACTCCCGGCTCTTCCGGACCAGCGTTTCAGAATAGTCCAGCGATGATAGCATATGGTTAATCCTCTTTGTAAGATTGGATACTTCATCACCACCGGTAATCGGTAGGCGGAGAGATGAGTTACCAGAGGCACTAATGGCGTCGACATTCTGGCTTAATAAAGTCAGCCTTTTAAAAATCAGCTTGCTCAACAGCAGGTAGGTCAGAACGCTAAAAACCACGCCATGAATCAGTATGGAGATAACAAAATAGTGTAAAGCGGCAATGCTCTTGGCGTGTATTTCTCTTGGTAGTTCCACTCTTGCGATGAGGATCGGCTCTCCGTATATGTCCTCAAGCAATCCGTATCCGACGATAGACTGATGACTGATTGCCTGAGTGAAGACAGGCATATCCTTTGACAAAGATGCGCGCGCTATCTGAAATTCGGAGGCGAATTGTTCACTGTCCAAACGGTCAATAGTCACCGGCACATGTACTGTCTCAGCTATCATCTCAATCAAAGTCGAGTCGAGAAAACAGCCCATAATCATCGTCCCGGTAATAGGTCCTTCCCCGTTACTGGTAATGATTGGTCGTGAGGAAAGCATCAGCGGTCCCTCTGGAAGCAGAACGATTCCAGTGATGCTAGCATTAATGTCTTCATGATGCACTAGTTCGTTATTAGCCAGGTGGTCCTGAAGACTCTGCCCGACGGGTACTTCCATCTGCTTGTCAGTATCAAGAGTTTTAATGAAGATGGTTTGACCGGAGGAGTCTAGTATAGCTATGAGATTAAGCCCGGCATTAATCATGGTCTGGTCGGTCGTGTTCGAATCTAAGTAGTCCTGGTTACGGTCTTGCGCAAATATGTAGGTATCATCCCAGGCTGCCCAGTCGTGGTTCAGAGTATCGAGGCTATCGAGCTGGCTAGACAGGGCATCTACGATTCTCCCGGTGTTATCTTCGGTGAGTTTTTTCTCGATTGCCTCAAAATTGGCAATGAAGATAACCTCTGACATGCAGTAGAGAACTCCAAACATGCTGACAGCTACAGCGGCTATGATAATTATGGTTTTGATTTTAAACGACATACTATCCCCTAGAGAAGAGCTTTGCTCGCTTCAATTAACTGTAACCGGACCAGGTGTGAACTCCTTTCAATATCTTCCATCATGGTTTGTGGCTTTAATGAACTTTCCGGTACCTCTATGAGTTATTGCACGTTTCTATGTAAATAGTCCTCGTTTTGGATTGTTGAGAATTCTTGAACATGATTAACCTTAGTCCTTAGTCTACGGATGTCATCCTCGGTGAACAGCCTCCAGCCATTTCTGTCCCTGAGCGCTACATCCTCGAACTTGCCATCTCTGATCCACCTGATAAAAGTGTTCCTGCTTATACCTGCATTGGTGCAGGCTTCAACTGCCCGATAGTAGACGACACCATTTACGGATACTGGCATCCTAAGCGCCCTCCATAATCTGATATGTGTTGATACATGTTGGCATAATTCAACTAATCCTACGGCGTGCATTGTTAGACATCAATCAACCCTAAGTACTATATAAATTAATAACGTGAACTCCACTTGTATGTCAGTAAGTACTATATAAATTAATAACAGGTAACTCCATTTGATGTCAGCAAGTACTAATCAAGTACTATATAGATTAGTAACGGGTACCTCCATTTGCCCGTCAGTATCTAGAGTTTTAATGAAGATGGTTTGTCCAGAGGAGTCCATTATCGCTATGAGATTAAGCCCGGCATTAATCATGGTCTGGTCGGTCGTATTTGAATCTAAGTAGTCCTGGTTACGGTCTTGCGCAAATATGTAGGTATCATCCCAGGCTGCCCAGTCGTGGTTCATTATATCAAGGCTATCGAGCCGGCTGACAGGGCATTTTACCGATACCGGCATCCTAATCACCCTCCATAACCTGATATACTTTGATATATGTTGGTATAATTAAACTAATCCTACGTCGTGCATTGTTAGGCATCAATCGTCCCTAAGTACTATCTAGATTAATCAATCGTACTGTAATTAAACTAATCTAGATTAATCAATCGTACTATAATTGTACTGCTTCATTAAAAAGCTATACCACTTGAAATGAAACGCTTTTTAGGGTACAAAGAGGCCATCAGGAGGAGAGATGGCCAAACGTTACAGCACTGAGGATAAGCTAGCAGTGGTGATGGCA